>Ga0208492_1000137_pt1 | contig 76432 bp, 60 predicted proteins | sample Subbioar_CSW14AB_FD_184820 | JGI IMG/M metagenome (GOLD analysis project Ga0208492, IMG submission 184820) | Serpentinite rock and fluid subsurface biosphere microbial communities from McLaughlin Reserve, California, USA - CR12Mar_CSW14AB (SPAdes) | ecosystem: Environmental > Terrestrial > Deep... | reverse complement strand
CGCCGTTCTTACTTCGATATATGTCTTTATAGTAAACTCAACGCATACTCCACACGCTTCACCGTTTCTTCTTTACCAATGATCTCTGCTATTTGAAACACAGCCGGGCCAAACTTTCCACCCACCAGCATTATACGCATCGGCAATTGCAGTTCGCCGGGTTTTATATTTTTAGCTGTTGCGAGTTCTTTAAATGCATTTTCAATTACGGTAAACTCCCATGTGCCAACAGTCTTCAATACATCTACATACTCATTAAAAAACAGTTTCTTTTCATCGTTCCACTTTGGCTTAACTGCATCTAGCTCCAATGTTTCGGGGGCTTTAAAGAAGAAACCACCCTGTTGTACAAAATCGGGCAGCAGTGTGCAACGGTCTTTTACCAACTCAATTACTTTATCCAGCTTTTCAATATCATCAACAGCAATACCTGCACTTAAAAAATATCCCTCCACCTGTACACGCAATTTTTCTGCAGGCATGCGTTTGATCCACTCCTGGTTAAACCATTTTGCCTTTTCGTAATCGAATTTTGCACCTGCACTGTGTACACGCTTCATATCAAAACTGGCTATCAGTTCATCCATACTGTACAGTTCTTTTTCTGTACCATCGTTCCAGCCAAGCACTGCAAGCAGATTTACAAATGCTTCCGGCAAAAAACCTCTTTCAAAAAATCCTTCGGTTAATTCATTTGTTTTCGGATCGGTCCAGTTCATTGCAAAAACAGGAAAGCCATATTTTGCACCATCACGTTTGCTCAGCTTTCCACTTGGTCCAAGTATTAATGGTAAATGCGCCCATTGCGGCATATAAGCATCCCATCCCAAATATTTCCACAACAATAAATGCACCGGTGCACTGGGCAGCCACTCTTCGCCACGAAATGCATGGGTGATCTTCATTAAATAATCATCTACCACCACAGCTAAATGATAGGTAGGCATACCATCTGCTTTCAACAACACTTTATCATCCACCAATCCTGTTTGAAAACTCACTTCCCCACGAATCATGTCGGTAAAACTCAGCACATCGTTCTGCGGCATTTTAATGCGGATCACATGTGGTGTGTTTGCATCGAGCAATGCTTTTACTTCAGGTTCAGTTAATGTTAAGCTATTGCGCATTTTTGTACGTACCCGATGATCGTATTGCGGCGAAGGATATTCTTCTGTTTTATTTTCTTCCCGCATCTGCTCCAGCTCTTCTTTTGTATCGAAGGCATAATACGCATACCCATCTGCTACCAGCTTTTCTGCATACTGCCGGTACATTTCTTTGCGCTCACTCTGGCGGTATGGACCATAAGGGCCGCCATGCACAGGACTTTCATCGGGCTGCAGGCCGCACCATTTTAAGCAGTTGAAAATATACTCTTCTGCACCGGGTACAAAACGTGTCTGGTCGGTATCCTCAATACGCAACACAAACTCGCCGCCATGATGCTTCGCAAATAAATAGTTATACAACACGGTGCGTACACCGCCTAAATGCAAACCGCCCGTCGGACTCGGGGCAAAACGTACTCGTACACTCATGCGGCAAAGATAAAGTGTAAAATAGCAAACCCCGAAAGCTGCTCGTTTCTTTATCTTCATATTCTTAAATGATTACACGACTTTCCTTTTTATTGGCATTGTGCATTACAACACTGGCACATGCGCAAACCGAATTCCAGATTCCACAGCTTGTTGTTGAGTACGACAGTGCCATTGTTTACCGCAATCTCAAACTCATTCCCATTAAGCGGATTGAGACTTTAAGCGACAGTGGCTTTCATACACCGTCATCAATCAGTTTAAAAGCAGGCATGGCAAACGGATCGGTTAAATTGAAAGAGCGTGGCAATTATATGATCGATAACATCAACGTACTATTGATTGAAAACAAAAGCGGGAAAGACCTGGTTATTAAAAGTGGTGAAATTGTAATGGGCGGAAGACAGGATCGTGTATTTGCAAGGGATACTGTACTTGCTGCAGGCAAAACACATCTTGTGCCTGTATTTTGTATTGAAGAAAACCGCTGGAGCGAAAAAGAAAAGAAATTCATTTACCGGGGAACAACAGGCAGCGGCTTGCAGGCCATTATTGATACGGCTCATAACCAAACAAAAGTGTGGGATGAAATTCGTCGTTTGTTAAAACAAAACAATCAGACCGCATCATCATCGTATGCAACATTACTCAACAACAAAAAAATTGCCGACACAACCAATCAATACAGCCGGTATTTTTTACAGGAGCTGCGTCGTAAAGACAGCAGCATTGTAGGCATCATTGCCTCAACAGGTAATAAACTGCTTGGTGCCGATGTATTCATCAGTACCTCGTTGTTTTATCAAACATTGCCGGGCTTATTGGAAAAATACAGTACCGAAGCCATTCTTACAGGTACTGCTGCTTCAACAAATCACAACAAAGAAGCGGGCTATGCCAATGAAATGTTGCTGCCACAAACACAGCCGGTATTTCTTTCAAAAAAAGGAAAGCGCTTTTTTTATAAAGGAGTATTGATACAGATGACAGGTTTTTCTAGTACCTCTTTTTAGTTTTGTTGCAGCCGCTTGTTATTCGCTGCAAAAATTTCCGCTGCAGGTTGATATAAAATGACCGGAAATATTTACAGCTCATTTCATTTGTACACTAACTTCAACACATGCTTTACATTGCAACAACTCCCTGGTGGTTACGTATGTTGTTTCCCTCGAAACTTACCTGGCGTATTCCCACCAAAGAAAAAATACTTTACCTCACTTTTGATGATGGACCGAATGCGGTTGCAACTCCGTTTGTGTTAGATGAACTGAAGAAGTATAATGCAAAGGCAACCTTCTTTTGTATTGGCAATAACGTACAGCAGGAACCGGAGTTGTACAAACGGCTTTTTGCTGAAGGCCACCGTGTGGGTAATCATACACATGATCACTTAAACGGATTTCATACAAAAGACGAAGTGTGGCTGAACAATGTAAAAGAAGCGGCCAAGTGGATCGATTCGGATTTGTTTCGTCCGCCTTATGGAAAAATCAGGCCGTTTCAGGCCAAAGTTCTGCAAGAAGCGAAACCAGCTTTCAGGATCATCATGTGGAGTGTGCTGAGTGCCGACTTTGATGAAAAAAACAGCCCTCAAAAATGTTTCCACTTTGTAAAGAACCATGCAAAACCGGGCAGCATCATTGTTTTTCACGACAGTGAAAAGGCTTTTCCCAACCTTCGTTATGCATTGCCGGAAACGCTGAAATATTTTGCGGAGAAGGGGTTTCGGTTTGAAGTAATTCCTTGAAAATGAGTTAAAAAAGGAGGGCCGGGGTGGAAACCCTGGCCCGTTTTTAATCCGTACCCTATGAAAACTTTTGCTAAGGTACAATTTCTTTTATCAGATGCAAGTGTTTTTTCTTACGGGAGCGTAATGATTCTCACATTTCCATTAATGGTAAGCTCCGCTTTATTGTCGCAACGGCCATCACCGAAGTTGAGCTTTCCGTTGATATCATTGTATCTGATGCGGAGAACTCCCTTCGAAATCCAGTTACAGGTGAATTTTTTAATGAGTGGTTCCAGTGTTTCATGACCCCATGTTTTACCACGGCTGTTTTCGCCACGGCCACCACCGGTAATAGAGAAGATATCATCCAATGGCCACAAAGGAGTGCCATTACCTTCAATTTGTGCTACGGTACGCTCACTGGTCCATTTAACCCAACGGCCACTGTCCCATGTAAGTTTACCCTCAAGTACTTTGGTACTGAAAATACGGTTATTGCTTGTGCTGTTATTAATTACAATATGCACCCCTTGCACTTTTACACTGTCGATTTTGTGGTTTTCGAAAGTGGTAGTGGCTTTGCTGCCGGGAATGCCCATTGGCCCGGTAAATACGGTAATAATTTTACCCCTGCGCACTTTACCATCTTTGCCCTTACAGCCATCGCCAAAACTAATGGTTACTGTTTTAGGAAATACGCCGGGAGTTAGAGGGCTAACAGTTATGGTAAAGCAACGGGTACTGTCAACACGGCCCGAATAGCTTCCGCCTTCCATACGGCCAAACACCCCTACGCCACCGGTAATACCTAAACTTTCGCCGTTTGCCTCGGCTCCAATACCCATTGTGTTATTAAATACATCATCGTACACAGCATCTGCTTCGCTGTTACTTTCTGTGCTTTCTACAGTAGCCTGCTCTTCTTCGGCCGATTTGCTGGCCTCCTTTTTACAGGCAGTAAACGTAACAGCACCCAGCAGCAGCATTGCCAATGTGCTTTTTGTGATAAGACTTGTTTTCATGATATACGCTTTTGTTTTATTGGTTAATGTCTAAAAACTGAACACTACAAAGACCTTACACAGGTTCGTTGGTTTAAAAGCTGTTAAAATAAATTCGAAAATGTTAAGCTTTAACGCCACAAAGAACAGGAAAGTACCTGACCTGAACGGCTTATTTTTGTAGTTTATGACGATTATTGATACACATACCCATCTTTATCTTGAAGAATTTAGGGCTGATATTGAAGAAGTTCTGCAAAAAGCAGCAGCAGAAGGGGTAGAACAGTTTTATTTACCCAATGTTGATAGTACTTCGATTGATGATTTACTGCAACTGGCTGATCGATTTCCCGGCAAATGCATACCTATGATGGGGCTTCACCCCTGCTATGTAAAGGAAAATGTAGCCGAGGAATTGCAGCTGGTACAGCATTGGTTGCAAAAACGCCCTTTTGCAGCTGTGGGTGAAATAGGACTGGATTATTACTGGGATCAGACATTTGTACCGCAGCAGAAAGAAGCTTTTCGCCAACAAATTAACTGGGCACTGGAGCTCAACCTGCCCATTGTCATTCACAGCCGGGAGTCGATGCAGGATTGTATTGATCTTGTAAAAGAATATCAAAACGGAAATCTCCGGGGCATTTTTCATTGCTTTGGCGGTTCGTTGGAAGAAGCAAAACAAATTATGGACCTTGGTTTTTTAATGGGCATTGGCGGCGTTGTTACCTATAAAAAATCAGGGCTGGCAGAGGTGCTTCGGCATATTCCATTGGAATATCTGGTTGTTGAAACTGATGCACCTTATCTTACTCCCGTACCTTTCCGGGGTAAACGCAACGAACCGGCATACTTAAAATACATTGTTGCAAAAATGGCTGAAGCCCTTCAAACTTCAACTGAAGAAATTGCTGCACAAACAACAGCCAACGCACAAAAATTATTCGGAAGCTCAGGCTTATAACTGTATTTTTGCTGCCCCTAAAAAAGGAGACGTGTCCGAGTGGTTGAAGGAGCACGCCTGGAAAGTGTGTATACGGGAAACTGTATCAAGGGTTCGAATCCCTTCGTCTCCGCAAAAAAGCCCAACAGATTTGTTGGGCTTTTTTATTTCTTTTTCGCTGCTGCTACTTTTTTCTTGCCAACATCAGTCATGGCAAAAGCACGGGTCATTGTTTTAATATTCTCAGCTTTCCGGAAACGCAGTGCACTCCAGTCTTCATCAATAGCCACTGCACGTACAGGTTCGTAACCCAGTTCGCCCAATTTAGCCCAACCGGTATCACGGTTAAACTCGCAGGTATATTTTTTTGAAGTTCCCTTGGGATAACAAAACCAGATAACTGCGTCTGCCGTTGCCTTCTTTGCTATTTGCGCAGCTGCTTTATCTACTTCGCTCTGTTTGGTTGCAAATACCAAAACAAATGCAATGTCTTTTGCCTTGGTTAAACCATCAACAACAGTTGCAGTTGGGCTCATGGCTTGCAACTCCGGCAAAAAACTATCCGGATGGTTAACCGATACAATAACGGGCTGCAGTTTATAATTCAGCTTTTTAAAAAGTGGAGTCATGCGTTATAAGAAATGATCAGACAATTCCGAGTTTCTCTACTGCTACCTGTGCAGCAATCTGGCTGGCATCTTTTTTATTAAAGGCTTTACCTTCTGCAATTACTTCACCATCAACCACCGCACCAATGGTAAACAAACGACGTCCATTTTCAAGTCGCTCATCAATCGTTTCAAACTCCAGGTTTTTGCCGTTTTTATTGGCCCATCCATAGAGTTTGTTTTTATGATTGATCTCTAAAGCTTCCAGGTCTTCCATAAACAGGTATGGAATAATTACGTTCTTTACAATCCAGCGTTGTGTTTTTTTATATCCAAGATCGAGATAGATAGCACCTAACAATGCTTCTAGCGTATTGCCAAAAATCTGCGACACTTTGAGAGAGTTATCGCCTTTGTTATAGAGTGTAATTTTTTTCAATCCCATCCGCACAGCAATATCATTCAGTGTGGCACGGTTCACCATTTTGCTGCGCATCTCCGTTAAAAAACCTTCGCCTTTGTAGGGATATTTTTTAAAAAGATAATCGGCCACTACTGCACTCAAAATAGCATCGCCTAAAAATTCAAGGCGCTCGTTATTTTGGTCGCTTCCTTCTTTAATGGAACGATGGCTGAGGGCGGTTTTGTACAATTTAATGTCGCCGGGACTGTAACCTAAAATATTACGGAGGTTACTTTCAAACTTATTTTTAGCAGGTAATATTTGCCGGACAAAATTCCGCACCATAGACTGAAAAGTACATCATTATCCTATAACAAAACTGTTTTACGGCTGATGTTCTGACAAATCTAAGGAAATCAGGAATATTTCTTTACAATCACAGAGGCATTGTGGCCGCCAAAACCAAATGTATTACTCAACGCAGCACGAACGGTACGCTTTTGTGCTTTGTTAAACGTAAAATTAAGTTTAGGGTCCAGCTCCGGATCATCGGTAAAGTGGTTGATGGTTGGCGGAACAATATCGTGTACCACACTCATTACACAAGCAATTGCCTCCAATGCACCGGCCGCACCTAAACAGTGGCCCGTCATAGATTTGGTAGAGCTGATGTTGAGGTTGTAAGCATGTTCGCCAAATACACTCAGAATGGCTTTTGTTTCTGCGATATCGCCTAACGGTGTAGAAGTTCCGTGTACATTAATATAATCGATATCAGATGCCTGTAATCCTGCATCTTTCAATGCAGCTGTCATTACATTTTTAGCACCTAACCCTTCCGGGTGAGGAGCAGTAATATGATGTGCATCGGCAGTAGCACCACCGCCTGCAATTTCGCAATAGATTTTTGCACCACGCTTGAGCGCATGTTCCAGGCTTTCGAGTACCAGCATACCGGCACCTTCGCCCATTACAAAACCATCACGGTCTTTATCGAACGGACGGCTTGCAGTTGCAGGATCATCGTTTCGTTCGCTCAATGCTTTCATGGCATTAAAACCGCCAACGCCAGCCGCACTTACCACCGCTTCGCTACCACCTGTTAAAATAATATCGGCCTTACCCAGGCGAATATTATCGTATGCATCAATAATAGCGTTGGTAGATGAAGCGCAGGCAGAAACAACAGCGAAGTTGGGGCCACGAAAACCATGACGCATGGATATTTGCCCTGCAGCAATATCCAGAATCATTTTAGGAATAAAGAAGGGATTAAAACGTGGTGTACCATCACCATTGGCAAAGTTGACCACTTCTTCCTGGAAAGTAATGAGACCACCTATACCACTGGCGAAGATGACACCTACACGATCTACATCAACATTTTCTTTGCTGATGCCGGCATCTTTTACTGCCTGATCGCTGACTACTAATGCAAACTGCGTAAAGCGATCAATTTTTCTCGCTTCCTTTTTATCAAGGTACGTTGTTGCATCAAAATCTTTTACCTCGCAGGCAAATCTTGTTTTGAATTTTGAACAGTCGAATTGCTTAATGAAATCGGCACCGGAAACACCATTAGTCAAACCCTCCCAATATTCATCGAGAGTTTTGCCCAATGGTGTAAGGGCACCAATTCCGGTAACTACTACTCTTTTAAGATCCATAAGTAAGTTGCCTGGGGAAAAATTAAATTACACTTGTTACAGTGATAAATTACTTAGCGTGTTCTTCTAAATAAGCTACAGCCTGACCAACAGTTGTGATGGTTTCAGCTTGTTCATCGGGAATAGAGATGTTAAACTCTTTTTCAAATTCCATGATCAGTTCAACTGTGTCTAAAGAATCAGCTCCGAGATCATTGGTAAAAGAAGCTTCAGGATTTACTTCTGATTCTTCAACACCTAACTTGTCAACGATGATTTTTTTAACTCTTGCTGCGATGTCTGACATTGTCGTAATAATTTGGTTACAGGTTGCAAAAATAGAGTTTTTAACCAATTCACAAGCGTTCCGCCAAAATTGTGTTAAAGCAATCGTTTTCAACTGGTTATAAGGCATTTTTTTATTCCGCTCAAAAACAGCCAACCGAAAACTGTGCAGTTTGTTTGTTTCGAGTACAACTGTTTGTTTTTAGATAAAAAAATGTAACTTGTTTTCCCTGCTTAAACTTACATATGGCACTGAAACAAATAGACTATGGAACGGCCGAACATCGGCAGATGGTGAACCTGCGGTACGAAATACTGCGGAAGCCGCTTGGGCTCAATTTTACGCAGGAAGAACTGGAACGGGAGAAGAATGATATTCTCATTGCAGCATTTGAAGAAGAAAAAATGCTGGGCTGCTGCTTTCTTACACATGTAGATAATAACACCGTACGGTTACGCCAGATGGCTGTACAGAATAACCTCCAGGGTAAAGGTATTGGCGCTTCCCTTATGAACTTTGCTGAGAACATTGCTCGAGACCGTGGCTACAAAACCATGATGATGCATGCCCGCAAAACAACCTGTCATTTTTTTGAAAAGCAGGGATATAAGGTTGAAGGCGATGAGTTTTTGCAGTTAACAATACCGCATTTAAAAATGGTAAAGAAGTTGCGGTAGAATTAAAAATTGAATTTTATTGACAATTGAATATTTCTTCCAATCAGTGGGATTTCGGTTCTGTTTTGAGATAAAAGAGATACAGAAGTAAGCACATACTTCGTTTCGGCAAAAAGATTCTCGCCCCGTAACTGAAATTCAAATTTACCTTTCGGCGCTCTCCATGAGTAATCTACATCTGAAAACAACAGATTTTGTTTGCGATTTAAAAAATCAAAGATGTATGAGTTGGCTTTAAACCCGGCAGAACTATTTCTGTTAAGAAAATACCGAACAAGTAAGCCGCTTTTCAGGTTTAGCGCTGCCTTGTCTGCTGCTGTAGCAGTAATTTCCTTTGCAAGCACATTTTTATTGTAACCCAGTAAAACATCAGCCTTCATTGAGAACTTACTAAAGCTGTTGAATTTTAAGCCAGCACCAGCCGTAGCTGATAAATTTCCATTTTTTGTAATTGTGGTATTGGCGGCATTCCCTATGAATTGATCCCAGTAATCGAAGCTAACATGCAAATCAAGCATAGCTCTAATAAACGGTAAAGGATAATTTTGACTGCTGTAAATACCAAACTTATTTGTTGGGAGTTTAACAATAGATTTAATGTTGAAATTATAAAACAGCTCAAAGCTGTTTGTAAACAAAGGAGATACAAAATCTCTGCTTCCCCGTATTAGTAGGTAAATGCCCTTCCCTGTTAAACTTGATTTTGAGTAACCTATACTCATATTCAATACAGGCATACTTCGCAACGTATAACGTAACTGCTGAAAGGAATTAAATTGTACTGCATTTTCACCCCTCGACAATTGATCTAATGGAACGGCTTTATTCGAAAACTCAAATACCATTGGGAAACCACCTCTGCCCTTCATTAAAACAGTATGCGAAATCCTTAAAGTTGCAACTGGAATCACTTTTGTTTCTTTTGAAAATCCTCGGTCGTTTCGTTCAATATGGCTTATTCCTGCATACCAACTCACATTCGTAATACCTTTTTCTTTACGCCAGTTAAGCCTCGATTGATAGCCTGCATTAAAATCGTTGTAGGTTCCATTATTACTAAAACGGCTAATCACATCCTCGCTGTTTGGTTCGGTTGTTTTACCAATTCTTAAAGCATTGCTTAACGAAATATTACCGTTAGAAAAAACGAATTGCTGACTGCTTATTTTTTTCCCTTTTTTAGAAATCCAGTCAACCGATAATAGCTGCTCAAAAACATTTGTGCTTACAAGAGGTTTTGCAAAATTGAATAGCGTTCCAGACTGAGAAAATATAATATCAATATTTCGACTGACTGTTAAGGCTTGTTGATTACTACGCTGAAAAGTAGCTGAATACGAAATAGCTAATGCCCGTAACGAATCGTATCGTTTAGTATATTTAATTTCGCCGGAAAAATCAGAAGCACGGTCAGCACCGTTACTACTTACGCTATCAGCAAAACCGGCTTGATTGATATAATTTTCCGACTGCGCTTTGATATTGTTTTGTTGAAATGTAAATCGTGCAACTAAACTTTTGCTATTGGATTTAATCCATTCAAAATCTTGCCGCAGCTTTAACCTTTCTTCCATATTGAAATTCTCAGTACTATCCGACCGCTTAAAGTATGTTTCATTATTAAGGAAGCTGCTTTCCTGCTTTATGTATTGCCTCAGCGTTCCCCTGCCATATGCAAGCTCGGTTTTCATTTTCACCTTTTTCAACGCAGGGTAATTAAAAACAACCTGTTCGCTTAACAGTTTATTTGTTAAATATCTTGAGGGGCTGAAATTATTGATCTGATAAATTGAATTCAACTGCAATCCTGGCGGAATATTATTTGTACCGCTAAGTGGAAATACTGTGTTTAGTTGTGTGCCCATGTTGTTATGAAAGCCAACAGCCGCCCACTTTGTTTTGCGACTTACTGAAAATAACGTAGGATTAATTGCATATCTTTTATTTGTTGCTCCTGCCAACTCAACATCGCCAAAAAATACGGTACGTTGCTTTTTTAATTTCAGATTAATAATGGTTTCGTTTTCCAGTGAAATGCCTGCAAGCAATTTATTTTTAGGGTCGTTTTCTACAGCTTGCACTTCGGCAAGTACGTGAGCCGGGAAACTTTCAAGTAACAAACCTGTTTTATCAGCAAATAAATCTTCACCCTCAACTAAAATTTTTGCAACTTCTTTATTCTTAAACTTGAGTTTTCCTTCGTCATCAATTGCGAACCCTGGTAGCTTTGTCAAAATATCTTTTAACTTTCGCTCTTCTCCTGTTTTAAAGCTGTCGACAGTATATATGGTTGTATCACCACGTCGCCACACAGATGGCTTAATAACAATTTCTTTTAATTCTTTTGGTTTTAATGGAAGTATAACTTCGATATCTGTTTCAAACGGATAAGTGGTAAGAGTAATCTCTTTTACAACCACTTCAAAAGAAGATTTTTCAATAATTAATTCAATAGTATCATTCCGTTGAAGCTTCTGTAACTTAACCTGAAACTGAGCATCTGCTATTGCAGGATCAAAAAAAAGCAGTGAAGGTGTGCTCTTCTTTTTAACTTTAAGAACGTAATTAGTAAGAGGCTCGCCACCAGTACTTTTTACAACACCACGAATTGTTACCTGCGCAACAGTTTGCACAGTAAGTAATACAAACAGTAGAAATAGATATGCACAATAACGGCAACTCAAGACAAATAATAATCTATGGAATTAATTAATGCGCCCCTGTGTTTTACGTAGCGTTCTGAGTCTTTTTAAATTTTGCTCATAACTTTCCCTCGACATGTAATTTGGGCTAACTCGTAAATAGGCGGGAAAAATTTCATCATCTTTTACTTCAGCATCAGCAACATATTCGATTAGTTTATACTCAATATGCGGATAGAACTGTGTCGCTTCCACAATCATCCCAGGCACTTCATTATAATTCTGCAACCCATAATAGACGGGTACACCAGGAGCAAACCATATTTCAGCAACAAGAAATCCATCGTCTTTCCAAATAGCTTTTTGACAATCGAAGGAGGCGATTTTTTTTGTTTCATTAAGAATCTCCCATTTCTGTTCTGCCTTAAACAAATCAAACCTATTCACTCTTCTCTGCCCCGATCGGCTAATCATTACAAGATTAAACATTGAATCGGTGTTTCGATATTGAACCTGTTGCAAGCTATCCTTCAGTAAACTGACATTTGCAGAAATATTAGCACCTGTTTGAACACTTACTGTCGATATGGTATCGATCGGTGTTGAATAGAAAAAAAATTGATTCCCCTTTTTGAAATAAAAACCAAGCTTGTCCTGTTTAGCAATTAAAGTTGATTTGCCATCCTCACTGGTATTGAAATATTTCTCTTTTATTGCATACTTGAGCCTCAGTGTTTGAGGTGTTTGTCCGCTCAATTTGATATTCAAAAAAATTATAAGCAGTAGTATAAAATATTGTTTCATAATAAAAGCAGATCGGTGTTTAGAAGATTATTGTATTAAGGACAATCGTTTATTTGCGACAAACCTAATGTTGCTACTGTAAAAGCTCAGGCTCCAGCTTGGTTATACGCTTGAGTACAATTAGAAGCAGTTGAAGTACATGTTCCGGTAACTGTTATTGGATTGCCAAAACAATCTTCTCCACTAGCGGTCCAGCTGGCTGTAACTGTACATTCACTTTTAATTCCTTGTGGTTCTTTCCCGTTCTTGAATTTTAAGGTCTGGTCTATAGACTTTTCAATACTGCTTGTTGAAGCTTTGCTATACAACGCAATACAAAAAATAAAGCTGAGTGTTAACATTAGTTTCTGCATAAATGTAAATTTTAGTGTTCTGTAAATTGGTTATTGAAACACCGATCTATGCGCATGAAATAAATAAAAAAAAACGACAAACTATATTCAAATATGGAATATTCGTAAATTCAGATTATCAATTGAAACACCATGTTGCTTACCAAAATCAAACTAATCCGCAAAGAAAAAGGTATTTCGCAAAAAACGCTGGCAGAGATAATTGGAGTTGAACAAAGTGCCTACTCTAAGATCGAATGTGGTAAAACTCATCTTAACGTAAATACTTTTTTGCGGATTTGCGAAGTTTTACAAGTGCCGCCTGAAGAACTTTTGCCAAGTGTAATAAATAACAACAACTAAATTATTGGAGAAATAAAAAAGGGAGTCTTGCGACTCCCTTTGCATTTATAAAGCGTTTAATTATGCTTTGTATTGTGGAATTAAAGAGTTGGCGAGATCCACCATTTTCTTAATACCATCTTCAGGCAAACCACCTTTCTTAAATTCAGCTAATACTTCCGGTAATTTGTTTTCCATTTCCAATAAGAAATGTTCTTCAAATTCTTTAATACGACGTACAGGTACGCTGTTTAATAAACCGTTCGTACCGAGGTAGATGATCGCTACCTGCTTTTCTACTGCATACGGTGTGTACTGCGGTTGTTTCAGAATTTCTACGTTACGTGCACCTTTGTCGATAACCGCTTTTGTAGCAGCATCCATATCACCACCAAACTTAGAGAAGGCTTCCAACTCACGGTAAAGGGCCTGATCGAGTTTCAATGTACCAGCTACTTTCTTCATTGATTTGATCTGCGCATTACCACCCACACGGCTTACAGAAATACCTACGTTGATCGCCGGACGGATACCTGCGTTAAACAGGTTACCTTCTAAGAAGATCTGACCATCGGTAATTGAAATTACGTTTGTTGGAATGTAGGCAGATACGTCACCCGCTTGTGTTTCGATGATTGGCAATGCAGTTAATGAACCACCACCTTTTACCAGATGCTTAATGCTGTCCGGTACATCGTTCATGTTCTTAGCTACACTATCATCGTTAATTACTTTCGCTGCACGCTCGAGCAAACGACTGTGGAGATAGAATACGTCACCAGGATATGCTTCACGACCAGGAGGACGCTTTAACAACAACGATACTTCACGGTAAGCTACCGCCTGCTTCGAAAGATCATCATAAATGATCAGGGCCGGACGTCCGGTATCACGGAAGAACTCACCCAAGGCAGCACCCGCATAAGGAGCGTAGAACTGTTGAGGAGCAGGATCACTTGCAGAAGCCGCAACAATTGTTGTATACTTCATTGCACCATTGTCTTCCAATGTTTTCATTACACCGGCAATGGTAGAAGCTTTCTGACCGATAGCTACATAAATACAATATACAGGCTTGCCTGCATCGTAAAATTCTTTTTGGTTGATGATGGTATCAACAGCAATCGCTGTTTTACCGGTCTGACGGTCACCAATGATCAACTCACGCTGACCACGACCAATCGGAATCATCGCATCAATTGCTTTGATACCTGTTTGGAGAGGTTCTTTTACCGGCTCACGGAAGATTACACCGGGTGCTTTACGCTCCAATGGCATTTCGTATAATTCGCCGGTAATGGGGCCTTTCCCATCAATTGGTTCGCCCAATACGTTAATTACACGACCGCTCATACCTTCACCTACTTTAATAGAGGCAATTTGTGCTGTACGGCTTACTTTAGAACCTTCTTTGATTCCTTTACCTTCACCCATCAATACCACACCTACGTTGTCTTCTTCAAGGTTCAATGCAATTGCACGTACACCGTTTTCAAATTCAACAAGCTCACCGTAGCGAACATTGTTCAATCCATAAACACGGGCAATACCATCGCCCACTTGTAATACTGTGCCTACTTCTTCCAAATCAGCACCAACGTTAAAGTTGCTTAACTGCTGGCGAAGTATCGCCGAAATCTCATCTGGTTTAATATCTGCCATGACGCTTTATTTTGCCCCCACTCCCTCAAGGGAGTAAAGGAAGTTTACAATTTTTATATTATCGGATGTTTTGAATATAAACGTTCTTCTGGAACTGCTTTTGAATATCACGCAGGTCCCGTGCAATACTTGCATCAATCAGGTTGCCTTTGTACTCCAACTGAAAACCACCAATCAACGATTCGTTTACAACCGTTTCCAGTTCTACGTTTTGCAGAGAAGCATCTGTTTTTAATTTCGCAACAATTGCCTGCTTCAGTTCTTCACTTGCAGCTGCAGCTGTTGTTAATTTAACCCGGTGAATGTTTTTGATTTCGTTGTATTGTTCAATAAAAGCAAAAGAAATTTCTGGAAGGTTGTTTTCACGCCCCTTCTGAATTAACAGGTTAATGAAAGCATTGGATAAGGTGCTGATGTTTTTACCCAGCACTTCTTTAACAACGGCTTCTTTTTTACTGCTGTTGATGATCGGGCTACGGAGCAAATTCATTAACTCACGACTTTGCTTACAAGCATGCTGCAAGTATTTCATATCAGCATACACAGCATCGAGCTGGTTTTGCTCCTGTGCGAGCACAACCAGTGATTTTGCGTAACGACCTGCGACACGTGGATTCTGCATATTCTTTATAGTTGAAGTGATCAGGTGTAAGGCTTAAGCCCCCTGCCTCATCCTTTTTAGTTTAACTTAATTTCGTTCGCCAATGTATTAATGTACGCTTCCTGCTCGCTTTTATTCGCCAGTTCACGACGTAATACTTTTTCGCTCACTTCAATAACGAGGTTACCTACCTGGTTTTTCAACTCGGTAATAGCAGCCATTTTTTGCTGAGTAATTGCCAACTGTGCATCAGTAATTACTTTGTTGGCTTCAAGCTTCGCCTGCTCTTTAGCTTCGTTTACAATTTTGTCTCTTGTTTCACGGGCTTCTTTCAGCAATTGCGCTCTTTCTTCACGTGCTTTGGCCAGCAACGCTTCGTTTTCGTTTTTCAACTGCGCCATTTCAGCCTTTACTCGTTCGGCCATTGCCAGCGATTCGTCGATAGAATCTTCCCTTTCACGAATCGACTTCATGATGGGTTTCCAGGCAAATTTGCCCAATACAAATAATACAATTGAAAAAGCCAATGTACTCCATACAACTAATCCGATATCGGGTAACACCAGCGGATTTACTTCGAGAAAAAACATATAGTGAGACGATTTAGTAAATTAAAAATTTACAGGTCTCTCGCCCTGTGCTTGAGACCTGTAATGAATTTTGCAATTACTGAGGATTGTTACCCAGCAGAGCAACCACCACCGCAAACAGCGCTACCGCTTCTACGAATGCAGCAGCAACGATCATGTTTGCACGGATGTCGTTCGCAGCTTCAGGTTGACGGGCAATACCTTCAACAGCGCCCTTACCAATTTGACCGATACCAATACCGGCACCGATAGCCGCTAAACCAGCTCCAATTGCAGCAATACTTCCTACCATAGTTTGTATTTTAATTGTTACAAAAAACGTTGATTAATGATGATGTTCTTCATGGTGGTGTTCTTCTGTTGCCATACCAATGTACAAGGCACTGAGCATGGTAAAGATGAACGCCTGTAAAAATGCTACCAGCAGTTCAATAACATTAATAAATACTGCAAACGGTACAGCCATAGCCGACGCCCATACAGATTCGAAAATGAATATTAAACAGATTAAGCTGAGTACAAGAATGTGGCCCGCTGTGATGTTTGCAAACAAACGAATCATCAGTGAAATAGGCTTGGTAAATACGCCGAGTAGTTCAATGGGCATCAAAAAGATTTTCATGGGAACCGGTACGCCGGGCATCCAGAAAATGTGCTTCCAGTAATCTTTGTTTCCTTTAAAGTTTACAAGGAAGAAAGTGAAAACAGCCAACGTCATGGTAAACGCAATGTTACCACTGAGGTTTGCACCGAAGGGGAAGAAAGGAATCAACCCCATCATATTATTGATCCAGATAAAGAAAAATACAGTTAAGAGGAACGGCATGTACTTCGCATAATGCTTGCCGATGTTTGGTTTTGCCACCTCATCACGTACAAACAAAATAAGCGGTTCCATAAAGCTTTGCAAGCCTTTTGGCGCCGTTTTGATGCCACGTTTTTTGTATGCAGCGGCAACGCTTAAAAACACAACCAGCAGCAGGGTTACGCTCAAAAACATAGAAGCTACGTTTTTGGTAATAGAGAAATCCCACACTTTTTTAGTTGCTTCTTCATTTATAGCGCCTGCTTCGTCCACTACCTTAATCTTTCCTTCAAAGGTTTTGTAGGCATAATTACCGTTGTAAACAGCAGGTTCGTGATGCTCATCCACCAGGTTTGTAGAAGAAAAAACTTCTAAACCCTTATCTGAATAAAGAATTACCGGCAAAGGAATGGAGGTATGGCCCCATAAGTGCCAGCTGTGATCGTCACGGATATGTTCGAGGATAACCTTGGTTACATCCACCTTGGCCCCTGCACCCTCGCCGCCGTGGCCGGGTTCGCCCGCCACAACAGAAGATGATACCAACATGAAAAATCCGCTGAAAACCGCTACCAGTAAGGATTTGAAGCTAAAGGAACGCATAGCCTGTCTAAAATTTGGCGCAAAGATAAGGATGGTGGGGTAAAAACGAGGCTTATACCGAAAGGAATACAGAAAAAAGTTATTCAGGCTGGTCAAGACCCATTTTGATACGCTCGGCTTTGATTTTTTCGAGTTCCCATATGCCAAGCTGGTCTTTTGAACGAAAGACGGCCTTCGTGTTTGCTAATAATTAATTGATGTGAAGAAAAGGGACCAAAATACCACATCAGCGTCCTTGGATGCCCGAATATGTCCTTGGCTGTCCAAGACATAAAGAACTGCCATTGCAAATGCATTCGGTACCAATTGAGCGATGGTCTAAAATGGCTTGCATCCGTTTTCAACCTACTTACCGGCCGAAAATTCCTGTTCAGTACAGTTCGGTTGTTCCCTGCCCGGCAGGCATCTAGTTTTACCCCGTTCTTTCATTCATCATTCAAAAAAATCAACTAGTATGAAACAGTTCCTGCTTGCAATTCTTCTGCTTACAGCTATCAGCTCTTGTACACGTGTAAACGATCTGGTGCCCGGCACCGACGATTCTGTTTCGGCTAAAGGCACCAATATTTCTGCAGCGAGTGTACCCGCAGCAGTTATGAGCGCCTTTACAACAAAATACCCAACTGCTGCCGGCGAAATTGAATGGCAGCGTGAAGATGGTAATACCTATAAAGTAAAATTCTGGCTGGGTGCCGAACGCTGGCAAGCGACTTTTTCGGCTACCGGCGGCTTTCTTTCAGAAAAAAGATTGAAATAAAGTACCCTTACTCATAAGCGCACAACCGCCGGCTCTCCGGCGGTTTTTTATACAATTGCTTTGGAAAACTGCATTTCGTGCAGCTTGGCATAATAGCCGCCCAACTGCAACAGCTCTTCGTGTGTGCCGCTTTCTTTGATTTCGCCTTTATCGAGTACAATAATTTTATCGGCTTTGCGGATGGTTGATAAACGGTGGGCAATAACAATCGACGTACGTCCTTCAATTAATTTATCGATTGCATGCTGAATCATTTGTTCGGTTTCGGTATCTACAGCAGAAGTTGCTTCATCCAGAATTAACACGGAAGGATTAAATAAAATGGCACGGATAAAACTCAGCAATTGTCGTTGCCCCTGGCTCATGGTAGCGCCCCGTTCCATTACATTAAAATCGTAGTTGCCGGGTAAGCGCATAATAAAGTCGTGCAAACCAATGAGCTTTGCCGCTTCCATTACTTTTTCTTTGCTGATGTTGTCGTTTCGCAGTGTTACGTTTTCGGTAATGGTGCCGGCAAATAAAAAAACATCCTGCAGCACCACACCTATTTTACTGCGCAACGCATCCAGATCGTATGCTTCAATGCTTACATCATCGAGCTGAATACTTCCTTTTTGTATGTGATATAACCTGTTAAGCAAACTGATGATGGATGTTTTGCCACTGCCCGTATGCCCAACAATCGCTACTGTTTCGCCCGGCTTTACCGTAAACGAAATATCTTTCAACACCCAGTTCTCCTCATTATAAGCAAACCATACTTTATTAAACTCCAGTTTGCCGGGCACTGCTCCTTCAGGCTTATACGAATCTGCAGGCGATTCTGCGATTTCATCTGTATTGTCCAGTACTTTAAATACACGTTCGCTTGCCACCATGCCCATTTGCAACACGTTGAATTTATCGGCAATAAAGCGCAACGGACGAAACAGCATATTCAACAGAATAATAAATGCCATGATTTCACCGGCCATTTTTGCAGCCTCAGCATTACTAATTGCTACAGCCTGTCTTGCCCCAAACCAAACCAATAAGCCAAGTGAAACAGCAAGAATAATTTCTACCACCGGGAAAAAAACAGAATACGCAAAAATGGCGTTGATGTTTGCATTGCGGTGTTCGGTATTGATTTTATTAAACTTATTGAACTCTTTCTTTTCAACGGCAAATGCCTGCACTACCTGCATGCCTTGTATATGTTCCTGTACAAATGCATTTAAGGCTGCAATGGCATTACGTACACGATGGAAACTTTTGTTTACACTCTCTTTAAAGTAGTAGGTAGCAAGAATTAAAAAAGGAAATGGAATTAAACACACCAGCGTTAACTGCCAGTTAATGTAAAACATGGTAAACAACACCGCAATGATGGTGAGGAAATCGGCAAGAATAGGAATAAAGCCTTCTGCAAAAACATCGCTGATGGTTTCAATATCATTTACACTGCGTGTGGTAAGTGTACCGATGGGTGTTTGATCGAACTGGCGGAGATTAAGACCAATGATCTTTTTAAACACATTCACCCGCAAATCACGCACGACTGTTTGTCCCAACCACGAAGTATAATACGAAAAGAAAAAGCGAAGGACTGTTTCAAGAATAATCAGCAATACCTGGATGGCGGTAATAATGAAGATCATTTGTGCAACGGTTAACAGCAATTCGTTGCCAAAAAAGTTATAGGCGAAGCGGTGGCCTTGCTCTGTACCTTTTGCAATATAGTCGTTCACCGTTTTGTTAATAAGCCACGGACGAAGCGGACCCATTACCGCCAATACAATGGCCAGCACAATAGAACTGTTTAAACGGCTCCTGTACGGTGAAGCATAGCTAATAACCCTGCTCAGCAATTTAAAATCGAACAATTTCTTTTTCCCTGCTTTCTGTTCCAATCCGCTTAAAATTTAGAGGCAAAGTTAAACGCTTTCGCACCGTAGAAAGAAGTGAAGAAATAAAAACAGCTGCTAAAAAGGATGAGTGGCAGCTATTGCCTGTTGTACTTGCGGTTAAAATAGTTGTATGAAAACAAGCTGGCCGCAACACCAATTACTGCAAACACAATTACCAGCAACGAATAAAACGAAACCCAGTTGAGTTGCAATTTGAATAATTCTTTTGAGAGCATCACCGAAATACTGCCGAGGTAACCCCATGCATCGGCGAGATAAATTAAAAAGCCCACATTACCGGCAACGCCGAACGTTGCCAGCAGGCGTTCGAAAAATACACTATTGAATAACACGTAAGCAATGTATAAACCAAGCCCCGTCAACTGCATCCACAAGGCACCATCCAGCATCTTCAAATGAAACAGCAGTGATGCTGCTCCTGCCAGTACAAAGCCCAGCATCAACAACCAATGAATCATGCGAAATGCTTTCATGTTCTTTCGTACAAACACCAACGTACCAATTAAAGCCAGTACAGCCAACGATGTAATGGTTTCTGTTTTTGCAAAAACAGCTGCATTTTTTGCATAGCCCAGCTCGTTCCACATATTGGCCATGTAATTATCACGCAAGTCACGCATAATGGTTAAGAGCAGATAGATGATTACAAAAGCAACCACTCCCCATTTGTATTGCTGAAGAAACAGTTTTCTTTCTTCGCTGTTCATGGGTTTGCGAACTGTTCGTTCCTGTTCATCGGCTGCATCGGGCAGCGGTGCTTTTTCCATCAGCACATAAAACACCAGCAGTGGTAATACAAATACGGATGCTGTTGCAAACGGCATCCAGTATTCGCTTACACCCCAGTCCAGCATCAGCCATTTACCCACACTCCTGCTGAAGCCGCCAGCAAAAATGAAACTCACGGCTAACACCACTCCAATAAAGTCGGTTGTCCGTCTTCCTTCCACATAGCTGAACACAACACCCCACATAAAACCAAGTGTAAATCCATTCAACAAAAAACACAACATACCAAACGGTGCAGGCACAACCGCAAATAACAACAGACTTATCCATGCCGTACCAACCATGAGTACACTTGTACGCCAACGGCCGTATCGTTGTAATTCGGAAATAAACCGGATGCCATAAAACTTACTGAGCATATAGCCGATTACCTGGCTGATGATGAGCAGGGTTTGATACGACACGCCCCAAAACTGCAGCCCGTTGAACGTGGCAACCGTAAATGGTTTGCGAAATGCAAAAATGGAAGCGTAAGTGCAAAAAACAACAACAGCTAAGTAAACTGCTGCTGCAATTTGCTTAGCTGAAAAAGTTGCGTTTGTATTTTGTTGCTGATTCAATGCAACGGGAAGATAAATGTTTTTTACAGGCTACTCGCCTGCTTATTACATTTCGCCTGTTGCCTTGCGATAGGCTTTAATAAAAATAGCGCCGAGGTTTTTGTGTGGCGGTACATAATCCTTCAGCAGTTCGCTTGCACGGCCATCGCTTTTTACAGATGCAGCAATTTGTTGCCACAGCGGAATCCATTCGATGTTTCTTCCGTTACGGATATCTTCATTCAATGCACGGAGTATTGGTTCGTTCACCGAATAGCTACCCACTTGCTTGGTGGAGATGATATGTGCATCTTCATTTACATTCAGAATCTTCGCCAGGTTTTGATAACCACCGCAGGAGCCTAACATTACAATACGAGATGAAGGTAACATTTGCTGCAATGTATATTTCAAGTGGTAACTATGCCCACGGTGTACCACAAAAGATGGATTAATGTTGTTCTTATTTAAATACTCCACCAAATGGGCCTGTGCCTGTGCATCAAGATCCTGTTTGTAATCGAGCGGAAGATTGGCGTAAATCGTATACGGTTTGCCTTTGGTACTTGTAATGGTTACCCACTCTCTGCCTGTTACCACTTTCCACTCGGGTTTACCGTTGAACATACCCATGAAGTTGCGGAACGATGTAATGCCATCTTCATCACCATAAAAGAATACATGCTGCACAACACGGCCACTATCATCGGTTATGCTGTTGTAATCTACTTTGTACACCGGAGGTATGCCCAGCAACGCTGATAAGTTCATTGACGTATCAGCAGCTGATTTAAACAGGGTGAGCAGAATGTTATAGATCACTTCCCCCCGTCTGTCTTTTTCCTGCAGACTTTTTTCGTAGTTATCTTTTACTTGTCGCTTTAAAAAGTTCTGCAGATCAACATTGGTAATACTGCCATAGCTGTCAGCCACATCCACCGCATCTTCCAATGATGATGTTTTCTGCAGGCCCTGCACAAATGCATACATCAGCTGGTTGCTTCTGATCTCCGGCATTGATTTGAGAAAATCATCAAGCCTGTTATAGTTCGCTGCCATTTTGATAAACTTTTTAAACTTATCAAAATGCACTGCCATCATCAGTGAATCGCTTCTGCGGCCGGGGAAACGGGTCATCATACGATCGTACAGTTTTGTGTACGTACTCGTATAAATCACCTCTTCGGTTGTAACAATGAGGTAATAAATTTCTTCCGATGTTAACGGATCGCTTACACGCATCCTTACGGCATCGGGTGAATCGTGCAGTTCATTCATCACATTCACAAACACATCGGTGGCTTTACGTTCCAGCATCTGAAATAATACAGAGGCAAGCACAGGTGTGTCGCCGGTTGAAATACGGTTGTAATATTTGATCTGTGTTTTAACAATCAGCTTATAATACGCCAGTTCATTTTCTGCAACAGCCCGTATAGCATCAATCGATAATTGATTATTGAGCAACTCATCAAGGAACGGCAGGTACAAAGTACCATTCATAATACTGCTGAGCTTTGCAATAGTTTGAACTTTCGGATTTTTGTTGCGCCGTATAACCTGTGCAGCTGGTGTTTTAACCGCCTGGGCATAGGTATAAACTTCCAACGGAATTTTATTGGCCGCCACTTCAATTAAACTATCGGCAAACGGTTGATCGGCAAAGGCAGCAATACCGGATAATATATTGGAAGGATTGATTTGTACCTTTTTCAAAAAGGCCATGTTCTTGATCTGCTGTACTTCTTTTAACTGTGTAAAAATGCCCGAAAGAATTTCAGTGCCCTGATACGGCAGCTTTTCAAATACGGATATTACCGATTGACCGCTTGCCTGACGCTTCATCACTTCTTCGTAACTCGTAAACAACAGGGGAATCATCGGTGGAATTTCTTTTTCTTTCGAACGGCTGGCAATTGCCTGTAATAATTCACGCAACGAACGCAACTGACCGATCTTGAAATTATTATCGCCTTCGCCTCGTTCAATGCGCAACTGCATTTCATCAACCTCACGCAGAATTACATCGGTGATCTGGATGTTGAGATCTTCGTTGGCAGTAAGCTTCAGGAAATTATCCACCTTGCCATCTACCTTATCGGTTCGCTTTTGTTCTTTATCAATATTCTCATGCCATATTACACGGCTCATCGGAATTTCTACTTTCGATGTGTCGAACGTAATGCGGTTCTGGGTCTGTGCCATCAGCACAACCGTACCGTAAATCTGAAACAGAATTAAAAGGGCGTATTTTCTCATCGTATGCAAAATTAACCGCAAATTCTTAAACCAATCCATGCACAGTTTATGCCAAGACGTTCATTTGCAGAAATAAACCATCAAAACACGTTAACAATTATATAATATTACCTTAGCCATTGCTTGGATAGAGCCATCTAAATTTGCAGCACAGTCATGGAGCCCAAAGGAAAAAAAATTCTCATTGCCGACGACGAACCGGATATTCTCGAAATACTGGAGTACAACCTTACCGTAGAAGGTTTTACCGTCATCAAGGCAAAAGATGGAGATGAAGCACTTCAGTTAGCCAGGCAGCAACAACCCGATCTGATTATTCTGGATGTAATGATGCCCCGTAAAACGGGCATGGAAGTTTGCCAGATCTTACGTTCGCAGCCGGACTTTGCCAATACACTCATCATTATCCTTACCGCATTAAACGATGAAGCCAGTCATTTGAAAGGCTTTGAAGTAGGTGCAGATGATTATGTAAGCAAACCCATCAGTCCCAAAGTACTCATCAGCCGTGTGAATGCTTTGTTCCGCCGCAGTTTCCGCAGCGATGATGCCATTATTAAAATTGGCGACCTGCAGATTGATAAAGAACAGTTCCTTGTAAAATACCACGGACAGGATATTATCCTGGCGAAGAAAGAGTTTGAACTGCTGGCCTTGCTGGCTTCAAAACCGGGACGTGTATTTCTGCGCCACGAAATTTTAAACCAGGTTTGGGGTGCCGATGTAATTGTGGGCGATCGTACCATCGATGTACACATCCGCAAAATCCGCCAGAAACTCAACATCGACTGTATTACCACCGTTAAAGGTGTGGGTTATAAATTTGAACTTGGCACAACCTAAGCTTGTACATTTGTTTGTGCCGAATTAAGTACAAACAACATGATCAATTTCCGCCAGCTTACTCCTGTTCAGCTTTCTGCTATTACAGCTTTTACCATTTCGTTACTGGTTGGCTTAGCCAATTATTTTTTTATCCGCAGCTGGTGGATTGCGCTGGTAAGCTTTGCCGTGCTGTTCATCATCAGCTACCTGTTGATCCGTTATTTTACCGAGCGGTTTATCTATCGCCACATTAAACTCATCTATAAGTTCATTTCCCAAACCAAGGCCACCAAACGGGAAGAGTTTTACAACAAATCGCTGTTGCCCGAAAAAAGTTTGCAGGAAGTGAGTGCCGAAGTAGAAGCATGGGCCGAACAAAAGCGGGAAGAGATTGAAGTGCTGAAACAAAACGAGCAATACCGCAAAGAGTTTCTGCAAAATCTCAGTCACGAATTAAAGACACCCATTTTTGCGGTACAGGGCTATGTAGATACATTGCTGAGCGGCGCCATGCACAAAGAAGATATTGCAAAGAAATTTTTACTCAATACTTCCCGCAACATCGACCGGTTGGTGAACCTTGTGGACGACCTGGATGAAATATCGAAACTTGAAAGCGGGCAACAGGAATTGTACAAGCAGAATTTTGTAATACAGGAACTGGTGCAGGATGTGTATGATAGTCTTTCGCTAAAAGCTGCAGAAAAAAATATCAAATGCTCCATTAAAAAAAGCAGCGAACTGCCCATTACGGTTTATGCAGATAAAGAAAAGATCCGCATGGTGCTCATTAACCTGGTGAGCAATGCCATTAAGTACGGCAAGCAAAACGGCAGCATTGTTTTCAGCGTATACAAAACACACAGCAACCTGGTGTTAGCAGAAATAAGCGATGATGGATTTGGTATTGCCGAAGAACATCTCACCCGTATTTTCGAACGTTTCTACCGTACCGATCTGGCACGCAGCCGTAAAGAAGGTGGCAGCGGTCTCGGTCTTTCCATTTGCAAACATATTATTGAAGCACATGGCCAAACCATGCATGTACGCAGCCGGCTCGATGTTGGCAGCACATTTGGTTTTACCCTCGATGGCCGTAGCGATAGCGAAGAATAAATCAACTGCAAAAAAAGACCGCTCTGAAGAATCGGAGCGGTGAAGTTCCCGGTTAAAGTCATGAGAAAAATGAACCCTTGATTGCTGTGGAGTACGATTAACTGTTGTGCAAATTTGTTACAGCAGTTTTACCAAATGGTTATGCTGGTATGTTGGAATTGTTATTTCGAAAGCAAGCTGTAAGCTAATCGCTGCAAGCTGCTCGCCAATACAGTAAACCTTATATGTTATTCCCTTACAGATAGCAATCAGCAAGCAGCGCTTAAAACAAAAAGCCCCCTGAGAACAGGAGGCTGTAGAGGATACTTGCTTAAGGAAATCCTTGCTTTATCTGCCAGAGGCAAATAAAATATTTTAGTATACGTTTGTTTGCGGCGTAAAGCTTGCCCAGCCTTGTGCCCAGTTGGTAGTACCAAATGCGCCTACATAAGTAGTAGTTGTAAAGCCGGTTAATCCAAAGAAGCTGGCGCCACTTAATGCAGGGCTACCTGCTTTTGGTAAAAAGTTAGGTGCTGTAAGATTAAAAGGATTTTCCAACATCAGATCGCTTGCATTTGCAAAGGTTTTGCAACTGTCTACACCTTCTGCCTTTGCCTGTACTGTTGCCGCATTAATTAAAGAAGTGCTGCTTACTTTGTAAGGCTCAACCACAGCATTCACCAGGTTATGACGGAAACGTGAACGGCCATCGATATAAGCTGCAGCAGTTGAATCGCTTTCAAACTGAAAACCTGCTTTCTGGTAACCAATCAAAATTGAATTGGTTAATGAAAATTGTGTTGAACGACGGAAACGTGTTGTAAAGTTGTGGTTAGCCAATGTGCCAGCAGCATTGTTTGGACCAACAAATGTGAAGTTACTCAATTGCGGACGTGTACGTGGACCAGCTGTTGTACCGGTACCATCGTTATCGCACTCGATACCGTTACCTGCATCGCCGCCATCTACAAACAAAGGATCACGTAATGAAACAGCAAACTGAATACGGCCGGTGTAACCAAAGTCAAAATCAAAATCATCATCGGCAGTAGCAAATGCAATCAGGTTTTTACAATTCACCGTGCCACCAAAAAATTCATACGCATCATCATTACCGTACGACACCTGTACGTTTTCAATTACTGTACCACTACCAACACCACCCAATGTTAATCCATTAATTTCAGAATTAGGATCGGCAGCAATACCTGCAAACTCAATACGTACGTATTTTAAAATACCACTGTTATCTGCTGTAAGGCTACCACCGTAAACAGCGTTAATACCACCTTCGATAATTGGAGTTGTTGTACGGTTGGTTGGTGCATTACCTAATAATACAATCCCACCCCAATCGCCCGGCTTACGCTGTCCCGGTGCTTTACCCGAAGTAAATACGATTGGTTCGCTTGCAGTACCTTCTGCAATTAAACGGCTGTTCTGTTCTACAATTAAAGCGCCCTTATTTACAGTATCACTCACAATAACAGAACCTGCTGCAATCGTTAAACGTGCACGGTTATTAATGTATACATATCCTTTCAATGTGTACTTCCCTTTTGGCAATTCAACGTTTTCGTTAATTACACCGGTAATTACTTTTGATGAGATAAACTTATCCTGTAAAGATGTTCCTACAGGTGTTGAAGAACCGTTGTTAACGGTAGAATCGTCGATGTTTACTTTTATACATGCAGTAAAGCTGAGTGTTACTGCGGCAGCTAAAGACCAAAGAAGCTGTTTCATATTCTGTTTTGTTATTTACTTGTTTGTAGATGAATTATTTTCCTTTTAAATCAAAATCGTAGGTAAAAGCAACTGTAAAGGTTGTACCCGGTGTATATGAACTGAAGGTTTTATCGGTACCGGGCTGGTAACTTTTTGCACTGTTACGGTTCTCGTAGGTAGCAATGGGCTGGTTGAGTATATCGCTGATGGTTAAGCGTACTTCGCCTTTGCGCTTCATCACTTTTTGTGAAACCTGAAAATCGAAGAGGTCACGGGGACGTTCATAGATGTCGCCAAAATCGGCATTACCAACCAAGGCTAAACGTTGACCAATTTTGTTATACAATAAAGAGATACCGAATCCTTCTTTTGAATCGTACTGTAAACCTGCATTAACGAGGTAAGGTGATTGACCTTGCAACGGTCGGCTGGTTGCCGGTAAAGGATTACCCGATGCATCAGTATTTGACAGTAATACTTCTGAGAAAATAAAGGATGCATTACCGGTAACAAAAAAGCGTTCTAACCAGGGAGTAGCTTTCGAAAAGAACGAAAGATTTTTACGGAATTCAAATTCAGCTCCATACAAATCTGCACTTACTGCATTCTGGAATTGATATTGACGTCGTGTTGCTACACTCGCACTGTTTAAACGCAATTCAATCGGATCGGTAAACTGTTTGTAGAAAGCAGCAGCCGATACCACTTCGCCTGCCTGCGGATACCACTCGTAACGCAGATCGGCATTTAAAATACTGCTGCGTTTTAAACCGGGTGAACCTGCAGTAGAAGCAATGGTTTCAAAATCGAAGAAGGTAAACGGTGCAATTTCACGAAACTCCGGACGAGCCACGGTACGTGATGCAGCTACACGGATATTTGTTCTGTTTTTTGGACTGAATGTAAGATTCACCGATGGCAGGAAGTCGATCTTTTCTGTATTCAATACAACTGCTTTATCGCTACCCTGCTGTTGTGATTTTAAGAACTGCTGAAAACTTTCTACACGTGTACCCCAAACCAAACGCCATTTTTCACTAAGCTTGTTATCAAACATCAGGTAACCGGCATTGAGTGCAGAAATACCAAAGTATTTATCCTGTGGGTTCTGCAACGAAGTTGTCATTTCAAACCCATTTCCTTTTAAGAAGTTTTCACGGGCAAATATTTTATCGTACGAAGCAAAAACAAGCGATGCATCGCCCGGCTCGCTGAAGCCGAGTATGGTAGCACGGAAATCACGGAAGCGAACCAATGCATTTGCACCTGCTTTAATGGTTTGTTTATGTTTACCAATGTTAAAGCTGTAAGCGAGCGATACATTATAGCCTGCTGCCTGATCGGTAAGGCTGCTAAAGAAACGGTTGGTGTTGTTACCACGCAGGTTTACCGCATAAGGATTGGTTGTACCGAGGCTGCGGGCATAGGTTAACACACGCAAATCGGGTTGCTCTTTACTGTTGTACGAATAGTTGATATTCCAGGTAGCTTTCAAATCTCTCCAGAATGTATGTGTACCTTCTAATTGAGAAGAAAGTAAGCTGCGTTGATTTAACACAGATGAGCGAAGAAAAATTTCCTGCAGGTTTTCTGTGTTTGGACCCTGGCGGTGATAATAATTGTCTTCAAACAATTGATTGAAGAGATTCTTCAATGCAATCTTGTGGTTCTTTTTTGTCCACGCAAAGTTGGCAATGGCACCTACAGATGTGCTGTATTTATTCTGCTGATCTTCGTATGTAAAGAAAGCCTGGCGACCATCACGCTCAAACAACTCCTTACTTACATTGTATAATAATTTTGAGTTACGGTATGTAAGTCCGAGGATAGAACCAAATGCTGCGCCTTTTTTGCTTCGTACTGCATTTGCCCATGTAAGATTGTATGATTGAATAGGACCTGCTACTGAATTTTGCTCAGCCCAAACATCATCACGAAAATCGGCAGCAATTTGTTTGCGTTGATCTGCAGGTAATGTATTGTAAACACCATACTTTAAAGGATAAGATGAAGGAAGATTTCTTCTGTCATCAAAACCTAAATAATCAGTAGTGCCACGTTCGTTGCTGATAAATTGTTTAAAAGCAGATTGTGTATTAAAACCCAAGCCAACACCAAAGGTCAATGAGTTTTTTGTTGGAATGTCTTTGGTATTGATCTGCACCAAACCACCAGCAAACTCACCGGTTAAATCAGGAGTTGCAGTTTTATTGATGATGATATTGTCGATGAGCTGTGAAGGAATAACATCGAATGAAAAAGCTTTTTTATCGGGTTCAGAAGAAGGTAACTGTGCACCATTGATGAGCGCCTGATTGTAACGATCGCTTAAACCACGTACAATTACAAATTTGTTATCCTGGATGGATGCACCGCTAACACGTTTTAATACTTCGCCGGTATTTTTATCGGGAGTACGACGGATGAAATCGGCAGAAAGGCCACTTGATAAAGAAGTATTGTTGCGTTGAAAACTTAAAAGACCTGAAGTGTTTTCACGACGTGCAGTAGAACGGATGACAATTTCTGTACCTTCTTTTGCAGCAACATTGAGTAAAATGGTAATTACATTTTCTTCAATGTTATTCTTTACTTCCACTTCATCCACCATCTTGGTTTGGTAACCGATAGCGGTAACTGTAAGCGTATACTTTTTACCTTGCTCCAGGTTAATTACAAAACGTCCTTCAATATCTGCTGCGAATGAACGTTGAAGTTCGTTTACAGACACAGAAGCGCCTGAAACAGGTTCGTTTTTCTGGTTAAGCACACGGCCATTTAACTTCAGGGTTTGAGCTGAACCTGTAAACAGAATAAATAAAAATGTGAAAAGGGTAAATATTTTCCTCAAGTAGTTCCTTTGCATAGTATCAATTTGATGCCGCAAAACAACAACTGTAATGTTACCACAAAATGAAGAGCATGTTAAGCTAATATTACGCCAATGTTACCCCAATGTTAACAACTTAAAAACAGAAGCGTGTATCTGCCAGATACACGCTTCTGTTATATTATTTTCCTGTACTGCAGAATAATGATCTGCACAGGTATTTAGAACCTGAACTGTAAACGACAGGTAAGCACATTATCTTTCAAATCGTTGGTATAACCTGCCAATGCTGTTTTTTCGTTTTTAGGCATGGAATAATACAAAACCAGTTTTACATTTTCGGTAAGGTAATTAATATAGCCTACACCTAATGTGCTGTACTTAATATTGGTAGCCGAAAGATTAGCGCCCGGAGCACCGATTGATTGGCCGCTCACTTTTGTGTTTGGATCGTACCAATCGTACTTTACCAATAACTGGTGATGTTCGTTAAACAGGTGCTGCAGAAAATAAATATAAGCCCCGTTAAATTCTCTGATGTGAAAGCCATCGTTACCTGTTAGCAAAGCAACCGGTGTTTCAGAAGAGTTGGCCGTACCGGTTTGAGTACCCATAATGTACTCTCCTCTTAACTCAGTAAATCCTTTTCGGTTGCGGAGTTTCAGCTGTACATCCGCACCATAGTATTTCCGGGGCGATACATCGCCGATATTGGAAAGCGAAGAATCAACCTGGCTTTTTATCACAGCTCCTGTTGAAACTGTACGAAATTCGTACTTGGTATTTTCCAGCAGGCCGCCGTTCAAATGCGAAATACCCGCAGAAAACGAAAGTTTTTTGCCGAGGGGATACGGTTTCAGCGCAACACGTGCAATCAGGTCTTTCGAATTATCAAAATCGCCGGCTGCATTAATGCCCTGGCCGTTAAAGAAACCAAGATCCATTTTAAGATACCTGAATTTCGCATCCTTTTTTCTTGGTTCAAACGTAAGCATCGCTCCCAAATCACGCTCACTTTTCATGAGTATCTGGCTCATGCGGCCACGTTCGGGGCTTTCACGGTCGCTACTGCTCAGGTTTACTTCGTAACCAAACGGACGGGCAAACATACCCGTAGTCAGGGCAAAAGTTTGAAACTTATTTTCGAACACACGGCCCCACACATCCCGGATGGTAAAGCCACGCTCATTTACATCAAACTGGAAAACGATCTGTACACCCGGTTTGGTTTCCTTCCCAAAATGTACATAATCAATACGTACACGGCTGCGGCGTAACATAAAACGGTTGTTCACGTTGGTTGCAAAATCAGTGCCGTCGAAGGTTTTAATGCCTTTACTTTCAGCAAGTTGAAACTGAGGTTGCAGGTAGCCCGAAAGCCGCAGATGATCGAACTTTTTATAGATACCCAGCATGCCTTTACCGGCATCCTTGGTTGTATCAATCATATCCATAAGAAACTGGGCCTTAGCGGCAAACGGGAGAGTACATAACAAGACCAGCGCAGCCTTGTAAACAGACTTGATCATATTTATTTCCTTAAGCGCTGCAAAGGTATTTAGCCCGGCAGCTTGACAGGTTAAGGAATAGTTACCCCTGTGTTAAGAAATCATTAACAAACCCAGCAAGCCTCCCTCAACAAGCCAAAAAACTACCTTTGCGAAAATTTTATAACCATGGCAGGTATCAACTCAATCCTGAAAATTTTCCTCCCGAAAGATCGTGTATTCTACCAATTGTTTGAAGAAGTGGCAACAACCGTTGTTGACATGTCGCATTTACTCAAAAAGGTTGTTAAAGAACCTTCGTTCGAAGAACGTGAAAAACTGATTGCACAAATTGAAGACCTCGAACACAAAAACGATGATCTCACCCATAAAATCTTCACCGAATTAAGCCGCAACTTTATAACGCCGTTCGACCGTGAAGACATTCACTACCTTGCCAATGCAATGGATGATGTAGCCGATTACATTTTTGCTTCTGCTAAAAAAATCAACTTCTACCGTGTAGATCCGATGCACGAAAGCTTCAGCAAGTTTGCCGATTTAATTGCACAAGGCTCTGAAAGTATTAAGACCGCTATTTTCGAATTGAAAGACATGAAGAACATGCGCCAGATTACGGATGCATTGGTTCGTGTAAACAGCATCGAAAACCAGGCCGATGATGTATTTGATATGAGCATTGAGCGTTTATTTGCAACAGAAGCCGATGCAAAAGAAGTGATTAAGAAAAGAGAAATTTATCAGGTCATGGAAATTGCTACTGATAAATGTGAAGATGCAGCAAACGTAATTGAAAGCATCATTGTTAAATACGCATAATCAAATTTGAAAATTGGTTAATGTTCCAATTTGAAAATTCAAAGCCGCAGGCGCTTTCACATTTTCAAATGCTCAAATTCATTTTATTTTCAAATTACTTTTATGACTCTTCTCATTGTAATTATAGCGCTGGCGCTCATCTTCGATTACATTAATGGTTTTCACGATGCCGCCAACTCTATTGCCACTGTTGTATCTACCAAGGTACTAACGCCCTTTCAGGCCGTTTTATGGGCCGCTTTCTTTAATGCTATTGCCTACTTTATTTTTAAAGATCATGCAGTAGCAAACACCGTAAGTAAAACAGTTATTAAAGAATTTATTACGCTGCCGGTTATTCTGGCCGGTTTAATTGCCGCTATTTTCTGGAACCTGCTTACCTGGTGGTATGGTATTCCTTCTTCTTCCTCGCATACCTTAATTGGCGGTATGGCCGGTTCGGCTATTACACATGCCATTGTTACCAAAGGCTGGGGTATTGGCTGGGGTAAAGTAGTGGAAGCCGATGTTATTCTCGATACGGTGTTGTTCATCTTTCTTGCACCGCTGATTGGTATGGCCATATCCATTTTCATTACCATCATTACCATTATGCGTAATCTGTGGTTACGTATTGGCATTATTGCATTTGTTACCTTCCTCACTGTATTGCTGTTCGATCGTTTTGAAACCAATAAAATGGATTCAAATCTGCAGAAGTTTTTAAAAATTGATAAGTACAAGAAAGAAGTAAAAACAGGTGAAGCCAAACTGAAGGCCAATCCAAACGATTCAGCAGCGATTGCGTTTTACGAAACAGCAAAAAGCAAACTGGATAAAGCATTGCCCAACTATAACAAGATTAATGCACTGGTGCACAACTTTGATGAGCTGGGTGCAGCCGGTATTGCCAAAACAGCTGCCGACTCGGGCTGGTTAAAAGAAATTGAAGCCAGCAAACTGAAGGATGATGTACGCAATGCCAACGACTTTCTGATTATGGAAGCCCGTTCTACTTCTGAACCGGAAATCAAGAAAGAATACGACATCGCAAAAGAAAAAACAGAACTATATAAAGATCCGCTGAAGAAATTTTGCAGTAAAGAAATCAGTGCAGACAGTGCCATTGCTATGATGAGTGCGATCTACCCTATTAAAGATGCCAACAAAGAAAAAGTAAAAGGCAAAATGGAAGGTTTCAATATTGAAAAAGCATTGGCAAAAGATATTGACAAAGCCGACAACAGCAGTATTGTTTGGGGCATCATCTTTACATCCATCTTTTTTTGTTTGGTGTATTTATATGTAGAAAAAATCCGCACACCTACTGCTTATAAAGTAGCCAATATGTTTAAGAAGCTGCAGCTCTTCAGTTCGGCAGCCTTCAGTATTGGTCATGGTGGTAACGATGCACAGAAAGTAATGGGTATTATCGGCGCTGCATTAATTGCCAGCGGCAGTATTCAAAACTTTTCCGATCTGCCGCATTGGGTTCCGGTAGCGTGTTACCTCGCTATTGGTATTGGTACCATGAGCGGTGGCTGGAAGATTGTAAAAACCATGGGTACAAAAATTACCAAGGTAACACCACTTGAAGGAGTAGCTGCTGAAACTGCCGGCGCCTTTACATTGTTCTTTACAGGGCAAATGGGTATCCCGGTTTCTACCACCCATACTATTACAGGTAGTATTATGGGTGTAGGTGCTACCAAACGTTTAAGTGCAGTGCGTTGGGGCGTAACCGTTAACCTGCTTTGGGCATGGATCTTAACCATTCCTGTTAGTGCGTTGTTAGCGGCACTCTCTTACCTTATTGTATCATTATTTATTTAAACATACCGGCGTTAGCTATGAAGAATCCAACCCCTAAGGTTGGATTTTTTATTTCTGACAGGTAGTTGCATCTTTGCGACTCAACAAAGAACTTTATGAAAGGAATTATATTGGCCGGCGGTTCCGGTACAAGATTACACCCGATTACGTTTGCCATCAGCAAACAAATTATGCCGATCTATGATAAACCCATGATTTATTATCCGCTTTCTGTGTTGATGATGGCGGGTATCCGTGAAATTCTTATTATCTCCACACCACAGGATTTACCCAATTTCAAACGATTGCTCGGCGATGGAAAGAATTTAGGTATTAGTTTTACCTATGCAGAGCAGGCAGTACCAAACGGACTGGCACAGGCATTTGTTATTGGCGAAGAGTTTATTGGTAACGATGATGTGGCGTTGGTACTGGGTGATAATATTTTCTACGGTGCAGGCTTAGGTAAGCTGCTTGCCAACAACACGCAGCCTGATGGCGGTATCATCTACGCTTATCATGTAAGCGATCCGGAACGGTATGGCGTAGTTGAATTTGATGAACACTTTACGGCATTGAGCATTGAAGAAAAGCCCGAGCATCCGAAAAGCAATTATGCTGTACCCGGCTTATACTTTTACGATAATGAAGTGGTGAAGATTGCAAAGGAATTAAAGCCAAGTCCACGTGGTGAATATGAAATTACTGATGTAAACAAAGAGTACTTACGCAGAGGTAAATTAAAAGTATCCATCCTCGACCGTGGTACAGCCTGGTTAGATACTGGCACATTCGATTCGCTGATGCAGGCATCGCAGTTTGTGCAGGTGATTGAACAACGCCAGGGTATTAAAATTGCCTGTATTGAAGAAATTGCGTGGCGCAAAGGCTTTATTACAACCGAACAGTTAAAAGCATTGGCGCAACCCTTGCTTAAAAGCGGTTACGGTCAATACATCATGAACCTGATTAAAGAATAAAAGAACGCATTATACACATGAAAAAAATACTTGTTACAGGTGGTTGCGGTTATATCGGCGCCCACACAATTGTTGACCTTGTTGAAAACGGCTATGATGTGGTTTGCGTAGATAACAACTCCCGCTCAAGTCTTCGTTTACTGGAAGGTGCCGAAAAAATTCTCGGCAAAAAGATCAAGAACTACAAAGTTGATCTCTGCAATTACGATGAAACTTATGCCGTTTTGCAGGAGAACCCCGACATTGATGGTGTTATTCACTTTGCTGCTTACAAAGCTGTGGGCGAAAGTGTAGAAAAGCCATTAATGTATTTTGAGAACAACCTTGTTTCGCTCATGAACCTGTTGAAGTGTGTACAGGAGTTCCAGATTCCGCATTTTGTCTTCTCATCCAGTTGTACCGTATACGGCAACCCCGATAAAGTTCCTGTAACAGAAGAAACGCCACCCAAGCCGGCTGAAAGTCCGTATGGCTATACCAAGCAAATGGGCGAGCAAATTGTAAGCGAAACGGTGAAAAGTTTTTCCACGAATGCAATCCTGTTACGCTACTTTAACCCGGTTGGTGCACATCCGAGCATTCTCATTGGCGAACTGCCGTTGGGTAAGCCGCAGAACTTAGTGCCGGCCATTACACAAACAGCCATTGGCAAACTGCCGCAAATGACTGTGTTTGGGAATGATTATGATACAAGAGATGGCTCCTGTGTGCGTGACTTTATTCATGTAAGCGACCTGGCGCATGCACATACTCTTGCGATCAATTACCTGTTAGATGGTAAGAACAGCAGCCGATGCGAAGTCTTTAACCTGGGTACCGGTAACGGTGTAACTGTTTTGGAAGCCATTACCACGTTTGAAAAAGTAAGCGGACAAAAGCTCAATTACAAAATTGGCCCACGCCGTGTGGGCGATGTAATTGCTACCTATGCCAACAACGATAAAGCAAGAACCAAGCTGGGCTGGGAACCCCAATACAGCCTGGAAGATATGATGGATACCGCCTGGAAATGGGAGCTGAGTGTAAAGCAGGACGAGAGCCTGCACAGCAGTCAGAACAGCATCTTAAACTAACTGTCATCGTTGCAGCAAGTTGCAACAATAAAATCGCTGACCGACAACCGTTCGTTCAGCGATTTTTTATTTTCATCGCTTCTGTTTCAGTAATAATTGTCCGTGTGCGAAGAATTGATTTTACCGTCAATTCTTGTGGGGGTAAACTCAAAACTTTCCCTTTTCTTTGCAGCGAAATTCAGGCAGAAATCCAGCTTGGCCTGCATCGAAAAAACATAACAAATCTTTTTTTAAACTTCTGCAAATGGCATTACAGGATATCCAGGTAAGCGGCAATAAAGATACCCGTAGCGGTTTTGGCGATGGTATTTTAGAAGCAGCCCGCAAAAACGAAAATATAGTCGCATTAACTGCTGACTTAGCCGGCTCATTAAAACTTCAGGCATTTATTAAAGAATTTCCTGAGCGTTTTGTGCAGGTAGGTATTGCTGAAGCGAATATGATTGGTATTGCTGCCGGTTTAACCATTGGCGGTAAAATTCCGTTCACGACAACGTTTGCCAACTTCAGTACAGGCCGTGTGTACGATCAGATCCGTCAGTCTGTTGCCTACAGCGATAAGAATGTAAAGATCTGTGCATCGCATGCCGGTTTAACATTGGGCGAAGATGGTGCCACCCACCAGATACTGGAAGATATTGGTATGATGAAGATGTTACCGGGTATGACGGTAATCGTTCCCTGCGATTACAATCAAACCAAGCAGGCAACGATGGCTGCAGCCGAATTCCAAGGACCGTTGTACCTGCGTTTCGGAAGGCCCGTATGGCCCATCTTTACTAAACCTGAAGATGAATTTGTAATAGGTAAAGCACAAAAGTTTAGTGATGGTACCGATGTAAGCATTTTCGCTTGTGGCCACATGGTATGGTATGCCATCCAGGCGGGTTTGCAATTACAGGAAAAAGGCATTTCGGTTGAGGTGATCAACATTCACACCATTAAGCCATTGGATGAAGAAGCGGTATTAGCTTCCATCAAAAAAACCAAATGTGCTGTTACTGCCGAAGAGCATAACATCATTGGTGGTTTGGGCGACAGCATTGCGCAGGTTGCTGCAAAACACTTCCCCGTTCCGATTGAGATGGTTGGTACTAAAGATACGTTTGGCGAAAGCGGCAAACCGGTTGAGCTGTTGAAGAAGTACGGTTTGGATGTAGCCGATATTGTTGCTGCTGCTGAAAAAGTGATGAGCAGAAAATAAGAGAACTACTTGCTTATTATAATGAACCCCGTCAGCAATGATGGGGTTTTGTTTTTACCACAGAGGCGCAAAGACGCAAAGAATCAAAGAGTGTACCGCCATGGAGGACAAGGAGATTGTTTATGCTGCAAGTACATGCGTTATTGATCGTGTGTTTGGCCAGAAAACAAGTTTTGAGCGCTTTTACCCGGGCGTAAAGTGGCTTTATCGTGGCTTTATCTTGCAAGGACAAGACAATGTTCTCACAGATTACACGGAAGGCACAGAAAAAAGGGAACAAGCATTTACTTATGGAAGTTCCCGGGGTCCACTGTGTGAGACCATGGTCGTACGAAAAGCAGCAGCGGTAATGAAGGCATTTATACTGCAATGAACGATGCTATACTTGCTCAAAAACGGCAAAAATGGTCAAAAACGGCAGAAACGGCCGTTTGATTTCTACATTGGCAGGAGGTTTTTTATTTTGGTTGTATGGCTCAACAAATGGGTGTACTGAAAATTACCGGAACGATTTGCGGTGTTTGTTTTTACTGCCTGGATGGTGTGTATTATGCAAGAGCAAAAAGTTCGTTATCTGCCGAGCGGGTGAAGAAAGATCCTGTGTTTGCCGGTACGAGATTGTATGCGAAAAACATGGGAGCTGCGGCAAAGATTGCAGCTGTTGTGTACCGTCAACTGGTGCCGCCAACTGAACGGAGCCGGGAACGGTACCGTGAGGTGGTGGGGATGGTACTGAAAAAAATAAATGCTGAGAAAAAAGACAGCATGCAACAAGCTGATTCATTAAAGGGCTTTTTCAAATAAGGTTGCTGAAATGATTTCTCACCGATGAATTTTCGATCAATAACTCAACCCATTTTTTGAACATGCATTCCTTGCATTTGATGATCAACTTACTTAACAGAAATATCAATTTGATAATATGGCAATTGTATAAATGCAGCAACTTCGTCAAAAGATTTTTTGAGTCAGCAAGCATTTTCTTTTGGCAAGGATTTTTTGTGGGGTGTAGCCATTGCAGCTGCACAAAACGAAGGCGCCTGGAATATTGATGGCCGTGGCCCTTCTATCTGGGATGTGTTTGCACGCAGGCAAGGCAAAATAAAAGGCGGAGCAAAACCCACCGACAATTGCGATTTCTACCACCGGTACAAAGATGATCTGCTGCTGGTAAAAGCTCTCGGCTTTAACGTGTTTCGTTTTTCGTTTTCATGGAGCCGTCTTTTCCCCGATGGTATTGGCAAAGTAAACAAAGAAGGCGTCGCTTTTTATCACAAGCTGATTGATGAATGTTTACTGCTGGGCTTAGTACCATTTGCAACAATCTATCATTGGGATCTGCCGCATGCATTGGAAAAGGAAGGTGGCTGGACCAGCGTACACCTACAAAAATGGTTTAGCCGTTATACAACATTTGTAGCTGAAGAATTCGGCAGCAAAGTAAAGCACTGGATTATTCTTAACGAGCCCATGGGCTTTACATCGCTGGGATATATGCTGGGTAAACATGCACCGGGGAAAACCGGTTTAGAAAACTTTTTTCCTGCTATCCATAATGCGGTTCTGGCACAGGCCGAAGGCGGGCGTATTGTACGTAAGCATGTTCGTAACGCAGTAATCGGCAGCAGTTTTTCCTGCAGTGAAGTACTACCCTTTAGCAATAAGAAAGAAGATATGGACGCTGCAAAACGATTGGATATGTTGCTGAATCGTTTGTTTATTGAACCTACGTTGGGGCGCAATTACCCGCATGATGATTTTCCGTTAATGGATAAACTGCACATGCAAACAAAAGCGTGGCGTTATACCGACCGTATGCAGTTTGATTTTGATTTTATTGGTGTGCAGAACTATTTTTCGGTAACGGTGAAATACAATGCACTCATCCCTTACGTACAGGCGGCAGAAGTAAAAGCGAAAACAAGAAAAGCACCGCATACGGCTTTGGGTTGGGAAATCAATCCTGATTCGTTTTACCGCATGCTGAAACGTTACTGGAATTACGGTAGTGTAAAATCGATTCTTGTAACAGAAAACGGAGCCTGCTTTAAAGATGTGTTGAAGAATGGTGCTGTACACGATGCAGCACGTATTGCCTATTTTGAACAATACCTCAGTGCCATGCACAAAGCAAAACAGGATGGTGTAAAAGTGCAGGGCTATTTTGCATGGACACTAACGGACAACTTTGAATGGAGCGAAGGATTTAATGCACGATTTGGTTTGATCCATGTTGATTTCAACACACAACTCCGCACCATTAAAGACAGTGGTTACTGGTGGAGAAATTTCCTGCTTTCGAAATAAAAAAACCGGCTGCTAAACAGCCGGCTTATGATTGGTTTCCGTTACGGGCTTATTCGAGTTTCTTTTTTACGCTGTACAAGTTGCCAAAACGATCGGTCACTTTTACTTCAATTTCCTTTGCATCGGCTGATGGTTTCGCAAAGAAGATATGATCGGCCAGTGTTGGCTCCACAAATTTGTGTTTCTTCGGCAGCTCAGGTCCGCTGTACAATTCAACTGCTAAAGGATCGAGTGCCACACGTTGTTCCATTGCCCCTTTCGGTGCACCATCTTCAAACCACTCAACTTTCCATTTACTATCCCAGTTCCATACGTTTGCAATAATTTCATCCGGGTAATCTTTCGATCGGCCCTTTTCAAAAACAGTAAGCTGGTGTTCTTTTGGCAGACCGGTTGATTTGTAATACCACTTCAGTTCATTGCCATCCACTTCATAAACACCATAACCGCTTGGTGTACCATCGCCACATACAGGGCCCGTCCACCAAGCTCCGCATACAGTGCCGTGGTTATGTTCCATCATATTTTCTTTTTCCCACACATCGTTGAAATGGGTATGGCCCGACATAAAATGAACTTTATAACCTGCAAGTATTTTGTACAACTGTTCCCTGTTGGATACATTCGATCCCAACTCAGCTTCTTTTTTATAACGACGGGCAGCACCGGTATCAGTTGGAATATGCAGACTTACGATTACTGTAGAACCCTTCGGTACATTTTTCAAATCCTGTTCCAGCCATGATAGTTGATTTTCGGTAATATAACCGATATATTTTTTTGCAGTGCCAATGAAGAACACATCATCCAGTACCACATAATGGATCTTTCCACGATTGAACGAATAGTACGTTGGCCCGAATTCTTTTTTAAATGTTTCTGCACTCCACTCATCGGTACGAGCGGTTTTAATATCCATATCGTGATTGCCGATTACATTAAAAAAGGTAACGCCGGTTGCAGCAATTGCTTCTTTGTAACCTTTGAACAATTCAAATTTATCCCACACCAAATCGCCGCAACCGATTCCGTGAAACAGTGTTCCTGTTGGGTAAGCTGCCACGAGTTGCTGCAAATCGGGAACCGACTGTGTTTTGAGCAGTTCCACGTCTTTGTCAGAAATCATTTGTGTATCGGCCCAAACGACAAAACAATGTTTCGAATCATCCACCGTTAATTTTTCCAGTACAAAGTCTGCAACAAAGTTTTCAGTTTTTGTATCGATCGTTTTGTAAAACTTTGCCATCTTTTTTTCGTGTGGAAATGCATATCCTGCCGGCAACGAAATGTAAACAAACTCTGCTCCTGCTGCAGCCTCCAGTGTATAGTTTCCATTTTTATCGGTAAGCACAATGTTTGTCCCGTCGGTTACAGCTACAGCTGCTATCCCTTTTCCATTTGCATGAACGTTTCCTGTAACAGTTACTGGTTTTACTGGCTGTTGTAAACTTTGTTCATTAACAGCTGCTTCAGTTGCAAGCGGTGGCAATGCCAGTCCTGTTGCAGCAAAGCCGAACAGTTTAAAAAAATCTTTTCTTTTCATATTATCGATATCGTTCTGAGTAATTAAGATTAAAGCATGTTATTGCAATTTGGTTGCACCCTCTCCCTCAATTTCACTAAGTGTGGATGTTTTGGTAAGCAGGATATTATTCTGTGTTCTCGCTTTCATCCAACGGCCCAATGCAACATTGTACTCTCCTCCCATTTTATAGAAGTAGCCACGGTCTGCAGTTGTATAAGCCATATTCAGTGTATTTGATCCGCTGCGGTAAAAAGGCTGATCTTCCAGTGTGATCGGATTTTTAATATCGTACCAATCGGTATTGGCAATACGGTAACCTTGTGCTGTTGGTGTGGGTGTATATAAGCTTCCGCCTGTTGCAACAAACAATACATCCACCGGTACAGATGCAGCCGTAACTGTTGTGCCTGCAAATACTGCCAGCCCGGATGCGTTACCACTATTGGCAAACAAGCCACTTGTTTTTGTACCAAAGCCATCGCCATTTATGGTTGTATAGTCAAATGCTCTGATCCAATTCGCATTGCTGATATTGGTTGATGAAGATCCATTAATGAGTTTATTGGCACCTCCCACATAAAAGAAAGTTCCTTTTGCTGCCGTACCCGATGTAAGATTGATCTTGTAAGTACGCATATTTCCGGTAGCCCATCCGTTTGCAGGATAACCGGTTGGTGTAGATGCGTTGGCATTGTTGGTAACCACCACAGAGAATGGTGTTGCTGCAAAATCAATATCACGTGTGGCCATAAACTGCATGTATTCATAATTACCATCGCCACCTGCCACATCGCTGATGAAACCTGTAATTAAGATTGGTGCTACATTAATGGTTGAACTTAATACCACTACATCACTTGCTTTACGCATTTGCAGCTGCGGTACTAATATTTTATCTGCTGTTTGCTGATTAAATACAATGCCGTAAAAATTTGCCAGAAAAGGAACCGAATTGTTGGCAAATGCGGCCGTTGCATTGGTGTGTAATTTCAATTCACCAAATCCATCATTGAGCAGCTTGTCGCCACTAAGCACATCTGTTGGTGCTGGTGCCGGATTAAATCCTCCCTTTACTACTACAATCAAGGTGCTCTCGTATTTATCAGGATTTGCAATGACAAGATTAGATGGTACTCTGTTTACTGTAATCGCTTTGCCAGCTGCTACTTTTGTAACAGCTGTTTCTTTTACACCCGTTATTTGTAAAATGCCATTTACACGTTTTAAAATGCCGCCTTCAACATCAACAATGATTGAATCGCCGGGTACATAGTTCGCAGCCGCATTTCCTAGAGCAATCGAAATACCTCTCAGCTCTGATAAACGTCTGCGATCCTGCAATACCAGTAAACCTTCGGGCATATTTCCTTCTGTATGATCCGAAACTACCACACCGGTAATTTTAGTTGAGCCATACATCCGCTCCTTTGTAAGTGTTACATCCGAACCTTTGAATAAATCTCTGATGTCGAATAAGGCAATGTATGGACTGATACGTGCACCGGGATAGGTTTGGTCTTTTGCACAACCAAAAACTAAAACGGAACACAAAATGATACTATAAACAAATGAATATTTCATGTTTTGATTTTTAAAATTCACAAAGCCGTTACGTAGGAGTTATGGTTTTTGCCACCATACTTTTGTTGAAATAACATCGGGCCCCTGTTCCGTAATTGCTGCTTTATAGTTTGTTGGATTTGCAGATTGCACATAAACTGGGTACGTCATACGTGCCGGCATTTCGCCACCGTTTCGCAAACCAGCACCCTTCGGTAAAACCGGGTGACCGGTGCGGCGATACTCAAACCATTGCTGCATATCTGCAAGGAACAGTGCATAATATTTCTGCAGGTGAATACGCTCCATTTTATCTTCCAACGATGCATTGTTATCCCATTGAATATCGGCAGCAACAACAAATGTTTTTACGTCATTCGGTAAACCTGTTTGCGGGTTTACGATGGTTGGCCATAACGGTAACCAAAGTGTAATACTGTTCAGTACGCCGTTGTTGTAATAGTTTTCTGCTGAACCGCTGATCCATCCTTTGGCAGCAGCTTCTGCAAGAATAAACTGCAACTCCGCATAATTCATCATCATCCCCGCCATAGGTTCTGTTTGCAGCGAAACAGCTGATGTCATTGAATAGAAGTATGATTTCTTTACCGGATTTTCGCCGGGTGCATAACCACTGTTAATACCGAGATAAGCACCTGCGTAAGGCGCAATACCCCAACGGTTAAAGCCCGCATTACCATAGGTGGGAATATCAATCCGTGGATCGTTCCAATCAACTAAATTTTGAATAAAGAAGGTTGCTAAACCGGGTTGACGAAAATCCTGTTCCCGTACAGCAACGAGTGGAGATGTGTAAGGTGCAATACCTGTCCAGCGTAAAATAGCCGACTCATCATTACCGGCGATGATGGGATATGCTGCTGTATTTGTTTCGGCAATTTCCTTGATCTTGGCAATTGCATCTGCCGCTACTTCAGTTTTGCCCGAAACACGCAACAGCAAACGTAAGTACAACGAGTTGCCAAATTTGCGCCAGCGTGCTACGTTGCCATAATACACCGGATCGCTTGCTGCAACAATTGCTGTATTACTTGAAAGTAACGTATTCGCAGCTTCCAGTTTTTGAAAAATGTCCAGATAAATATCCCGCTGTTTATCAAACTTCGGCTCGTAGCGTAAAGAATCTTTTGCCTGGTTCGATTGTGAATACGGAATATCGCCATAGGTATCTGTAAGTATGGAATAGATCCACGATTGACAGATAAGCGAAATGCCCATGTATGATTTATTGTAGTTACTAGAAGCAGTATCGCTGGCCATCCGGTAAATGTCTTTGAAGTTGGTTAACTCTGTATACAAACCGTTGTACAAATAGTCGGCCCAGGTAGAACGGAAATCGTAACGGAATACCTGCCCTTCTGCATCGCTCATGTTTACGGTAACCTGCATCAACTCGTTATTGAAATTGCGGTTACGGATCATGTTATAGTTTAATGCGCCTGTAAGTGCCGGTGCCAGTAACTGTTGCGGTAATGCGAAAGCGATATTGTTGTTATCGGTATTTAGATCCTGAAATCCTTTGGTGCACGATGCAAATGCAAAACTGCATAAAAGCAAAATCACCATTAATTTATTGCTCTTCATATTTAATCGTCTTTAAAATTTTAAAATGCTACTACGAGGTTTACGCCCATTGTACGTGTTGAAGGAAACTGACCTGTTTCAAACCCTCTTACAATGTCTGTTCCGCTGAGTGTACCAAACTCCGGATCGAACATTGGCCATGGCGACCAGATAAACAGATCACGGCCATACACACCCACTGTTGCTTTTTGGAGTTTTAGTTTCTGTACAAGTTTCGTATGCAGTGTATAATCGAAGCGTAGTTCACGGAATTTGAAAAAGTCGGTACTGAAGGTGCTGCCTTCTGCATTATCAACACCATAATGCGAACGATAATATTCGTCAATGTTGGTTGCAATTACATCATTGGTTCTGTATTTGCCATCAGCCGTCATCACTACGCCATTCCCGATAATACCATTGTAACGACCGGGCAATGTATTTTTTGTTTTACCCTGTTCAGCCAGTTTGTAATGCATCAGCGAATGTGCTACACCGCCAAGTTGTGCATCAAACAAAAAGCTTAAACGGAATTGTTTGAATGTAAACTCATTGGTAATCCCGAATTTGTATTTCGGTATCGTGTTGCCGAGATAAACCACATCCTGCGAAATGAGTGCATTACCGGTTAATGTATCATACAGCACCTGTCCGTCAGGAGAACGTACATAGCCACGGCCATACAAGTCGCCCATGCTGCCGCCCACTTTTGCCACAATTTGTCCGCCTCCAACAGGGCCTGTTTGTAACACCACTGAGCTATCGAGTAATTCCTTTATCTGGTTTCTGTTGGTTGAGAACACAACTCCCACATTCCAGTTAAATCCTTTTTTCGATTTTACAGGCGAACCATTCAATGCCACTTCAACACCACTGTTGTTTACACGTCCTGCATTGATGAGCACTTGTGTAAAACCCGATGAACGATCGAGTATTCTGCGCAGGTGCTGATCTTTTGTACTACCTGTATACACCGCCACATCAAGACTTAACCTGTTCTTCAACATTTTCAGTTCGGCTCCAGCTTCGTACGATGTTGTACGCAAGGGACGAAGATTGGGGTTGGCTAATAATCCAGGTGTTTGTAAGCCACCTGCAAATAAACTGCCGGCCGATTCATAATTGTAAGCCGTTAAATAGGGATTGGTTCCACCGCTGCCAACACTCGATGCAGAGAAACGGAGCTTGGCATAGTTGATATACTTTGGTAACCTTATTACGTTCGATAAAATGAAACTCATGTTGGCAGATGGATAAAAGAACCCTGCATTGGTTGTACGTTCGGGTGTTGCCAATACGCTGTTCCAGTCCTGTCGTGCCGTTAAATCGAGGAATAAAAATTTATCGTACGATGCCGTAAGTAAGCCGTAAAAGCTATTGATACCGTAACGGCTTCCATAAGGCATACTCACCAATGGACCCGCAGCATTTGCAAATGAATACAAACCCGGATAAATTAATGAATCGGCACGTGTTTCATCACGCTTGTATTTATTGCGTAATAAACTTCCTCCGGCCATTGCTGACAGATCGATATGTGTACCGATTTTCTGATTGTACTTGAGTAAAAAATCTGCACTGATTTCACTGGAGAAAATGTTTTGTGTACGCAAACTTCCTTTCACCAATTTTGAACCTGCATCGTAAGGACGTTTTTGTGCACGCTCTTCGTACGATTGATCTACCGAAGTACGAACCTGCAGACTTAATTCTTTTGTAAGCGTATAGTTTGCCTGTATATTACCGGTTATACCATGACGGTTAGAGCTGTTGAGAAATTCATACGCAATCGCATATGGATTTTCGGGAAAACTGCTGAAAGGAAACATGATGCGTTTATTTTCCTGTCCGTTCACCCAATAATTTTTTAACCAGTTGGGATCTGCACTTGGCTGCCAGAAAATATACCAGTACATGATGGATTGATTGCCATAACCTGCACCGGGCAAATTATCGCTCCACTTATTTGTGTAATTTACTTTTGAACTGATCTGGAGTTTATCATTCACTTTTGAGTTGACCGATAATGCAACTGTATTCCGTTTGTAGCCGGTGTTGGGAGTTATCCAGTCGTTCAACACATTCGTCATCGAAAAACGTGCTGTTGTTTTATCGGTGCCACCATCTACACTTATGGAATTCGTGATTGTTTTACCGGTATTGAAATAACTGTTTACGCCATTCTTATAAGGCCTCCATTCTGTACGTTGTGTACCCTGTGCCTGTGTTACAGGATCGAACTGGAAAAACTGTTGCCCATTAAAACGTGGACCATAAGCCGAACTTGTTCCACTGGTACTTGCACCATCTGCAGATGCACCATATGAATAATGTGCAGCACCTGCAAGACCTTGTCCGTATTCGTATTGCAATTCTGGCCAGCGGTTCACCTGCTCCATTGCAACATTGGAGCTGAAGGTTACACCCAAACCTTTCCGTTTGGTACTACCCGATTTTGTTGTAATAATTACTGCCCCGTTTGCACCTCGCTGTCCGTATAATGCAGCAGCGCCCGGACCTTTTAACACTGTTACCGATTCAATATCTTCCGGATTCAAATCATTCAAACTACTTCCGTAATCAGCTGGCATATTGTCACTACCGGTGCCATATACAACTTCACCTGAAATGGCGCTGCGTCGTCCGCTACCTTGATTGATGACAACACCATCTACAACAATTAATGCTTCGTTATCACCTGTAAGATTGTTTTCGCCACGAAGAATAATTTTATTTGTTCCAGTTGGCCCACTGCCCGAACGAACCATGTTTAAGCCGGCAACTTTACCCGACAATGCATCAATCCAGTTGGCAGATTTTGCATCGGTTAACTGTTCGTTATCGATGGTTGTTGCGGCATATCCCAATGCCATTTGTTTACGTGTAATACCCAGTGCTGTTACAACGACGCCTTCGAGTTCTTTTGCTGCGGGCTTTAATAATACATTTCGGATGCGTTGATTGTCGCTCACAACAATGCGTTGCTCTTCATACGATACAGCAGAAAAAACAATGGTTGTTCCTTTAGGAACAGCAACGGTGTAGCTGCCGTCTTCCTTTGTAACAAAGAGCGATTTTTTCCCAGCTACTGCAACGGTTACACCAGCAAGCCCGTTGTTTGTCTCTGCATCTTTTACGATGCCGGATATTACTACAGGAGCCCCCTGTTGTTGTGTTTGTGTAAAACCGGTAAATGCAAGAAGTAAAAAAGAGAAACACAGGCTAACATAAAAAGAAAGCTTCATCTTGTAAGTTTTGGTTAAAGAGTTTGAAAAAGATCGGGTCGGATTTTATTCCGGGCGCAAGATGAACGCTGTATGTTTCTATAGTGTTATGCGAAGGTTACGGGAATATTAAGCGTGACGAATGGACGATTGATTTTTATTCATTGAGTGAACAGGGCGACATCTATTCTTTCGTTTTTGGTGAACCGTTATAAACCGGCTACTACTTCTTCTGCCAAACCAAAACTCAACGTCATACCGGCGCCACCTAACCCATTCAATACATATACACCCGGTTCCGGAGAAAAAAACAATTCGGTATCGCCATTGGTGAGTTTTGCATACACACCATTCCAGGTTTGTACAACTGTATCGTCTTTGAAGGATGTGAATTTGTGGAGATATTTTTTAATGAGCCGGTTGATGAAGTCTTTATCAAACGGATCCTGCGTGGTTCCATACTCATGCGAATCGCCAATGGTTAACTCACCCATTTGGTTTTGTGCTGCCATTACATGAATGCCCCAGTCGATGTACTCTTCCATTTCTGTTGTATATTTTGCTTTTAACAAGGGCAAGGATTCAGCTACTTTAAAGCTATTGTAATGAATGAGTGATAAACCACCGCATAGTGCAGCGCCCATACGCCAGTTGCCCGGTTGCGCTGCCAGCCGCATCATCTGTAACTTACATTTTGTAACCGGGTAATTTGTAAATGCTTCGGGATATAAGGTTTCGAAGTCGGCACCACTGCAAATAAAAACAAGATCTGCTTCGTGCTCTTCTTCATTGCCAATATATACTGTGTTATCAGCGATATAACTCACACATTTGTTCCAGAAAAACTCCACCTTGTATACAGCTTCAAGATAGCCGGGCAGGGATGCGATCGCTTCTCTCGGATCAACAATCAATTCATCGGCACTGTATAAACCGCCGAAGAGGTTATTGCTCACCACCGCTTCCGAACGTTGCAACACTTCAGCCGCATTTAACAATTGTACCGGACGATCGGCTTTCATTTTTTCATACAGTTCCTGCAACACTATCCACTCCAGCGAATCATGTGCCACATGTAAACTCCCCACCGAATCGCTCCAGAACGCACCTGCATCTGCCATTTCTTTCCAGATACTTCTACTGCGTAAAGCACGCTCATACAATTCGCCAGCGGGCTGACCAATGGGCCATACCATTCCGAAATTGCGTACGGAAGCACCTGTTGCAAAACTGTTGCGTTCGAACAGCTTTACAGCAAATCCCTTTTGAGCCAATGCTCTTGCTGTTGCCAAACCTACAATGCCTGCGCCGATTACAATTGCCTTACGGTTATCCATAGTATACTGTCTTTGCTAAAAAATATTTACGGTTAAAATAGGCCAGTGAAAATAAAACACCCGTAACACCTGCAATGGCACAGAACAAAGCAGCTCTTGCATAGAATGCCGACCAATTTGCTTCCACTGTGAGCAGTTCTTTTACAAGCATCACCAACATCGTGCCTGCGTAACCAAATGCATCGGCCAGGTACATTAAAAATCCGGCGTTGCCATTTAGTTTGAAGGTGGCGATCATGCGTTCGAAGAAGATGCAATTGAACGGAATGTAGGCCATGTACAAACCAAGACCAACCAGTTGCATCCATACAGCCCCATTGAGCATGCCGTTGATAAATAAAAACGAAGAGAGCCCGGTAAGTATAAAGCCCATACAGATGAGCAGATGTATGAGCCGGAAAGCCTGCATATTTTTCTTCACCAATACCAGTGTACTTACCAATGCCAGAATAATGATGGATGTAATGGTTTCTGTTCTGGTAAAAATGCCATACTCCTTTCCATACCCAAGATCGGCCCAGATGCCCGACATGAAATTATCTCTGAGGTCACGGATGACGGTGAGAAAAACATAAGCAGCCGTAATGATGAACAGCCCTGAGCCAAATGAAGCGATAATTATTTTCCGATCGCTGTTCTTCATCTTCACCCGTTCGGTGCGTTGCTCTACATCCACCGCAGCGGGTGCAGGTATACGTTCCAATAACCAGATAAGAAAAAGCAAGGGTACAATAAATACAAGCCCGGTTACAAACGGCATCCATTGTTCCGATACATTCCATTCAATCATCAACCATTTTGCTACAGTGCGTGTAAACCCACCGGCGAAAATAAAACTCACCGCCATGGCCGAACCAATAAAATCGGTTGCTTTTCTTCCTTCAATGTAACTGAACACGATGCCCCACATAAACCCCAATGCAAAACCATTCAGCCATAAACAAAACAAACCTAAGATCGGCGGAACAACAGCAAATAGCAATAACGATAGCCATGCAATACCGATTAATGTAACAGCCGTTTTCCATCTTCCCATTCGTTTTAATTCTGATATAAAACGTATGCCATAAAACTTGCTGAGCATATAACCAGTGCCCTGAAAAATAATGAGTAATGTCTGGTAACGGATGCCCCCATATGCCAACCCGTTAAATTCTGCAACGGTAAACGGCTTGCGGTATGCATAGACTGATGCGTAGGTAAGAAAAGCGATGAGTGCTGCATAAAGCGGCACTACCCATTTGGGTGTTTGCCTGATTGGTTCTGTATGTTGCAACTTCAGACTCATGCCATGAGTGCAGGCAACTCGCTGAGCGAATCAATGATATGATCGGGTTGATAACCCTGCAGCTGTTCTTTTGTATAAGCACCTGTTGTAACACTTACTACCAATCCGCAGCCGGCATTTCTTCCTTCCTGTACATCCACTTCTGTATCGCCTACTTTTACAACCTGTGCAGCATTGGTGATACCGCTGTTCTGCATGAGTTGCTGGATCATAAACGGATAAGGACGACCTTCGGGCACTTCATCACTTGCAATGACATAATCGATCAGGTTGCTGTTATCCCATTGGAGTTTCTTTAAGATCACATCGGTTATGCGGCGTGTAAAGCCGGTGTTCAATGCCACCTTCAACTTCTTTTCTTTTAAGGATGTAAATAATTCTTCAGCATCCTGCATCGGTTGCAGTTCTTCATCCTGCTCATAAAATGTAACCATGTTGTCGATGAAGAGATCGTGTATCTGATCGACCAGTACCTGGCTTATTTTTTCTTTTGCCGGATGGTATTTTGAAAGCAATAACTGTATGGCATCTATTTTACGCCAGCCCATTACTTTGTTTACTTCTTCTTCGGGTACTTCGATCTCAAATTGCTGAAATGCACGCATGAATGCATCTGCTACATCTCCTTTATCACGAACGGTGGTGCCTGCCATGTCGAACACGACCAATGAATAATTCTGCATATCTGTTGTATGAATGATGTATGATTAATAATAAACCGGTGCTGCTATTTGCTGTACGAGGTGCTGAACGATCTGTTGGTGATACCTGCTGAGATCGCCGGGAAGTTTTGTTTCATCTTTTGCTTCCTCATCGATCTTTCGCATTTGTATCATTTCTGCAAACAAAGGATCTGTTTCGAAAAGCAGTGCTTCATCGTGACTCATTTTACCTCCCTGGTAAACCAGCGTTTGCTTACTGGCTTCTGAAAGCTGATTATAATAGTTGGGATCTTTGAACGTGAGATAACGTTTGGCACTTACATGTGCCTGTACAAGTTGTATTAAGCGATCGGAAAATTTTCGGTTGCGCAGGAATGCTGCTCCAATTTTTTCATGGTTCATTACACCATAGTTCTCCATTACGGTTACGTTGTGACCAGCTACACAAATATGGCCGATATCGTGCAGGAAAGCTGCGAGTACCATTTCCTTATCGCAGCCTGCCTGCTGCGCAAGCTCTGCACTCTGGCAGGCATGTTGTAATTGTGTTACGGCTTCGCCATAATATTCATTGCCACCATGTTTCGCATACAGTGAAATAATTTCATCAGCAATTTGTGTTGCACGCAGCTGCTCCATGTACTGTTGTATTTAGGTACACAAAATAGCTGCCGAACATGAAGCAGATGTTACTAAAACATGAATTGAATATTAAGCCATGCACTGCGGCCATAACCATTGATGCCACTGCCGTGTGTTCTGTAATCGGTATTGAGCATATTTTGTAATCCTGCCTGCAGTTGTATTTTTTTCAATTGACAGCCTGCGTATACATTGTATACATTAAAGCCGGGTGTACCTCCTGCAGGAATACGGTTATCGTCTTTATCGCCTTGTGCCAGACGGCTTTGCTTTGCAGCAAACCAACTCTCTGCTGCAAAGAACCATTGTTGTAATGAATAAGTTAATCTTACTCTGCCATTCATTGGCGGAATACGGCGTAGCGGTTCGTTCCGTGTAGTGCTATGTCCGTATGCGTAGGCCCAACCTGTTTGCAGTTTCAATCCTTTTGCGAGTTCAATCTCTGCATCCACTTCCATCCCTTTTATGAATGCATCGTCTGTATTTTCTTTCTTATACACATTGTAGCCATTGATGGTTTGGCCCGGCACACGCACCCGTGTAATGAGATGTTTCAGTTGCATGTAATAAGCAGCAACTGTAAGGTTCACTTTTGCTGTACGCAGTTTATAGCCAATTTCGTAATTATAGGCATTCTCTGGCAAGAGCTTATATGCCGGAACTTCGTACCGGAAATCAACAATACCCAATGTACCCATATCATCGACATTTGGAGCACGGTAGCTGTTATTGAAGGTTGCAAAAACATGATGCTGCCTGTTTACTGCATAAACAACACCTGCATTTGCTACCAATGCTGATGGTTTGATTTGTGTATGACCAAGGCTTGTATCGGCAATGCGGATATCGAAGAGGTTATACCGAAGCCCTGCATTGAAAGTAATTTTCTTCAACTGATACTGATGAAGCGTAAACAGTGAATAGTTACCATACGTTGCATCATCGGGATAAAGACCACGCAACTGCGTTTTCGTTTGGGTAACTGTATTTATATCGTTACGCTTGCTGTTTACTTTGTCAAAGTAGAGATCCAATCCCGAGCTGGCCGTCCAGTTTTTCGCTATTGCTGAGCGTATATCAACTGTTAAGCCTGCAGTGTTTATTTCATCACGCTCTTTACGCAAAACAGCGCTGCCGTTTTTTTGGCTGTTGCGCCCTTCTATTGATTGCTGATGCGAAAGTGTAATGTCGATCAGTTGCAGTAACGGGTTTGTATTTTTTATGCGGAGTCTGGCATAGTTGAGCATGCGTTGCTGCGGCTCCATTTCATTGATCAGAAAATTTTCGAGCCGCACTTTATGGTAAACAGGCACATGGTTCTGCCGCAACAGTTGCTGTGCAGTGGTTAATTCAATATGATCTTTGAGTAAAAACTTCAACTTGACATCGTATGCAAGTTCGTTGTAACCACTTGGCAATTGAAAACCTGTTGTATCGCCCCCCAGCACATTGCCGAAATTGCGTTTCGTCAACCCAATATTTGCAGCAAAGCGTTCGCCACTGTACCGTAACTCAGCACGACCGGTTTGTTCCATTCCCGCTGTCATGAACTTGCCCGCTGCCAGTGCGGTTAATCGCCGGTCATTTTGATTCTTAAACTGCGGCTCATTTGTAAGCACCTGTATTACACCACCCAATGCATCTGTTCCATATTGTACCGATCCGGTTCCTTTTACCACTTCTATTTGCAGAATGCTGTACGCATCAATTGTATTGAGGTATTGATTAGGACCATAACGGAACGTAGAATTATTTAAACGGATACCATCTACCAATATCAATGTTTGATTGCCCGTTAAGCCACGTAAAAAAGCAGAGCCGCCCCCATGATTTGTTTTTTGCACAAACACACCCGTTACACCCATCAACGCTTCGGGAGTGGTACGTGGTTGAAACCGATTCAACTCATTCCGCTTGATTGTATTTACTGTGTAAGGAATGGCCTTTTCTTTCTGTTCGGTTCGGGTGGCTGTAACAATTACCTCTTCCAGTGTTTTGGTTGTTGTATCTGTTTGTGCATAGGCTTTACCAACTGTCAATAAGAAGAGAACCGGTAAAAGTATCATTCTATTTTTACTCATGAACAACCTTTTCATCGCTGAGAACTATTTCTTTTTACCTTTTTCCTTTCTTTCGTTTTCCTCCTCTTCTTCCTCTTCGTTCTCCACCATTTTTACAAATGCACTGCGGCGTGGTGCCGGCATTACACTCTCTTCGCCTTTCACAGCTTTCCAGATCACTTCACTGAATACTAAATCAGGAATACGGTCTTCTTTACTGAAGTCGAATGTTGCACTCAGTTTTGCACTGGCAGTGTGCTTTGTATTTTTTTCATTGAGATCGACCAATGCAGGCACTGAAGAAAACGGTGTGAGATCAGGCGTTGAACTAAAGCAACGCCACATCGGTTCTGCAGCTGCGTCGTACTGGCTCATGGGTGGTAACCCAAGAATCAATTCAATGGTGCGCAACATCGATGAAGTGGAGTACATGGTATGATCAATGAATTTCCGTTTTACAAAACCACCGGCAACGTAGGCTGTGGTGCGGTGTGCATCTACATGATCGGGACCGTTCTGTGCATCATCTTCCACAATGAACACAACCGATTCTTTCCAGATGGGGCTCTTGCTTAAGTACTCTACAAACAACCCAACGGCCCAATCGTTATCGGCCACATGTGCAAAAGGTGTTGGCCGGCCAATCCGTTGTCCCTCGGTATGATCATTAATAAAACGCAGAGAATTAAACCGTGGCACTGCATTCACTGCCAGCAAAGAATCGAATTCCCTTTTCCATTGATAAAAGCGTGTGGTATCCCGTACACTTTCATCCCAACTGGTGAAGTAGGGACAGAAATGATTTTCCAATACAGGAATGTTGGCCTTGTAATCATCGGCAAACTCACCGTATGTTCTGTAGCTGATGCCTGCACGTTTGCAGTAATCCCAGATAAAACCACGATCGGGATTGGCTATACCTCTGTTCCCTTCTGCATCATAACTACCTCCACGTCCGCCATAGCTTGTTGGCCAGGTTTTTTCGAGATAATCATTGGCGTTTGCAGCAAGGCTCCAGTTATGACCATCGGCACTCACTTCTCCATCCACATAAAAATTATCAAGCAATACAAATTCCTGAACGAGTTTATGTTGATTGGGTGTAATACGTTCGCCAAATAAGAGTAAGGATGTATCGCCATTACCACCGGGCACATCTGCGAGCACCTGGTCGTAGGTTCTGTTTTCTTTTATAATGTAAAAAACATACCTGATGGGCGAAGGATCGCCTACTTTCATCGGGATGGGATTGCCTGCTTCGCCCTTTGCAAGCAGTTCTTTTTCTTTGGTATAAGGCGTGTTATCGTATACCTGTTTAGAATAAGCAGCAAGCTTTGCATCGGTTGGTATATCAACAATGCTCATTTCTCCTTTAAACAAACCGGCAATATACTCTACCCTGCTTTGTTTGTTTTTATAATCACCCTGCTGGTACGTTACTTCCTGATCACGCTTTGTAGGATCGGGACCTTTTGCATTTGGTTTGGATGTAAACCCTTTCCCATTGCTGACAAATATTTTTTTACCGATCACTTTTACATTGGTAGGATACCAACCCACAGGAATAAATCCTTTTGATTTACTAAAACCCGGTTTTGCCACATCAAACACAGCCAGGCAATTATTATCTGCATTGGCTACGTACAATGCTTGCTGGTCTTCGCTCAACGCCAAACCATTGCTGGCCGAACCAGTAGGTGCATTGGGATATAATGCTGCATTGAGTACTTCCAGTTCTTTCCGTTGAACGATGTCAATCACCGAAACAGAATTATCACCTGCATTGGCCACATAAAGTTGTTTGCCGTTTTTCGACAACAGTAATTCATTTGGGTTTTCGCCAACGGGTATTTCTGCTGTAATCTTCATCAACGCAATATCATACACTGCCACTTTTTTTGCTCCCCATACTGATATGTACAATTCCTTTTTGTTGCTCGAGAGCAGGCATGCATAGGCAGCATCTTCCAATTTCAGTTGCTGAAGAATGGTTTTGTCGGCAAGATTGATCACATACAAGGAATTGTTTTCTTTTGTTACCACATACATCCGTTTTGCAGCATCGTTTATTTCAATACCGGCCGGTGAAATTTTTTCCTGTTTTTTTCCCAGCTTAATTGAGTCCTTTAACTGTAGTTTATTGTTGCTCACAGCATATTGCAGTATCCAGTTGTCGTTGCCTCCGCTTGCATACAAGAATTTCTCATCTGCAGAAAACTTCAAGCCATACCATGATTTTGGAATTATTACACGGTCCAATTCTTTTTCGGTTACAGGATTGATAAGCTGAATACTTTGCACACTTTGCCCGTTATTGGTAACAGCCATTAACTTTTTGCTTTTGCTCACTGCGATGTTCAACGGCAGATCACCTAAAGGTAAATGCCTTCCCGCAGGCGATAAGTACCAGCCGTTTGGCAATTGTACTTTTTGCTGTGCAGTTAAAAACGAAACCAAAAAAAGAAAACCGAAAAGAACAAAACAACGTTTCATGCCGGACTATTTATGATGAAGAAAGAAAGTGGAAAATTAAAGATTCTGTTTACAAGACAATCTGATTGATCTATCGTTTGCGCATGGTACTTTCTACCGGTTGCATTACTTGCTGCTTTGGTTGAAAGTTAAAACCCAACAGCGATGCAATGGTGGTGGCAACCTGGCGCTGGTATAACTGCATGGGTGTTTTTACTTCGCCTGTTGCTTCAGTATCGGGCCCCATAACAGCCATCCATATCTCCGATGCATCTTTTACTTTTTCACCGTGATCTTTCCATTGGTCTTTTACTACATCACCACGACCATGATCGGTTGTAACAATCAAAGTTGTTTTGTTTTTATAATACGGATCTACCTGTAACCATCCCCACAAATCGGCAATTAACTGATCGACCATATACGCCGATTGCAGATAGAGATCGTACTTGCCGCCGTGTGCAAAATCATCTGTTTCATCGAAACCAATATACAGCACACGTGGTTTGTAGGTTTTTAAATATTCTTTTGCGATGTAAAAGGTAAGCAGATCCGGTCGTACTCCATCGCCTAAAATGCGTGGTGCATGCTCCTGCATTTCATCTAACAGTTCAAATGTTGGTGCGTTGATATTTGTTTTTTCAAACGCACTGTTTACAAACAGTTTACTTCTTTCTTCATTGAGAATATACGGAAACACATCCCAGGAAGTAAAAGCTGCCACCTTGCCTTCAAAGCCCTTTTGTTTGTTGATGAACTCCAGCACATTTTCATTTTTATTCCATTTCTTATTGTTGGAGTTAACAGCCGTATCGGGGAAACCGGTAAAAATTTCATTATACCCGGGATAAGAAAACCAATAAGGATTGGCATTGTTAACATAGTTACCAACTGAACGATTACCATACAACTGTCCCTGTGTTGCAATGGTATTCCAGAAGAATGGCAATAGTTTTTTTCTTCGTTCATCGATGGATACAGCCCAGTAGCGTTCTTTCATTCCGGCGCTGTTTTCGGTGTAACGGGTGTTGTTGAGAATAACACTGTCGGCCCCTTTAAACAGTTCCTGCCAACGAAACCCATCGAGGGTAATGATGACTACATGTTCTGTTTTCTGTTGTGCATCTGCAACGATTGAACAAACAATCGCCATGATGCTGAGTATTATTTTATTCATGATTCATTTTCTTGTGAGGAATAAAGGAAGCGGAGCCAGGAATAGCTCCGCTGTTGCATGAGAAAACTGCTTGATTATGATTGTAACTTTTAATCGCTTATTTTATCAACCACATTTCGCCGTTGATGTTATCGCTGCCGCCAAACTGGCGATCTGCTGCCGCTTTCCAGTTTGCTGCATTCCGTTGTTGTTCGTTTGAGGGATAGGTCCAGCGTTTCGGAATGCTTCCATTGTTTCCGACACCCACACCTGTTGAAAAAGCAGGCACCCCTGTACGACGGTAGTTGTAATAGGCTTCCCAACCGGAGTTCTGAAAGAAGGAAAGATATTTCTGGAGAAGAATTTTGTTTAAACCGGCAGTACCCGTTTCGTACACAACTTTCGTTTGGTTGTAATACGTGTTGAAATTGAAGTTGAAGTTGGCCGTGGTCCATTGACCAAGCGTTTTACCAATTGCCAGGTAATTGCCTGTATTTACGCCTTCGGTAATACCATAGAAAGCAATGGAAGCCTGTATTCCTTTTTTGTACCAGTCTTCTGCATTACCGGTAGCCCAACCTCTGTGAATCGCTTCAGCTATATTGAAACACATTTCAGGATAACCTACGATGATGAAATTTTCACCTGTAAATGTCCGGTAATACCGATACCTGTTGATGTGGGAGATGCTGTAGTTTAAAGCTTTGCTTTCCATGATGTCCTGCGATTCGCCGGTACCTGATGCAACGTATGCACGAAAATCGGTTGGAGCCCAGCCATTGTCGTTTACTAATTTCCACGCCGGTTCACATGTTACAAGAATGCGTGGATCCTGTATATCGGCTCCATTTTTTACGTATGTTTCGGACATGTTATAACGCAATGCATCAAAACCAAAAGCTACCGGATTGGTTGAATAGTTATTGGTTGGTGTGATGTACACGTACTGAAAGCTTTCGCTCATGTTCTCAAAAACCGGGAATGAAGCCGGATTGCTTAAGACTTCCTGAAAGCGTTGCTTCACCCGTAAATCGGCATCAGCTTCTTTTTTGCTCAAAGCAATGAGTACACGAAGTTTATAACTGTTCACCAGCTTTCTCCACTTGTCGTAGTTTCCATTGTAAAAGATATCACCCTTTACCGTGAGACTTGTGGTTTTGAGATAAGCAAAATCTGTATTTGCTTCTTCCAGCCATTTTAAAATCTGCAGAAACACTTCTTTCTGTGTATCGTACTTTGGCTGCAAAACACCCTCTAATGCTTTCGTTGCTTCGCTCATCGGCACATCGCCCATTAACGAAGTAAGGTTGTAAAAGTAATATGCTTTGAGAAATTTAGCAATAGCGTGATACGGCGTTTTATCTGTGCCGGAACTTTTTTGTGCTTCAGCTTCCATCTGTACCACATTCTTCAAAATGTTCTGATAGACATCGAAGGGGCCATTGTTCCAGTTGTACTGGTTATCGCCATAGTATTGATAGTTGCGGCAAAAGAACTGATTGTAACGGGCTACTGCACTCCATGGTTCGATGCCGCCTAAGCCACCTGATACAGCATTGATCAAACGGTTTAAAATCAAATCGGGTGGTACTGATGTTGCGATGTTCGGATTGTCCTGCAGTTCTTCATAACGTTTCTGGCAGGATGCCAACACAACCAAAAGAACCAGTGCATTTATATAAATAAGCTTCTTCATTTTCTTTTCTTTAAATGATTTTAGAAAGTAAGGTTTACGTTAAAACCGAAGCGACGGGTTGTTGGTGTTTGTAAACCAGAACCACCATCCTGTGTAAACTGATCCGGATCAACATCCTTGTAGCGTTTGTTAAAGAACAAATACACATTGCGGCATACAAGCGATACTTCTGCTTTTTTAATCACCGATTTTTTAATGAGGCCTGCAGGTAATTGATACGTCAGTGTTACTTCCCTGAGTTTTGCAAAGGTTTTATCAATGATGTTCAACTCTTCCAAACCTGCATAACGGCTTGCATAACTCTGTACGGTTGTTACTTTCGTATTTTGTGTTACAGTAAGTGATTTGAAGTTGAGGATTTCGCCTGTGTTCGGATCTAACTGAATTGCACCGCCTGTTAAGGTAATACCCGGAGCAACCAACGAACCACCTGTTACATCATTGGGTCTGTGCTGGCCCCATAAACCTGTTGCTGTTTCAATGTGACGACCACCCTGCAGCATTTTCTGACGCACATAATCGTGAAACACACCACCAACTACCCCATCAAACTGGAAGTTTAAACGAAATCCTTTGTACGTAAATGAATTGATTACACCCCAGCTCCAATCAGGGTCTGCATGTCCCATAACTCTTCTGGCAGCACCGGCACCTGCATCTCTGAAGCGCATCAATAAACCGTCGGCACCATGCACCAGCTGACCTTCCGGTGTTCTGATATATCCTTCCTGATAAATTAAATCAACACGAGTACCATTTTTACTCCAGAAGTTCGGATTCGGATGTTGTTTCCAGGTTCTTTTAAATGTTGACCAGTTTACGTTTACATTCCATTGAAAATCTTTTTTAGAAACCGGGCTTCCATTAAGCATTACTTCCCAACCCATGTTCTGTACTTTACCATAGTTATCCGTTACACTGTTGTAACCCGACGATTGTGAAATAATATCTGAGCGCTGTGTTAATAATTCACTCATTGAGCGGAACCAGGTAACATCCACACCAATACGGTTATTGAGGAAGCGAAGATCCAGGCCCAGTTCAGTTGTTTTTCTGTTATCGGCTACCAGTTCGGGATTCAACAAACCATTTGCATAACTGGCACCGAGTGCATTGTTATATGTACCACTGTTTGCAATACTGTAACCGATTGAAGTGAGTTCATACAAACCCATGTTTAACGGAGAGTAATATTGCTGACCATACCCTTGTCCTGTACCAATACCTACAGAAGGCTGACCCACGTATGCATTCAAACCGGCACTTCTTCCTTCGGCATAGGAACCTCTCAACTTGAGGAATGATATTGCTTTTGGTAAATGCTCAACATAATCTGAAATAACTGTTGACACCCCTACAGAAGGATAATAGTAGGTGTTGCTTTTTAACGGAAGTGTACTTTGTTTATCGACACGGCTTGATATACCCACTGTGGCATATTTGCCTACACCAATATCAAAAGATCCGTAACTGCTTAATGTTAACCCTTCTGCTGCAATTGATGCAATACGTGGCGTACGTAATGAGTTCGCCAGTGTATATAAACCGGGAATGTTTAAATAGTCTGTACTCGCAAACGATCCATTGTAACGGGCTGTACGAACGTTACCCCCCACAAATCCATCTACACTTAAAAAGTTATTGAAGAATTTACTGTTGTATTTCACCTGCAGTTCATTGTTTGCTTCAAAGAACATACGGGTATCTTCACGATAGTCGCCCATGCGTTCATCACGACCATACGAACCGGCAGAGTAAGGCATTTTTTCCTGGCGGAAAATATTGTAGGTAGAGATGCCGGGACGATACATCAGCTCAACTCCTTTTGCTACTTTCCAGTTCAATGAAAGATATCCATACACATCGTTTTTATAATGCGGACGTAACCATTCTTTTACCATGAACCAGGGATTGTTGTAGCGCTGGTATTCGGCATAGATCTGTTGTGTACCGATTTTTCCTTCCTGCCAGTAATTACGCATGTCATCAACATTCCAATCTGCACCTGCCCAAATAACCATGTTATAGATCATGCTGTTGGGGCCATAGTTTACATCGGGAAAGTTGGGTGAGTATTGACGGCTGTAGTTAATGTCGGCCGTTAATTTAATTTTACTGCTGAACTCGTAACCAGCACTTAAATTAAAATTGGCAGTATTTAAACCCATGTTTGGTACAATTGCTTTCTGATAGGTATGGCCTATCCCAAAACGCACATTGTACTTATCGCCCGATGCACCAATCGCCACATGATTTGTGGTGAGTACCCCTGTTTCGAGGAAACGCTTAAAATTATCTTTGCCTCTTGCTACCCACGGCGTAGGTTTAATATTTCCCGTAAAGCTGGAACCATCGGCAAAAGTGGTTGTGTATGTTTGACCGGGTGTGCGCTGACCATCGTATTGCGGAATTAACTGACCACTGAAGCGAGGCCCCCATACATCGTAATCATTATCGTTTAAGCCACCGCCAATGCCATTTACAAATGCATACTTGCCTCTTGAACCCGGACCATAATCGTCCTGGTAAAGCGGAAATGCAAGGAAGCCCTTTTCAAACATGGTGCTTGAGTTGAATTCAATTGAAAATCCTCTCTTATCCCTGCTTCCTTTTTTGGTATTAATAATGATTGCACCGTTACGGGCCAACGCACCATACAAAGCAGATGCGGTTTGCCCTTTTAACATGGTATAGCTTTCAATATCATCGGGACTGATGTTCCAGGTATCGGTTGTAATAGGCACACCATCCACTACAAATAAAATATTTCCTTCGCCCCGGAAGTTTACAGAAGGAGCCCGCAGCAATTCGTTGTTTACGTTTACGTTTAAACCCGCTACTCTTCCTTTTAAACTATTAATCGGATTCGGCTCTCTTGCCTTTACCAGTTCTGCTGTTTTTACATCCTGCACTGCATATGTAATACGCTTGGTTTCTTTTTTTACACCCAAAGCTGTAACGATTACTTCATTCAATGACTTTGGATTTACTTCCAACTCAATCATTAACTCGGCCTGGCCATTTACCGGCACTTCCTGTTGCAGAAAGCCCACTGCATTTAACAGCAATATTTCACCTGACCTGGCATCAATTTTAAAGGTTCCGTTTTTATCGGATACAGTTATTTTTTTTGAACCCTTTACCTGAACAGTTACCGATTCGACCGGAGACTGATCTTCTTTTGAAATGATTTTGCCGCTTAAGGCTTGTGCGGAAAGTAAAACCGGAATACTGATGAAGAGTAACAGTACAAAACCGGATTTACTGAGTTGTTTGAATGAACACATAAACAGTAAGTTTTTGATTGTTGCGCAAAACTGCCTGTTATGTGTTACCGAGAGTTTACTGAACTGTTATGGAAAGATTACCGTAGTGTGATGGAATTGTTTCTATACGCCTATCTGTTTTGCGAATGAATATTCTTTTCTGAGGTTTTAAACACACTGTCATGTATTCATAAAAAGAGTTCCCTTTGATACCTGTTGTATTTTTCAGTTGTTTATTGTTTATGTAATAAAGAAGTAATCATAACTAAAAAAGCCGACGCATGGCTGCACCGGCTAGTGTACTACATTTCTATACCTGGAGGTAAGGATGGTTACTCCGCAACCAAACGAATCTATTTCTTTTTAACCGGCGGAATTACTTTTTTAACTGGTTTAGCTGCTGCTTTTTTTGCTTTTGCAGGTTTTGCTTTTTCTTTTTTTACCGGTTGTTTCAGTTTCACAATCAGTTCGGCAAGGTCTGTACTGTGTTTCGTTATTTTCTTTTCCAGTTTCTTGCTTTCAATACCTGCTGCAAATGCAGATAATGCTTTTTTAATGTCTGTTTCCAGCTGTTGAACAGCTTCTTTTTTTTGTTTCTTTTGGGCTGCCATGGTTTGGTAACAATTTATTGATACAAATTTAATGTTGCGGCAGAATGAGTAATGTTAAGTTTTGGTACACGGATAAACACGAACAGGGTTGGATATGAACAGCAGTAATGGTTTGGCCACGGATGAACACAAATGGACGCAGATGAAAAAACCAAGAACTGCACGAATGGACACGAAAGGATGACCCTCCTGCGCTGAAGCTTCGGAGGGCGAGCACGAAAGACTTAGCCGAAGATGAACGCTGATGCACCAGATGGTCCTTCGACGTCGCTCAGGATGCCACGAATACCCTCCTGCGCTAAAGCTTCGGAGGGCGAGCACGAATGGTTAGCCACAGATGAACACAGATAAACGCAGATGGCCCTTCGACGTCGCTCAGGATACCACGAAGCACACGAACAAACACGAATGACTTAACCGCAGATGAACGCTGTTGCACACAGATGGCCCTTCGACGTCGCTCAGGATACCACGAAGCACACGAATGAACACGAAAAGAATGCCCGACTTTGCCTGAGGTACAGCGGGTAAGCAGCTACATGCTTTTGCGAATCGAATGTTGTACGGTTGTTTATTGAATGGATGCGTGTGGTAAGCTGTTGGATACAGGACGTGGTTGTATGACCGGATCGCAAAAGGTGATCCTGTTTCCTACTTTGTAAAATTTCAGTTTCTGATCTGTAAAAATCTCCAACAGCTTTTCGATCGGTGCGTTGGCGCAAATAACGATACTGATACGTGCAGCGGGAGGGATGCAAGTGAGGTTGACGAACTCGAGGTTATACCAGCGTCCGATATCTGCAACAAAGTCACGCATTGATGCATGGTTGTAGATACGTGTGGTTTTTGTCCATGATACAGCTGCCATGGTATCTGCTTTCATTAAGTTCATCCGGGGCTTTACCTGCCTTACAGCTGCAACAGTTGTTGCCTTGTTGCCGTTTGTGAGCTGTACAGAATCTGTGCCGGCTTTTATGTTCATCTTTCCTTTGATTAAGGTTGCGACGGTTTGTTGTGCATAGGCTTTTATATTTAACCGTGCCTGTTGTACTGTGATTACGGTGTTGCCGGTGTACACAATAAAAGGTGCCGTACTGTCGGCCACAATATCCAACAAGGCCTCTCCCTGCAGGTATAAGATCCGTTGCTGCTTACTTGCGACCGCAAAGCGAATGGTTGATGCTGCATTTAAACGCAGCTGCGAACCGTCGGGCAACAGCAATCTGTATTGCTGGCCCGGTTCTGTTTGTATTGTATGATAAACAGGGATTGTTTTGCTTTTGGTATTCTTCTGCTTTTGATAAACGAGCAAGCCCGGTTCAGGTTGCAGCATTGTGAGATCGTTTTCGACGGTAATCAATCCTTTTTTTGTACTGTCGACGAGTATGCGGTTTCCGTTTGCGGATACTACACTGCAGTGGTAAGGAGCTGTCGGCAACAATGTGTTTACGGGTAAGCCATCGCAAAAACGCTGTTCCGGTTGTGTGGTTTGTTTCACAAAGACTACTATGATTGAAGCAACAAACACAAGCAATAATGTACCGAAAATGTATTTCTGCCAGCTTACTGCTTTCTTCAACGAGCCCTGTACCGCCGGTTCTGTTTCATTCGCTTCTTCTGCCTGCTGTTCTTTCTCTTCCCCGGCTGACTGGCCTGTTTTATCGTTGCCGGAAACTTCTGCAATCATCGCCGACAGTTCATCATCATCATAGATATCCCATGCTACCATCAGCCTGGCCAACTCTACTGCTGTAGCGGTACCCTGAAAGTATTTCTGTAAAAGAAGTTTGACGTATGCGGGTTGATCGATCATGATGAACTGTTTTGAGTTAAGCGAAAACGGAACGCAACATTTTCGAAAGATGCTCCCGGATCTTCTTCATGGCATTCAGCAAATGGTTCTTCACGGTATTTTCAGAAGCCTGTAATTGATCAGCGATCTCTTTGCGGTTCAACCCATTTATTATGCGCAAGCTGTACACCATTTTTTCACGGGGTGAAAGTTTTTCAATTGCCTGATCAATCAATTGCTGCAGTTCCTTAGCTTCCATTGCTGCTTCAATGCGTTCGTTACTTTCAAGCATCGGAAACAGGTCGAGCGGATCGGATGCATTTTGTTTCTCCTTTCTGAATTTGTTAATGGCTTTGTTTCTTGCTGTAACGACCATCCATCCTTCAGGATTGGGATGCTGTGCAAGCTGCTCCCTGTTGTTCCAGATGGCCTGCAGCATATCTGCCAACACTTCCTTCGATGCTTCCTCATTTTGCACAATCGGTTTAATCAACAGCAATAGCATTTCCGCATAGAGCAATCGTATCTGCTCCAGTGCTGTTTCGGAACCGGCAGCCAGCTGTTGAAAAAGCAGTCTATGATTATCGTGTTCGTTTGGCGGCATGCTTCATGGTGTTGATGCATTAAAAAAAATGCAGGTTGTACTAGTACAAGTGCAGGTTTTCTGTGTTAGTTAATTGAGGGAGGAAGAAAACAGTATACTGAAGGGAACGAATGAAGCAGAACTCTAAGTTATACAAGTTTCCAGGTTGTTGCAAGGTTCTTCCTTCTCTTTTTTTTACACGTACAGCATCTGTATGTAACGGTTTTGTACTGCCTGCTGCTGTGCAATTTGCTGCTGCTTATTTCATTGGGGGGCACAGAATACAACAGGCCCGTTCCGGGGTTTGTGAAGCGTGCTGATGGGATGGCAGGGGTTCCCCGTAACAGCTACACTGCTGCTATCTGATGATACCGTTTGTGCCTGAAAGTTTCATAGCGGGATCGGCATGAAAGGACGTGGGGCTTCTACGAGAAGGAGCTAAGGGATTTGGTATCAAACAGCATTGGTTGTTTATGCTGGTGCTGTTTGATTTGTTGATTTTTTATTACTGCTTATAAAAGCTTTTTAAATGTTCAACTGCTTTTTAAATTGAATAACAAGTTTTTCTTGTCACTTTTTGTTTGGCCAATTCTTCGACAAGCTCAGAAGTAACCCCCGCCTGACCGTCGGGCAGGAAAAAGGCCCCCGAAAACCAATGTACAGCCTGGTTTTCGGTTAACGCCTTGATGAACTAAGTACTACTGTGGTGAAGTGCAGTTGTAATTGCACGAACATCCTATGTGCAGCCGGTTGAGTAATAGGTGATGTTTTGATGAGGTGATGTTTTGATGTTTTCCTTTTCTTTTTGCTTCCCGCTATGGCGGGACAAGTCGTCCAATCCTTCGACTTCGCTCAGGAGAAACCCCGCCTGACCGTCGGGCAGGAAAAAAGACCCCGCCAACGGACACCCCACGTTGGCGGATAGTTCCCTGATTAAGCGTTGGTACTACTGTAGTTAATAACTGTAATGCATACACGAACATCCTATGTGTTGCAGTATGATTAAAGTGAAACAGAATGAGTATTTAGAGATGTCTCCTATCGTCGACATGACGGGCTTCGTAAGGTATTGGGTTGCAGATGAGGTTTGCGTTGCAGTTCAATAGCGTTGTCTTCCCGAAGGATGAGGGATCTGTTGAGTTATCACGTAAAGAGAAGTAAACTTATAGCTATCGTTTTCAAATAATTGTTGCAACAAGAACGGTTTTTATTTCGGGTGAAAGCCGTTGGAACTGCTCCCGAAAGGCGGTTGGTACCCTGTGTTGATGAAGCAACTAAAGAACAGGACTACACTGCCATCCCCGGCAATGATTTGCCAAAGCTGACCAGACTAACGGAAAAGCATACACGTAAAGGATGGATTGCGTCCCTGCGTTGATGGTTGCTCCCAACAACCTGTGCGTGCATGAGCATGTAACAGGATGACACAATATTTTTAAATCTTAAATTCAAAAACAATGACAAAAAAATTCATATTGCCCATGCTGGCAACAATTCTTGTAGTAAGCGTTGCATTGGCTGCAAGTGCATTTAAAACAGACAAACAACCGAAAGAAGCGGCCGCATTCCAGGATCATTATTTCCGCTTTGATGGCGATGATAATTCGAATGCAGAAATTCAGGCAGCCGGTAACTGGGTTGACCTGGGTACCACCCCTCCTTCTCTTTCCTGTGAGGAAACATCGGGTATTGTTTGTTATGTGAAGTATAATGGAGACCTGAGCGCTTATCAAAGCTATGTGTCTAACAAAACAATTACCGATCTGCAAACAGCAGGCATTATTCAGGATTACCGGGAATAACATATGGCTACATCAGAAATGCAAACGGGCGCAATAATCTGCGCCCGTTTTTTTTACAAACAGTACGGATTTAATTATCGAGGGTTTTGCGGCATCCCTGAAATCTGCAACAGATCTTCGGGGAGTGCAACCGCATAACGCCGATCATTTGGTGACAGCGTGTATACGGTACCGTTATTCACTATCCGTTTTAAGGTTATGGCTGCACCTTCTTTGTTTAACCGTTTCAGATCGATCCAACGTAAGCCCCGGTACAACAATTCTTTTCTTCGTTCCTGTAAGATGATGGCCAAAGCTTCCGCAGAACCGGATGCTGTGAACGGCACAAAGCTGTTGGCTTTCCAACGTGTACGTAGTAAGGTATTGAGATCTTGCATGGCTTCTGTTACACGCCCTGCTCTTGCATGGCACTCTGCCCTGATCAAATAGATTTCATCATTGGCAATACCGGTAAAGCCTGCCGTGCCGCCGGAATAAGTTCCTTTAAACCCATAACTGCCATCGTTGTTACTGCGAAAGAAAGTGGTGCGGCGCAAATCATTCACCGCATAGCTCGCATACAGTAACGAATCGATCTTTGCCCGGTTGTTACTCAGCGCCGGGAAATTACCGGCATAGGTATCCATCACCACTTCTTTGTTGAAGCGAGCAAAGGGTCTTGCCAGGTTTGCATTGACCGTATTGTAATCCAGCAACACATTGTTGAGCTGTAATGCAGAATCGGCATAGCGCCCTGCTTCTTCATAACGACGCATTGCAACATATACTCTGCTTAACAGACCATAAGCAGCCGCTTTCGAAGGTCGCAACACTGTGACCTGTGATACAGGAAGTAGTTGTATGGCTTCTTTCAGATCTGCGATAATGCGGTTATAGGTTTCCGTGACAGAAGCCCTTACTGATGGCTCGTTAAAATCGGATGTGAGCCGCAGCGGAATTCCGAGATCGGTATTGGCCGTAGCTTCATCATACGCAGGCGCCCATACAAAGGCAATGTGTGCAAACGCTTTTGCCCGGTGAAACAAGGCCTGCCCTTTTACGTTGTGCAGTCCTGCAAGATCTTTTGACAGCATTTCCACTTTCGCATAATTATCCAACACCGTATTGGCAACGAAGACCGGTTCGTACGCATAGGACCATTGATTGGGCCAGAGCGGAAATACACGATCGGGTTCCCATGTATACAACCTGCGCTGATCTTCGGACAGACTGTTCCAGTCGGGATCGGTGAGGTAATAATTATCGCTGCTCATTTCGGCTGCTGCCGGATCGCTTTCGTTCACCGTTTTATAATCATCCAGCAAGGCCTGCAAATCTTCCACTGTGGAAGGAACCATTAATTGTTTGTTTGGTTTTGCATCGAGGTATTTTTTGCAACTGCTGATGCTGCAGGTAATCAACAAGGCTACAATTGCAACTGTTATCTTTTTCATGTTGTGTACATTTTTACAGATGAAGAGTTGTTTAGAAATTGACCCGTACACCCACTGCTATGTTCTTTGAAGGAGGAATGGCAGCTGTTGTATAATCGGGATCGAGCTGATGTTTATTTGCCCGCCAGATCAAACCCAGGTCGTTGAGGTTTGCATACAGTTGTACAGCCTGCACCGGCAACTGCTTTACCTGCACCCGTGTAAGGTTGTACGCAAGCGTGATGTACTGCAGCCGGATGAGATCAGCCTTTTCTACCAGCACTGCTGCGTTTTGATAAAAGGCTTCCCGGTTTGCTACCAGCGGGTAAACCATAGAAGGAATGCCGGTGCGGGTTTCATCACCGGGTACCTGCCAGCGGTTGGTAAAATCGGCATGGCCCTCGAGTGATGAAAAGAGGCTGTTGTAGTTGATGGAAGACCTTCTGAAATAATGCCCGAATTTGTACATGATCCGCACCGTTAAGGCAAGGCCTTTCCAGCTTACGGTATTGCCCAGGGAACCAAAAACCTTTGGCATCGCCGGGCCATGAAAAACCAGGTCGTTAATTGTAACAGCACTTCCTGTAAGGGCTCCATAGTTTTTACTCGGCTGTTTATTAGCATCGTAACCCAGCGGATCGCCGGTGAGGGGATCGAGCCCTGCCCACTGGTACGAGAACACAGTATTGACCGGTTTCCCCACCAGGCCCGATATGCCGATGCCATCGCCCACAAAATTGCTGCCCTGCAGGGAGCGCAGGTAATAGGCTGTTACCCTGTCTTTATACAGACTGAGGTTGAGGTTGCTCGTCCATGTAACTGCTCCTTTTATGTTGATGCTGTTCAGTTCTATATCGGCACCAGCAGCCAGCATGGCCGCTACATTTTTAGTAATGCTTGGCACACCCAAGCCCGTAGTGTAATCAAGCAATGCAGGGCCGTAGAGGTCCGTTCCTTTTTTCTGATACACATCAAGACTGCCCCATAAGCGGTTGTTGAAGGCTTTGAAGTCGAGGGCTGCATTGAGCTGTCTTGATTTTTCCCAACGCAGGTCGGGGTTGTAATACCGGTCGGTTTCAGCAGTGGGTGTTTGCGAGAATGGATTGCTGCTGGAATAGCGGATGGTGGTTTGTGCCGAAAGCGAAGGGTCGACATTACCACTGAAACCATAAGTGATCCGCAGTCGCAGATAAGAAACAGCTTTCAGCTTATAAAAGTTTTCGGCAGCAATATCCCAGCTGGCACCGGTCGACCAGAGCGGAGTCCATTTATCGTTGGTGCGCACACCAAATGTATTGGACGCATCCCTCCTGCCACTCAGGCTCAGGGTATAGCGTTGCCGGTAGGTATAAGCAGCGTTTGCAAAGACCGATACAAAGCGGTTGAGCTGTTCCGTTAGCGACTGGTTGTTGTCGATGAATAAGGGTGAACCGGTTACAAAGCCGGGATAGGTATTGGCAAAATCGACCTTACCATAAGTTCCGTTTTCATCGTTGTATCCATAGAAACGGCTGCTGTTGCCGGTGGTGCGGGTTTGCCGCAGCTCTGCACCTGCAAGCGCCACAACACTGTGTTGTTTCCAGCTCTGTTCGTAGTTCAGTTGCCCCCTTCCGTTCTGCGATTCGATGGCCGCTTCGGAGAGATCGAGGATGCCGCCTTTGGGAACGGGAAATTTATTGGCAGCGAAGGGCTGGTAGAAACGGTTGACCCTGTCACGGGCATAATAGCTGTCGGCGGTGTAAAGCGTTTGTCCGTTTACTTGCTGCCGCTGGTACTGGTATTTCAGGTCGGCGGTTAACCCTTTGAACAAGTTATAGGATACCCCTGCCGTAGCCAGGAGATTTTGCAAGCGGTTTGTTTTGCGGGTATGCCTGTACTCCTCCAATGGAAGGTATTGCCAGTTGAGTAAGTTACCGCCCCCGGCCGTGTCGGTATAGCTGCTGCGGTAATCTTTGGCCAAGGACAGGGCATTCCCTGCATCATCGGCAAAGCGGGTGTAGGATGGCAAGCCCACTTTATACTGCCGTATATCGGCATAGCCCGGTTTACCGGAAGTGCTGTTGCTTTGGATCCAATAGAAGCCCGTGAAAAGGCTGAGTTTTTTGGTGAGTTTGAAACGATTTTCGCTCCGCAGGGTCAGGCGGTTAAAGGCTGCATCGAGGTTGTCGACATTCCGGTCGACCCCGCCGGACAGCAGCCAGGCCATATTCTGCGAGCCGCCTTTGAGGTTGAGTGCATATTGCTGACTGATGGCGTTTTGGTAGAAATAGCGGTTGAATTGCTCCCGCACATCGTAGCCCCGCAAGGCGTTGATCTGTTCTGCAGCTTCTGCTGCAGTGAGCAATCCCCTCCGCTGCCGGAAGAGTATTTCGTACACGGGAGAAAAAGGAGGCCGCTCCAGGCTGGCTGTATCGGCAAAACGCCAGCCTTTTGTAAACAGGAACTGCTCCACATCGATGAGTGCGGAACTGCTGATGCGGGGAAAATAATACAGGTCGGGGGCTTCCGTGATTTTCAGGGAGGTATTGAGTTCTACCTGCAGGGGCTGGCTGTACTTTCCTTTTTTGGTAGTGATGACAATGACACCGTTGCCTGCCCTTGCTCCCCAGATGGAGGCGGCAGCTGCATCTTTCAGCAGCGTAATGGACTCCACATCGTTGGGGTTGATGCTTCCGATATCACCCTCGTAGGGAAAATTGTCGACAATGACCAGCGGGTCTTTGGGGCCGTTGATGGTACTGAGCCCCCGGATCATGAGCTGGTTGGGGGTTGTATTGTTTTTCCGGCCGACCGACAGCCCGTTGGCCACCGCTTCGAGGCGTTCCAGTATACCGGTGCTTACCTGTTGCGCCAGTACAGTATTGCCCAGGCTGCTGTAAGCACCCGTGCTTCGTTCTTTGGGCAGGGATTGGTACCCTGTGCTGATGAGTACTTCTTCGAGTTCTTTGGCTGCTACTTCCAGTTCAATCAATAAAGGCTGGGCAAGCCCGCCGCTAACGGGTATGTGCAGGGTTTTGTAGCCCGCATGGGTGATTTGCAAGGTGTCGGTATTGGAAACCGTGAGCAGAAAGTTGCCTTCTTTGTTGGTTTGCGTGGCAGCTTGCTGCTTTTGAGCAGCAACGGTTACCGCCTGCAAGGGCAACTTGCTTTCACGGCTGATGACCCTGCCCTTTATTTGCAGGCCGGTTTGTGTAAGTGCCCACAATGGCAGTACAAGCAGGCAGAGGATCGTATACAAATGCAGTTTCATAACAAACAGTTGAATGGTGAAAAAATCAAGGTGTTTCTTCTTTTGTACCGGCCAAGATGGCGGCCGGGGTTTGCAGGGGTTTTCCTTCCAGCAGGGTTTGGATTGTTGCGGCCGTGAGGTTTTTGCTGTTGGTGATGGCCCTGATGACCCGGTACTCATCGAGCCAGACATAGCGAGGCACTGTGGTGAAGCCAAACAAATTAAAAGCGGCCGTATCGCTCACTACAATGGGGAGGTTAACGGGTTGACCAAAACGGGCCACTGCTTTTTGCAGCATGCGGTTGATGCGGACGGTATCATCGCCCGATACTTTGGGGTTGACCAAGAAGACCTGGAGCTGTTGGTTAAACAGGGTTTGCAAGGAATCGAGGGTGGGAAAGGATTTTAAACAGCTGGCACAGGTGGTGGCCCAGAAATCGAGGAGTACCAGTTGTTTGTTGACGGCAGATAATTGGATTTTAGAAACGGGGTAATTGAGGAAGTTGCTTAGTTCGATATCGGGCATGGTATCGCCTACGTTGAGGAATGCTACTTTTCGTTTAAGGATAACCGTTATAAGGCCCCGCATATTGTTTGGTTCGGTGGCAGTTTGGTAACCAAGAGCTGATACGATGAGTGTATCGTAAGGGGCTGTACCGGTAAGTGTAAACTCTCCTTTGCTGTTGGCAATGGTTGCATTGGTTGTGCCTTTGATGCTGATGGTTGCAGCTGGTACGGGACTACCCTCTTCATTAATAACGTTGCCTTTGATGGTGATTTGCCGGCAGTTGCTGAAGAGCGGAAGAAAACTGAGAAGGATGAGAAGTTTTGGTTTCATATTGTTTTTGGTTGATGGTTGATAGTTGATGGTTCATCGTTCATGGTTCATGGTTGATAGTGGAAGAAGGCTTCGAGGGGGTGATGAATCATAAAAAAACCGGCGGCCCTGGCTGAAACCTAAACATGAGAAAAAAGGAACCGCCGGCGAGTATGCGCCGTTGCTTACTCCGGATGTTTTGGCTTTGAGGCCACTGCTTTGTTGCGGGCATGCATCATGTTAGTACAATGCAAGGCCAGGCAAGAAATGAAGCGTTTCATTTTTGCAAATAGGATGTTGCTGTTTGCGACTAACCAGTTAGCGGCAAACGAGTGAATAAATAGCCGGGAAGTGCTCCTACGTCAAAACTTCGGAGGATAATTTTGTAAGTAAGTAGTTCTACAAAGTGTAGGCTTTGCAGTAATGGTTTGTAATGGTATTACCCATGATCTTGGGGCTTTACACAAAATTTTGTTTGCAGTAAGTAAAAAGTGTTGTGCCGGTGTTGAACTCTCATGCTTTATGGTTTAGGTGCGCTGAAAGTCCCGATTTACGATAAGAGGAGTAATATATTTTTTGCTATTTAAATATTAACGGATAATATATTAGCAAAAAGGCGTGGTACTCGACTTACCGTAACTGAGGCCGTCGGAGGCCTGTACACGTATAAATGAGCCCACGCCGTAGCGTGGGCATTCACCTTACACCTCGTGTACATTGAAAGTTCCGACGTTTCAGTTACGAGATTTCAGCAAATGCTTCTTAATTTTTTCAAGAAGAACTGCAAAAATAAACTTAGTTCTATAATATCTGTTTCAAATATACAACAAATCTGTAAATAAACAAATATTTGAACATTTACAGACATACAATTTTTATCCCTTCGCTTTAGTGAACACGCTAATAAAAAAGGATAAGGAACAAATTGCTTTACGCTCAAAAAAGCTAAGAGAAATGCTTAGTTTGACACAAGAACAACTAGCAATGGCTATTGGTGTGAGTAGAGGTACTTATGTAGCCGTCGAGAAAGCAAAAGGATTCACCGGTGATACGCTCTTGGCAATTTGTCATTTCTTTGGTATGACTTTGACTGAGTTCTCGAATTTTAATATTGCATTGCCATCAGAATTAGAACTAAGAGAAAAAATAAAGCGGTATCATGTGAACAATAATTCGACGAAATATAAAGTACTCGAAAATCCACCGCTTTTATCTTCTATAATTGAATTTCGACTTTTACGTTCCGATTTCCTTAAAGAACCTCGGCGAGTATCTGAAATAATTGATTATATCAACGATGAATACAAACTTTTGTTTAATAGTTCGGTTTTGAGCCAAGCATTAAAAGAGGAGGTTAACCGCAAACATCTTAAACGCACAAAAGGAACTGGTAACGGATTTTTGTACGTATTAGCAAAACGGATAAAACCATAATAGTTGCAGGCGCATTTATTATTGCTATTTACGCAGTTGTTATTTTCTCACTCAATTCAAACCTCTTTTTTATTATTTTAATTATATTAGTGCTGCTCAGCATTGTGAAACCACTACTGTGAACACCGACACAGCCAAATCTACCGAAACCCAAACTCCAGCACATCTGCGTTGCCAGCTTGTTGATTAGGGGAAGCAAGTTCCAATTTGGCATTTATATTTATTATAACGTCGCAGTTTTCTGTAGCTAATCAGATTTTCACTTTGCAAATTAGGAAGAGCGTTTTAGTTTAAATAAATAATATGCTAACAACTAAGATTCTGTTGGATAGTTTTGAACAGGCAGATATTGAAATAATTAAACAGAATCAAAGGTTTAGGTATTCATTTGCTTTTGGTAATAAAAAGCTTAAGCTGGTGGCTCTTAGTTATTTCCCTAAAACAAATAATACTAAACTCAACAAGGCAAAGAGAGAAATATATGCTGGTAACTTTATCGGTGAAATAGTACAGTCAAATTTTAGAAATTATGAAAAACGTTTGACTAATACTGGGCTATTTTTTTTCAAGTCATCTGATTTAGAAATTCACGGCTGGAAATCTCAGCGGTATAGATACACTTTGTCAAATATTGAGGTAATCATGAAGAGAAGAAAATATTTACTATGCGAGGTTCTTGAAATCTATTCTGGTGATTTTTACAAGAATCATGTTCAGTCATCCATCAAAAAGCCAGAATTCCGAAACATCGACTCAATTCTATTTTTAGAAGCATTCAAATACGGATTCACCCTATCGTAAAACTATTTTTTGTGAGTGTAAAATTACCTACTACAAGATACTATGGCAGTAAGAGAAGATTTGCATCGTTTCTTGAAAACGAATTCTCAAAATACTCATTTGACACAGTCTTTGACGGTTTTGGAGGAACAGCCTCTGTTTCAATCATTCTTGCATCTATGGGAAAACAAGTTACATATAATGACTTTTTCCGCTTTAATAGAATAACGGCTCAAGTTCTCCTAAATAACAGAAATGCCCTAAATGTAGATGAAGCAAAAAAAATGCTAAAATCTATAAAACCCTTTGAAGGAGTAGTGTCTAAAAATTTTGATGGCATTTTTTATACTGCATCTGAGAATAAATGGCTAGATGGCTGCATTCAATATTTACAAGGTCATAAAAACGAAAAGGAAAAGCTAGCATTTATGTACTGTCTATTTCAAGCCTGCTTGAAAAAAAGGCCCTTCAATTTGTTTCATAGAGCAAACCTTTCTCTTAGGCAAAGAAAAGTTCCAAGGTCGTTTGGGAATTTAACGACTTGGAACACCTCTTTTCAGAAGCACATTATCTCGTCTTTGCAGGAATTGCAGTCACTTGAGTATTCGTTCTCAAAAAAACCGAATGTCTTAAGTGAACAAGACATAATGAAAGTTAAGCCATCATACGATTTGGTTTACTTGGATCCCCCTTATGTTAGCTCAAATGGATACACAGACAATTATAATAGGAAGTATCATTTTTTGGAAGGTCTTTCTAATTACGATAATTGGCAAGCTAGAATCGATTATACAAGTCCAGTTAAAGAACTAAAATGTTCTCAAGTTATCAAGCAATGGAATGATCCTAAAACAAGTAAGGACCTTTTGTTCGATCTTGTTTGTAAACATAAAAGCTCTATAGTTATTTTATCATACTCTGAGAATGGAAGGCCAAGCCTTGAAGAAATTAGAAAAGAATTTAAATCTAAGTTTGACAAAGTAAGAGTAAAAAGAATCGAAACTACCTACGCCTTAGGGTCTAAATCTCAAACAGAAATTTTAATTACAGGATTACCTAAATAAATATTATGAACTGGATAAAAAGAAATTTGTCTCTGCTACTTCTGATATTTTTTCTAATATCTACATTAGTTACAGGGTGTTTTTACCTATGTGTGAGTACAAATGACAAAGTTGGAAATATACTTGGAGGCGTTTGCACTGGATTGCTCATAGCGACAATTGAATTTTTGATTACCCTTGATGAACGAATAAAACTGGATAAAATAAAATCACTGAAAGTAAAAAAAGTTCTATTTCACAGAGCTGAAGAATCATACTATAGAGAACTTATAAAAGACGCAAAAGAAAATATTGACATAATGGGAGTAACCGCATTTCGGTTTTTAAATGACTTCGCATCTGCAGATTCTTCCTCATCTGACAACAAAGTTCTCATTGATGCATTAAATCGAAACGTTCATGTAAAAATACTTTTGCCCGATGTAGACTATTTGCTTGACCAGAATGACAAGGACAATTTTAAGACTGCAAAAGATATTATGAAGAAAATAAATGCGCTGTTTCCTTCAAAATTTAGTTACAAATATTTTAAACATGAACCCGCACACAGCATTTTTAGTGTGGATAATGAATCAATTATCGGGCCTGTTATACCTGGACTAAGTAGTAAAGATACCCCAGGTATACACATGCTAAATTCTTCAAAATACGCAAAAACCTATTTAGATTATTTTAAAACCTGTATATCGTCAAACCAAAGTGTACTAGTTGTTAGAGAGTGTTTCTGTGTTTAAATGTAAAAGTTTTTGTTGTAAAAATAATTGTCTTCTTTTCTTTAGTGATGCTTTTTTTATTCGTTCACGTTCT
>Ga0208492_1000136_pt1 | contig 76512 bp, 65 predicted proteins | sample Subbioar_CSW14AB_FD_184820 | JGI IMG/M metagenome (GOLD analysis project Ga0208492, IMG submission 184820) | Serpentinite rock and fluid subsurface biosphere microbial communities from McLaughlin Reserve, California, USA - CR12Mar_CSW14AB (SPAdes) | ecosystem: Environmental > Terrestrial > Deep... | reverse complement strand
GGCGGCTCATTCGGTGGCGGTTTCTCTGGCGGCGGCGGCGCCACGGGTTCCTGGTAATCACCTATGAAAACAGCGTCTCAAGTCATCACGCAGAAAGATCGCGATGCCCTGCACACCGCGATCGCCGCGGCGGAGCGGAATACGAGCGCAGAGATCGTGGTCGCGGTCGCGACGCGGTCGGGTCGGTACGACCGGGCCGAGGACCTGTTTGGTCTGTGCCTCGCACTTGTGAGCGTCGCAATCGCGTGGATTCTGTACCAGCAGTTCCAGGAGACGGACTGGGTGGCGGGGCACGAGCTCACGCTGGGGCTGATCCCGATCCTGGTGCTGTTCGCGGTGTGGTGGATGGTGGGCGCGGCGCTCGCGACGCGGTTCCCGGCGCTGGCGCGGCCGTTTGTGCCCAAGATGCAGTTCGAGGCGGAGGTGCGGCGGCGGGGGTTCGAGGCGTTTCACCTTTTCCGCGTGGGGAACACGAAGGGGCGGAACGGTGTGCTGATCTATGTCTCGCTGCTCGAGCACATGGCGTGGGTCGATGGGGATGAGCAGGTGGACAGCGTGCTGCCGCCGGAGACCTGGAAGGCCGCGTGCTCGGCGATCACGGCGGCGAGCCGGCGGGGGGATTTGAAGACCGGGCTCGTTGAGGCGGTAGGCGTGGTTGGGAATGCGCTGAGCGCGAAGTTCCCGCGGCAGCCGGGGGATGTGGACGAGTTGCCGAACGTGGTACACCTGCTGGACTAACGACTCGCGGCTCGCGTGCGGCGACTGGCGCTCGTTGCTCGCGGCTGATGCGATGCGGGCTACTTCTTGTCCTTGAGTTCCAAGTAGAGCTGGCGCATCGTCATTTCCTGACGGTCCTCGTTGGCGTAGCCGGGGAACGGGACCTTCATCGTCAGGATGTCCTTGCGGTCGCGCCCGGCCTTGAGTGCTTTGGCCACGGCGTCGCGTGACTTCTCGAAGTACTCGATCTGGTCCTTGATGCCCTCGGGGCCGCAGAGCTCGCCGTGGCCGGGGATGAGCTTGGTGGACTTGTCGCAGAGTTCCTGGGCCTTCTTGAGCGCGGCGATCCAGCCCTCAATGGTGCCTCCGCCGTTCTGATCGATGAAGGGGTGGAGCTTGCGGAAGAGCAGGTCGCCCATGACAACGACGTTGAGATCCGGCAGGTGGAGGACGAGGTCGTTGTCGGTGTGGCCAGGGCCGAACTGGTGCGCGGCCAACTTCGCGCCGCCGGCTGTGTTGAAGTCGTGGGTGTCTCTGATGGCCTTGGTGGGTGTGAAGTCCTTGGCCTCGAGCTTGGTCACGTTCTCGTAGACCTCGGTCCAGTCGGCGCGGGCCTTCTCGATGGCGGGGCCGGGGCCCTTGGGGAAGTTGCCCACGGCTTCTTTGATCTGCGACACGTAGCGGGCCATGTTGCCGGGGATGCGGGGCAGGGCCTTCTCGTGCGCGAGGACTTCGCAGTCCTTGGTGAAGGCGTGGTTCCCGCCGGTGTGGTCGGCGTGGTGGTGGGTGTTGATGACGACGAGCTTGGACGCGGCCTTGGCGTGGGACTCGGCCTCGCGACGGACGGTCTTGCCCCAGGGTGAGTTCTTCGTGTCGATGAGGTAGCGGATTTCCGGGCCGTCGATGAGCGTGGTATTGCCGCCCTGGCCCACGGCGACCATGACGCCGGGGACGAGGGGCTTCCAGTCGAAGAAGGTTGGGCCGGCGGGCGCTGCATTGGGCTTGGCGTTGGGCTTGGCGGGCTGCTTCTGGGGCTGGGCCATAACGGTTCCGGCCAGCACGAGGCTGGCGGCGGCCGTGGTGCTGGTGATGACAAAGTCTCGACGGTTCATTCCCGGTCTCCTGGGCGATTACTTCTTCGGGGCGAGTTCATCGTAAACACCGCCGAGGACGAGGCCGCGTGCGACGTCCAGGCCGTAGGCGGCGTAGGCGGGGAGGGCCATCTTCACGACCTCTTCGCGGGGCTTGCCGTCCTTCACGGCCTTCTCGACGAGGGCTCGCACGTCCTCGAAGTACTGGATCTGCTTCTTGACGGTTTCGATGTCGCCGATGTCGCCGTGGCCGGGGACGACGACGGTCTCGGCGTTGCAGAGGTGGACCATCCTCCCGAGGGACTTGATCCAGCCTGCGCTGTTCGCGCCGCCGTCCTTGTCGAAGTAGGCGTGGAGGTTGTTGAAGACGAGGTCGCCGGCGACGAGAACGTTGTCTTCGGGGAAGAAGAAGAACACGTCGTTGTCGGTGTGGCCGGGGCCGACGTGGTGGACCTCGACCTTCTTGCCCGCGACGTTCTTGATGTCCTCGGTCTTGAGTGGCTTGGGGGTCCAGGCGTCGGGTTTGAGATCGGCGATGGACTTCTCGAAGGCCTTCGCGTCTTCCGCGGCCTGCTTCGCGCCGGGGACCTCGGCCTCTTCGAGGGCCTTGATCTGCTGCTTGAGCTGCGCGGTAAAGGCGGCTCGCATGCCGGCGATTCGCTCGCAGGTTTTGGGGTGGGCGGTGAGGGCGGCGTCCTTACTGAACACGGCGTTGCCGCCGGCGTGGTCGAAGTGGTGGTGGGTGTTGAAGACCTGGACGATCGCGGCGGTCTTGGTGAGGCCCTCGCGCCGGAGCGCGGGGGCGATGACAGCCTGCTTGGTGTCGATGAGGGCCGAGGCGTCCTTGGTGGCGATGAGCGTTGCGTTGCCGCCCAGGAGGGCGAAGTTCTCGCCGGTGGTGCCGATGGCGACGTGGAAGCCGGGGCGGGCCTCGACCCAGCGGTTGAAGGTCTTGGAGGCGGCTGAGCCCGCCGCATCGTTCTTGGCCCCGTCTTGGATGAGGCCCATGGCGGCGCGGGGCCACGCCCCCACCACACCCGCGACGGCGGTGAGCGTCCCGGCGGTCACAAGAAACTCACGGCGGGAAACGTTGATGCTCATAGGGGGGGCTCCTGAGAGGATGGGAGGGCACGGCATTATGCCCCCCAATCCCCCGATCCCGCCACCCGGATTGTTCCGCCCTGTTGATTGTGGGGGCGAGCGGCCCAAAGCCGCGGGAGCATGGCCGAGGCCTATACTTGGCCCCATTCAAAACCCGGCCCCGCGATTCAGTCCGGCGGCCCCTGATTCAAGGATCTCACGGATGAAGGCGACCGACCTCCGCCCCGGCCTGGGCTGCAAGATTGACGGCAAGCTCTACGTCATCACGAACTTCGAGCACCGCACCCCCGGCAACCTGCGGGCCTTTATCCAGATCAAGATCAAGGACGTGGTGGCTGGCCGCACGATTGAGCGGCGTCTGGGCTCGTCCGATGACGTCGACGTGGTGGACCTGGACCGCCGCCCCATGGAGTACCTGTACTCCGACAACATGGGCGCGACGTTCATGGACCCCGAGACCTACGACCAGGTGATCATCCCGGCTGACGTGCTGGGAGATGCGCTGCTGTTCCTGAAGCCCAACACGCAGGCGACGGTGCTGTTCTACGGCGAGAACGCCGTGACGCTGGAACTCCCGCCGTCGGTTGAGTTGTCCGTGAAGGATTGCCCGCCGGAAGTGAAGGGCGCGACCGTCACGAACCAGACCAAGGACGCGGTCATGGAGACGGGCCTCACGATCCGGGTCCCGGCGTTCATCAAGCAGGGGGAACTGCTGAAGATCTCGACGCAGGACCGGAGCTATCAGAGCCGGGCCTGAAAGCAGGGAAGAACGAACGAAAGCCAAGAGGCCTGTCGCATCTGCGGCAGGCCTTTCTCTGTTTCGGGCTGCCGAGGGTCTAGCGGTATGCTGCGATTATGACGCGCATCGGGAAGTTCCCTTTGACAAGATCCTGTGGCTACCTCGTATGCGCGGCTGTATCGGTGCTCGTCACGATCGTCGTCCCCAGTGTGGTTGAGGTCCGATCAAGCCGGAACCTGCAGAGCCCGGCCCTAACGGACAAGCAGCAATCGTTTTGGGAGACCGTGTACTTGCTCAGGATCGGAGTGCAGATGGTGCACCTGCACCTTTCGCATCAGCCGAAGAGCAGCTTCGCCTCGTGTGGTCTGAGCAGTACAGCGAGTCCATCACGCGTTGGCACTTTGCGCCCGCGCGGATGTCCGAGTGGAGCGCAATCCTGCGGGGAGTCCCCTATCGATGCGTGTGGTCCTGGACTTCTGTGGACGATGTCGGCGCGGTGAGTTCTTGCGGGGTGTTGCAGGCGGGCACTCACCCCTTGCCGATTATTCCTCGGTGGGGACCGCTGCTAGGAAACCTGTTCATCTGGAGCGCGTTTTTTGCGATCCTCGACTCAGCGCGGCGGATCACGATCTCTTGGGTGCGACGTCGAAGTGGGCGATGCCCGTCGTGTGGCTATAACCGACGCGGACTTGCCGCCTTGGATGTGCAATGTCCGGAGTGCGGCGCCGAGGCTGCACGAATCGCGCGCTAATCGTGGCGCCTCAGGACAACCCATAGCGACGAGGAGGTCGTCGTGGCACACTTAGGGCCGCGCCCGGCTGAGGACGCGGTGCTGCACGACGAGCATGAACATCGCTCCGGCCACAGCGATCAGGCCGGTCGTCCACTGCCAGCCGGTCATCGCTTCCTTGAAGAGGAACATCGAGGCGATGCTCACGGTGATCGGCTGGAGCTGGATGACGCCCGCGGCGACGACGAGGCCGATCCTTGCGATCGCATAGAAGTAGAACGTGTGGCCCAGGCCGATGCCGATCACGCTGCTGGCGATGAGGCAGGTCCACATCATGGGGTCGGGATTGTGGGTCACGCTCATGCCGTGCTCGGGGGCGAAGAGGAGCATGCACCCGACCAAGGCCGCGGCGGTGTACTGGCTCACGGCGGCGAAGGCGAGGATGGGGTTCATGCCCGTCATGTGCTTGCGCACCGCGAGGGCGTACATGGCGTAGCCGACGCCCGAGCCGATCGCGAGCAGGACTCCAGTGAGCTGCGCATCTCCCAGCCCCTTGGGGTTGAGGGCGACGGTGGACATGGTGGCGATGAGGGTGAGGGCGAGGGCGGCGAGGAAGAGAGGGTTCTTGAGGACCTTGCGCTCGGCGGGGAACATCATGGCCGCGGCGACAGCGAGAAAGACGATCTGGAGCCGCAGACTGAACGTCATGAGGCCGGGCTCGATGTAGTAGGGTGCGAGGCCGAAGCAGACCTGGGCCGCGGCGTTCCAGAAGCTGGGGATAAGGGCGGCTTTGAAGACGCCGCGGGGGAGCTTTCCGACCTTCCAGGCCCAGATGAGGGCGGGCCCCCAGATGAGGGCGGAAATGGCGTAACGCCAGCCGTTGGCGGTGAAGCCGTCGATGTGCCAGTCAGGGCGTTCGTAGAACTGCCGCAGGAAGAGGGGAATGGTGGTCCAGCCGATGAGCGAAAGGACCACGGCGGTGACGCCAGTGGCGGAGAGACCCGAGGGGGGTGGCTGGGTTTGCGGTGCGGGGGACGTGCCCGAGGGCGCTTCTGGACGGGACGCGACACTCATGCGGGCAGACGTCCCTTCCGACGGCCATCCTTGCAGAAACCGGAAGTGGAGCGGAAGAGACTCGAACTCTCAACATCTACCTTGCAAAGGTAGCGCTCTACCAATTGAGCTACCGCCCCGGATCGCCGGAAGGGTAGGGGCGCGGGGGGGGAAAGTCCGCCTTGGACCCTGTGGATGAATCCGGTTGTGGCGGGTTCCACGTAGAATCCCCTTCCACCGTCCCTGCGGTCGGCCTTGCCTGAGCCAGCCGCGATTGGAGAAGTTCATGCTGACCCGGTCCGCCACCTCCCCCACCGTTGCCGCCCTGCTTGGCCTCGTTGCTTTCGCGGGCACTTCTCTCGCGCAGAACACGGGCGCGGCCCCTGAGCGGGCCACCCCTACCACCGGGGCGACGGGGCAGCCTGCTCCGCTGGAAGAGGCACCCGGTCGCAAGGGGCCCGACTTCGCGGTGACGCTGTTTGCCACGCACGCCTTCGAGGCGGACTTCGCGGACGTCCCCGGCAGCGTGAGCCTCTCACGCGGCGGGGCTGAGATTGGGATGCGGCACATGCTGGACGAGCGCACGCGGCTGAGCGTCTCGCTGGGCGTGGAGAACTCGCTGTACGACTTCGGCGACGACACGGCCCTGGGGGGCGTGAGCGAGCCGTGGGACGACACGTACCAGCTCTCAGCCTCGGTCATGCTCTCCCGCCAGGCGACGCCGAGCTGGGCATGGTTCTTCGGCGGCGGCGCCGACGCGAGCTTCGAGAACGATGCCAACATCGGCAAGTCGTTCACCGGCGGACTCGTGGGCGGTGCGAACTACAAGGTGAACGAGAACCTCAGCGTGGGCGGCGGGCTGGCCGTGCGCTCGCGGCTGGAAGATTCGGGGCTGCTGCTGCCGCTGGTGAGCATCGACTGGAAGATCAGTGACCAGTGGCGGCTCTCCAACAGCAACGAACTCAACTCGGTGGGCGTGGCGCTCACGTACTCACCCACCGAGCAGCTGGCGATCAGCCTGCACGGCGCGTACCAGGGTCGGGCATTCCGTCTGGATGAGGATGGGCCGCTGCCGGACGCGGTGGGACGCGACACGCGCATCCCGGTGTGGGTCCAGGCGCGGTACTCGTTCACGCCGCGTGTCAGCGCGAGCCTGGCCGCGGGTTATGTCGTGTGGCAGGAATACACGATCGACGACAACAACGGCAACGAGCTGGACCAGCAGGACGCGGACGCGACGCCGTTTGTGGGGGCGAGTCTGGTGTTCCGGTTCTGAGGCTCGCCTTACCGCGACTTTGGCGGCTCGGCCGGCCTCGTGACCGCGGGCGGTGCCTCGCCATACGGCGGCGCATCGATGAGCCTCGCACGCTGCAGGATCGGCGGGTCTTTGGGGCGGTTCTTGGGGTCTTGGCCCGGGGCATCGGGGATCAGCGGCACAGCCGCGATGGCCATGATGGTCTCGGCCCCGCGCACGGCGTGGCCGAAGGCGGTGTAGCGACCGTCCAGAGCCTTGGTGCCTTCGCGGGAGAGGCACACGAAGACCTGCGAGCCGTTGGTGTTGGGCTCGGTCTCGCGGGCCATGGAGATGACGCCGAAGTCGTGCGGGAGGGTGCTGGGCTCGAGGTCGATCGAGTACCCGGGACCGCCGTCACCCGAGCCCGTGGGGTCGCCAACCTGGATGACGAAGGGTGCGCCGCTGGGGAGGCGCGGGACGACGCGGTGGAAGATGACGTCGGTGAAGAAGCCCCCCTCGACGAGGTGGCGGAAGTTGAAGGCCGTGTTCGGCGCGGCCTCGGGGTTGAGCCTGAACTCGATCTCTCCCAGCGTGGTCTCGATGAGCACGTGCTGGTCGACGTACGCGCGGATGCCGGTGTAGACGATCTTCTCGTAGTTGACCCAGGCGATTTGGCCCTCTTTGGGCTTGAGGTTGGGCGTCAGGGTCTGGGGGTTGATGAAGTAGGGGGACTTGAGCTGCTCGCTGTAGAACATGGCCGCGGTTGGGTTGACCATGGGCTGGAGCACGACGGGCGGGCCGACCTTCTCGGCGCCGGCGACGAGCTGGGCGTACCGAAGCTTGTGGGTCTTCTCAGTCCACAGAGCTGGGAAGAGAGCGGCGATATCGACCTTGCCCTGCTCAACCGGCGCGACCGCGACGGGCTCGGGAACGCCGGGTTCGTAGAGGTCGATGTGGAGGTCGCCCCAGACCTTACCATCCTGCGCAGGCAGCATGACCTGCATGGGCACGGGGCGGTTGATGCCGAAGTACAGGCGGTCCGGCGTGATCTGAGCGAGCGCGGGGCACGCGAGCACGGCCGCGGCGAGGACGCCGAGAGCGCGGGTCATCAGTGTCATCATCATGGGAGCTTAGACGCGGCGGTCGGGCTCAGGGGTTAGTGCCCTGTTGCTCAGCGTTGGCCGAGTCGTCGAACCAACTCCACACCTCGGGGACATACCCCAGGTTGTTGTCGGCTTCGGCCTTGGTCGCGGGAAGCAGGAAGCGAATCCTGGAGCCGGGGTCGCTGTACCAGTGGACTGAGAGATCGGCACGGAAGAAGTTGGAGCCGACCTTGTGGTTGTAGTCAGACTGGAGCTGCATCGAATCGGAAATCAGGGACGAGAAAGCGGGGTCAATCCGGTCGAGGTTGCGGGTGGTTGGTCCATGGGGCCCGTGGCCAGCTGGGCCCTCGCCGCGGAAGTGGTAGTTGCCGATGATCTCGCCGGGCTGTGCGGTGAAGTGGCCCGCGTACTTGAGGAAGGGCTTCTCGCCGCGGTGTGACGGGCAGTAGAAGACCTTGGGGGCGTTGACGTATTCACCCAGGTACAGGTTGCCGATTCCATCCCAGCGGCCCTCGGCGAGCCGGAGGGTGTTCATGTTCTGGGGTTCCATGCTGCCGCGGCCGGGCCCATCAGGCAGGAACACGCTGGCAGGCAGCCAGCCCTGGTGCTCGTTGGCATAGGACATGATGCCGATGCCGATCTGGCGAACGTTGGACTGGCAGACGACGCGCCGCGCGGTCTCTTGAACCTGGCTCAGCTTGGGCAGGAGCATGCCAACGAGGATCGCGATCACCGCGACCGACACGAGCACGTCCATCAGTGTGAAACCAGCGCGCGAACCACAGCGGCGCAGTCGAGGAGCGCTAAGCTGGCGGCAAGAGTGCATGGATCGGAACCCCAAGCGAGCGTTGTGCGGGCGGCACGGCCTCACTCCACCAGTGAAGGGTACCGGGCAGGCCGGGTTTCCGCAACAGTTTAATTCCTCATACAGGTGAGGTACACGCGCCCCATGGGGCATCCCCGATCAGGTATTCGGGAAACGTCCGGATAACGGCGACTCCCGTAGCAGAAGACCCGGTGTAGACTGGATTTGGTTGGAATGAAGCATCCTTCAGCGAGTTCGCCCGTAAATGTGGTCAGACGGGCGGCATCCAGACTCTCTGGGAAGACCACTTCACGATCTTCACCCGTCGGGTAGATAGGCGGTGCCGGAAATGGGGTCTAGGGGGCATTCAGACAACCGCGGCGGCGGTGATCTGGACTTGATGCGCCGCGTCGCTCTCAACGAGGAGGCGGCGGTCGCGGAGTTGTACGACCGCTTCGGGTCCCTGGTGTTCCGGATGGCGTATCAGTCCATGCCCACCAGGGCCGAGGCGGAGGATGCGGTTCAGGAGATCTTCGTTCGTTTGTGGAAGACGGCATCAAGGTACGACGACGGGCGTTCGGCCCTGGTGACGTGGGTGATGCTCATCGCCCGCAGGCACCTGGTCGACAAACTGCGGCGGAACCGGGCGAGGCTGAAGGCCTCTTCTCTGGACCAGCCGCAGGCTCCGACACCGGCTGCGGTCGAGCCGGGCACGTCGAGGCTGGACACGGACGAGAGGATGAAGATTCTGCTGAAAAGGATCGAAACGCTGCCGGAACTGCAACGAACAGTCGTCACGAGAGCGTATTTAGGAGGGCAGACCCTCCGACAGATTGGGGAAGAGTTGAACACGCCTTTGGGAACCATCAAGTCCGCGTTGAGCAGAGCACTGGTGCGTCTGCGCGAGCGTAATGGCGAGGAGTTTGCCACATGACTTTGCAGGAGCTTTTGGAGCACGCGCACCTGGATGCGCTGGGCCAGCTCGATGAGCGGGAACAGGCCGCGTTCGAGGCCGCGTATACCGTCGCGCCGCCGACGGTGCAGGCACAGATCCGGCGCGAACAAGCCCGCTTCGCCAGCATGGAGCACCTCCTCCCTCAGGTTGAGCCACCGGCTGAACTTCGGGATCGGGTGTTGACCGCGGTGAACGCCGCGATGGTCGCTCAGTCGGCGGGCTCTGACCTGGGGCTCCGTCAGACGCCGCGGGTGCACCGCGCGTGGCGGGCCGCGTCCATCGGCCTGGTGACCGCGATGGTGTTCCTGGGCGCGGCATTCGTGTCGGTCTACAACTCGTATGAGGGCATGACCCGGCAGTTCGAGAACGACTCTGCCAATACCGCGTTCCTCAACCGCTTCGAACGCACCTACATGGGCGACGTGCTGTTCAGCGCGACGACCAAGCGGGTGCTGTTCACCTCGGCTGACCCCGCGTTCAAGGGCAAGCTGGGGGTGTGGGTTGACGAGAAGTGGCCCACCAGCAAGCTGTTCTGCGAGCTCCCGGCGGTCCAGGGCGAGTCCTACCGCCTGGTCGCGATTGACGACGACGGCAACGTCGCGCGGACGATCCAGGAGATCACGGCCGACGGTCTGCCCAAGGCGATTTCGATCGGCAAGCTGACGTCCGGCATGCGGGTTGCGCTCGTCAGTGCGACCCTCAACCAGCCCATCCGCGGCGACGCCAAGTTCCTGATGGAAGCCGTGGTCTAAACGCCCGCAGTTTTTGGAAGAGAGGAAGCCGCCCGCGACGCCGCGGGCGGCTTTGTTTTTGTGTCCCATCGTCGTCGACGCGGCTTAGCGGGCGCGCTTCTGAGCGACTTGGGCGGCCGCGCCGGCGCTCGCAAAGTTGTTCCACTTCGCATCATCCAGCGCGGCCGCGATGTCGGCATCACTCTCAAAGGCGGTCTTGGCCCCCACCAGCCGCTTCCACAGGAAGGTCCAGAGCAACGCGGCCAGCACCACGCCCACGGCGAGGAACGCCCCGGCGTAGAGCGTGACAGTGTTGTCGATCGGGTTCATGCCCGCCGTCGCGGGAGCCCCGACCTCGGTCACGCTCCCGTCGATGCGCTGCTGCTGCGCGGCGTTGGCATGGCTGACGAACGCGGCGGTGAAGGTTTCAAGCTCGCGCTGCGTGCGGTCGCTGCCCTTGTCCTTGAGGTGCAGCGAGAGCTGGCCGACCTTTGCAGACTCGGTCGTGAGGTTGTTGCGGATGAGATCGGCCACGGCGGGCGCCGAGCCGAGCGTCGCCATGCCCTGCTTCTTGAACCGGTCGGCGACGGTCTCGTGGAAGCGGGGATCCTCGAGCAGGCCCTGATGGAAGGTCTGCCACTCGGCGAGTTCCTGCTGATTGAGGGCACGGCCGCGGCCGTCGGCGGCGATCATGCTGGTGGCGAGGTAGGTGGCGGGCGCGAGTTCGCGGGCGACGGCCCACGAGAGACCACCGAGGATTGCAAACACCGCGGCGGCGCACAGCACCATCACCAGGGCGCGGCTGCCGGCCTGCTTGCGGAGGCTGGCACGCTCGGCCAGGATCACGCGGTCGCGGATACCCGCGAGCTCCTGGCGCTGGCCCATGATCTGATCGCACTGCTCGATGCGCTTCTTGAGCGCTTCGTTGGCCTTGCCCAGCTTGTGGTAGCGCTCGCGGATGAGGCCGTGCGCGAGCTTTAGGCGTGCGCGGCGGCGGAGCATGGACGCGTTCGACGATGACACCACCGCCTTGGGCTTGGTGGCCGCGGCGGTCTGGAGGGCCTTGACCTCGTTGAGGGCCTTTGCGAGCTGCGCCTCAAGCTGATTGCTGCGGGTGGTTGCCTGCATGAGGCCGGCCTGGGCCGCCTCGATCTGACGGCGCATCTCCTCGCGCTCTGCGAGCTCGTGCTTGAGCTTGGTGTTGAGACCTTCGAGGGTCTTCGCCATAGCCGCGGCAGACTCGGTCTGCTGGGCGAGGGCAGCGGTGAGCCGGCTCGTCTCGGCCTTTTCCTGCGAGAGGGCCTTTTCGAACTCGGCCGCGCGGGACTGGAGCTGGGCGACCTGCGCCTGCATCGCGGCGGAGGCGGACTTCGTGGAGTCCGCGTTCTTCGCGAACTCGCGGGACTGCTGCTCGAGCTGCGCGGACTTCTGCTGGAGCTGCTCGAGCTCGGCCTGGGCCGCGGCAGCCTGGGCGCGGGCGGTTTCGGCGGCCTTGGAAAGGTCCTTGTTCTGCGTCTCAAACTGCGTGGCACGCAGCTGGAGCTGCTCGATGTGGGACTTGCTGGCCGCGGCCTGAGACTGGGCGTCCTGCGTGGCCTTGGCGAGGGCCTTGGCGTGCTGCTCCAGCTGCTGCTTGAGCTGCGCGGCGTCGTGCGAATGCTTGCTGGTGATGGCCGTGGTCTGTGACGCGGCCTGCTCGGCCGCCTTCGCGTGCTGGGCCGCGAGTTCGCGGGCCTGGTTCAGCTCATGGCCAAGAGCATCGACCTTGGCCTGGAGCTCTCGCGACTGCTTCTCGTGTGAGCCAAGGGTCTGGCGCTGAGCCGCGAGGTCTTTACGGAGCTTCTCGATCTCGGCGAGGTCCTCGGCGCGGGTCGCACGCTCCTGCTCGAAGGCCGCCCGCTGTTCGTCGAGTGCGCGGGCCTGCTGCTCCAGCTCGTGCGTCAGGTTCTCGACGGCGCGGGATTCCTGGGCCAGCTTGTGGGCCTGGGCCTCGAGGGACTTGCCGCGGGCGTGGGTCTCTTCGTCGAGCTTGCCGCGCGAGGCCTCCAGGGCGGCGCGCTCCTCGGCCAGGGCCTGGACCGTTGCTTCAAGCTCCGCCTCGCGGGACTGGAGTTTCGCGAGCGATGCCTCGAGCTCCTGCTGGCGCTGCTGGAAGGCGGCGGTGGACTGGGTGAGTTCGGCGGTCTTCTCGTTGAGCGCCACCTCGCGCTTCTGGACCTCTTCCTCGTGCTGGCGGATTCGGTTCTGGAGGCGCTGCCGCTGTGAATACAGGGCCTTGAGGGACTCGAGCCCGCTTTCGAACTCCGCGAGAACGTCCAGGACGTCTTCCTGGGGGTCCTGCTTGGGAACGAGGTTGGGTTCGGTGCTTGACATCTGTTCCTCTGTGCTTTCGAGCTTCTTTGAAGCGGGCATTCGCGTTCTCTCCGGGGTGCGCGGCCTGGGGCGCGCACGTGCGCCTACAGGGCGGTATCGGCCAGCCCGCCGGGCGACTGAACCCGGGTCCTACAACTCGGGTACGGTTTGTGGACCGGGCCTCTTACAGGCCCCGTAGAATCACGAGCAGGAGGCCTGTATGCCCTATTACACCAAGCTCGGCCAGATCCCCCAGAAGCGGCACGTGCAGTTCCGCCGCCCGGACGGTGCCCTGTACTCGGAAGAGGTTTTCGGAACCGAGGGTTTCGTGGGGCCCACCACCACGATGTACCACATCCACCCCCCGACCCAGGTGAGCGGGTGGAAAAGCCTGTACTCGACCAAGGTGGAGTACGCCGAGACGGACGTGATGCGGATGCGGCACGTCAAGAGCGCACCCCTCAAGCCCAAGGGCGACCTCGTGACCGGGCGCGTGGTGCTGTTCGGCAACAGCGACTGCGAGATGGCCGTGTGCAACCCGGCCGAGCAGATGGGCTACCACTACAAGAATGGGCAGGGCGACGAGTGCATCTTCGTCCACTTCGGCTCCGGCACCGTGTACACGATGATGGGCACGCTGAAGTTCGGGCCCAAGGACTACGTGGTGATCCCCAAGGGGGTCATCTACAACTGGGTTTGGGACAAGCGGACGCCCAAGAAGGCGATTGACGGCCCGGTGATTCGCCGCCTCTACGACTATCTTGCCAAGGGCACGACGCGTGACGAGATCATGCGGGACTTTATCAAGGCTAACAACGGGCAGGGCTACACCGAACAGAATCTCCGCGACGCCCTGAACAACCTTCAGGAGAACTATGGCGTAGCACACGTGGAGGGGGCGGGCGGGAAATTGCAACTTGCCGAGCCGAGCTTCGAAGACATGCCCTTCGGCAAGATCCTCCTGATCGAGACGACCAACGGCAGCCACATCGGGCCCCCGCCGCGGTATGTGAGCAAGCAGACGTCGCAGTTCCTCGAGCACTCGCCCTACTGCGAGCGGGACCTCCGCCTCCCGCAGCTGCCCCTCACGTTCGACGAGCGCGGCGACTTCGAGGTCCGCATCAAGGCCCGCGACCGCATCCACTCCTACATCTACCACTACCACCCGCTCGACCTGGTGGGCTGGGACGGCTGCTACTACCCCTTCGTGTTCAACATCGACGACTTCGCGCCCATCACGGGCAAGCTGCACATGCCCCCGCCGATCCACCAGACCTTCGAGGCGCACAACTTCGTCATCTGCTCGTTCTGCCCGCGCATGCTCGACTGGCACCCCAATGCCATCAAGGTGCCGTACAACCACAGCAACCTGGACAGCGACGAGGTGCTCTACTACGTCGAGGGCAACTTCGGCTCCCGCAAGGGCATCGAGGTCGGCAGCCTCACCGCCCACCCACAGGGCATCCCCCACGGCCCCCACCCGGGCACCATCGAAGCCAGCCTGGACGCGAAGTTCACGGGCGAGCTGGCCGTGATGTGCGACACGTTCCGGCCGCTGTTCCCGACCAAGGCCGCGTTGGAGTTGGACGACCCCAAGTACACTGACAGCTGGCAGGGAGAGCATTTCCCCGGCATCAAGGGCGGGCGGATCACCACGAACGCGGTGGGCGCGATGCACAACGCCGACGGCTCCCACGTGAACGGGCACGCCAATGGCGTGGCTGCGAACGGGAAGGTCGCGGACGTGTGGGCACCCTGAGCACCTGATTGCCGAATCATTCATGTAACGGCCGCGTGAGCGGCCGTTCTTCATTCTCGGCGGCGGCGGGCAGCGAGCGCTCCGGCGATCAGCAGCGTGCAGGTTCCTGTTGAGGGCACGACGTGAATCACCGCCTGCGTCGCGAAGGCCGCGGCTTCGATGCTGCCCACGGGTTCGATGTAGTTCGCGAACCAGTTGCCGGTTCTCTGACCGGTCGCGCTTTGGAAGTTGCCGAAACCGTTTGTGGGCGTATCGACGACGAGGCTGCGAACCGGCGAAGTGGAGCCAATCGTCACCTTGAACTTGAACACCACGACATCCGAAACCAAGTCAACAAAGGGAGGTACGGATGGAGGACGGAACTCGACATCTCGGTTGATCTGTCCGATGAGCACACCCGAACCTGCGGTGGTGTTGCCCGAGCCGCCGAACCAGTTGGTGACCTGCGGAAGGGCGATGCGGAGATAGTTGGTGCCGCCAACGCTGTTCACGTGCCCGACGTAGCTCAAAGATGTGTTGGTGGAGTTGTTGCGGGGGTACGTGATTCTGCCATAGACGCCCGCGCCGTCAGGCGACCACCCCACAGCAGGAACGGCGAAGTAGCTGTCCGCGATACCAGCCGTCGTGACCCAGTTGCTGATGGTGGGCTGGAAAATGACCGACCCCAGGCCGAGGACCGGTTGAGAACCGACGTACGAGACACGAGCCCGGATGTCCACCGATGTCCCGGGCGTCACATTGATTGATGAGTGCCAGTTCTCTTCACCGGCCAGGGAAACCTGGTACTCCAGACGGGTCTGTGCGGTGGCAATGGCGGCAAGGCCGACGACGGCCGCGATGGCGGCTGAACGGGTGAGCATGTCTCTCTCCTTTGCGGCTTTCGCCGCGTGCGGGGTAATACCGGCTGACGGTGGACCCGGTTGCGTTTGATCCGGGGATGTTGTGAGATTGAGCGGCGGGCCGTACCATCGCACCCGATGCAAAGCAGGTCCCGATACACGAAGCTTGGATATGGCGGTTGGTTGCTCGCGCTCGCGGGGGGCTGTGTGGGCTACTCGCAAACTGTTTATGGGCAAGACGTTGCGCGTGACACCGCGATGAACAACCCGCTGGTTGGCGGCCGGGGCTTCGGGGGCGTCTGTTTCGCTCAGGCCCCCGTCGCGGGCAGGCTCGGATTCACCGGGACCAAGGTTTGGTCGTGGACCGATGCAAACACACGGCGTCTGATTCTGGAGGGTGACGTCCGCGCGGTGATCGCTGGCTACCGGTTCAGGGCAAAGCGGGCCACGGTGTGGATGGAACCTGTCGTCGTTGATGGACGGGCCATCACGCAGGTGTTCGCGTACTTCGAGGAGCTCGGCTCCGCGGCCGACCCCGCCGGCGGGGTGTCGATGTCGTCGGACCGGCTGCCGGTGCGGGGGATGATCGAGGTTGAGGGCGAGGTGCAACTCGGGGCGGACCTGCTGATCGAGCGGGCGCCTGGTCGTGGGGAGGCGGAGGCGTTGGTACGGGCAGGGGAGGCGGCGCTCGCGAAGTCTCTGCGGCGTGAGATGGGCGTCGCGGAACCGGCGGGTGAGCAGGCACCGGTGCCGACGCTGTCGCGGAAGAGCACGGCGGTGCGGCCGGCCCGTGAGCCGCTGCTGAAGCCGGGACAGGTTGAGTCGCGCGCGTATGCGCGGGCGCCGGAGGGGGAGAAGCCCGAAGGCGAGAGGTCCCCCACTGCTGCACCGTCGGGTGTGTCGCCGGGGCGGACTGCGGCGGCGACGCCGGGTGCGGATACGCGGACGCCAACCGGTGCAGCGCCATCGCCCGCGGATGCGCGGCCCGCTCAGCCAGCGGACCCGCGGGTTGCCCAGGGCACGGAGACTTCGCCGGCACAGCCGCGTGCGGGCGATCCCTCTTCGCGGGAGCCAGTGGGCGGCCCTGTCGGTACCGCGTCCGCTGCGGGAACGAGCCGTGAAAACGAACCGATCTTCGCAAGCGACGGCATCCTGACGGTCTCGGCGAAGGACCGCGTGGTGGTGTCGGGGGGCGAGGATGAGAGCTCGGTCATCGCCACCGGCGGCGTCATCGTGCAGTACGAGGACCCGCGCGGGCGGGTGCTGACGATGCGGGCCCAGCAGGCGGTCATCTTCGGCGATCCCGGCAAGATCGTGGATGTCGCACGCATCGGCGCTGACGCGGTCCGGGGCGTTTTCCTCGAGGGCAACGTCCTTGTCAGCGACGGCGTGCAGAACATTGCCTCACCGCAGGTTTATTACGACGTCAAGGCGAACAAGGGCGTGCTGCTGGACGCGGTTTTCTGGACGTTTGATGAGAAGCGGCGGCTGCCGCTGTACGTGCGTGCGAAGTCGATCCGGCAGGAGTCCGCACGGCAGTTTGTCGCGAAGGACGCCCGCTTCACCAACACGGCCTTCTTCGACCCCGAGCTCGCGATCGGCGCGTCCAGCGTGACGATCACCAAGCAGGAGGACGTCGTCGAGGCGGACCCCGACGCGGTCGCGGACGGCACGACGCCGCCCGGCCCGGTGACCGACACTCGCACCATCGTGGATGCGCGGAATATCACGCTGCGGGCGATGGGGCTGCCAGTCTTTTATTGGCCGCGGTACAGCGGGGATCCGTCGCAGTTCCCGGTGAAGGACTTCCGGGTGGAGAACCGATCGGGGAGTGGCGGTGCGGTGCGGGCGACGCTGAACGCGTACGCGCTGCTGGGGCTGCCGCGGCCGCGTGACCTTCAGGTGGACCTGCTCACCGACTTCTACTTCGAGCGCGGCGCGGGGCTGGGCGCGAAGATCCGGTGGGACACACCGAAAAGTGAGGGCGGGCTCTTCGGCTACACCCTGCCGAGCGACCGCGGGACGGACACGCTCAAGCCGGGCACGAAGATCAACCATGACGGTGAGTTCCGTGGCATCGCCGCGGGCGAGTGGCGGTACAAGTTCAACCGCGAGTGGACGCTCATCGCGGAGGGATCGGCGATCAGCGACCCGAACCTCGTCACGGCGTTCTTCCCGCAGATGGCCGAGAACTCGCGCGAGTTCACGAACCGCGCCATGCTGCGTCGGGTCGAGGACAACTCGTACTTTTCGGTTCAGGCGAAGGCCCAGTTCGAGGACTTCGTCACCAACGAGTGGATGCTCCAGAGCCAGGGGTACGCGGTCAACAAGCTGCCCGAGGCGTTCTACTCGCGCACGGCAGACGACCTGTTCGCCGAGACCTCGCCCGGGCTGCTGACGTGGACGCACGAGTACCGCGTCGGGCGGGTCGACTTCGCGCTGGATGAGATCGAGGCGCGGGAGCGCGGGTTCACGCGGAACTCGCTCTCGCAGCGGGCGTTCGGGATCAACTTTGATCAGAGCATCTCGGAGTCGCTGCGCGCGGCGGGGCTGTTCGAGCGGGCCGTGACCCGGGGCGATACGCGCCAGGAGCTCGCGGTCGTGACCGAGGTGGGGCCGATCAAGGTCATGCCGTATGCGGTTGGCCGCGTCACGGCCTGGGACGACACCTTCGAGGTGTACTCGCCCGACAACGACGACAACGTCCGGCTGTGGTCCGCGGCGGGCGTTCGTCTCTCGACGACGATGCAGCGGGTGTACGACGATGTCGATTCGCGGCTGCTGGACATCCACAGGCTGCGGCACATCGTCGAGCCCAACGCGACGATCCAGATGGCCGGCACGAGCGTCGAGGCGGGCGACCTGCCCACGTACGACTATGACGTTGAGAACATCGCCGATGGCGGCATGTACCGCGTCGGGGTCACGCAGACGTTCCAGACCCAGCGCGGCGGGCCCGGGCAGTGGCACAACGTCGACCTGCTCACCATCAGCACGGACTACGTCTACAGCACCGACGATGCGACCCGCAAGGGAGTCATCCCCCGCTTCTTCGATTACCGGCCCGAGCTGAGCAACGCGGGCGAGTTCGGCGTGCTCGATGCCGTGCTGCGGCTCACCGACGCGACGAGCCTGGTTGGTGGAACCGTGTTCGACTTTGACACCAACCAGCAGGCGGTGAGCAACGTCGGCCTGCTGCTGCGGCACTCGCCGGGTTTCACGTCGATGATCGACCTGCGGTACGTGAACCCGCAGGACTCCACGTACCTGGTGTTCGGCAGCACGTACGACCTGACGGAGAAGTACGGCGCGTCGCTGGGCCTCACGTACGACGCGACCAGCGGCGGATTCCAGAGCACGGTCGTCGAGGTTCGCCGGCGGTTCTCGAGCCTGCTGCTGGGCGTGAACATCTCGTTCAACGACATCACCGGCGAGACGAGCTTCGGATTCGTATTCCAGCCGTACGGCGCGCAGGGATCAGGGCGCGTGACGGGCGGGGGCGACGCGTTCTCGGGCGGAGGCGGCGGCTTCTTCCGGTAAACGGCCGAGCAGGCGATTACTTGCCGGTCACAGCGGGCGTGCTGGTCGCAGGCGCGGGAGCGGCCGCGGCCTGTGCCGCCTTGGCTTCCTTCTTCTCCGCGTCCTTGAGCTGGCCGAAGGCGTACATCGTGATCATCGCGGGCATGAAGGCCATTTCGCCCGCCTTGAACGAGAGGTCGTCGATCGACGAGACTTGGCCCTCGTTCACCTGCTTCGTCAGGTCGATGATCATCTTGTCGAAGACGGTGACGAGCCCGCCCCAGATCTCAAACTCGCGGTCGGTCTTGGGGAAGATCGACTTCGCCCCGGGCAGGTTGGTGGGCAGGACGAAGTACCAGTTGCCGTCGTTGAGGTCCCGCTTCATGACCATGCCCAGCGGGGGCATCACGGGCTGGCCATCCCACAGCACCGCGACCGACTGGTCGGTCAGGAACTCGGTCGTGAGGCGCTGCTCGGACTGGGCGATCCACGCGTAGGGGTCCGCGAAGAGCTGCTTCATCGCGTCGTTGAACGCGTCCTGCATCTTGTCGGGCGGCTGGGCGCCGGTCCCGATCTTGACCGCAGCGCCGCGGTTGCCGCGGCGCTGCTGCGAGATCATCTGCGAAAGGAATGACGAGGACTTGCCCTCTTTGGCCGCGGTCTCCGCCTTGGCCCGCAACTCAGCGACCTCGTTGGGGAACTTGGTGCTCACCGCGACGCCCAGCGTCTGGAGGTTGCCCAGCAGCCGCCCGAAGCGCGTCAGCAGCTTGCGCATGTTCGCGCTGTCGGCGTAGATGTAGTTGGGGATCTTGTCCGCACGCCCCTGCTCGACACAGGTGCGCAGCGCGGCGATCGTCGCCTCGGGCGTCTCGTGCTTCTCCTCGCACGCGAGCTGCGAGAAGGTGACGAGGCAGAGGGCGACGATGGTGAGGTACTTGGTCATGGAAGCGGCCCGGTGCTGGAACCAGATCGGACCGCCCTTGTACGGCCACGGCCCCCGCTCGTTACCGGGGCTTTACGACGACGTCCGGTCAACCACCCGGTACGCCTCGCGTTCGCCACGGCCACGGACGGGGTAGTCCTTCCGCAGCGGGTGGGCCGGGTAGTCCTCCCACAGCAGGATGCGGCGGTGGTCGGGGTGATTGCGGAAGCGGATGCCGAACATGTCGAAGCACTCACGCTCATTCCACTCGGCACCCGGCCAGAGGTCGCACACGGACTCCACCACGAGGGCGGGGTCGTTGGCGATGCCGTCGGTCGGGAGGCTGGGATTGAGGTAGGTCTTGACGAAGAAGCGGTCGGTCCGGGCATAGGAGCACAGGTTCCAGACGACCGCGAACCGGCCGGGCTGGGGGGCGGGGTAGTTCAGGTAGTCAATGCCCGCGACGTCGGACAGGAAGTTGAAGTCGCAGCGGGGGTCGGACTTGAGGAACGCGAGCACCTCGTGGGCGTCCTGGGGCTCGACGACGAGGGTCGATTGCCCGCGGAACTCGGCCGCGCGGAACTTCTTGCTGGGGAAGGCCTGCTTGACCACGCCGAACATGGGGTGGTCGAGTGTTGAAGCGGTATCGGGCATAAGCCGGAGTGTAGGGATTCAGAGCAGCGCGAGTTGGCGGGAGAGGTCCTGCTCCAGCAGCACAACCTCGGCGGGGAGTGGCTTCGCCAGGCGGAGCACAAGCGGTGTGACAAGCCCCGATCCGAGGGGGACGGGGACGACCTGCCCCCCCACCACCGCCCCGTCGGCGAGGAGGGTTGCGTATCGGGCTGGGTGAGCCTCGAATGTTTCGAAAAGGCGGGTCAGATGGTCTTCGGCCTTAGCCAGCATCGCCGGGGTCAGGAGAGAGATGGGGTCGAAAAGGAATGACCACGCCCGGTTCCGCTGCTCGGCCCCGGCGAGGAAGGATCGGAGCGAGGGAGTGTCGGAAACAGCGCCGGCCGCGGTGGGCCAGAGGCAGAGCCGGTTTGAGAACCGCTTCTCGACCTGCTCGCAGTGGGCCAGAAACTCCGCCCGGGGGCCGGAGAGCCACGCGGGGGCGTCGCCGAGCGGGACGGACCGGATGATAAGAGTCTCTCCCGCAGGGACTTGGGTCTCCTCCAACGCGCTCGATGGTTCAATCACGATCGCTCGGGCTCCCCCCGAGCCCGGCTTTTCCGGCTCGATCGTGGCACAAACCGATGTACCTTGTGGGGCGTGGCGGAGCACACGGACCTGCATCGAGAATCACCTTTCGGCACCGAACGGCACGGGGATTGCGGTCGTGGCTGCGGCGAGCGTCCGGACTGGGGTCACCGGCCGGCGGGGTTCTTACATTCCCGCCGTGTCCGTTGGCGGCCCCTTCGGGGCGAGGGTAGCAGCACGGAGGCGCGATGGTCACAACGAGCGACGGGGCAGGCCGCGGCGAGCAGACGGAACTGATGCAGCAGGAACGGCGCCCCGCCTACCTCTCACGAGCCCAGCTCGTTGAGCGCATCCTCCAGATTAACCCCACCGCCACCACCGAGTTCCTGTCCCGGTTCACCGAGGGCGCCCTCGCCCACTACCTCGAGCACCTCAGCGTTCTTGAAGACCCGGCGTCAGCGCCCTGGGTCCGGCGGGGGATTGCCCCGGCGATCGTCCGGCGCGAGCCGGGTGAGTAAGGTCCGGAATCCGGCCTGGTCCCCTGAACCCGCGAGTCCCATTGACCGATGTCGCTTCTGCCGTGGCGCGTGCCGCGGCGTTGAAGCCGGCGTGCGTGGAGGTCCGATAAGACGGAACTCTCGCGAACGCGGCGTGGCTCCTTACCGCCATCGGTGCAGAAGTGGGACGTATGAAGACCTGTGCGCAGATCGTGGCTGTCGCTGGAACCGTTCTCGTGGTCGCCTTGGTTTCCGGGTGCGCCAGCGGACGGAGCTACTCGCGCCGGCCGCAGCCAGTGGTGCGGACCCAGACCGCCGCAGCGGTAGAAAAGCCTGCGACGGCTCCCGCCAAGGGCGTCGTCACAAAGCAGACACTCGTCACCCTGCCCCCGCCGGTCAACGTGTCGCTGCTCTCGCTGAACCTCAAGCCCACGCAGGGAAAGTCGGCCACGGGGCTGAACCTCTCAACGAATGGAACTGATGATGGCGCAGCGACTTCCAGCGTCATGACCGGCGTCAGCCGCGTGACCTTCGCCGAGGAGGGTGCGGACTTTGACCCCTGCGTCTCGCAGGATGGCAAGACGCTGGTCTTCTCCAGCACCCAGCACCGGACCGCGGCCGACATCTACCTTAAGAAGACCGACAGCCGTATGGTGACACAGCTGACCAACGACCCCGCCCAGGACGCGATGCCCGCGATCAGCCCCGACGGGAGCACGATCGCGTTCGCGAGCGACCGGTCGGGCAACTGGGACCTCTTCGTCATGCCGGTGACCGGCGGGCGGGCGGTTCAGGTGACGACGGACCTTGCGGACGAGGTACACCCTTCGTGGTCGCCGGATGGGCGATCGCTGGTGTTCTCCCGCCAGGGCCAGGCGAGCGGGCGGTGGGAGATGTGGGTGACGGAGGTCTCTAACCCGGCGGTCGCGAACTTCATTGGGTACGGCGTGCTGCCCCAGTGGTGCCCGGTCGCGGCCACCGGCGCGAACGCGAGCGACAAGATCCTGTTCCAGCTTGGGCGCGAGCGCGGGCGTCGCTCCTACAGCCTGTGGACGGTCGAAGTCAGCAACGGCACCACGGGCAACCTGACCGAGATCTCCAGCAGCTCTGAAACAGCGTTGATCGACCCGGCCTGGAGCCCGGACGGGAAGTGGGTCGTGTACACCGAGGTGCCCGTGAGCGGTAACCCTGAAACCCGCCCGCAGTGGGCGTCGCTGTGGATGATCTCCGGCGCGGGGGACTGCAAGGTGCGCCTCACCGACGGGACGGGCCTCGCGCTCAGCCCTGCATGGGGCGGGAATGACCGGCTGTTCTTCGTGAGCGATCGGTCGGGCAAGGACAACATCTGGTCGCTGGACCTGAATCCCGCGGTTCGGTCTGCCCAAGCGGCGTTGGGGACCTCGCGGGGGCAGTTGCAGCCGAACCCGACGGCGACGGCCAAGGTTCCCTCAGCGCCGGCTCATGAAGGAAACCCGGTGGTCAACGGGTCAGCGTCGATTGAGGGAGAAGAAAAGACCGCCGCGGAGAAGCACACGACCGATCATTGAGTGTCGGAAGTGGTTTCAGGAAGGCGCGGGCAGGACGCTAGCGCTCAGTAGAGGACTCGTTCGGGCGGTTGCCCGGATGGAGGAGATGGCAGGATGCCTAGATTAACATCGACATCAATGCGCACGGCGGGCCTTGTGCTCGCCGTGACGTCGTTTTTGGGCGGGTGCCGCGGCGGGGAACCGGCGCTGACAGCGCCGCGGACGATCGTTGCGCCGTATGACACGAGCCGTGGCGAGGTGCTGTGGGCGGTGGTTCCGCTGCGGAACGAGTCCGGCACTTCGCTCGTGGACGTTGGGGGCATGAGCGACAAGCTCGTCGCGGCGGTGGAGCAGGTCGAGGGCGTCCGATGCCTCCCGCTCAACCGCACGCTGCAGGCCATGACGGTGCTGGGATACTCGAGTTTGCGCACACCTGCCGATGCGCGGTCGCTGGCGCAGGCGATGGGTGTGGACGGTGTGCTGGTCGGCAGCATAACGGCGTACGACCCGTACGGCCCCACGCTGGGACTTTCGCTGGCGCTGTACGGCCGGCCGGGGTCGATGGCGCAGGGGCGGCAACCGCTGGACCCGCGGACGCTTGCGACCAAAGCGACCGAGACTGCACCCGCGACGTGGAGCCGTGAGGAGGGGCCGGTCGCGGTCGTGTCGCAGCATCTGGACGCCAAGAACCACCAGGTACAGATGGACGCGCGGGCGTACGCCGAGGGTCGGCTGAAGGGGCCGTCGGCACTGGGGTGGCGGCGGTACCTGGCGAGCATGGACCTGTTCAGCGACTTTGGCGCGTACCGGGCGGTGGATGAGCTGATCAAACAGGAATGGGTGCGGCTGCCGGGGGGCGTTACTGGTCAGCGGTCTGCAACCGTGCAGGAGCGGGAGCGGTAGGGTGTCGGCCGGATTTGCGCGTTGGCCGTGGAGCCAGACGATCGGGTGCGATTTTTCGGTTTTCGGGCATGAGGTGGTCAAGAGGGTCCCGGAATACGCCGAATCAGTTACTGGACAGTTGATTCCGCCGGGTTTCGCGAGTGCAGGGAAACGCACCAGTGCCCGGCGGTGAAGAAGTGCATGGAAGCGGGGAGTTTGCAATGTCGAGCCTGCCGATCACGGATGCGTTTACGGTCTACCTCGCGGATGAGCGGCACTTCTCGCCGTACACCGCCCGCTGCTATGGGGCGGACCTGCGCCAGTTCATCGAGTACCTGTGCCAGGAGCACAAGATTCAGATGAACGAGCCCAAGGAACGGGCGGCGATGGACCAGGCCGCGGCGACGAAGGGACAGGTGTCGGGTACCGGCACGCTCACCGAGATCATCTGCAGCAGCAAGGCCGAGGTCATCCGCGGGTTCCTCGCGAGCCTGAGCAGCCAGGAATATTCCGCGGCGACGATGGCCCGCAAGATCGCAACGCTCCGCAGTTTTTACAAGTGGGCGGATCGGCGCGGCCTGTGCGCGGGCAACCCCATGACGGTGATCCGCACGCCGCGGCAGGCTAAGCGGCTGCCCAAGGCGATCACCATCGAGCAGATCGAGCAGCTCCTGGCGGCACCGGGGGATGTCGAGGTGCTGGGCCGGCGCGACCGGGCCATGCTCGAGACGCTGTACTCCACGGGCATCCGCGTGAGCGAGCTTGTGGGGCTGGCGGTCGAGGACCTAGACCTGGCCGGCGAGGCGCTCCGCGTCCGCGGCAAGGGCAAGAAGGAGCGGATCGTTCCGCTGGGCTCGCACGCGATCGCGTCGATCAATCGGTACCTCGAAATGCTCCGCGCCGACGCGAAGTTCGGGCCCATCGCCAACGGCACGGGCGCACGCATCCCGCTGTTCATCAACAAGCACGGCGGGCGGCTCTCCTCCCGCTCGGTCCGCCGCAAGCTGGACAAGTATCTGAAGCAGGTCGGTCTTGATCCCTCGATCAGCCCGCACACGCTGCGGCACAGCTTCGCGACGCACCTGCTCGACAACGGTGCGGACCTCCGCAGCGTGCAGGAACTGCTGGGCCACCAGAGCCTGAGCACGACCCAGGTCTACACGCACCTTTCTACGCAGCGTCTTCAGGACGTCTACACGAAGGCCCACCCGCGGGCCCAGGCCAGCTGATCGGTTTCGCTTTTCCATCTTGAAGGAATGTGGGCACGGCTTGAGCAATGGATTGCTCGTCGTGCCCACTACGTTTTTGGTTCATCGCGGCGAGAATCGGGTCAGGGCAGCTTGAGCGTGGACTCGATGGCGGCCTCGATTTCCTGCGCGATGGTCTCAGCATCGGGACGGGTTTCGAGCTGGATGGTCGCGAGGATCTTCTGGGTGGAATCCACGAGCAGCATGGCGGCGTTGGTGGTCTGGGTCAGGCGTTCCATTTCGGCCGCGCCCGAGGGGCTGAAGTAACGCGGCGGAGTCTCGCCGGGCAGCGTGGACCAGTAGGTGTCGAGCGCGACGAGCTTGGCTCGGCTCATGTCGGGGAGGTCGAGGAAACCGACGATGAGCGGGACCAGTCGCGGGCGGCTGGCGGGGTCGGGGTGCGAGTGAGTCAGATCGCGCTTGACGAGGCTGATGGCGCGGGTCGCGAGTTCCGCGTCGGGCTGGGCGGTGGGGCCGGCGGGGCGGTAGGCGATGATGAGCCCGAAGACCGGCGCGGCCGCGAGTTCCTTGCTGGGGGCTCGGTCGAGCTCATCCTGGAGAGACCATGAGTCGAGGCTCGTGGTCATGAGGCTGAGCGCGGGGAGGCGGGCGCCGGGGAAGAGCTCCGGGGGGCGGGGGCGGAGGTCGGCGAGGGAGGGGACGGACTTGCGGTTGGCCGTGTCCATCGGTGGAGGACCGGCCGAGGGGTGCTCCTGCCGGACTTTGAGTTGGATGGAGTCGCCGGACTTTGTCAGCGGGAGCGTCAGCGAAACCAGCCGCCCTTCGTGCGTGAACTCTGCGGAGGCGGGACCGCCGGGGGCGGTGCCGGTGAAGATCACTCCGAGGTCCTGCGTGTGCTGCACTGCCACCCAAGAAGTTTGGAGGATGCCGGCGACCACACGGCCAAGGTCTTGCGAGCCCTCGCCGAAGGCCCACTCCAGCTGCGGGAGCGGGATGGGGGGCACGGCGTTCCACAGCTGATCGAGCGTGAGCGGCGCGATCACGGGCGAGCGGAAGTAGAGGGATGCCTCGCGCGGGGTGGCGGCGATGATGGAGTTGTCGTCGGCTTGAACTTGCAGGCGGCCGAGATCGAGGAAGAAGCGGCGCTTGCGGGGGTGCGGTCCGGTTGCGCCGGGGTCAAGGCGGAGGAGGAGGTTGGACTGACGCACCTCGCCGTTTGCGGTGGTCACGATCACTTGGATGCGCTCGCACAACGGGCCTGAGCGGTACGCCGATCGGGCGCGGGCCAGCGCTCCGTCGATGTCTTCGACGAGGTCGGGTTGAGTGGTTTGAGCGGCGGGGGACTGGGGTGTTGGCGCGACCTGTTGTGTTTCTGCGGGCGTGGGCGGGGCGGGATCGGGGACGCGGGGCTGGGCGGTGGCCGCGGTTGCGCCGAGGAGCAGGGAAATCAGTGACAGCGGAGTGGCGGACTTCATCGGGCGGATCGTAAGCCGATCTCGCGGAGCAGTTCGGAGACTCGCTTGTTTTCAGCGTAGCCGGGCACGCGGGCATCGGGCCATACCTGGGCCAGTGGCTGGAGGACGAAGAGCCTCTCGTGCAGGCGCGGGTGGGGCAGTTGGAGGCCGGGCTCGTCGATCACGAGCTGGTCGTAGAGCAGGAGGTCGAGATCGAGGGTGCGGGGCCCCCACCGCTGCTCGGTTTCGCGGCTGCGGCCCTCGGACTTCTCGATCAGGAGGAGCTGCTCGAGGAGGGTGCGGGGAGGGAGGGTGGTTTCGATCTTCGCGGCCGCGTTGATGTAGCGGCCCTGAGGGATGGGGCCGACGGGCTCGGTTTCAAAGGTGTTGGAGACGGTGAGCAGTTTGGAGCAGGGGAGGTCCGCGAGGGCGCGGACGGCCGCGGCGACGTGGGCGTGGCGGTCGCCGAGGTTGGAGCCGAGGGCGATGGCGGCGTGGGGCACGGGGGAGGGTAGGGGGACAAGAAAAAACCCGCGGGGTGCGCGGGTTTCGGCTCGGGAGGTGACTGATTGTCGATCCGAGCCTTCGCCCAAGGCGGCTCAGACTCGGCTTCGTGAGCCAGCGGCTCAGACTCGGCGTCGTGGGGTCACTCGACGGGTTCGAGCTCACGCATGCGGAACTGCATCTGGCTCTTGAGGCGGGCGAGGATGGAGCTGTGCATCTGGCTGACGCGGCTTTCGGAGAGGTCTAGGGTGGCGCCGATTTCCTTCATCGTCATGCCCTCGTAGTAGTAGAGGACAACGATGAGGCGCTCGGAGCGGGAGAGGCCCTTAGTGATCAGGTCGCGGAGGTCGCGGCGCTGGATGTCGATCACGGGGTTGGACTGGGTCTCGTCTCGGATGACGTCGATCTCGCGGACATCGCGCCCGCTGTCGCTGGGGAAGCAGCGCTGCGTGAGGCTGCGGGTAGTCACGGCGGAGGAGTCGCGCTTGAGCTTGTCGAACTCCTCGCCCTTGACGCCGAGCTTGCTCGCGACCTGGTTGTCGGTCGCGGGCACGCCGGTTTCCTTCTCGATCTGCTGACGGGCCTGGTCGACCTTGCTGCTGCGGGAGCGGACGAGGCGCGGCACCCAGTCCATCGAGCGGAGCTCGTCGAGGATGGCGCCGCGGATGCGCGGGGCGCAGTAGGTTTCGAACTTGACCTTGCGCTCCAGGTCGAACGCGTCGATCGCGTCCATGAGACCGAAGATGCCGGCGGACATGAGGTCCTCGAGGTCCACCTCGTCGGGGAGACGGGTGTGGATGCGCTCGGCGTTGTAGCGCACGAGCGGGAGGAACTTCTCCATGAGGTAGTTGCGGACTTCCTCGGTGGGGTTGGCCTGGTACTTCTTCCAGACCTCGGTCATCGAAAGCTTGTCGAGGGGTGAACGCAGGTTGGAGGGTTCGGCGTGCCGGGCATTGAAGCGCCCGCCTGCCCGCAATCCGCTACGCGTTGCCGACTTGAGTGCCATTGGTCGATTCCCTGACCGTTGTTTGCGAGCCTGCGTGACTGCACGCTCGCCTGCATCACTGCGCGCCGAGTCATCCTTGATCGGCGGGCGGAGTATAACGACTCCTCGCCGGTGCAAGGCCAGTACTGCAAGAATTGAAGTGATTTTTTGAGTTACGCCGCGGCACGTGAGTTGTCCTGCGTTTCATCCACAACTTCATCCACAACCGTGACGCCCTCGCTCGATGCGCGGGGCACCGGGTTCATCGCTCGATAGGTCGTTTCGTGCTGCCTGGTGACGCGACGGATGATCTCGCCGGCGGCCATTCCGATGAACTGGCAGGCGAACATCGCGCCGATCGCGCGGGCCAGAACGGTGCTGCCCTCGTTGCCGGCGGCGAGGCCGCACGCGATCGCGACGGCGAAGCCGGAGAGCGCGAAGACCGCCGTGACGACTCTCGCTTGGTTCGTGGCCTGATGGCTGGCCTGCTTGCTCAAGCGGATCTCCCTGCGGCGTTACCGGACACCGGCATCACGGCATCGGCTGAAGACGCGTGCGACTTTGGGCGCGTGGAAGAAATCCGCGCGCAGAATCCGCCCGCGCATACCGCAAAGGTCGTACCAGCGCCCGCTTACGTGCGCCGTTCGAGTGTTGTTTGGAGTGTTACTTGCCCCGGAGGAAGCCGAACAGGCCCCTCTTGGCGGGTGGCTGCGGTGCTTGCTTCTGCACGCCGAGCAGGTGCGCAAGACTTGCGGAGAGTGCCCGCAAGTCCTTGCTGACCTTGGAGTTTGGTGCGCCGAGCAGCACGGGCTTGCGGGCCCGCACCGCGGCGGGCACCGCGTCATCCTGAGTCAGCACCCCCAGGAGCGGGGGCTCGATGCCGAGAAATCGCTTCGCGGTCGCGGCGATGCGGGCGTGTACTGCTTCACCCTCGGCCTTGGTCTGCGCCTGATTGATCACGAGGACGGTGCGGAAGCCGGTGCCAGGGGCCTTCGCCGCCCTGAGGTGCGCGACGCACTTGATCATCGCGTAGGCGTCGGCGATGGAGGTGGGCTCGGGGGTCGCGATGACGATGGTGAGGTCGGCCGCGGCGGCGAAGGTGGTGACGGAGTCCGAGAGGCCGGCGCCGGTGTCCACGAGAACGACGTCGGAATCGGCCTCGAGGTCGGAGAGGCCGCGGAGGATGATGTCGCGCTGCTGCACGGGCAGGTTGGCCATCTTGGACAGACCGACCGCGCCAGGGACGAGGCGGAAGCCACCGGGGGCGTCGATGGCGATGTGCGAGAGGTTGCGGCGGGGCGGGTTGTTGCCGTAGACGAGGGGGTCTTGGCGCGGGGCCTGGACGATGGCGTCGAGGCGCGTGGTCGGGGTGAGGCCGCAGAGGACGTCGGCGTTGGCGAGGCCGAGGTCGGCGTCGAGGAGGGTGGCGCGGAGCCTGAGCTGCGAGAGCGCGATGGCAAGGTTGACGCAGGTGTTGGTCTTGCCGACGCCGCCCTTGCCGCTGGTGATGGAGACGACGGGGCAGCGGCGCTCGGGGGAGGCGGCGGGGGCTGGCCGCGCGGCTTGCGGAGGCTGGGGGACCGGGCGCGGTGCGGGGGCGTGGGAGGCACCGTTCATCGCATCAACCATCGATCGCAGGCGGGAGGCCTGGTCCTCTGGCTTGAAGCGGTTGTCGCCGGTGTACTTGAGCCCCTGTGGGAGCGGGCCGGTAATCGAGACGTTCGCGAGAGAGCTCACCTGACCAACTCCCCATCGAGGACGAGGCGGGCCAGTCGGTCCGCCTGCGCAAGTTCAATCTGGTCCGGGACTTCCTGTCCTGTGGTCACGTAGCTGACCTTCAGCCTGTGGCCTTGAGTTTGGCCGTGCATGACGTTGAGCAGCACGCCAAAGTTCACGGCCTCATCCAGTTTACTGAAAATCACCCGAGTAGGCGAGAGGGCGCCGAACTTTTCCGCGGCCTTGAGCAGCACGGGCTCGGCGACGGTGGCGGAGAGCATGAGGTGCGTCTCGTGCGGGCTGCTCGCGTCGATGAAGGTCTGGAGCTCGTCGAGGCGGGTCGCGTCGTGCTGTGAGCGGCCGGCGGTATCTATGAGGATCACGTCGCAGTCGGCGAGGGCGCCGCACGCGGCGGACATTTCGCGCGGGGTCATCACGACCTTCAGGGGGAGCCCGATGATGTTGGCGTACACGCGGAGCTGGTCCACCGCGGCGATGCGGTAGGTGTCGCTGGTGATGAGGCCGACCTTCTTGCCCTGGCGGAGCTTGTACGCGGCCGCGAGCTTGGCGATGGTGGTCGTCTTGCCGACGCCGGTGGGGCCGACGAGGGCGATGGTCAGCGGGCGGCCTGCCTCGGAACCCGCCTTGGACATCGAGCCGACGACCGGGATGCGGGCGGCGATGGCGCGGAGCATGGCCTGGCGGACGACGTCAGAGGATGCGAGCTCGTCGGGCGTGAGCTCGTCGCGGACGGCCCCGATCAGCTCCTCTGTGATCGAGGGGGCGACCTGGGATTCCTGGAGGCGGAGGTAGAGTGCGAAGAGCGGGTCGGTGACGCCCACCATGGCGGTGATGCCGCCGTTGGTTGTGGGGGCGATGGTGGCCGCGGTGGTGCGGGAGCACTGGAGCACCTGGCCGACCAGGCGCTTGATGGAGGCGAGCTCGGACTGGAGCTCGAGCATGGCGGACTGGTTGACGGGGGCGAAGGGGACCTTGGTGGTGAGGCGGGCGAGGTTGGGCTGCGAGGGGGTGACGGAGTCGGGGACGGGGACGGTGACGGAGGCCGTGGAGGCGTGCGGGTTGTAGACCGTTTCGAGCAGGGCCGCGCCGGCCTTGGCGGCGCTGGGGGGCGGGGGCGGGGTACCGTCGGTGCTCGCGGGGGTGGGAAGCTGGGTGCGATCGGAGAAGGGCGCGGTGCGCGGCGGGAGGGTCATCGCGGTGCGCGAGACCAGGTCCTCGACCTTGACGGGGCGGACCTGCACGGTGGGGGTTTCTCCCACGGCCGCGGGAGCCTCGACGCGGGTGAAGGCGTCGGCGATGAACTCTTCGGGGGCGGGGCGGCGGGTGGTGTTCGTGGGGCGGGTGGCGGTCGCGGTCCCGGCGGCGCCGGCAGACGCGGCGGCGGAGGTCTTCGTGCCGGCCTTGATGGTCGGCCCGCGGGCGGTCATCTGGTCCGCGGCGGTGACCTCGATGATCTGCTTGCCGCCGATGCCCATGACGGCGCCGACCTTGTACGCCCGCGTGTGCAGGATCACGGCGTCCTTGCCCAGGTCTTTCTTGACCTCGGCGAGGGCTTGAGCCATGGATGGGGCGCGGTAAGTCTTGAGGTTCATGGTCCGTCCGTGGACACCGGGGCTCGTGATCGCTCCTTCCGGGAGCGGCTGTGCGCGGGAGTGTACAGAGCGTTGGGCAAGTCAACCAGAGGGAATCGTGTGTTTTTCGTGGATCGTTTTCGCGGCGGCGTGCATTGTGGACAACGTCTTGATTGGCCTCCTGGTCTTCATGCTCCGCATCCTCGGCGTGCTCTGCGTTCCAAAGCGGGGACGATTGGAACGCAGAGGACGCAGAGGGACGCAGAGAGACGGCATGGTTGGCTCCGCGTTGCTCTGCTCCATCCGCAGCCTTCGCGTTCTCCTCTCCTACGCCGCGGCGCCGATGCCCACGGGCTGGCGCTCGTCCACCGGCGGGCCGACCAGGGCCATCGACTCCACCTCAACACCGCTGACGACCTCGTTGTAGCCAAGCACCGCGACGGTGGGCAGGTGCGGGTCGAGCAGCTGCTTGACGACGGCCCGCACCGGGGGCGAGGCGATGACGACGGGCGGGTGGCCGGCGTTGATGACGGTCTGGAGGGCGCGGATGATCTGGTCGGAGATGCGGGCGGCGACGCGCGAGGGCATGTTGACGGTGGTGCCCGCGGCGCCCCTGTCGATATAGGCGTTGATCTGGTCCTCGAGGGCGGGGTCGAGGGTGACGCACACCATGCGGGGGACGCTCCCCCCACCGCCGCTGCCCCCGCGTTCGGTGGGCGCGGAGTACTGCTGGCAGATGGTGCGGCGCAGGGCGTTGCGGACGTACTCGGTGAGCACCTCGACGTCCTTGGTCCTGGTGCCCCACTCGGCGAGGGTCTCGAGGATGGTCTCGAGATCGCGGATGGGGACGCGCTCCCTGAGCAGGGCCTGGAGGATCTTCTGGAGCTCGACGGGCTTCACCAGCGCGGGGATGGTTTCCTCGATGAGCTTGGGGGCCTTGGCCTTGAGCTGCTCGAGCAGGTTGTTCACCTCGTCGCGGGTGAGCAGCTCGTCGGCGTGCTTGCGCACGATCTCGGTGATGTGCGTGGCGAGCACGCTGGTGGGGTCCACCACGGTGTAGTTCATCGTCTCGGCCCGCATGCGCATGGTGGGGTCGATCCACCACGCGTCCAAACCGAAGGCGGGCTCCTTGGTGGGCTCGCCGTCGAGCCTGCCGCTGGCGATGCCCGAGTCCATGGCCATGAGCTTGCCCGGCTTGGTGACGCCCGTGGCGATGGGGTTGCCGCGGATCTTGACCCTGTACTCCGTCGAGCTCAGCTGCATGTTGTCGCGGATGCGCACGGGGGGCATCACGAGGCCCAGCTCCACCGCGAGCTGGCGGCGGATGGCGGTGATGCGGTCCAGCAGGTCGCCCCCCTGCGCGGTGTCCACCAGCGAGACCAAGGCGTAGCCGACCTCGAGTTCGAGGGTGTCCACCTTGAGCAGCTGCTCGACGGGCGGGGGCTCGGGCTTCGCCCCACCGCCGGCGGCGCCGCCCGCGGCCGCGGCCTTTTCCTGCTCCACCTTCTTCTGGGAACGCATCATCATGATCGCGACGCCGCCGATGCCGGCCGCGCAGGCGAGCAGCGGGATCGCGGGGAGGGGTGTGAAGGAGAGGGCGACCAGGAACCCGGCGGTGATCATGAGGCCGCGGGGCTGGCTGATGACCTGGTCGGTGAGCTCGCTGCCCAGCTCGGCCTTGCTGCCGCTGCGGGTGACGATGAGCGCCGACGCGATGGCGATGACGAAGCTGGGGATCTGCGAGGTGAGGCCGTCGCCGATGGTGAGGCGTGTGAACACCTCGGCGGTCTGGCCCGCGTCCCAGCCGCGGGCGATGATGCCCACCGCGAAGCCGCCCGCGACGTTGATGGCGGTGATGATGATCCCCGCAACGGCGTCGCCGCGGACGAACTTGGAGGCACCGTCCATGGCGCCGAAGAAGTCCGCCTCCTGGCTGATCCGCTCGCGGCGTCGGCGGGCTTCTTTCTCGTCGATGTTGCCGGCATTGAGGTCCGCGTCGATGGCCATCTGCTTGCCGGGCATGGCGTCCAAGGTGAACCGGGCCGCGACCTCGGAGATGCGCGAGGCGCCCTTGGTGATGACCATGAACTGCACGATCACCATGATGAGGAAGAGCACGATCCCGACGAACAGCGAGTCGCCCGCGACGAAGTTGCCGAAGGCCATGATGACGTGGCCCGCGACGCCCGCGGCCTCCTCGGGCGTGCTGGCGTCCGCCGTCAGGATGAGCCGCGTGCTCGCGATGTTGAGCACGAGCCGGAACAAGGTGGTCCCCAGCAGCAGGCTGGGGAACACCGAGAAGTCCAGCGGGTGGCTCATGTAGAGGGTCGTGAGCAGGATCACGAGCGACAGCGCGATGTTGAGCGCGATGAGCACGTCCATCATCGCGGGGGGCATAGGCACCAGCAGCACGGCCATCATGCCCACGAAGCCGATGGGCACGATGTAGCCGCGGAAGCGCTTGAGATTGAGCAGCCACTGGGGGAAGAGGTTGCCGGGTGTTGCAGTGAGCGCGGCCATGGTCGTTGGTTACCCGTTGGAAGGAAGGCATTTCACCACAGAGCACACAGAGAGCACAGAGGAAGGCAGGGGGGCGGGAGAGAGCACGGATGTGCGAGTGGCCTGGAATGGGGGCTTTGGATCGGAGAAAGTGCGGCTGAGACGAGCGGAAGTGGCCGCGAAGTCGCAGAACCTTATATACGCGGCGCTGAAGGGCTGCAGGGAGTTGGCCACGCGCGTGGCGGGCGTATGCACGCGCGTGCAGGACTTCCCCACGTGCGTGGCGGGGGCGTGCGCGCGCGTGGGCGACTCCTGCACGCGCGTGGGGAATGCGTGGACGCGCGTGGCGGAACCTCGCACGCGCGTGGCCGAGGTGTGCACGCGCGTGGGGAGCGCGTAAACGCACTTCACCGACTCAAGCACGCGCGTTTGCGAGGTTTTGAGCACACTCTTGAGGATTTCCATCAAGTTCAACGGCCACGAGGTCGATGTTGCGTCTGCTCCAGCGAGCGTGGGCAGGACGAAAGCGTCCGCAGGCACGTTCCAGACTGCCTTGATCATGCCCCGCATCCTCACTCCTCGGCTCCCTTTGCTTCCGCTCTGTGCCCTCTGTGTGCTCTGTGTTGAACTGCCTTACGCCGCCTTGGATTCCAAGCGGTACACGTAAGCCAGCAGCTCCGCGATCGCCTGGTAGAACTCGGGCGAGACTTCCTGGCCAACCTCGCAGCCCGCGTACAGGGCCCGCGCGAGCGGCGGTCGCTCGATGATCGGGACCTTGTGGATCATCGCGAGCTGGCGGATCCGCATCGCCATGTGATCGACGCCCTTGGCGACGACGCGCGGGGCCCGCATGGTCTTCTCGTCGTACTTAATGGCGATCGAGTAGTGCGTGGGGTTGGTGACGATGACGTCGGCCTTGGGCACGGCGGCCGCGACGCGCTGCATGGCGAGGTCCCGCATGAGCCGCAGGCGGCGGCCCTTCACCTGGGGGTCGCCGTCCATGTTGCGGCGCTCGTCCTTGACCTCCTCCTTGGTCATCTTGAGGTCCTGGGTGTGCTGCCACTTCTGGTAGAGGAAGTCGGCGGCGCCCATGATGAGCAGCAGGGCGAGCAGCCAGATCGCCAGCTCGATGACGAGCTTGGCGATGAGGGCGGCGCCCTGGAAGGTGTCAAGCAGGGGCAGGCCCGCGACGGTGGCGAGGCGGCTGCGCAGGTAGAGCCACGAGACGGTCATGACCACGATGAGCTTGAGCGTGTTCATCACGGTCTTGACGAGGTTGCGCTTGGAGAGCAGGCGGCCCACACCCGCGATGGGGTTGAGGCGGTCGAGCTTGGGTCGCAGGGGCTCCATCGTGAAGAGCAGGCCGAACTGCATGATGTGCGAGGCCGCGGCGATCACGGCGATGAGGCCCAGCACCGGCGCGACGGCGATGATCGTTTCCCAGGTGATCTTGACGAGCATCCCCCCCACCGCCCGCACGTCCAACGTGTCGGCGGGGTTGGTGAGCACCGCCCGCATGGTGGCGGTCATCACGCGGACGATCGCGCCGCCAAAGATCATGAGCAGGATCACCGCGCCGATGAGGTCCACGGCGGCCGCGAGGTCCTGGCTCTTGGCGACCTGGCCCTTGCCGCGGGCGTCCTCGAGCTTGCGCCCGCTGGGTGCCTCCGTTTTTTCTCCCAGGTCGTCGGCCATGGTTTACGTCGCGAGCGAGTGGACCCACTGGTTGATATTGGAGAGCACGCGGGCGAGCTCGTCGCCCACCGCGTCGCGCACGGCGTAGAGGGCGAAGGTGAGCATGAGCAGGCCCGCGATGATCTTGATCGCGAAGCCCACGGACATGACGTTGAGCTGGGGCATGGTCTTGCCCACGACCGCGAAGACCACGACGATGAGCAGCACGATGCCGGTGACGGGGGCCGAGACGCGGATGGCGAGCTCAAAGCCGCTGGAGAGCGTGCCCACGAAGAGGTCCAGCGGTGTGCGGCTGACCTGGAAGCCGCCCAAGGGCACGAACTTGAACGAGTCCATGACGCTGCCCAGCAGCTTCTCCAGGCCGTTCATCGCGACGAAGACGCCCGCGCCGATGTAGTAGATGAGCTGGCCGAGGATGTCGGTCTCGAAGTCAGCCTCGGGGTTGTACACCTTCGCGAGGCCCAGGCCCATGTTCTGGCCCGCGATAATGCCGGCCATCTCCAGCGAGAGCAGCGGGATCGCGGCGATGCCGCCGATGGCGACGCCGATGAGAGCCTCGGTCACGATGAGCGGGAGCAGGCCGAAGAGGTCCACGGGCACGGCGGCCATGGTGAGCGTGGGGCTCACAATGGGGAAGACCGCCGCGGAGAGCATGATGACCAGCAGGGCCTTGAAGCGACGCGGGATGAGGATGTTGACCAGCAGCGGGGCCATGACGAACACCCCCGCGAGACGGAAGACCACGAGCGTGTAAGGCACCACGCTGGCGAGGAGGGGGTTGAGGTCGGGGGTTTCCATCGGGGACCAACCACAGAGGCACAGAAACACAGAGGATGCACAGAGAAGAAGCTTGATGAAGAGGGGTCAGCCGGAAAGCGAGAAGAGCGAGGCCGCGTACTCGACCAGGCGCTGGGCGATCCAGGGGATGAGCACCGCCGCGGCGACGACCATGACGACGATCTTGGGGACGAAGGCGAGGGTCTGGTCCTGTACGCTCGTGACGGACTGAAGCAGGCTGACCACCAGCCCCACGACGATGCCGGCCAGAAGAATGGGCGCGGCGATCTTGAGCGTGATGATCAACGCGGTGCGGACGAGTTCGACTGAGGATTCGTCGTAGTGCATGGGTGGGAGGGGGACGCGGAACGGGGGCGGGGACGAGAGAGGCAGGGGCTAGCCGCTGCCGGTCTGGGCGAAGCTGTGCATGAGGCCGCCGATGATGAGGGTCCAGCCGTCTACGAGGACGAAGAGCAGCAGCTTGAAGGGGAGCGAGATGAGCACCGGTGGCAGCATCATCATGCTCATGGCGATGAGCATGGTGGAGATGACCATGTCGATCACGAGGAACGGCAGGTAGATGCGGAAGCCCATGAGGAACGCGGTCTTGAGCTCGCTGAGCATGTACGCGGGCACGAGCGAGACCATGTCAACATCGGCGCGGCTGAGCTTCTCCGGCTCGCTGGTGTCGATCTTGCGGAACTCGAGGATCATGTAGAGGCTGGACCAGTTGCCGGTCGCCTCGATCTGGTTGAACATGAAGTCGCGGAGGGGCTGCTTGGCCTTGTTCCACAGCTGGTCGTAATCGGTGATCTCGCCTTGGCGGTAGGGCACGATCGCCTCGGTGTTGATGCGGTCGAGGGTGGGCGACATCACGAGCAGGGTCATGAAGAGGGCGAGGGCAGTGGTGACCTGCGGGGGCGGGACGCTCTGGGTGCCCATCGCCTGCCGGAGCAGGCCCAGCACGATCAGGATGCGCACGAAGCACGTACACATCAGCATGATCGAGGGCGCGAGGGCTACGACCGTCAGGACGACGAGGATGTTGAGCGCAGTGGAGAGGCCGGGCTTGTCGCCGTCCTTGCCGCTGGAGGGCAGCGCCTTCGCGGCCGAGTCGATCATTTGGATCGGGTTGAGCGCGTCGGTCGCGGTGACGGTGGGCAGGTTTAGAAGAGGCGCGGCGGGCATCGCCGGGGAGTCGATCGATGGTGAGCGGACGGTGCTCACCGTTGCGGGCGAGGCGTCGATCGGCGGGCCGACCTGCGCGGCGGCGCTTAGGGCGAGCATGCTCGCTGCAATGCCAGCTGCCAGCGTGCGGAGCCTCATCGTGCACCGCCTGCGACCGGTGGCCGCATGGACGTGAGACGGTCGCGGATGGCGCTGGGCTGCCGCTGGGTCGCGTGGGCCATCGTGCCGCGGCCTTGCGGCGCGGGAATTGACGCGTCCGTGATCTCGATGATGGGTTCGTCGAGGGTCGCCGCGGCGGCGCGGTCTGAGGCCGAGAGCAGGCCCTGGAACTTGCTGGCGAGCGTGTCGCCCTCTTCGTCGCGCACCTTCAGGAGGATTGATGCGACGTCCTCGGCGTCCGTGACTTCGGTGAGGGTGGTCATGGTGGTGCCGCCGAACTTGCCGCCGCGGCCTTGGCAGAGCAGCAGCACGCGCCGGTCCATCTTGAGCAGGATCAGCGTGCTGCCGCGGCCAACGGGGTAGCGTCCCAGGACTTCGAGAATCCCAGAAGGGGCCCGACCACCGGCCCCGAGCGAGGACATGAGGCCGCCGCTCCGGCGCGAGACCAGCCGCACAGTGACGCCGAGCACGGCTATCAGGGCGACCACGCCCGCGAGCGAAGCGACGGTCTGAATCGTTGAACCTGAGAGCGGGGCATCGGTCTTGCCGAGCGGTGCCGACTCGTTCTTTGCGACCTGCTTAGTTGTCGGAGCGAGCGGCTTGTCCTCAGTTCCCTGAGCAAGCGCGGCGACAGGAAGTGCGAACATCAGGAGCCCAGCGATAACGACAGCAATCCGGCCATTCGAAGCCAGCCCAACCCACCGGAATGCAGAACCCGCAATGGCCATCCTGGCTCTCTCTTCAGACATCAAGGCCGCTCCGCGGCCGCGTGGGGATCGTGCACCTACTCAGCCGGCTTTGGCCGCGGGCTGGGGGACTTCTGCCGCGGGAGCGAGAATCTCATTGATGCGGACGCAGAAGTTGTCGTTGAGCACGAGCACCTCGCCGCGTGCGACGTGCCGGTCGTTGACATAGACATCAACGGGGTCGCCCGCGAGCTTGTCGAGCTCAACCACCGCGCCCTCGGAGAGCCGCAGCACATCTTCGACGAGCATGCGGGTGCGTCCAAGCTCGATTTTGACGTTGAGGTTCACGTCCGACAGCAGATCGATCGCCCTGGGCATGGCGGGGGTGCTGTCGGTCGAGAAGCTGGGAAGGGACAGCGGCGTTGGGGCCGCGGCGTCGGGCGCGGCGGACGGCGCACCGGAGGTATCAGGCGTGTCATTCTCGGCCATCCTGGCCTCCTCACGAACAGGAGCTCCGCGGCCATTCGACATCCTGTCGCTCGGCCGCGGCGCTTGGTGGTGGTCAATCGGATATTGCGCGGGCGGCCCGGTAGATTTCGGCGGCTCCTGCGCGTGGTCCTATAAACCTGCGCAGGACTTGCCGAACCGGTAGCGGATCAGTCAGTCGGGAAACCCTTGCACCGGGGGATCACCACCCGCTCGACACGGTCGCGGCCTTCGCCGTCCTTGCCGAGGATCTGGTGGACGTAGCCGGTGATCTGCCGGTTGATCGTCTCGAGGCCTGCTTCCTTCAGTTGGCTGTGCGGGGCGCGCCGGAAGATCATGGCGAGGCCTTCCTGGATCTCGGCCTTGCGGGATTCGAGCGTTTTTTCCACTGCTTCCTGGTTGCGGGCGCGGACCTTCAGAACGATGGAAGTGTCCCAGATCCAGACACGGCCGGTCTGCATGTTCTGGAACTTCTCATCCAGAAGGGGAATCTCGATGGTGGCCTCGAGGTCTTCTTTCTCGTGGCCTTCGAGGGCCTTGGCTTCCGCGGGTTGCGGGGCCTTGCTGGTGGCGCTCACGAAGAGGAACACCCCCACGGCTTCAGCGAGCATGATCGTGCCGACGATGCCGATCATCTTGATGGGCAGCCCGCCCTTCTTGGCGGGGGCCGCAGGGGATGCCTCGGCTTCGGGCTTTTTGCTGTCCTCTTTGTCTGCCATGGCGTGTGCCTACCTCCGGTTGCGCATCGGGCGCACCCGGGAGGCTGATCGGCATTCAGAGGGGCAGAGTCAAGTCGGTCGCGTCAGAGCAAGTCAGCGGCTGGCCCGAGCGGCCGCATAAACCGCACATCCCCAAGCGGCTTAGGCGGCCTGTGCTTGCGGCAGATCCTGCGCCTTGGTCGCCTCGGCGGTCACGGGCACGCGTCGGCGGGTCGCGAGCATCGCGGAGAGCCCCACCACCGAGCCCATGATCCACAGGGCCGCGGCGGTCGCCGCCCAGGGGTCCAAAAGCAGGTGGGATGGGATGAACCCGGTCACGATCGCGAGGGTGCCCGCGACCTGAATCCCGGCCACGACGGCCTTCGGCTTGGCCCCGACGTCCCGCGACGCGAGTTCCAGGAGGCGGTCGACCCGCAGCTGGGCGGCGGTCCACAAGGCGGCAACGACAAGCACGGCCGCGAAGGCGACCAAGGCTGCGAAAAGGGCGAGATCGTTCAGCGTCTGGTCAGCGAGGGTCATTACAAGATTCATCGTCCAAAGTCCTCCGGCGGCGTGGCCGCGGGAGGATGATCGGACCTTGCGCGGGTGGACTTGAGCGGGGTCGCCCGTTCCTGCCGCGTGCGCCGGGGGATTACCGGCCCAGGACCATGAGCTGCTGCATGAGGTCGTCGGCGGTCTTGATGACCCGCGAGGAGGCGGAATAGCCGGTGGAGGAGAGGATGAGCTTGATGAACTCCTCGCCCAGATCGACGTTCGAGAGTTCGAGGGCGCCGCCGATGGTGGCTCCGGCGCCAAAGGTTCCGGCCGCGGTGATCACGGCGGAGCCCGAGTTCGCGCCCGCGCTGAACATGTTATTGCCGGAGTCCACCAGACCCTCGGGGTTGGCGAAGGTGGCGATGGCGACCTGGCCGAGAGTACGGTTGAGGCCGTTCGTGAAAGAGCCGGAGATGGTGCCATCCGCACCCACGGCGTACCCGGAGAGGGTGCCGAGGGGGGCACCATCGCGCGAAGTCGCGGCAATAGTCGATTGGCCGGAACTCAGGGATGTCAGGCCACTGCTGCCGCTGCTGCCGACGAAGCTGAGGTCGATGCTAAGGGGCGAGGCCGCGCCCGAGCCGGCGCGGTCAACGGCGATGCTCAGGGGGACGGTGGAAAGGGGCTGGCCCTCGGTGTCGAAGGCGAGCGTGCCAGAACCCAAGGCCAGGGCGAGGTCGCTGTCGTCAACAGACTCAACCTGGAATCGCCACACGGTGCCATTGGTTCCGCGGGACTCGAGGGTCATCGTGAGGTCGATCTCGACGGGGGATCCTAGAGAATCGAAGGCGACGAAGGTCGTTCGAACGCTCTCGCCGTCGGCGGCGACCGCCTTGGCGCTGGCCATGGGTGAGCGCACGAATGCTCCGTCCGCATCCGTGATGCGCAGGTCGGCAGCGCCGATGACGAGGTCGTTGGCTGTGCCGGGGTTGCCGATGATCGAGATCTCGCCGGTCGCGCCGTTGATATCGACGCCGGGGATGGAGCCGTCGGGATTGGGACCAGTGGTCAGATCGATCCCGAGGGCCTGGGCGAGGAAGGTGTTGAGGTCGTCGATGGTGGTGGTCGAGGTGATGGCGAAGCTGGCAGTGGGCACGTCCTTGCCGCCCTTTTCCGCGCCCTTGAGCTCGAAACGCTGACCGATGGTGAAGAGAGGGGTGTCGGAACCGGAGAGGTCCGGGTCCTCGACATCGATCAGGCGGGTGTTGCGGTCGATGAGGTCCGGGAGCGTGGGCGCGGGGACGGCGGTGGTAATGGCGCGGAGGGCGTTGTTGCCGGTGCCGGTCAGATTGAGGCGGGCACCCTGGGTGGGGAGCAGGCCATCGGAGTTGAGATTGCCCGAGAAGCGCACGTTGCGCGTCGCCTCGGCGACGGTCATCGCGCCGATGGGGATGTTGAGGTCCATCAGTTGCCCGGGGATGATGTTGAAGTTGGAGTCAACGCCGAAACCCTGGAGGCGGTTGCCGGAAATGTCAATGAGGTCGTTGTTCTGGTTCTGACGGAAGGCGCCGGCGCGGGTAAAGACCTGCGAATCGCCGCGGTTCATGACGAAGAAGCCCGCGCCGTCGATCGCGAGATCGCGTGCATCACCCGTCGCTGAGATCGCGCCGCCGGTCATGTTCCGCTGTGTGCCCGCGGCCTGCACGCCGTAGCCGATCTGGAACGGGTTACTCCCGCCGCGGGCCTCGGAGGGGGCCGAGCCCATGGTCATGTTGCGGCTGAACATCGTGGAGAAGAGCATGCGGCTGCTCTTGTACGACGTCGTGTTGACGTTCGCGATGTTGTTACCGATGACGTCGATGTTCCGGGAGTTGGCGGTCATCCCGGAGAGGCCGGTGAACATTGCGGTGGTTGAGGCCATGGTCCTGGCTCCTTCGCGTAGACAGATCGCGACGGTGAGGGGTCAAGGGAAGGGCCTCCATGCCCGGAACGAAGGCGGCGTCCTTGCCGCGGTAGACAGTGCTCAGGCCCGGGGTGGCGTCCTGCCGCCCAGGATCCTGAGGAGGGATGCGTTCATCGAGTTCGCGCCGAGCGTGGGCGCCTGGTTGGCGAGTTCGCCGGCCTCGGGCGCGACAGTAACCACGGCGTCAACGCCGTTGAGAACCTTGGTCGCGCCGGTGTCGGCCTTGCCGGTGATCGTTCGGAGGCCCACATCCATCTGGAGCACCATGCCGTCGATCATCACCAGGGCTTTGGTCGCGCCCGCGGCCTCTGCACGGTCGGCAGCGCCGGCAAGGCGGTTCAGCTGAGATGCCGAGAGATCCACGCCGGAGTGGCGGGACACTCGGATGGGCAGGTCGCTGGAAACCCCGCCCGTCTCAGCCTGCTCCAGCATCTGCTGGAACGACGGCCCTTCGATGAGACGCGGCGAGGCCTGCTTGCTCGAACTCTCAACACCCGCTGGGCGGATGCCCGAGCCCAGTGCTCTCAGGAGTGAAGTCGGATCGGTGGTCATGTTCAGCCCTCGTCCTCGTCGTCGGGTGTTGGCTGCGTGATTTCATCGAGGTTGCCGGCGTGGATGCGCTCGCCGGTCTTGAGGATGAGCATCGTGCCCTGCTGCGTGCGGGTGATGGACTTCACCTCTCCGGTCACGCGCTCGAAGTTCTCGTCAACACCGCTGACGGTCTTACCGACCAGCGTCGCCGCGGCGGCGAACTCGTTCTGCTGCACCAGGGCGCCCAGGTCCTGCGACAGGTCCATGTCCGACTGGATCGACCGCACGGAGGAGATCTGCTGGAGCAGAGAGTTGGTGTCGTTAGGCGCGAGCGGGTCCTGCTTCGTCAGCTCTGTCAGGATGAGCTTGAAGAAGTCACCGGACGAGAGGCTGCTGAGCCCGCCTGCTCCAGTCGCGGTTTGTGAGTTGGAAACTGCATCGATCGCTGCCATGGGAGTTCCTCGAGCGTTCAGGCCACTGCGTCCAGGTGCAGTCGATACACACCGCCCTGATCGAGCGTGAATGACACTTCGACCGGTGCCGCGGGCCACGGGTCCGCCGCGACTTCAATATCGCCTCGTCGCGGCTGGTCGCGGCCTTGACCGGTGTGCGCCTCCGCGCCGTTGCCGGTGTGCTGGCCTGGGTTGCCGTCGGTCTGGTGACCGCCGTAGTTGGGGCGTTGATCCGACGCATCCTGCGACGGGGCGCCCGCGGGCGGCGCCGTGACGGCCGTGATGTCGATGCGTTCCACGCTCAAACCCCGCGCTTCCAGCGCGGCCCGGAGAGAAGGCTGTGCGTCCATCAGCAACTGCCGTGCCGTTTCGCTGGAGGCCTCGATTTTGGCCGTGACACCTGACGCCTGCATCGAGACCTCGACCCTGAGGCTCCCCAGGTGCGCGGGCTTCAGATTGATCGTGACGGTGCCCTCGCCCTGCTTAAGAGCCATCGCCAGCCCTTTCGCGGCCTGGGGGATGAAGGCGTGCTGGATCACGCTCTGCTTGATGGCTGGCGCGTTGGCAGTGAGGCGGTTCAGCGCGGCCTGCTTGGCGTTTGATGCGCTGAGCGCGCCGAGGGCGCCAATCGCGTTTCCGGTCCCGGTGCGAACGGGCCCTTGCGTGCTAGCGGCGGCAGAACCGGGCAACGTGGCGTTCGCCGCTGCGGCATTGACGGCCACGGGCGTTTGCGCGGCGCTGCTGCCCGGGGAAAAAGGTGGCGTCGTTTGCGCGTGGGGAAGGGCAGAGTTCTGCGCGGAATCCCGTGAGTGGGACTGGGAAGGCCCGTTCGTTGCACCTGTCTGCGCAGTCTTCTCTTCACTAACTGCTGCCGTTGCCGGCGACTTCAGCTCCGACGAGAACCGTGACTGGAACTGCTCGACCTCTGGTGAGCGGGCTCGGCCGCCGCGACTGGCATCTGACGCGGAGTTTTCCGTTACTTGCTTGTGTGGAGACTCTGGCGAGTTCTGAGGGCTGGCTGGTGTTCCTGGCGCCGCACCGGCGGTGACTGGTTCTGAGGTGGGCGCGGTGGCCGTGGGGAGGGCGAAGCGCTCCGTTGGAACCGCAGGGTCCTGAGCCGCAGCGATCGGCAAGACCCCCGTGGGCACCGCCTTCGTCGAGAGGTCGGCCGCGTGGGGCGTAGGCTCCGCACCAACGTCCAAGGCGGGCATCGGCGGCTTGTGATTGGGTTGTTCGGATCCGCTCTCTTGGGATTTAGCCGCAACACTCGTGTCCACGCCCGCGGAGACTGTCTTGTCCTGCGCCTCGGCGGGCGGATCTTGCGCACCGGTTTGCGCATGTTCGGACGAACCCTCGTTCTCTCGCCCAGCTTTGTCTGGACCCGGGATCGCGACGGCGGCTCCTTTGACGCCCAGGTTCAACCCTGAAATCAGAGCGGCGAAGGGGCTGGGTGCCCGCGCCTTCGCCGGCTCGCCACGATCGATTACGGAACTGATGGCGGGCGCTGGGCTGACCTTTGGCATCGAGAAACGACCTCACGGGACGCGGGCGAACTCGCCGCGTTTCCGGAGTCGTTCAAGCAAGTCGGCTGCCAGCTTTGGGTCGGTCTTCGTCAGGGCTTCCATGATCTTGCCGCGGGGTTTGTCGGCCATCGCGTCGAGGTATCCCACGACCGTGGCCATGCCGTCCTCGTTGATTGCGGGTGTGGCGGTTGGCAGCCCGACGGGCGTCGCGCCGTTTGCCAGCGGCATCATGTTGAGGTCCGTGGTCGGCGACGGGCTTGCGAGCATCTGCATCAGGAGCGTGACGGCCTGTTGCGGCTTCTGCCCCACCAGCACTTTGAGGGTCTTCTGAAACTGCGCGTCACTGCTAGCGACCGTCGTGCTGGCGGACGCCTCCTCGAACTGCTTCTTCTCCGCGGCGAACGCCAACCGCTCGCGCTCCAACTCGGCCCGATCGGCCGCGAGCCGCTGCTGCAGGTCGGCGACCTCGCGCTTGAGACGCTCAATCCGCTGACGATCGAGCTCGGTCGCCTCGATTCGGGCCTGGAGCTTCTCCGCCGCGGTGAGCGGTGGCTTGGAGGCTTTCGCTTCCGCGGCCGCCTGCGCCTTGGCCGCGTCCTCGGCCTTGGACTTCTCCTCGACCTCGGTCTTCTCCTGCGAAATCGGCTTGACGATCGCCTCGCGCACGGCCCGCACGCGGTCCATGTTCAGGCGGTCGGACTTCGCCAGCCAGCCGACCAGACCCGCCAACGCGAGCAGGTTCGCCACGGCTAGCACCGACAGCACGGTCCAGACAGTCTTCATAACGACTCCTCTGCACGCGAAGCACGGACGACATTCAGCTCGTCGAGCGACGCTTCTTCTTTCCGTTTCTGCTCAAGCTTCCACTCTTCGTAGCGCTTCTCCCTGAGCATCTCGACGCCCTTGCGTCGCATGGCCGCCTGGAGCAGCAGCAGCCGCGCGGCGTCGATCTTCTTGTGAACACCCGCGAGCTGGAGCACTGCCCGCTGGGCGAGGGTGATGAGCCGGAGGGAAGCGCCCGCCTGGAAGCGGACGCCGCGCAGGTCGAGCGTCGCTGCACCCGCCTGGGTGGCCGCGAGCTGGTCGCGGAGCTCGTCCCGCTCGCCGGTCAGGTCCCGCTGATATGAACGCAGGAGTTCTTCAAGCTGCTGCCGCTCCCGCTCCAAAGTGGCCACGGCCAGCTGCCGCTCGCGTTCCTCCGCAAGCCGCTGCTTTAGCACGGCCTCAAGTTCAAAGACGAAGCGGGGCATGGTTCACTCTGGTACTCGAAACGCGCTCCGGGGCGTAGTCACTTCAGCGTTTGGTCTTGGTTGCGCGGGCAACCGCATCGGTGCTTTCCTTGGCGATTCGCTGCATGATCGCCAAGGACTTGTCGAAGGGGGTGTCGTCACCGCCGGCTTGGCGGAGCACGTCGTTGATGGCGCGATTCAGGTCGATCGCTACGTCTGCGTCGGGGTTGCTGCCGCGGGCGTACGCGCCGATCTGGACCAAGTCCTCGACTTCGCGGTAGTTGGCGAGCAGCTTGGACCACTGACGGCGGGCCGCGCCGTGCTCGGGCGTCGTGACGTCGTTCTGCACGCGGCTGACCGAGTCGAGCACGTCGATCGCGGGGTAGTGTGACTTCTGAGCCAGCTTGCGGGAGAGGATGATGTGGCCGTCGAGGATGCCGCGGGCAGCGTCCGCAATGGGCTCGGTCATGTCGTCGCCCTCGACGAGGATGGTGTAGAGGCCGGTGATCGAACCTGCCTTCTTCGAAACGCCGTCCTGTACAGTTTCCACCTCGAGCGCCCCAGCCCGTTCCAGCAGCAGCGCCATATTCGCAAACACGCTGGGCGTGTAGCCCTTGGTCGCCGGCGGCTCGCCCACGCTGAGGCCCACCTGGCGCTGTGCCTGCGCGAAGCGTGTGATGGAGTCCATCATGAGAAGCACGTCCAGCCCGCGGGATCGGAAGTACTCCGCGGCCGTGCACGCCAGCTTCGCGGCCCGAAGCCGCAGGAGCGGCGACTCATCACCGGTTGCGACGACGACGACGGAGCGGGCCATCCCCTCGGGACCGAGGCTGTGCTCGATGAAGTCCTTGACTTCGCGCCCGCGCTCGCCGATGAGGGCGATCACGTTGACATCGGCCGAGGTGCGCTTGGCGATCGTGCTCAGGAGCGTGGACTTGCCGACGCCGGGACCGGCGAACAGGCCCATACGCTGCCCGCGGCCGAGCGTGGTCATGAGGTCGATGGCCCGGATACCGGTGTAGAGAGGCTGTGTGATCCGCCGACGCCGCAGCGCCCTGATCGGCTCGGGGCTGATGGGCAGGTGGACGCAATCGTGGATCGGCCCCTTGTCGTCGATGGGGCGCGCGAGTCCGTCCACGACCCGCCCGAGCAGGCGCGGACCCACCGCGGCCGTCTGCGTGACCTCTTCGCACGTGACGCGGTCGCCGGGGCTGATGCCGGTGGTCTGGCCGAGCGTCATCAGGATCGCGTGCTCTCGGGTGAAGCCGACGACTTCGGCGTAGATTCGCGAACAGTTGTCCCTGAAGCCTGCCTCAATGGAAACCAGCGACCCGATGGGAACGGGGAGGTCATCAACAAGGATGGTGAGACCCCGGAGCGCGGCGACGGTGCCAACGATGCGGACGGGCTGCACGCGGGCGAGTGCGTCGAAGGCTGTTGCGAGCGCTGTCACGGGGTTGCCCCATCGGCGGCATCGGTCAGCGGGCTTGCCGCGGCAGGTTGGACCACATGCCCGGGCAGCAGCGCGTGCGCGATACGGTCCAGCTGCGTGGGGATGGACGCGTCGATGCGCCCGCCCCCGGCGGTCATCGCGTTACATGAGCCCCGCGGGAGCGCGGGGTCCGGCTTGAGGTCCACATGCTGGGCGGCGGGGAAGCGGGCCATGAGCGCGGGGAGCGCATCGCGGGCGAGTGCTTCATCCTCTGCGTTGACGGTCACGGCAAGCCGGGTCGGCTGCGCAATAAGTGACAAGACCGTCTCCAGCTGCGACACAACCACCTGCGGGTCCGTTGCGACCTTGCGGCGCGTCACCCGCTCGCCCAGCATGATCGCCAGCCGCAGCACATCCTCACGGGCCTCCAGCAGGAGCCCGTCGCGGTCCTGTTCGAACTTCGCGAGGGCCGCGCCCCAGCCCGCGGCCAGCGTATCCAGCTGCTGCCGCCGCTCCGCAAGCGCGGCGTCATGCCCTTTCGCACGCCCCTCGTCGAGTCCCTTCGCCAGACCTTCGGCGTGCCCTTTCGCGAGCCCCTCCTCGGTCGCGCTCGCGAGCAGCCGGCGGCGCTCGATCTGCGCCTTCGCGAGCATCGACTCGGCCTCGGCCATCGCGCGGGCCCGCACCTGGTCTCCCTGACGCGAGAGGTCCCCCAGGTCCAGCACAATGGCGTCCTGCGCGACCCGGTCGGCGATTGATTGGCGGATGACGGCCATGGGTTACACCATCTGCTCCGCGTCCCCGCCGCGGCCTTCGATGACCACCTCGCCCGCCTCCTCGAGACGCCGCACGATGTCCACGATCCGCTGCTGGGCAGTCTCGACGTCGCTGACCCGCACCGGGCCCATGTACTCCATGTCTTCCTTGATGAGGGCCGCCGCCCGCTCGGACATGTTCTTGAAGATCTTCGTCTGGAGCTCGCTGCTCGCGGTTTTAAGAGCCAGCGAGAGCTCACTGTTGTCCACTTCCTTGAGCACGGCCTGGATGCCCTTGTCGTTGACCTTCAGCACGTCCTCGAAGACGAACATCAGGCGGCGGATCTGCTCGACAAGGTCCGGGTCCTCCGCCTCCAGTCCCTCCATGATGCTCTTCTCGGTGGAACGGTCGGCGAGGTTCAGGATCTCCGCGACCGTGGGCACGCCGCCCGCCTTCTCCATGCTCTGCACCAGCATGCTCGAGAGCCGCGACTCCAGCCCGCGCTCCACCTCGCGGATCACCTCGGGGTTGGTCTGCTCCATGTTCGCAACCCGCTTGATCACCTCGATCTGCTTCTGCATCGGCAGGCCCACCAGGATCTCCGCGGCCTTGTGGTGCTGGAGGTGGCACACGATCAGCGCGATCGTCTGCGGGTGCTCGTCCTGGATGAACGTCATCAGGTTCTCGCTCTCGGCCCGCTGAAGGAACGAGAAGGGCGTCTTCTGCACCTGCGTCTGGATCTGCCCCAGCATCCGCTCGGCGCTCTTGCTGTCCAGCGAGTTGGTCAGGAGCTGCCGCGCGTAATCCAGGCTGCCCTCGTTGGCATACTGGCTCGCGACCGTGATCTGATAAAACTCCTCGATCACCTCCGCCTGAAGAGACTGCGACACCCGCCCCAGGCTCGCCAGCTCGCGCGTCACTTCCTCCACGCCCTGCGGCGGGAGCTGCCGCAGCACCGACGCCGCCTTCTCCGGGCCGATCGCCAGCAGCAGGATCGCGGCCTTGGTCAGGCCCTCCAGCTCGGTGGCTTTCGCGGGCAGTTTCTCGTGCGGGCGGCGTGGCATGCGGGTCCTCGTTCATCCTTCCAGCGTGCTTCAGTCCTCGACGCTGATCCAGCGGTTGAGCATCTTCGCGGCCGAACTTGGGTTCTTGTCCACCATCTGGCTCACCGTCTCCAATAGCTTCTGGCTCTGCATCTGGTCGTCGCCGACCTCGATGCCCTCCATCGCCATCTCGCCCTCGTCCGCCTCGCCGATGATGTCGGCCTGCGTGTCCAGCGCGGGCGGGAGGCCGACGAGCTCCTCGGCCGTGGGGATGTCCGTCTTGCGGCCGGCCTTCTTGACCATCACGACCATCATGCCCATCGCCATCACGCCCAGCAGCGCCAGCACGCCCTTCTCGACGAGCCCGCCGCTGAGGCCCAGCACTCCCCCACCGCCACCGCTTCGACCGCTCCCGCCGCTCGCGAGCGTGCCCAGCAGACCCGCCTGCTGCACGCCCGCTTCGCCGCGGGGCATGTCGGGGATCAGGGACACGCTGATGGACTGATCCACCATCGCCTCGATCGCCTTCGCGTCCACCCGCGCGTTCGCGGCCATCGTCATCGCCCGCACCTGCGGCCGGATCATGTTGCGGATGATCTTCTGGAGGTCTGCGAACTCCGTGTCGATCTTGGCCTTGTCCGGCCCCGCCGCGTCGGGCGCGGCGCCCGCGGCCGCGGGCTGCACCAGGCTCGCGACAAAGCTCCGCGGGATGTTCACCGACACCGCGACCATCGTCGGGTGGCCCTTGGGGTCGATCACCGACTCCGTGCTCGAGCCCGCGTGCGTGTTGTTGTCCGTGATGGTCTCGGTGCTGCTCGTGCGCGAGCCGATCCCCGCGCCGCGGTTGATATCCGCCTGCACGTTGGACGCAGGTCCGGGCTCGCCGCCCTGGGCCGCCTCCTGCGTGCTCGTCTCGACCGTGCTTTCCTTCTTCGTCAGCACCACGCTGCCCTGGTCCTCGGGCAGGTACTTCTGCGTCTGCGTCGTGACCTTCGTCACGTCCACCTGCGCCGTCACCGCCACGATCACGCCCGGGATGTACGAGAGCAGGCTCAGCACCTTCTCCTGCGTCTGGCTCTCCACCTTCGCGGCGTAATCCAAGTAGCTGGACGCCATCGCGTCCTCGTCCGTCGTCACCTTCCGCTGTCGGCCCGTGGTCCCGTCGATCACCTTCACGCGGCTCACGTCCAGCCCCGCGCGGGACCCCGCGATGAAGTTCGCCACCGCGTCCACCATCATCTGCGGCATCGCCTCGCCCGTGTCCGTCCACACCGTCGCGCTCGCGGTCGGCCGACGCACGGCCGCGCCGAGACCCACCGCGTCGGGCACGTCGATGATCACCTTCGCGGTGTCAACCCCCTTGAACCCGCTGATCGTCGCGGCCAGCTCGTTCATCAGGGCGTTGAGAAAGTTCATCTCGTTCTGCTGGCGCGAGTTGGTCCAGCTGTTCTTCTCGATCAGCGACTCGAAGAGCAGCTGCTTGTCGCGCGGCATCTGCCCCGACTGCGCCAGGGCCGCCCGCGCGTTGAACGCGTCCGCGCTCGCGATCATCAGCTTGCCGTCCTTGGGGACCAGCTTGAACCCGGCGGTCGCGAGGTACGCCTTGGCCTTCTCAACCTCCGCGGGGCTCGCGGTGGGCAGCACCTCAACGAGGTCCGCCTTGCCCGTCCACTGCGCGACCACCAGCATCACGGTGACCAGCAGCAACGCCACGCTGGCCATCGCCAGCTTGTGGCTGGGGGTCAGCTTCTTCAGCTGCTCGGCAACATTCGCCAGAATGCGGCGAAGAAAATCCATGAGGCCTCCTGCCCGACCGACCCGGCGCAATCCTTGCGCCGTGAAAGTGCGCGGCGGCGCACTTCCAGCGGGTTACTTCGGCCGGGCCCGGTCCCTGCCTTGAAGAAGAACGGCAGAACGCGGAGGGCACGGCGAAGAACGGAGATCGCGGAGGGATGCGCCCTGATGGGTCAGGACTGGCGGCTCATGGTCAGGGAGCGGCGGCTGGAAGGCCGGGAGGGACTGCTGAGCGCGCGGGAGCGGCTCCTGCGCGCTCAGGCACGCCGGCCTCACGATCGGAGGCGTTCGCCGGGCGAGCGCGAACGCCGGCCTTACGTCCGGATCTGCTTCGCTTCCTCGTACGCGTCCATGACCTTGTTGCGCAGGGCCTGGAGCATGCGGAAGGCGTTGTCCGCCTTCTGGGTCGCGAGGATCACGCCCTCCAGGTCGTTGCGCTGGCCGGTGGCCAGCTCCTCCACCGCGCGGGTGGCGTCCTGCTGGGCGGCGTTCACCTCGTTGAGGTTCTGGAGGAGCACATCCTTGAAGGAGGCGCCGGGCACATTCGCGCCCGCAGCACCCGCGGCGTCCGCCGCTCCGGGTTGGCCGGTTCCACCGGGCCCTTTGATGAACGGGCGCGGGTACATCGACGGGTTGATCCCGCCGCTGCCGCCGATGAGCCCGAGTGGGTCTGACATGAATAAGAGTCCTGGGTCCTAGGTCCTGAGTCCTGCGATCGAAGAGCGCATCAGTTTACCCAAGCAAGCGGAGTGCCTGCCCCACCATCGCCTTGGTCGCCTCGGCCGCGACGGCGTTGGCCTCGTAGGCGCGGGTTGCCTCGAGCTGGTTGATCTGCTCCATGATGGGGTTGACGTTGCTCTCTCGCACGTACCCCGCCTGGGGGCCTTCCTTGAGCGCGAGCGGATTGCTGGGGTCCCAGCGCAGGTTGAAGGGCGACGGGTCCGCCTGGATCTCAGACACATGCACACCGAGGCGCCGGCCCTCGCCGTGACGGGCCGACGGGTCGCCGGGGGCCATGATGACCTGGCGGGCGCGGTAGGGCGTGCCGTCGGCGTAGGTGGCCGTGCGGTTGGCGATGTTCGCGGAGATGGCGGTGAGGCGGGTCCGCTGGGCAATCATGCCGCTGACCGAGATGTCCAAAGCGCCGTACATGCGCGTCTCCTGCTACTTCTGCGCGTCGTTGCTGCGCGGTTCGATCACGTTCACACTCTCTGGCTGATGGCGGTGCGGAGGATGTCGTGCTCGCGCCGCAGCAGGTCCACCGTCGCCTTGTACATCAGCCCGTTCTCCGCCAAGTCCTGCATCATCCGCTCCAGGTCCCGGTTGTTGCGGTCGTGGTACAGCACGTTCCCGCTCGCGGTGCGGGGGTTGAGCGTGAGGCGTCCGCCGGGGCCGACCACCACTTCGCGGGTGCCCTCGTAGGGCAGCGGGCCTTGATTGACGTTGCTGCTGGCCGTGCCCTCGCGCCGCTCCTTGACCGCCCGGGCGAGGGACTTCTGGAAGTCCCCCACCGACACGTCCAGCGGGCGGAAGTCGGGCGTCTCCATGTTGGCCACGTTGTGGGCCAGCAGCTTCTGCCGCTGGGCCGCGAACTGGAGTGTCTTCTCCAGGACGGGGAGGGCGCCGGAGTTGGAAAGGCCTTCGATCACGTGGCTTACTCCGCAACAACGATGCCGGGCTACAGCGTCTCCGCCACCAGCTTGTCTTCCTTCCACTTCTTGAGCTTGAGCCCCAGGGTGCGGACGCCGATGCCCAGGGCGCTCGCCGACTTCTGGCGGTGGCCGTTGAACTTCGTGAGCGTCGCGACGATCGCCTCGCGCTCGATCTCTTCGAGCGGGCGGGTGTCGGTGGCCCCGTTGGCGTGGGGGGCGTGGGTCGAGTGACCGGCGTGCCCGTTCGTGTAACCATTGAACGACGGCTTGGCCTCGATCTGCTGGCTGGCAAAGGGCCGTGCGTGTGACGGGGAAACCCACGCGGAGATCAGCTCGGGCGTGATCATCCCGTCCCGCACCGCCCCGGGCATCCCGCCGCTCAGCACCACGGCACGCTCGCAGATGTTCTGGAGCTCGCGCACGTTCCCCGGCCAGGAGTACGCCATCAGCAGCGACTCGGCCTCGGGCGCGAACCGCAGGGCCGCACGCCCCTCGCGCCGGCACACCTCGGCCGCGAAGTGGTTCGCGAGCTCGGGCACGTCCTCCAGCCGCTCGCGCAGCGGAGGCACGTGCACCGGCAGCACGTTGAGCCGGAAGTACAGGTCCTGGCGGAAGTCGCCCTTGGCAACGGTCGCGGGCAGATCGCGGTTGCTGGTCGCGACCACGCGCACCTCGATGCCGATTGTGAGCGAAGAGCCGACACGCTCGAACGACCGCTCCTGAAGCACCCGCAGCAGCTTGGCCTGGAGCTGCGGCGTCACCTCGGAAATCTCGTCCAGCAGCAGTGTGCCCCCGTCGGCGAGCTCGAAGCGCCCCTTGCGGAGCTTCTCGGCACCCGTGAACGCGCCGCGCTCGTGACCGAAGAGCTCGCTCTCGAGCAGTGACGACGACAACGCCGCGCAGTTCACGGCGAGGTACGCCCCGCTGCTGCGTGTGCTGCTCTCGTGGATGGCCCGCGCCACAACTTCCTTGCCCACCCCCGACTCGCCGGTGATCAGCACCGTGCCCTGCGAGCCCGCGATGAACTGGATCGACTCCCGCAGCTTCTTCATCGCGTCGGACTTGCCGATGAGGCGGTCCAGCCCGCCGCGCTTCGCGGGCGCCTGCACGCTCCCCGCGCTGCTCGCGTGGGCCGGAGCACCCTCCCCCACCCCCGCCGACGCCCGCAGCACCGCGTTCTCCCGCATCAGCCGCCGGTGCTCGATCGCCCGCTTGAGCGAGATGATGAGCTCATCACCCTCGAAGGGCTTGGTGAGGTAATCAAACGCCCCCAGCTTCATTGCCTTCACCGCCGTCTCGATCGTGCCGAAGGCCGTCATCAGCACGATGGGCAGCTCGTCGTCGATCTGCCGCACCTTCTCCAGCAGCTCGATGCCCGTCATGTGCGGCATCTTCATATCCGTCACCACCGCGTCGGGCCGCTTCTTGGCAATCACCTCCAACGCGGCCGCCCCATCGGGCGCACTCACCACCGTAAACCCGGCCCGCTCCAGCGTGACGCACACACTGTCACGCATCATTTCCTTGTCGTCGACAACCAGCACGGTTCTCATCGGGCAGTCTCCAATCGTTCGGCCTCTTGCCTGTTCGCGGGGCGGGTTTCGGTCGTGGATTCGGTCGATTCGGCGGTGCGCGGATGGACTCTCAACGGCAGCTCAATGCTGACCGTCGCACCGGGCGCGTCCGTGTTGTTCGTCACACTCACACGCCCGGCGTGCGCGTCGATGATCCGGTGCACAATCGCGAGCCCCAGGCCGGTGCCCAGGTTGCGCGTCGTAAAGAACGGGTTGAACATGCGCTCAACGACCTCAGGCCGGATGCCCGGGCCGGTGTCGCGGATGGTGAGAACCACCGGGTGGCCCACGGGGTGGCACGACCCGCCTTGGGGTCGTGCTGCGTTCTCTGTGTCCCTCGGAATCACGACCCCAGGGCGGGTCGTGCCACCCACACCCAGCGTCAAGGTGTGTTTCCGATCCGGCACATCCGCCATCGCCTCAAACGCGTTACGGACCACGTTCACCAGCGCCTGCTGAAGAAGACTGTGGTCAGCCTCGAACTCCGGGACTTCGACCCCGCGGTCCTCACGCACCACCGCCACCTGCTTCCACCCCGGCACGCCGTCATGGCAGCACGATTCCAGCACCCGGTCGAATAGGTCGGGCACATCAATTACCTGCGGCCGCAGCCGGAACTCCCGCGAGAAGGTCAGCACATCGCTCACGATGCCCTCCATCACCCGCGCCGCCCCCGCGATCTTGACCGAAATCCCCTGCTCGCTCGGCCGGTCCGCCAGGTCCTGCTCGAGCATCCGCGCGTACAGCCGCACCGACCCCAGCGGGTTTCTGATCTCATGCGCAATCCCCGCGGCCATCTCCCCCAGCGCCGCCAGCCGCCGCGAACGCTCCAAGGCCGAGTTCGCCTCACCCAGCTCCCGCGTCAGCCGCGCCACCTCGCCTCGCAGCTGCTCGTGCGATGCCTGGAGCTTTGCCGTGACGTCGTTGAAGGCGCGCATCAGCTCGGCCAGATCCGCCGGCGCCAGTGCCGCGAACGCGTTGCGATCCGAATCCGGAGTTGGTGCAACGGCGGTGCTCATTACCCGTTGCGGTCCTGAAACCGCGGCAGCGTCGTCTGCTGAGGCGAATACGCGCTGGCCGCCTTCTTCGAAGTCGCCAGCCCGGCCAACTCCGCCGTGACCCCCTCCAGCCGCTGCTTGAGGCGCGCGTGGTCCCGGTCATCCCGCTTCTGCACCTGCTCGGCCAGCGCGGCCACCGCGTCCGACTCCTGCTCCACCCGCCGCCGGTGCGCCTCGGGAACCTGGTCCCGGGTCTGCTCCCACTGCGGCCGCAGCTGCTCGGCCGTGCGGGCCGTCTGCGTGATGCGGTCGATCACCCCCTGCCGCTCCTCGAGCACCGCGATCAGCGGCTCGAGCACCGGCTCCTCGATCAGCATCGACTGCCGCTGGCTGAGCGCATCCAGCTCGCCCAGCAGCGCCCGCTGCTGACCCAGCAGCGACAAATACTCCTGCACGCACGACTCGCAGTCCTGCGGCGTGTGCCCGCCGGCCGACGGCGCGTGCGGCTTGGCCTGATGCGGATGCTGGTTGGGGTGCGTCCCCGCGTTCTGGTTCGCTGTGTTCTGAGGCTTGAAACTGGTCATCCTGACCTTCCCCGCCGGATCCTCCGGCGTCTGCTCCGAGATCTCTCCTACTCGTCCGCCGCCTCCGCGGTCACGCCCGATTCACCCGCACGCCGCAGCTCGTCCTTGGCATCCAGCCAATGCTTCCATTCCGCCCGCGTCATGGGCAAGTTGGGATCGTCCCATGCGCTCGCGGGAATCGAGTCATAGAACCGCTGGGCCCGCTGATTGGCGAGCGTCGCCTTTGCTACGTCCCCTTGCGCCAAGTAGCACGTGACGACCTGAACCATCGCGACCAGCGAAGCGGGGTCCTTGGGGTATCGTTCGCGGGCCGCTTCGTAGTGCGCGATCGCGGTCGAATAGTCCTTCAGGTCAAATGCGCACGCCCCCAGGTAGTAGTAGCTGTTGCGGAGGTACACGTCCTCCAGGGCCGTCCGGTGCTTGTGAGCCTCCAGAGCCTTCCGCACCTGCTCAAACGCCCCGCCCGCGCTCCGCAGCCGCTCGTCACGGGCCTGCTCCTTCTCGCGCCGCTCCCCGTCGGGCATCGCACCGCCCGCGAGCTGCGTGCCCAGGCCCGCCGCGGAGAGCCGGTACGCATCGCCCAGCATGTACCGCACGCCGTCCACGACTTCCGGCTTCACGCCGGCGTCGTCCTGCGACGTCCGCGTGAGGAACTCCTCGAACCGCTCGATCGCCCGCTCGTGCCGTCCGCTCAGGTAATACCGCTGCCCCAGTTCCCGCAGCGCATCGCGGAACGCCGGGGTCCGTGTGCCGCCCAGCGCACCGTTCACCACCGAGACCAGCAGGTTCTCCGCCTCTGTGTCGTTGGCCGTGTCCGCGTCCGCCAGCAGCGCCTGCGCGAGCGGGACATAGCTCGCGTCCGCCAGCGGGCCTGCCTTCTCGCCCTTGTCGCGCCCCGCGATCAGCTCCCGGTAAATCTTGGCCGCGAGGTCCAGGTCGCCCCGCGCCTGGTAGCACTGCGCCAGCCGGAAGCTCGCATCGGGCTGCCTTTGATCGCTGGGAAAGTCAGTCGCAAACTGCTGGAACGCCGCGATCGACGCGTCCGTGTCACCGGCCCGGTCAAACACATCCGCCGCGGCCCACAGCGAATCCCCATGCAGCCCAGTGTCGCTCGCCACGACCCGCGCCCCGTGCGTGCGGTAGTAGTCGCCCGCCCGTATCAGGTGATCTCGCGCCTCCCGCTGCGTCGCGGGGTCCGCGTTCGCCAGGCTCAGCACCCCGCCATGCCCGGCCGCGTTGGCGAGGATGTCCTCGGCGATCTTCTGGTGTACTTGCGCAAGCGCCAGCAGGAGTTCCGGCGGCGTCTTATCGATCCCGAACAGCTGCTCTCCCAACGCTGCGAACTGCAGCGCCTTGCGGTGATCCGGCTTCCGCCCCTCGAACTGCTCCCGGAACCGCGTCAGCAGGCTCTCGCCTACGCGCTCGGTGCTCACCGACGCCGTCGCCACACCGTCCCGCAGCATGTCCACCAGCCGCGTGTAGTACTCAATCGAGCGCTCCAGCGCCCCCGCAGTGTCGCCGGAATCCGCACTCTCCACCGGCCCATTATCCTGGGCCCGCAGCGCCTCCGCCTCCACCTCGCCCATGCCCAGCAGCGCCGCCGGAAGTTCGGGAGAGAACGAGTACTTGCTGATGATCGTCTGGTACCGATCCCGCGCCGAGCCCAGCCCCGGCTTACGGTGGTAGATCTGCCCCTGCAGCAGCGTCAGCGAGGGCACGAGCGGGCTGCCGGGCTCCAGCAGACCCGACGCCACCTCGAGTTCCTTGACCGCTTCCTCCAACTCGTTCTGCCGCTCATACGCCCGCGCCAGCGTGTACCGGATCTCTCCCAGCACCGCCGGACTCACCCCATCCAGCCGCGGCAGCGCCTTCACGATCTTCCCCACCGCCTCCGACGCGTACCCCTGCGCCAGCAGCACGCTCCCCTGCCGAGCCAGTGCCCATGCCCGGTCCTTGGCGCTCAGCCGCGGATCGGAGTTGAGGAACGCAATCAGGTCCAGCGCGAGGGTCGAGTTCGTCGGCTGCGTGCCTAGCACCTTGTCGATCGCCCGCTTGGTAAGCGTCGTCCGCGCGTCGCGCGACGAATCCGGCAACGCATGCGCCCGCCGAACCGCCCGATCGATCTCACCCAACGCCAGCAGCGTCGAGCACAGCTGCACCTGGTCCTGCTCCGTCAGCACCGCATTCAGGTGCTCGGCCTCCATGTATTCCGAAACGACCGCCCGGTGGTTCTCCGCTCGGTCCAGGTTCAGGTCCTGCTGGCCCAGGTAAATCGCCCGCGCCCGCAGCAGGTGGAACTCCCGCCGCTGGTCGGGCGTGAGCGTCCCTTTGGTGATCCCCGGCAGCACATCCTCATTCAGCACCCGCAGCGCGTCTTCATACTCGCGCTTCTCGATCCGCGCCTGGGCTCCCGCAATTCCTGCGCTCAGGTCCGGCTTGGGACGCGTGACGAACATCGTCGCCAGCCCGCCCGCCAGGAGCAGCAGCGACAACCCCAGCACTGGTACCTGCCAGACATCCCGCCACTGCGGGCGGGGGCTGGGGGTGGGCTGTGGGTTCGACTCGGCCACGGCGGTCCTTCTCCGGTCGGCACGCCTCCACAGAGACGGTCCGAATCGTGTTATCGGATAGACGCACCGGGAGGGTTCAGACATGCGCAAAAACATCCTGGGGAAGTTCCGGGCAACCCTCCCATCACCCCAAGCGAACACTCACGCGCCTTCCGCCGATCTATATGGATGAGGAATCCCTGGGCGGGTTCCGCCCGGCCGGTTAGACTGCCACCACCGATGAGACTGCCCCATCGCCATCGTGCCGCCCTGGTGCTCCTGCTCGCCGCGGGATCGAGCTCAAGTGCGCTCGGGACAGTGATTTACGTCAACCACGCCGCGACGGGGAATGGCTCCGGGACCAGCTGGAGCAACGCCTTCCAAAACGTTCAGAGCGCGCTCGCCGCCGCCGGGTCCGCGGACGAGATCTGGGTGGCGTCGGGGACGTACCGGCCCGGCACGGCCCGGACCGCAAGCTTTGCGCTGAAGACGGGCGTCAACCTCTACGGGGGATTCGCCGGGACCGAGACCGCCCGCGATCAGCGGGACTGGTCTACCAACGTCACCGTCCTCTCCGGAGACTTGCTGGGCAACGACGCCCCCAGCTGGGGCAACCGGTCGGATAACGCGTACCACGTCGTGGTGGCCGTGAACCTGGGGACCTGCCGGCTTGACGGCTTCACCGTCCGCGGCGGGCACGCCGACGGTGTTTCACTCGGCGCGACGCCCGACAGCCAGGACCAGGGCAGCGGCGTCAACGTCTACGACTCGTTCCCGCACTTTGAGAACATCATCTTCGAGGACAACTACGCCAGCAACCACGGTGCAGTGAACGACCACGGCAGCTCCACGCTCGTCGCCTGCACCTTTCGCCGCAACTACGGCGGCCTCCTCGGCGCCGGGCTGTACATGCACTTCCAGGCCGCGACTGTCGCAACGCGCTGTGTCTTCACCCGCAACGAAACGCCCCAGGAGGGCGGTGGGGCGTACACCCGCAGCTACGTCGGCGCTCGCGTCGAGGACTCAATCTTCTCGTACAACCTCGCCAACTTCGGCGCGGGCATGTACAACGCCGAGGGCAGCACCGCCACCATCCTGCGCTCCACCTTCACCAACAACACGGCCCACATGGGCGGCGCTGGCATCACCGCCAAGTTCGCCAGTCCCACCGTCCGCGACTGCACGTTCACCGACAACATCGCGGGACCGCTTGACGACCTGACCGGCTCCGGCGGGGGCGGCGGAAGCGGCGGCGGCGGATTCTGGGCATCAGGTGGGAACCCGCTGGTCGCAAACTGCGTGTTTACGAACAACCGGGCAACGTTCGGCGGGGGCGCGTACTTCAACGAGGAGAGCACGGGCACCATCCAGGACTGTGAGTTCCGGGACAACATCGCGAACGAGGCCGCGGGGTTGTACATGCTGTTGAGCACGACGACCGCGATCCGGTGCGTGTTCGAGCGGAACACATCCGCGGGTGGGCAGTTCCCGGTGGGTGGTGGCGTGAGCTGCTACTTCTCCAACGCGAGCATCCTGGACTGCTACTTCGATTCCAATGTCGCCGGTCTGGGCGGGGGCGGGATCTACGTCGAGGGCGAGAGCCCGCTCATTTCCGGGTGCATCCTGACCCGCAACGCCACGACCTGGCTCGACCAGGGCTGGGGCGGGGGCGTGCTCAACGGGTTTATGACCAACGCCACCATGGTGAACTGTGTTGTCATCGGCAACACGGCCCAGCGGGGCGGCGGCGTTGCGAACGCCGTGCTGTCCACGCCCACGATCCTCAACAGCACCATTGTCGAGAACACGTCCTACGCGGCCGACGGCCGTGGCGGCGTCCACACGATGTCCAACACGCCGGCGGTGATCAAGAACTCGATCCTGTGGGGCAACTCACCCTCAGAGGTGACCGGGCCATCGGATGTTACGTACTCCAACTTGCGGGTCCCGGTGAGCGGCGTCGGCAACATGCAGGTTGATCCGCGGTTCGCGCGCATGCCCACCGCGGGCGGCGACGGGCTCTGGAAGACGCAGGACGACGACCTTGGCGATCTGCGGCTCACGCCGGGCTCGCCGATGATCGACGCCGGGCTATCCGCCGCGGTACTCGCCGCGACGACTGTGGACGCTGCCGGACTTCCCCGCCTCGTAGATGACCCGACGTTCCCCGATGCCCATGCTGGCCAGTCCCCCGCGGTGGATCTCGGCGCGTACGAGTTCCAGGGCTCCTCCTGCCCCGGGGACTTCAACGGCGATGGCGACTTCGGAACCGATCAGGACATTGAGGCGTTCTTTGCCTGCCTCGCCGGGAACTGCTGCGCGACGTGCGCGACCTCGGACTTCAATCTCGACGGCGACTTCGGCACCGATCAGGACATCGAATCCTTCTTCCGGGTGCTCGCCGGCGGCTCCTGCTGAGCGGGTGGCCTAAGAATCCGCATGCAGGCCCGAGCCCCGGCGAGACAACCACTGACATTCGAAACCGCCGAGGCCCAGGTGCTCGCCAACATGCGGGCCCAGAAGATCGGCGCCGCCACCCTCGCTGATCTCGGGATGCCCGAGGCGTTCCTGCGCCGGGTTGCCGGACGCATCCTTCAACTCTCGTTCCAGGAGAACTTCCGGCTGGTCGTCGCGGATCGTCCAGGGGCGGTTGAGCACGAGCCGTGGACGCCTGGGCCTGGGCGTGCCGACATTGATGCGCTACGCATCCCCGGAACTCCAAGCGAGTTCTCGGAGGATCCGATCGCTCCGCCGCCCTCGCGCGGGTTCCTCCCGCGAGTGCTCGGCGATGAGCCTGCGCAGCCATACTCGCCCGCGGGCGATCCGGCCCTGAGCACGCTCATCGCCCGAAACCTCGCAAAGGACGGGCTATTGATCTGCGCGGTGAAGGCCCTCACCCATCTCGCCGCGTCGGACAGCGGGTCAACCGAAACGCTCCGCCAAACACTGACGCAGGCGGGGTTTCCCTGCGATCTCCTGCGTCACTTCTGCGTCAAAGAAGGCCGGTATACCTCTGCCGAAGCCCTCCTCGCGTGGCTGCAATGCGAGGTCATCACGCTTCCGCAGAACAAGTGGGACAAGGCCCTGCGATCAGTCACGTATGCGTTCCAACCCACCGCCTCAGGCTTCCGCGCTAACTGCGACTCAGGGCAAACTTCTCCACGCTTCGCCCGCGTTCAACTCTCCCGCGGCGGCTACTGGATGGGACCCGGCGATGGCGGATCCATCGACGTCCTCAGGCAAATCACAGAGTCACTGCCACAGTCAACCGTGGTCGCCTCCATCGAACAACGCCACCTCGATGAACTCCGCGGCGCTTTGGCAAACTGGCCCGCCGATCAACTCGCACGCCTCAGGATCATCACTCACGACTACACCCTCTCGCAGTGGGCACAGGACAACGCGAAGGCCGGAGCGGTCGACGTCCAACCCCTCATCCTCATGCCGCGCTATGCCACGCGGGGTGAGGAGATGTCGCTCTATGTCCCTGGCGACACCTACTGCATGAAGGGCCTGTCGGAGGTTGACCTGCTAGTCGCACACTCGCCCCTCCTCTTTCAGGGCGGGAACCTGCTCGTGGTCCAGGAGCCAACCGGCCGCCGCGTGCTCCTCATTGGCGAGGCCGAGGTCTCCCGCAACCAGTCCCTCGGCCTCACGCGCGACCAGGCGATCGACGCCATCACGGCGGAAATGGGCTGTGACAAAGGCGTGGTGCTCCCGGCCGCGTCGATCCATATCGACTACGAGGTGAGTTGCCGGACGCTCACCGACAAGGTGGTCGCCTTCGTCATCGACACCACCGCCGGCGCGAAGCTTGTGGTGGAAGCCGCGCTCACCGCGATGTCGCCAGGAGGGTTGATCGACGCACGCACCGCCGCCCAGGCGACGGCTGCGATCAGCCAAGGCAAAGCGTTCGAAGGTTGCCAGATCGTCTGGTCGGCCCTCGCCCCCATCGCCGTCGGCCCCGGCCGGTTCCCCATCGGTCTCGCCGCCGTGTTCCGGGCCGGTGATTCGGACTCCGGAGTCGGCAATTTCCACCGCCTCATGGCCGCGTTGGACCTCCTGGCCGCCTCGGATCCCCGCGCCTTGGAAGCAGCGAACGACTCCAACTACCGTGTCTACCTGAAGTCGCTCCAGAAGAGGCAGGACGACCGGGCTCAAATCCGGTCGATCCTTCGGGGTTTAGGATGGACCATCTGCCCCCTCCCCGGGTTGGCCCAAGGCGACCGCAGTATCAACCCCCTCAACGGTTTACACACAACAGACACCTATCTGATGCCCGCGTACGGTGGGCTGTACCAGGTTCTCGACGACGCAGCCGCCCGGACCGCCGCCACGATACTGGGCAACAATGTCCGCATTCTCCCGGTCCGCACCGGTGAAAGCCAGCGCCGCGATGGCGCGCTGCGGTGCTCCGTCTCGCTGGTTTAGTGCCGGGCCGCGTCCGGAATAGGTTGTGAGCCTTGGGGTTGTCGAGTAATCTGGACGTGCGGCGCGGTTCCTGCGCCGTTTCTCCCGGTGCGCAGGTCTGCGTCTTCACCCCGGTCTCGTCTGTCGTCTTGCAAGAGAGGAAACTTGGACATGGCCATCGAAGTGCGTTCGAACGTTCTCGGCGCGTGCGCTCTCGTCCTCACGGCCCTCGCGGGCGCCGCCAACGCGCAGGTCGCCTGCGGCAGCGGCGTCGGCCCTGATGTGATCGTCGGCGACCTCCCCAATACCGCCAACTTCACCCCCGTCAGCGGCATCGACGCCTTCTCGATGGCGACGACCTCCTGCAACGTGGGCAACCAGAATCTGCGCTGGAACGCCTTCCCCGCCAACACGCACCCCGCCATCTCCCAGCAGATGTACCGGTTCAGCCGCGTGAATGGCGCCGGCCGGTTCGAGATGATTGGTTACAGCTGGCTCAAGCACGGCTTCACGGCCCTCACCGGGAATGTCTGCTGCACCTGCAACGCCCCTGGCAGCGGCTCCCTGCTCGGCGTTGGCTGCTCCGACCCCTACACCGCCAGCCGCAACGCGAGCCAGGGCGGTCTCGGGCCGAAGTGGCAGGTGAATGCCCACACCGGCGCGTACCCCACGGGCGGCCCTGCGACCGGCACGGGCGGCAGCGGCACCATCTACCGCCGCCTCCAGTTCCGCCTCACGGATGTAGAAACGAGCCTGGGCGGAACCGCAGCCAACATGCGGTTCTTCGGTGAGTCTCAGTACGTGTCCCCTGACGATGCCGCCGCCGGAAACCAGAACAACAACGCTTCCTACCGCGAACTCGCTATTGCCGGCACCGTGAACGACCGGAGCGTCACATTCTCGACGGCCGCGGGCGCAGTCGCGAACACCAGCCGCGGCAACCCCGCCATTAAGGCCTGGTCCCTGTGCGAGGCCGGCGTTACCCTGACCAACGTCCAGGTCCCCGGCGACGGCCTCTTCATCGTGGGCTCCAAGGCCACGGACCTTGGCAACGGCATGTGGCACTACGAGTACGCGGTGTACAACATGAACGCGGACCGCAACGGCGGCTCGTTCGCCATCGCCCTCGACCCCCGCATCACCACCACCAACGAGGGCTTCTCGTGCATCTCCTACCACAGTGGTGACGGGGATGGCAACGTGAACTTCTCCAACACGCCGTGGACGCTCGAGAAGATCCCGGGCAAGCTCCGCTGGTCGACGCAGACACAGGCTGAGAACATCCGCGCCAATGCCGTTCGCTGGGGCTCCACCTACAACTTCCGCTTCGACGCCAACGTCGCCCCCGCCGCCGCCGGCGAGGTGACCCTGGGCCTCTGGAAGGCCCCCACCGCCGCGTCCCCCGATGCTTCCATGGCCGCCGCCGCTCAGATCCCCGGCCTGCCGCCCCCGTGCGGATCGGCCGACTACAACGCCGACGGCGACACCGGCACCGATCAGGACATCGAAGCCTTCTTCCTGTGCCTGGCGGGCAACTGCTGCGCCAACTGCGGCAGCACCGACTTCAACCGTGACGGCGACTTCGGCACCGATCAGGACATCGAAGCCTTCTTCCGCGTCCTGGGCGGCGGTAACTGCTGAGCCCTCTCAATCCGAGTGATAATCCGGAGGCCCGTCCCACGCTGGGGCGGGCCTCCTTCGTTTTGTGCAGATTTCGGGTAGATTGGCCGGCGCGCCGACCCGGCCGCATGGGAACCTGACCGCATGGAATGGCTCAAGCAACTCCGTCAACACCTCCTCACCGGCGTGTCATTCGCCATCCCCTTCGTGGCCTGCGGCGGCATCCTGATCGCGGCGGCTCTGGCCTTCGCCCCCATGTCGGCCACCGGGCCTGACATGAACGCGATCGCGAACGAGCACCTCCGTGACTTCCTCAAGCTCATCCTCAAAGTGGGAGAGACGTCCTTTGCCATGCTTCTGCCGGTGCTCGCCGGGTACATCGCGTACTCGATCGCCGGAAAGCCGGGGCTGGTTCCGGGGATGATCGGCGGGTGGCTCGCCGGGCATCTTGGCACCGTCGAGATGGTCATCAACGGCCAGGCCCAGACGAAGGACGTGAGCGCGGGATTCCTGGGGGCGCTGGTTGCGGGCCTTCTTGCGGGCTACCTCGTTCAGTTGATCAAGAAGATGCCGACCCACAAGTTCGTCAAACCCATCATGCCCATCCTGATCATGCCGGTGGTCTCATCGGTGATCGTCGGTGCCCTGATGCTCCTCGTGATCGGACCCCCGATCGCCGCGGCCATGAACAGCATGAACGCCTGGCTGCTCGAGATGAATGCCTCCGAGGCCTATGGAACCAAGGTAATGCTCGCAGCGCTCCTCGGCGCGATGATCGCGTTCGACATGGGCGGGCCCGTCAACAAGGTCGCCTTCTTCTTCGCGTCCGGCCTGATCGCGCAGGGAAACTTCACCGTGATGGGGCCCGTGGCGGCCGCGATCTGCACGCCGCCCCTGGGTATGGGTCTCGCCACCTTGATGGCACGCCGGCTCTGGACCGAGGAACAGCGCGAATCCGGATACGCGGCCATGGGCATGGGCATGATCGGGATCACCGAAGGCGCGATCCCCTTCGCGGCGTCCGACCCGCTCCGGGTGATCCCGTGCATCATGCTGGGCTCCATGGTGGCAAGCACCACAGCCATGCTCGCCAAAGTCGGCAATCACGCCCCGCACGGCGGGCCGATCGTTCTTCCCGTGATCGATAACAGGCTGATGTACATCGTCGCGATCGTGGCGGGGACCTTGGTCACCGCCATCGCGATCAACGTGGTCAAGATGCTGACACGAAAGGCCGAGCCCGCCGCGGCGTGAGTACCGTTGGGCCCTGGCGCACTGGAGACGATGAGATGAAGATTGTGGCCGTGACAGCCTGCCCGACGGGAATCGCTCACACCTACATGGCGGCGGAGCAGCTCCAGAAGACCGCCACCGCGGCCGGGCACACCATCCGCGTGGAAACCCAGGGCGCCATGGGGATCGAAGATGAGCTCTCGCGCCAGGACATCGCCGACGCCGACGTCGCGATCTTCGCGGTGGATATCGAGGTCGAGCACAGGGACCGGTTCGCGGGCAAGAAGATCGTGCAGGTCAGCGTGAAAGAGGCCGTGAAGGACCCCAAGGCCGTGCTCGCCAAGGCGGGGGTCATGGTCGGCTGATGCGGACCGAGTACCGATTCAAGTGTCCGCTGGTGAACGGGCTGCACGCGCGGCCGGCAAGCATGCTGGCCGAGGCGGCGCGGGCGTTTACATCGGCGATCGTCCTGCGGAAGACCTGCGGCACGGCGGCGGACCTGCGGAGCGTGCTGTCTCTCGTAGGGCTGGACGTCAAGTTCAACGACGAGTGCGTGGTGGAGATCGAGGGGGATGACGCGGCCGCGTGCCGCGTGGCTCTCGTTGACCTGATCGAGCACCGGCTGGCTCAGGAGGACGAGGCAGCGGCACGTGAGGTTCAGTCCGCCGCCGTTGCGTCGGTGCTGCTCCCAGCCAGCCTAGAACGCCTGCACCCGCGGGTCGTCGGCGGGGTCGGCGTCTCGCCGGGCGTCGGTCACGGCGACGGGGTACGGATTTCAGGGCTCACGCTCACCCCCGAGCAAGTCGCCGCTCGGGCCCGTTCGCCCGTAGAAGAACTGGCGAAGGTGCGCGTCGCGACGGCGGCTCTCCGCGACGAGCTCTCCCGTCGAGCGATTTCCTCCACGGGGATTGAGCGCGAGCTGCTCGGGGCGCACGCGAGCATCGCGACTGACCCGGCACTCCTCGGTGAGGTTGAGCGGGCGATCGACGGCGGCGCGACCGCCGTGCAGGCGGTGGCGAGCGCGGCCAGCCAGTTCTGCGGCCGGCTGGGCAAGGCGACCAGCGCCTACATCCGCGACCGCGTCGTCGATGTGCAGGACGTCGCGATGCAGCTGCTGACTCGACTGGGTGGCAAACAGTGCGCGTCCTGCGGCGTCACGCTCAGCGGTCCCAGCGTGGTGCTCGCGGAGCTCCTGACTCCCAGCCAGCTCCTCGGGCTCGACCGCACCCACCTCCGCGGGCTCGTCCTCGGCCAGCAGGGCGCCACGTCACACACCGTCATCCTCGCCCGCTCGATGGGCGTTCCCGCGATCATCGACGCGGCGGTTTCGGAGGTTCCCGCGGGCCGCCCCATCATCGTTGATGGAGGTCGCGGCGTCGCGCTCGTCGAGCCTTCCGAAGCCGTCATTCACTGGTACGAGCGTGCCAGCCGCGTGGATGCCCAGCGTGCCGAGCGGCTGAGCCCGCTCGTCCGCGGTATTGCCGCGACCACCGACGGCATCCCGCTTGAAGTCGGGTGCAACGCCTCCGGCCCAGACGAGGTTTCGAGGGCAATGCAGGCGGGCGCCGACGGCGTCGGCCTCCTCCGGACCGAGCTGCTGTTTCTGGATCGCGAGACACCGCCGAGCGAGGGCGAGCAGTTCGACGTGTACGCGCAGGTGGTGCGGGCCGCGGGCGGCAAGCCGGTCATCATCCGCACGCTCGACATCGGCGGCGACAAACCCGCGAAGTACATGGACCTGCCCCGCGAGGAGAACCCGTTCCTCGGTCAGCGCGGCTTCCGGCTCTACGCGGCCTACGAGTCGTTGGTGCGCGATCAGCTGAGGGCGATCCTGCGGGCTTCGGCCCTGGGACCCGTGAAGGTGATGGCTCCGATGGTGTCCATTCCCGCGGAGGCCGCGTCGTTCAGGCTGATGGTCGATCAGGCGAAAGCGTCTCTCGCGAGGGAGGGCACGGCGTTCGATCCGGCGACCCAGGTCGGCGTGATGGTCGAAGTTCCCGGGCTCGCGCTCGTCATGGACCAGCTCTGCCGGCACGTTGACTTCGTGAGCATCGGGACCAATGACCTGGCTCAGTACACCTTCGCAGTAGACCGTGGGAACGCGGCCGTGGCGCCCCTGCACGATGTCCGCAACCCCGCGTTTCTCCGATTGCTTCGGCTCATTGTCGTTGGGGCCCGCGGCGCGGGCTGCTGGGTGGGCGTGTGCGGCGAGATGGGCGGGGACGCCGCGAATGTGCCGCTCATGCTCGGTTTGCAGGTCAACGAAGTCAGTGGCGCCCCAGGCGCGGCGGGAACCTTAAAGCTCGCAGTGCGATCGGCGGACGGCGCGTCGTGTCGCGCGCTGCTTGATCATGCTTGCAACTGCGAAGGCAGCGCCGACGTCCTCTCCCTCCTGAGTTCAGGCTCGTGGCGAGCACGCACCGTCGAGCCCGTTACCGCACCAGATTTCATCGAGGTTGATGTCGATGCGGGCAGCAAAGAGGACGCTATCCGCCACGCGGTGGAGCGGCTCTACGTGCTCGGCCGCACCGATCAACCGGATGAGGTCGAGCGGGCGGTGTGGGCACGGGAAGTCACCTACTCCACCGGCCTTGGCTATGGCTTCGCAATCCCCCACTGCAGCGCCAGCGCAGTGTCGTGCGCCAGCCTCGTCGTCCTCAAGCTGGCAAACCCGATCGAGTGGGGCTCCACCGACGGTCAGCCCGTGCGAATCGTTCTGCTGCTCACCGTTCCCGCGTCGGATCAGGGCGGAACACACCTCAAGGTGCTCGCCAAGCTCTCACGCAAGCTGATGCACGAGGACTTCCGTGCCTCACTGATGGACGCGGCCAGACCCGGCGACGTGTACGCGGTTCTGGCTCAGGCACTGGGCCTCTGAACTCTAACTCAGCCGGCGGTTGTCGTCAGCCAGCTCAGCATCTCGCTCGCAGTCATGTAGCCCTGCGTGCGGCCGAGTTCCTTGCCATCCCGGAACAAGATCACAGTCGGCATCGCGCTGATCTTCAGATCGCGGGCCGACGTCGGGTCCTGATCCACGTCGATCTGAACGGCGACCCCATTGTCCTTCACCCAGGAGGTGAGCGTTGGGTCGGGCCAAGTATCACGCTCCATCATCTGGCAGGGCGGGCACCAGGTCGCCGTCGCATCCACCACGAGTAACTTGCCCTTGGACGCTTCCACGGCTTCCTTGTAGGTCATTTTGGAGAACAGCGTCACGCCCGCGTGGCCGCTCGCAGCCGCGCTCCCCGCGGCGGCACGCTGCTGAGAGTTCCGGAACGCGGTGTACCCCGCGACGGCAAGCAACGCGACGACGACAAGAAGGATCAACCGGCCCATGACTAGCTCCTTCGGTTCGGACTACCAGACCCGCATCACGATAGACCGGCGGCCGCCGCCGCATCAGGGCACACAAAGAACTCGCCAGTCGCTACGCGCCGGATGGCCTCCGTGATATAGCTCGGGTCGCGGTGCTTGCCCACATACCCCAACGCCCCCGCATCGATCGACCCCAGCACGTACTCGCGCTTGAGGTGCCCGCTCAGCATCAGCACCCGTGTGTTCGGAAACCGCGTAGCGATATCCGTGACCAGCTTGCAGGTGTCAACGCCCGGCATCTGCATGTCCATCAGGACCAGCGTCGGCTCGTGCGCCCGGACGGCGTCCAGCACGCCATCGCCGCCCGTGAGCCCGCCCTCCCACCGCAGGCCTGGGGTGCCCTTCACCATCCGCTCCAGTGAGTCCACCATCAATGGATTGTCATCTACAGCCATCACGCCGAGTTCAAGCACGTCGTTGCTCACTGGTGCGGCTCCTTTGCCAGTGGTCTGTTCGGAAAAGCGCGGCCTAGTAATCTTCGCAGCTCAGACACCGGAGGTCGCGGTCCGGCATAAACAACCCTGTCATTCTTCGGCTTATCGGCCCCGGAGAGTCCATTGGATCCAACCTCGCCCAGCACCACCGCCCAGCGATCCCCTTGGGACGCGAAGTCGGCCGCCTCGTGAGCCCGGTCGGGGTCGACCACCCACAAGCGCGCCATCGGCTGCTCCCCAGGGCGCAGCGACTTGGCGTCGATGCCCAGCAGACGCATCGTCCACTGGACGTACGCCAGTGTGCGGGAGTCTGAGACCGACACCGCCGCGGTCGGCTGGGGTTGACCCTCACCGCTGATGGCGGCCAGGTTGTGATCCTCCGCGGCCTTGATCTCCAGAGTGAACTTCGCACCCTTTCCGGGTGATGTGTCGAGTTCAACCCGCCCCCCCACGCTCGCGGTGATCCCCGCGACGAGGGAGAGTCCCAGACCGCCCGAAAGCCGGCGGCTCTTCGTCGAGAAAAACGGCTCCATGCAGCGGCGGCGTACTTCTTCGTCCATTCCCGGCCCGCGGTCGATCACGCATATGTGAACCACCGCAGCGCCGTCCCGCGACTTCGCCGACGTCGCGGTGACTTCGATCTGCGTGTCCCCAGCGTGGCCCTCGAGCGCCTCGCCGGCATTCTGAACCAGATTGAACACGGCCTGAAGCAACTGATGAGGCGCGATCGCCGCCAGCAGCGGCCCCTCGCGCGGCTTCTCGATCCTCCACTTCAGGCTGCCCGAGCGGGGAAGGACGGTCTTCAGGACCGGTTCGGCCGCGGCCCACCACTCGTCGAGGTCGGTCACACCCGCGCCCGACTGACGCGGGTCTGACGGGTCCATCGCGAGCATCCGCAGGCTGCGGGAGAGGCCCTGAACATAGGAAAGTCCCGCATCCACCGCGTCGAGGTCTGCCGCCGCGGTTTCAGAGTTGATCGTGGTCCGCAACGACTGGATTCGCAGCCTCAGCGGGAGGACCAGATTGCCAATGTCGTGTCCCAGCCCCTGGGACAGCGTTCCCAGAGCCGTCATGCGCTCCGCGGCCCGCAGCTGGGCGTGCGTCTGCTCAAGCTCCTCCGTCCGTTGCTCCACCAGCCGCTCCAGCCCCTGGCGGTACTCGGCCAGTTGCAGCTGATCCAGCCGCTCGCGCGTGATATCGCGGTCCACGGCAAGGAGGATCGTGCAGCGGCCGGCCGCGTCACGCTCCAGTGGCGTCAGCCTCACCCGCAGGATGGCCCAGGTCCCGTCGGCCTTCAGCGCGCGGTGCTCAAAGTCCAGAACCTCGCCGTCCTTGAGTTTCGCAGCGCGGGCCAGATTTGCCCGCGCCGTTTCGGCATCATCCGGGTGGATCACCGCGGCGACCTGATCACCAAGGGCCTGGAGCTGCTCCTGCGAGTATCCAAGGCCTGTCGCAACCGCGGGGTTCGTGAGGATTGGCGACCCTGTCGCGGCGTCCAACAGAAAAATCATGTCCGGCAGGGCCTCAGTCACGCGGGCAAATCGCTGAAGGGCGACGTCCCGCTCCCTCGCCATGGCTTTCCGCGCGGTGATATCACGGGCGATCTTGGAAATCGCGACGACCTTGCCCGACTCGTCCCGAACGGGGGAGATCGAAAGTGACACTTCGATCAGCCGCCCGTCACGCGTGCGTCGGGTGGTCTCCATGTGCTCGATGCGCCCACCATTGGTGATCCGCTCGATGATTTCCTGCTCCTGATATCGCAGGTCCTCAGGGATCAGGACCTGGATGGGCTTCCCGATGACCTCACCCGCGGGATGTCCGAAGAGCATCTCGGCCGCGGGGTTGAACGACAGGATCGTTCCGCTCAGGTCTTTCGAGATGATTGCGTCGTCGGAGTTCTGGACGATCGCCGCGAGGCGGGATTCGGCCACGCGTTCATTGGCCACACCCCGGACGTAACCCTCGAACGACTTTCTCGCGATACGTACGGACACCCACAGGCCCGCGACAATGAGCAGCGAGAACACGATGAGGAGGGCGACCCCAAGGTCCGTTACCGGCGTCCCATGCGGCCGCAAGACAATCAAGTACGTCCCCCCAAGACCCGCGAGGGCGCACACCCAGAACGGCCTGCCCGCGAGCAGCCACGCGAGCGGTACCAGAGCGACCCACAGAGTGATCAGTTCAAGGCGATTGGCCAGGACCGGTTCCAGCACCGCCCGCACGAGGATCGCCAAACCGATAATTGTCAGCCCGACGGCGTACTGAAGGACAAGCCCAGCTTTGTGGAGGGAGAACGGGAGTTGAACGGGGTCCTGAGGCACGCGAACTCCCAACACAGGACCGGGTGACGTGCTTCTGTCACCCGCTGACTCCAACTGACGGCATGGTAGCAAAGGCGGCCTCAACAGGTGGGTGTCGGTCGCGCCAGGCCGGCTGGCGCGGTACCATCGCCTCCCCGGTCCGGCTCATTGTCCACGCGGACCTCTGGAGTACTTCCCCATGACGCGTCTCCTGGTCCTCGCCGCCGGCCTGGCCGCCACCATTCAGTCCGCTTCCGCACAGAACACCACGCCCGCGACCCCGGAGCCCGCGGCCCCTGCCGCAACCAGCCCCGCCCCTGACCTCACCAAACAGCCCACGCTCTACGTCGTCGGCTACGCCCACCTCGACACCCAGTGGCGCTGGTGCTACCCGCAGGTCATCCGCGAGTTCATCCCCGCGACGCTCCACAACAACTTCGCCCACTTCGAGAAGTACCCCAACTACGTCTTCAACTTCTCCGGCAGCCGCCGCTACCAGATGATGAAGGAGTACTACCCCGCCGACTACGAGACGATGAAGAAGTACATCACGAGCGGGCAGTGGTTCGTCTGCGGGTCGAGCGTGGACGAGAACGACGCGAACGTGCCCAGCGCGGAATCTCAAATCCGGCACGTGCTCTACGGCAACGAGTACTCCCGGCGCGAGTTCGGCACCACCTCCGAAGAGTTCATGCTCCCCGATTGCTTCGGCTTCCCCGCGTCTCTCCCCAGCGTTCTCGCCCACTGCGGCCTCAAGGGCTTCTCGACGCAGAAGCTGACATGGAACGCCGTGGTGCCGATCCCCTTCAAGGTCGGCGTGTGGGACGGGCCCGACGGCCGCGGCGTCGTCGCCGCCCTCGACCCCGGTGCCTACGTCGGCGAGGTGCTCGAGAACCTCGCCAACAGCAACGGCTGGAGCACCCGCATCGCCAAGAACGCCGAGAAGTCCGGCGTGATGGTCGATTACCACTACTACGGCGTCGGCGACCGCGGCGGCGCCCCCACCGAAAAGTCCGTCAAGATGGTCGAGGAGAGCATCAAAACCAACGGCAAGCTGAAGGTCATCTCCAGCAAGGCCGATGACATGTTCAAGGCGATCACGCCCGACTTGCGCAAGAAGCTCCCGACCTACTCGGGCGAGCTCCAGCTCACCGAGCACTCGGCCGGTTCCCTCACCTCCGCCACCATCATGAAGCGGTGGAACCGCAAGAACGAGAAGCTCGCCGACGCGGCCGAGCGCGCGAGCGTCTTCGCCTGGTGGCTGGGGCGCGACTACCCCGGCCAAAAACTCGAGGACGCGTGGTACCTCGTGCTGGGCTCGCAGATGCACGACATCCTACCCGGCACCAGCCACCCCTACGCGTACGACTATTCGCAGAATGATGAGGTGATCGCCGCGGGCCAGTTCAAGGACGTGCTGGTGGACGCCGTGAGCACGGTGCAGTCGCAGATGGACACCACCGGCGAGGGCCAGCCGCTGGTCATCTACAACCCCGTCTCGACGGACCGCAGCGAGGTCGTCGAGGCAGAGATCCCCGGCAGCGCGGCCGTCGTCACCGTCACCGGACCCGACGGTAAAGAAGTGCCGGCGCAGGTCGTGACAACCAAGGGCACCGATGCAACCGGCCCCGCGTCAACCAAGATCGCGTTCATCGCCCGCGTTCCCTCGGTCGGGTTCGCAACTTACCACGCGAAGCTGACGAAAGGCGACGCAGCCAAGGCCGGCCGCGCCACCAACCGCTCGATCGAGAACAGCCGCTACAAGGTCACGTTCAACGACGCCGGCGATGTCTCGTCCATCATGGACAAGGACGCGAAGCGAGAGCTCCTGACCGCCCCCATCACCCTCCAGCAGTGCTACGAGAAGCCCGCGCAGTGGCCCGCGTGGAACCAGGACTGGAACGACCGCGTGAAGGCGCCGATGGAGATCGTCGGCGGCCCCGCACAGTTCAAAGTCATCGAGGACGGCCCCGTGCGGGTCGCGGTCGAGGTCGTCCGCTCCGTCGGCCCCTCCACCTTCCGCCAGATCGTCCGCCTCTCCGAAGGCGACGGCGCAGCCCGCGTCGAGTTCGAGAACACCATCGACTGGAACGCCCGTGAGCGCAGCCTCCGCGTCGCCTTCCCCCTCGCCGTCGCCAACAAGACCGCGACGTGGGACGGCCAGACGGGCGTCGTCGAGCGGCCTAACTCCCACAAGCAGCAGTTCGAGTACGCCGTCCAGCAGTGGATGGACCTGACCGACACCAAGGGCGACTACGGCGTCACCATCAGCAACGACTGCAAGTACGGCAGCGACAAGCCCAACGACAACACCCTCCGCCTCACGCTCATCCACACGCCCGGCGTCCACAACGAGTACCAGGACCAGGCAGTCCAGGACATCGGCCGCCACCACGTCGCGTTCGCGGTGCAGGGCCATCGGGGCGACTGGCGCGAGGGCGGCAGCGCCCTCCACGCCGAGGCCCTGAACCAGCCCATGCGTGCCTTCCGCGTCCCCGTCCACGCCGGCCCGCTTGGCCGCGAAGTGTCACTCGCCAAGGTCGAGGGCGGCCCTGTGATGATCACTGCCATCAAGCAGTCTGAGGCTGGCGATCACGTCATCGTCCGTCTCCGCGAGCTCGACGGCAAGCCATCCAAGGGCGTCCGCGTCTCCTTCAACGCCAAGGTCGCCGAGGCCTTCGAAGTCGACGGCCAGGAACGTCGCATCGGCAACGTCAAGTCCGACGGCAACTCCCTCCACGCCGACATCAACGGCTACGAGCTCCGCGCTTACGCCGTGAAGCTCGCCCCCGCCGCCAGCAAGGCCCAAGCCCCCGCCTCCACACCGCTCACGCTCGCCTTCGACACCGACGCCGTGAGCACCAACGGCAACCGCAAGGACGGCGCGATGGAAGAGGGCCTCTCCTTCCCCGCCGAGCAGTTCCCCACCGGCACCTTCACCAGCGATGGCGTCAACTTCCAGCTTGGTGATGCAAAGGACGGCGCGAAGCAGGCCCTTGCCTGCAGGGGCCAGACCATCGACCTCCCACCCAACCACACCGGCGGTCGGCTCTATCTTCTCGCCGCGTCGGTCGGTGATGATGTCACAGCAACCCTGGCCACGGATGGCGACAACCGCGCAGACGCCGATGCCATCACCTTCCGCAACTGGCGTGGCTACGTCGGCCTCTGGGACCGCCGCCTCTGGTCCGGCACCGTCGAGGAAACTTCCTTCAACTGGAAGAACCCCCTCGCCGGCCTCGAGCCCGGGTACATCAAGGACGCCTCCGTCGCCTGGTACTGCTCGCACCACCACGCCGCGGCCGGCGACCAGTTCTACATGTTCAGCTACCTCTTCAAGCACGCCATCGACGTCCCCGCCGGCGCGAAGCAGCTCCGCCTGCCCGACGCTCCCAATGTCCGCCTCTTCGCCGCCTCCCTGGTCAAGAACGCAGCCGCCGCGGTCCCCGCCGCCCCGCTCTTCGACACCCTCGACGCCGCGGCCCAGGAAGGCCCGCTCGTCAAAGCCCAGGGCACCAACCCCAAGGACGTCACCGCCCTCACCATCGAGCCCCGCCTGTACTACGGCCCCGGCTCCCTCCGCTACACCCTCGACGGCAGCGAGCCATCAGACAAGTCCCCCGAGTTCACCGGCTCCGTGATGCTCTACCAGCCCACGACCGTGAAGGCCGCGGTCGTCCGCGACGGCGTCGTCGGGCCGGTCACCACCACCCGCATCGACATCAACGACACCACCGCACCCTCGGTCACCAACATCACGACCGCCTACATGAGCAAGTCGCTCAAGCTGGAACTCTCCGAGAAGATCGGCGAAGGCGATGTCTCCGTGTCGTTCTCGCCCGATGCCTCCGTCTCGGGTCTCAGCACCGCCGAGGATGGCAAGAGCGTCACCGTCTTCCTCGCCCAGCCCCTCCAGCCCGGCACCAAGTACACGGCCACCATCTCCGGCGCGACCGACCTCGCCCCCGCCAAAAACCAGATGAAGCCGCAGAACGTGAGCGTCAGCGTGCCCATGGCCGCGTACACCCTCGACAAGGTCACCCCCGAGCAGATGGGCACGCAAATCAAGGTCGACGGCCTGCCCACCAAGGGCACCCAGCCCTGGACCCTCAACCTCTTCGTCAAGCCGACCAAGGCCCCCGAGCCCCGCACCATCATCGCCGGATTCGGCGCCTGCAAGCAGCAGACCGCCGGTGCTGGCCGCTACCTCGCCCGCTTCCAGAACGGCGTGCACTTCTGGGCCCACAACAGCGACGTCCCGACCCGCACGCCGCTGGAAGTCGGCAAGTGGCAGATGATCACCGCCGCGTACGACGGCAAGGTCCTCCGCATCTACAAGGACGCCAAGCAGATCGGCTTCCGCGAGGTCTCCCTTGCGGACGACGAGAGCGTGGTCAACCTCGCCCCGGTCGACCCCTGGGACAGCAAGCGCCGCTTTGAGGGTGAGATCCGCTCCCTCACCATCTGGCCCGCGGCCATGACCGAAGACTCCCTCAAGACCCTCCACGCGGGCGCGAAGCTGGAGTAGCGGTGACGCGGGTGCGCACAACTCACTGGCTGGTGCCCCTCATCGCGCTCGCACTATGCGCGGCGAGCGCATTCGCCCGCGCCCATCCAGGCGTCTTCGCGACCGCGCTCGCGAAGGTCGAGGCGAGCGGCGAGGTCACCATCACCCTCCGCGCCGACATTCTCGCCTTCGCCCTCGACCAGACTCCCATGGAGGTCGAGGACCCGCCGATGCACGCCCTCCTCGACGGCCCCGACGCCGCCCTCGCTGACTCCCTCGAGGCGGCACGCATCCGGTACCTCGAACAGTTCGCGCTCGAGGTCGACGGACAACCCGTCGCGTTCGAACTGCTCGCCAGCCCAACCGTCGCCGACATCCGCGAGTGGCAACGCTCACAGGCCGTCCGCAGCCTCCCCGCCCGCCTGGACTTCATCGCCCGCGCCCGCGTGCCCGCGGGCCTGCACACCTTCGCCGTGCGATTCCCGCCATCACTCGGCGACGTCATCACCACCTTCGATCGCGATCAGCAGGAGCCGGTCGCCCTGCCGCTGGGTCCAGGGGAATCGTCGCCGTCCATCGACGTCCGGATCGAACCTCCCGCCGCTCCGCTGGCCGCATCTCCATTGGCAGCACCCCCCGAGTCTTCACAAGCC
>Ga0208492_1000135_pt1 | contig 76523 bp, 70 predicted proteins | sample Subbioar_CSW14AB_FD_184820 | JGI IMG/M metagenome (GOLD analysis project Ga0208492, IMG submission 184820) | Serpentinite rock and fluid subsurface biosphere microbial communities from McLaughlin Reserve, California, USA - CR12Mar_CSW14AB (SPAdes) | ecosystem: Environmental > Terrestrial > Deep... | reverse complement strand
AGAGACCGCATAAGTCATTGGGCTATTTATCACCAATACGATATGCAAACAAATGGGAGGAAAAACAGAAAAATATTACCTTAGAAAACTCTAACTAAACGTGGCACTAAATTATGGGGAGCTTACAAGATCAGTAAAAGTAAAACTAGAATATGGTAAATCATATTATCTTAAATGTGAACTAGAACCTGGAATTTCTATTGGTCGTCCTGTTCTGACATTAATGACTGAGGAGCAAGGAAAGAATGAATTTGAGCAGGTTAAGAAAGTTAAAAAACCAGAAGTTGAATAACACAGTTAAAAGAATTAGTAATCATTTTATGATTAAATATTGCTCATTAAATCACTTTCATAAAGAATTGATTAGCAAAATAGCTCACATCCGGTAATTTATTATATAGATATAAGAGAAGCCCCCCAGGGAGAATGTAATTATCTTTGCTTGTTGTTGCTATTACTAGTTGTGCTATCCTTTTTTTGTACTTGTTGTTGGAAATTTTCCTTTATCATCTGGGGACTAGACGGCTTTACATCATTAACATTTACTCCCGGTAACTGCGATGTTGTTTGTTGTGGCGTTGTTGTCGATGTATTATCATCCTTCGGCATGATCGGAATTTTATTAAAGGTACTGATTTTATTATAATTGATTATTTCTACTTTTTGGGTATCTTCCGCTTTGTATGAAAAATGAAAAATAAGGCAGATAACATATGGTACACAACAAATTAGGCCACTAATTAAGGCGCGATAATAGAAAAACCCTTTTCGTTTAAACAGCGAATTATTTATTGATACCGCTTTTTCTAGTTCATTTATATAAGAAGCTTTAACTAAAAGATCAGCTTCATTCTTATTTTTCCCTTCAGCCTCATACTCAAGTCTAAAATCTACGTAATACGTTTTAGGCTCAATTAAATATGCGACTTCAACTGGGATTAAAAGTTTTATAGTATAGAATAAAGAATAAAGGAAAAGTGATGTAAAAAGTGAAAAGCAAACATAATTTAACCAAATTCTTTCACTACCAAAAAAGAGAGACTGTGTAAGTGGAACTATAAAAACAGCAATTGCGGAATAAATAATTAAGATATTAGTAAACTTGTTTAAGTTCTTTTGATATGCGTCTGAAAATTGCGATAAGCGTTTTTCGTTAAGTTCTATTATATAATCTAGATTGTAAAATGAATTTTTGTCCATTAATGTGAATTTTATTACATGGTATTTAAAAATATTACCCTATAAAGTCGTCAGCTTATTTAACTAAATAAAGAGAATGAACTCAGTTAAATACAGATAAGTAAACCTACAAAATCATTGTCATATGTAAAAATATTCTAACTTAATAGCATTATGTCTACTACAAAATAGAATTCTCCTAATTCTTCCTATTACAAAAAGACCAAATTCCCCCAATTTTCCCTACTTTTGCACCCCCGATTCATTAAACCATCGGGACTATTTTATGAACATTTTTCGTAAACAATTAAACGCAGATGCTCAGGACAACGCGGGTACACCCGAAGTTGCTACTGCGACAACAAAAGCACCTGAAGCAGTCTCGCCTAAGGTCGAGATTGTAGAAACTGCGCATGATGATTTTGACTGGAGCATTGACAAGCGTAATGTGAGTCACTATGCAGAAGCTGAAAGAGTGAAGTATGACAAAGTGTATGATAACACTTTCGTACAGATCGAAGACGGCGAGATCGTTCGTGGTGGTGTGGTTGCCCTCACCAAAACAGATGTGGTTGTAAACATCGGTTTCAAAAGCGATGGTCTGGTTTCACTGAACGAATTCCGTGATGTACAGGGATTGAAAATTGGTGACGAAGTAGAAGTAATGGTTGTTGAGAAAGAAGACCGCAATGGTAATCTGCACCTCAGCCGTAAGTCTGCCCGCATCTTCCGTGCATGGGAGCGTATCGTGGAAGTACACAAAACTGGTGAAGTGATCACCGGTACTGTTACCAGCAAAACAAAAGGTGGTTTGATCGTGGATGTATTCGGTATGGAAACATTCTTACCGGGTTCTCAAATCGACGTGAAGCCTGTAACTGATTACGATCAGTTCGTAGGTAAGACCATGGAATTTAAAGTTGTGAAGATCAACGAAGCCATCAAGAATGCCGTTGTATCTCACAAAGCACTGATCGAAAGCGATATCGAAGCACAGCGTGCAGAGATCATGAGCAAACTCGAGAAGGGCCAGGTATTGGAAGGTGTGGTGAAAAACATCACAGATTTCGGTGCTTTCATGGACCTCGGTGGTTTGGATGGTCTGTTGTACATCACCGATATTTCATGGGGTCGTATCTCTCACCCAAGCGAAGTGGTGAAGATGGATCAGAAATTGCAAGTGGTGGTATTGGATTTCGACGACGACAAAAAGCGTATCAGCTTAGGTCTCAAGCAACTGACGCCACATCCATGGGATGTGCTGCCTGAAGGTTTATCTGAAGGATCAGTTGTGAAAGGTAAAGTAGTAAATATTGAAGATTACGGTGCATTCCTGGAAATTCAGCCGGGTGTTGAAGGACTGGTACACGTATCTGAGATCACTTGGGCAAATACTCCGATCAACGCGAAGGAATTCTTCAAGTTGGGCGATGAGTACGAAGCAAAAGTGGTAACCTTAGATAAAGATGCACGTAAGATGAGTCTGAGCATCAAACAAATGAGCGAAGACCCATGGAGCACCATCGAGAACAAGTTCCCTGAAAACAGTAAGCACAAAGGTTTGGTGAAAAACATCACTCCATATGGCGTATTCGTTGAATTGGAGCCGGGTATCGGTGGTATGATCCACATCAGCGATCTGAGCTGGTTGAAGCGTTTCAATCACCCAACTGATTATACCAAAGTAGGTGAGCACATCGATATCATCATCCTCAGCATCGACAAAGAAAACCGTAAACTGCAATTAGGACACAAACAGTTGGAAGAAGATCCTTGGAATGCCCTGGAAGAAACTTTCGCTATTGGTAGTCTGCACGAAGGAACCGTTACCCGTAAGGATGACAAAGGTGCCTTGGTACAATTGCCTTATGGTTTAGAAGGTTTTGCACCTAACCGTCACCTGAACAAGGAAGATGGTTCTCAGGTGAAAGCTGATGAAACTGCACAGTTCATGGTGATCGAATTCGATCGCAATGAAAAGCGCATTGTTCTGAGCCATGCCCGTATCTGGGAGAAAGTAGTTGCTGAAGAAAAGGAAATTGCGAAGAAAGAAGCGAAAGCAGAATCTGACAATACCAAGAAAGCAGTGAAAAACATCCAGGCGAAGGTAGAAAAAGCAACCTTGGGTGACCTGGGAGCTTTAGCTGAGATCAAAGCCAAACTGAAGGAAGGAGAAGGCGAGAACTAATAACGCCTTCGTTTGAATAGGTAAAGAAAAAAGCTGTTCTGCTCCGCAGGGCAGCTTTTTCTTTAACAGAGGAATAAGAAATAGGAAATAGGAAATAAGAAATAAGGAAATAAGAAATAGGAAATGAAAATGAAAAATGAGGAGGAAGTAGGGGGTTAGTCAGAGGATGAGGGGCGTTTATTATTTTTTCTGGCAGTATCGATGCTTTTGAGGAAAATATAGATAAGCTCTGTACACTCTTTTCTAATTTCTGATAGATTGATAGAAATATCCCAATTCAATTTTTCAATGATAGCTAAACAATTCCTGGTTTCACGTAACTCTTTGAGTGCTATTTTCATTTTATGGATAAAGTCTGTTCTGGATTCTGCCGATTGAGCTTCACCATATTGTAAAGCTGGTGAAGATCCGCTTCTTGTTAATTGACCTCCTAAATGGTTTCCGGCAAATGTTCTGGGAAGTTTCTCAGCTATCTGAATACAGTTCACCGCAAATAGTATAAGTCTTTCTTCAAGATAAAATTTTTGTTTAGGCTCCATGTCATTTCTTTATGCTACAAATTAAAACCTTACAATAATCTAAAAATCAGGTATTTATACCAGCTATTTATACGCGTTTTTGAACCTTTTTATAGTTTCAATTCTCTTCATTTCCTATTTCTTGTTTCTTATTTCTTATTTCTCTGTTTTATGCTTTTCTTAACTCCCTGATAATCAATTCCTCAATTCAAGTTTCTAAATTGCCCATAATTAACTAATTTTGCCAACTTGTATGAAGAGGATCGTTGTCTTTTTATTGGCTGCTGTTTTACTGGTATCGTGCTCGAATAAGTTCTCAAAGGTTTTGAAGAGCAAGGATTACGAGTACAAATACAAAATGGCAGAACAGTATTATGCTAAGAAAGATTATACGAAAGCACAAGTGCTCTTTGAAGACATTTTTCCTTATGTAAAAGGTACTGCTCGTTACGAAGACATGTATTACAAGTTCGCCTATTCCTACTATTACCAGAACGATTTCATGAATGCTGAGAATCTGTTCAAGAGTTTTGTAGAGAATTTTCCGAACAGTACCAAAGGTGAGGAGTGCGATTACATGCGAGCGTATTGTTATTTCAGACAATCGCCCAAGATTGATTTGGATCAGACCAGTACGAATAAGACCATGCAGTTGATGCAGGCTTTTATCAATACACACCCTACTTCTACTCGTGTACAGGAAGCAACGGATATTATTGATAAGTGCAGAGAGAAACTGGAAGCAAAAGAATTCAAAAGCGCGCAATTGTACTACAACTTAGGTTTTTACAAAGCTGCGGCCATTGCTTTTGGAAATGTATCCGATAATTTTCCGGATTCAAAGAAAGCAGATGAATACAAACTGCAGGTGATCAAATCATATTTCCGTTATGCGGAGATGAGTTATGAAGAAAAGCAGATCGAACGTTTCCAGAAAGTGATCGAAGAATGTCAGGATTTTTCAGACCGATATGCAGATAGTAAGTATCTGGAAGAAGTCAATAAATTGAAATTACAATCAACAAATTATATTAAAAACCAGAAAAATGAGCAAGCTAAGAAGGCAAATGAGCGCTAATACCGCTAGTGTGGTTGAAACCAAAAGCCTGATTTCTATTAAAGGAAAAACAGGTAACCTGTATGAATCAATCGCCATTATTGCGCGCAGAGCTAATCAAATCAATGTTTCATTGAGAGAAGAGCTGCACAATAAACTGGAAGAGTTTGCAAGTCATACAGACAGTCTGGAAGAAATCCATGAGAACAAAGAGCAGATCGAGATCTCAAGAGCTTACGAGAAAATGCCAAACCCGGCTATCCTCGCTACGCAGGAATTCATGGAAGACAAAATCTACCACAGAAAGAACAACGATAACGATCTGTTCAGATAAGATCGTATCCCCGTATAATTTTATGAAAAACGACAGTTATTGAACTGTCGTTTTTTGTTACTTTGAGGGGAGATAGGTGAAATGTCAATGGTGAATTGTGAATTGTGAATGGTGAATGAGGGGAGAGATTCATAAATCCAAATCATCATTGGTAAGGCAGTATAATTTTTGCCGTCATTATGTATGAAATAAAAAACATTCACCATTCACAATTGACCATTCACAAACATGCTTAAAGGAAAAAAAATACTCGTTGGCATCACTGGAAGTATCGCTGCTTATAAGACCATCACATTGGTTCGCTTACTCATCAAAGCAGGTGCTGAAGTAAAAGTGGTGATGACCAACGCCGCACGTGAGTTTGCTTCACCGGTTGTACTCTCTACACTATCTAAAAATAAAGTCATCAATGACCTGGTAGAAGGCGATGAATGGTCTAACCATGTCATGCTCGGACGTTGGGCAGATGTATTTGTCATCGCTCCACTCAGTTGCAATACCATGGCTAAAATGGCGAATGGATTATGTGATAATGTTTTATTGGCTGTGTATTTATCTGCTACTTGTCCGGTAGTGATAGCACCCGCCATGGATGAAGACATGTGGCACCATCCTTCCACCAAAAGAAACCTTGATCAGTTGGAGAAAGATGGTAATCAAGTCATCAGGGTAGGGAATGGTGAACTGGCGAGTGGCTTATTTGGAGAAGGAAGAATGGCAGAGCCGGAAGAAATTTGTCAGTACCTGATCGAACATTTTTTTCGTACCGAAGAATTGAAAGGTAAAAAAGCCATTGTTACTGCCGGACCCACTTATGAAGCGATAGATCCCGTTCGATTTATTGGTAATCACTCTTCCGGTAAAATGGGTTTTGCTATTGCGGAAGAATTATACCTGCGTGGTGCGGAAGTACTGTTGATCGCAGGCCCTACCCATCAAAAGACCAATTACAAAGGAATACAAGTACGCGCAGTGGTATCGGGTGATCAGATGTATGAAGTAGCTACCCAAGAGTTTAGTGATGCGCATATCGCAGTGATGTCTGCAGCAGTTGCAGATTATAAACCTGTTAGTGCAGCAACCGATAAGATCAAAAAGAAACAAGATGCATGGGAAATTGCATTGGTGAAGAATAAAGACATCTTATTGCAACTGGGGAAAGATAAAAAGCAAGGTCAGTTTTTAATGGGCTTTGCATTGGAAACAAGCAATGAAAAAGAAAATGCATTGAGTAAGCTGCAGTCTAAGAATGCAGATGCTATTGTGCTCAATTCACTGAATGATAAAGATGCCGGATTTGGTATTGATACCAATGACGTCACTATTTTTCATAGCAATGGAATCGAAGTAAAGACCGGCATAAAATCAAAGAAAGCAGTAGCAACCGATATTGTTTCATTCATCATAAAACACCTACATGCGTAAGAATTGGATGATCATGATTTTGTTTGCTTGTTTGGGTCTTGGCGTAAAAGCGCAGGAACTGCAGGCAAGGGTTACTGTATTATCAAATAGAGTAACCACGAATATTGATCGTAAAATATTCACCACGTTGCAAAATCAATTAACCAATCTGTTGAATAATCGTAAGTGGACAACGGATGCATACAAGCAAAATGAAAAAATTGAATGTAGTTTTATCTTGAATATTGAGAGTGTAGTGGACCCCAATATTTATAAAGCAACTTTGAATATTCAAGCAGCCCGTCCGGTGTATCATTCTTCCTACCAGGCAGCTTTGGTGAATTTTCAAGATCCGGATGTCACATTCAAGTACCTAGAATTTCAGCCGGTAGAATTCAATGAAAACAGAGTGCAGGGCACTGATGCAACAGTGGCAAATCTGACAGCTGTCTTCGCTTTTTATGTGTATACAATTCTAGGATTGGATTATGATTCTTTTTCACCCAAGGCCGGAGATTCTTATTTCAGAAAAGCACAAAATATTGTTGTCAATGCACCGGAGGGAAGGGGTATTTCCGGATGGAGAATTTTTGATGGATTGCGCAACCGATATTGGTTGAATGAAAACTTAATTAATACTCGCTATAACAGAATACATGATGTGATTTATGGTTATTATAGAAATGGGTTGGATAATTTGTATGATAAAGAAGCCGAGGCTAGAAAAGGTATTTTAGATGCATTGATTCAATTGCAGTCTTTTGGCAAAGAGAATCCGAATACCATGATCCAACAGTTTTTTATGCAGGGGAAGTATCAGGAATTGGTAGGTATCTTTAAAAAAGCACCATCAGTAGAAAAAGCAAAAGCTGTAGAACTATTGAGTGAGTTGGATGTGATCAATGCGGCAAAATATAAAGAGGAGTTGAGATGATGAAGAAATTATTGCTTTGTTGTTTAATGGGTACTATCATCGGATGCTCAAATGATGTTGATGGTCGTATTATTCCCATGGATAGCATGCAGGTGATCATGTGGGATATGATGAAGGCAGACGAAGTTTTTATTAGAAAGTTAGTTGCTGATACCAATGCAACAAAAAATAAAGAAGATGTGAAGCTGTATGAAACCGTTTTTCGTATTCATAAAATAAGCAAGGATCGTTTTTTTGAGAGTTATCGGTATTATGAAGCGCATCCAATCTTAATGAAAGAGATCATTGATTCAATTGATTCCAAGTCAAATCGTGAGCGTATTGAACGCTACAGTGGTAAAAGAAACAAACTTTAATATTGCAAGCTATGAATAAAGTATTTGCAAGTGCAGAAGCAGCGATACAAGATATACATGATGGAGCAACGCTGATGCTGGGCGGATTTGGATTGAATGGGATCCCTGAAAATACCATTGCTGCATTGGTAAAAAAAGGTGTGAAAGACCTTACTTGTATTTCCAATAATGCAGGTGTGGATGATTTTGGTCTGGGTTTACTCTTGAAGACCCGACAGATCAAAAAAATGATGAGTAGTTATGTGGGAGAGAATGCAGAGTTTGAGAGACAGCTCTTAAGTGGAGAATTGGAAGTTGATCTGATTCCACAAGGCACTTTGGCAACACGTATTCAGATGGCGGGAATGGGTATCCCTGCATTTTTTACACCCGCAGGCTATGGAACGGAGATCGCAGAAGGAAAAGAAGTACGTGTATTCAACGGGAAGCCGCATCTCATGGAAATGGCATTACATGCAGATTTCGCCATTGTGAAAGCATGGAAGGGCGATACTTTAGGAAATCTGGTATTCAGAAAAACGACCAGAAATTTTTCTACTTCCATGGCAAAAGCAGGAAACATCACCATTGCAGAAGTAGAACAGCTCGTTCAACCCGGAGAATTAGATCCTGATGAAATTCATGTTGGAGGTGTATACGTGCATCGCATCTTTGAAGGCAAGGGATATGAGAAGCGAGTAGAAAGAAAAACAGTTAAATTAAGTGAAAAGTGAAAGGTGAAAAGTGAAACGGTTGTAAAAGATAATTTCTTCTTTTCACCTTTCACTTTTCACGTTTCACAAAAAAAATCTCCTATGGCTTTAGATAAATTCGGAATTGCGAAAAGAATCGCGCAAGAATTGCGGGATGGTATGTATGTGAATTTGGGGATCGGTATTCCTACCTTGGTATCCAATTTTATACCCGAGGGAATGACAGTGATTTTTCAGAGTGAGAATGGTATTCTTGGCATGGGACCTTATCCCACAGATGATCAAGTAGATGCAGATCTGATCAATGCCGGTAAAGAAACAGTAACCGTGATACCCGGCGGTGCATTTTTTGATAGTGCAGAAAGTTTTGGAATGATACGTGCAGGCAAAATTGATTTAACAGTATTGGGTGCCATGGAAGTGAGTGAGAAAGGCGATATCGCCAATTGGAAAATACCCGGTAAAATGGTGAAAGGAATGGGTGGAGCCATGGATCTGGTCGCCAGTGCCAGGAATATCATTGTTGCCATGATGCATACCAATCCGAAAGGAGAAAGTAAACTACTTCCTGCTTGTTCACTTCCTTTAACGGGTGTGGGTTGTGTTAAAAAAGTAGTGACAGAACTGGCAGTACTGGATATCACAGGGGAGGGATTTGTCTTATTGGAAAGAGCGCCGGGTGTTACCGTTGAGGAAATCATCGCTAAAACAGCCGGAAAACTTATCGTACCTGATCATGTACCGGAGATGCAATTATAATAACGGTTTATTTGTCTTGCAACTTTTATCTTTGAATCTTGTTTGTCTATTTATCTAATCATCATCAATAAAATACAACTTATGAGTATTCAGGCTGGTGCAGTAGCACCTCAGTTCTCTCTTTTTGATACCGATAAAAACAAAGTATCACTGGCTGATCAGAAAGGAAAAAATGTAGTCGTGCTGTTTTTCCCGTTAGCATTCACCGGTGTGTGTACAGCGGAACTTTGTAATGTAAGGGATAATATCGCTCTTTATAACAATACCAACGCCATTGTATTTGGTATATCAGTGGATTCATTGTTCTCTTTGGGTAAATTCCGTGATGAGCAAAAATTGAATTTCCGGTTGCTGAGTGATTTCAACAAAGAAGCTGCGAGTGCTTATGGTGTGCTTTATGAAACTTTCCCTGCTTTTGATATGCTAGGTGTAAGCAAACGTGCGGCATTTGTGATTGATAAAGAAGGAGTGGTTCGCTATGCAGAAGTATGTCCAACCCCTGGTGATCTTCCCAATTTCGAAGCCATCCAGCAAACACTCAATAGTCTGAATTAAGCTGTTTTGATCTGTTGATAAGTCCGCTGTCTATGAAGTTTAGCTTAAAAAAGTAGCTTCCAGACAGCGGATTTTGTATTTCCGGGGTCATTTTAACGTAGGTTTTTGCATAAATCGACGTCTTTGACTATTTTAGAGTATTATTAACCTATGGGAAATCGTTACACAGTCATCTTATTGATTTGTATGATCCTCGGAAGCAGTTATGCTCCCGACACAGTTTCCTATACCAACAACGAAATTCCTTTCGGAGAAACCGCTTCAAAAGTTACCCGTTTCTATCCCAACCCCGCTACTACTGTCATTAATTTTGAGTTTGACAAAACTGTTGATAGAACCTATACTTTATTGATCACCAATTTTCTAGGAAAGCGTATGACCGAGCTGAGGATCAATGAGTCAAAAATCACGGTGTCTTTGGATGATCAGTACTATCGTGGACTGTATATCTATCAACTAAGAGACCAAAGCAATCGCATTATTGAATCCGGACGTTTTCAAGTGGTGAAATAACCACTTCGGGCTTCTCTTTTTATTTTCCTTATATTTAATCTTAACCTACGGGTTATTTTTTTATTAATACCAAAGCCATATGAAAATGCTGCTACGTAGCGTACTGCTATCGCTTACTTATTTTCTGTTCTTATCTGCATTTGCACAAAACAAAACTTCAGGAGTGGAGTGGAATGCAGGAACCTTTTCCAATCTAAAATTCAGATCCATCGGTCCGGCAGTGACTTCCGGACGAATTGCTGATTTTGCTGTAAATCCTGCCAATACCAGTGAGTATTATGTTGCTACGGCAGCCGGCGGTGTTTGGAAAACAACCAATCACGGTGTTACTTTTCAACCTGTATTTGATGCACAAGGATCTTATTCTATTGGTTGTGTTACCATTGATCCTAATAATAGTAATGTGGTGTGGGTGGGTTCAGGAGAAAATAATAACCAGCGCTCCGTTTCTTATGGCGATGGCGTTTATAAGTCTGAAGATGGCGGTAAGACCTGGAAAAATATGGGTTTGAAAAACGCTGAGCATATTGCTGAAATCATTGTAGATCCTACGAATTCCAACATCATTTATGTGGCCGCTTATGGACCGGTTTGGAATGAAGGAGGAGATCGCGGTGTGTATAAATCAGTGGATGGCGGACAAACATGGAACCTCATCAAATCAATCAGTGCTTATACCGGTTGTAATGATTTGGTAATGGATCCTCGTAATCCGAATGTGTTGTATGCTGCTTTTCATCAGCGAATGAGAAAAGTGTTCACGTATATCGGTGGTGGACCTGAATCAGCACTCTATAAAACAACAGATGGTGGTACTACCTGGAAAAAAATGGAAGGTGGATTTCCGGGTGGAGAACTGGGGAGAATCGGATTGGCGATCAGTCCTGTGAATCCGGATGTATTGTATACTGTTATAGAAGCAAAAGACAACAAAGGCGGTATTTATTTATCAAGAGATAAAGGTGTGAGTTGGGAAAAAAGAAGTGGTTATGCAACTTCAGGTAATTACTATCAAGAAATTACTTGCGATCCTGTGGATGTAAATCGCATTTTTATTACAGACGTATATTATAAAGTGAGTGATGATGCAGGTAAATCTGTATACAATCTCGGAGAAATCAATAAACATATCGATAACCATGCTATCTGGATCGATCCTACTGATACCGATCATTTGATGGTAGGTTGTGATGGGGGTATTTATGAAACCTGGGATTTTGCGAAGAGTTGGGATTTCAAATCAAATTTACCGGTTACACAGTTTTATAAAGTAGCTACTGATAATGCATATCCATTTTATAGTGTACATGGCGGTACACAAGATAATTTGAGTTTAGGTGGACCCAGTCGCACCACATCTGCAAATGGTATTGTAAATGCAGATTGGTATATCACGTCTATTGGTGATGGTTTTGAAACACAGGTAGATCAATCCAATCCTGATATCATCTATGCCCAAAGTCAATATGGTGGACTCGTTCGTTTTGATCGTAAAAGTGGAGAATATCTTTCCATCAAACCATCGGAAGGAGAGAATGAACCTGCGTATCGTTGGAATTGGGATGCACCATTACTCATTAGTCAGCACGACAATGCTCGCTTATACTTTGGAGCCAATAAATTATTCAGAACAGATGATAGAGGCAATAGCTGGAAAGTGATCAGTCCTGATCTTACACGTCAGGTAGATAGAAATAAATTTGAAGTGATGGGCAAAGTATGGTCGGTAGATGCCATCGCAAAAAACGGTAGTACAGATATATACGGACAGCTCACGACTGTTGCAGAATCCAAATTGAATCAGAATATGATCTGGGTGGGTACTGATGATGGCTTGATTCAACTGACGACAGATGGTGGTGCCAATTGGACAAAATTTGATAATCTTCCGGGTGTACCACCGATGAGTTATGTACACCAGATCATCGCATCATTGCATGATGTGAATACGGCATATGTTTGTTTCAATCAGCATCGTAATGGTGATTTTAAACCTTATGTACTCAAGACGACCGATGCAGGTAAGACATGGAAACCCATTCAATCGAATTTGCCACAAAGAGGAAGTGTATATACCATTGCAGAAGATCATGTTGATCGCGATCTGTTATTTGTAGGAACTGAATTTGGTGTATTCTTCTCAAATAATGGCGGACAAGAATGGACGCAATTAAAAGGCGGCTTACCGGTAGCGGCTGTACGTGATATGGAAATTCAGCGTCGAGAGAATGACCTGGTGATTGCAACATTTGGTCGTGGGTTTTATATTTTGGATGATTATAGTGTATTGAGAAATTTCAAAAAAGAAACACTCAATAAAGACGCTGTGATTTTCCCTGTGAAAGAAAGCTTGATGTTCATTGAAAGATATCCATTAGGCTTACGTGATAAGGGACATTTGGGTAGTAGTTATTTCAGTACACCCAATCCCTCTGTAGGTGCAGTATTTACTTACTACGTAAAAGAAGACAGTAAAAAGTTACGTGATCTTCGATTGGAACAAGAAAAGGCGAAAGGAGAGAAGGGAGAGAAAATATATTATCCATCCATGGATAGTTTACGAATGGAAGACAATCAACCTGAACCCTATTTGTTATTTACGATTCGAGATAAAGCCGGAGATGTGGTTCGTCATTTAAAAGCACCGGCGAAAAAAGGGTTACAAAAAATTGTTTGGGATTTCCGTTACGCTACACCGGCACCTGTACTGGGTAGAGTAACACTTGCTCCTGATCAATTATTTGGGGGAGAAGAAAAGGGACATCTGGCTATGCCGGGAGAATACACTGTTTCATTATCAAAGTATGAAGACGGCAAACTCACTGAACTTACAAGTCCGGTAAGCTTCACTTGCAAATTGTTACAGCAAAGCAGCTTACCGGTGAATATGGAAGAGAATGTGAAGTTCTATAAACAAGTTGCTGCACTCAGAAAAGCTGCAAGTGCTACGTCAGATCTCTTTAATAATATGCGTAATCGATTGAACAATATCAATACTGCTACGAATGATATGTTAGCAGCGCCAAAATCAATACTGGAAAGAGCGTATGCATTGACGCAAGAATTGAATACGATTGGTATTCAGCTCAATGGTGATCAATCAGTTGCAAGAAGAGAATTTGAAACCGCTCCATCTATCAATGGAAGAATAGGTGATGTTGAGGGGGGTATTTGGAATTCTACGTCTGTGATTACAGAAACATTTAAAAAAGATTATGCAATTGCTTCTAAAGGATTAACCGCTGTGCTTACAGCCATGCGTAAACTTGATACGGCCATAACAGCATTGGAAAAAGAACTGGACCTGAATAAAGCACCTTACACACCGGGCAGATGGCCTGAGTGGGGGGAGAGGTGAAAAGTGAAAAGTGAAAACTCTGTGGTAAAATAAACCACAGAGTTTTTTATAAATCAGACATCCGACATTCTCTCTATCTATCCGTAACCTCCACAATCAAAAATTTCAAATAGTTGGTGTTCTCCAACCCCCAAATGATCGGATGATCACTGGCTTGTGCTTGGAATGTAACCTGTCTAATCTTTTTACGGGCATCTTTCGCGGCCATTTCGATGGTCTGTAAAAACAGTTCGGGTTGAACGAGATTGGTACAACTGGAAGTCACTAAAAATCCTCCATTGCGAATCAGTTTCATACCTCTGAGGTTGATCTCTTTATAACCTGTAATGGCTTTTTGAATATTTTCCCTGCTCTTGGTAAAGGCAGGTGGGTCTAACATTACCACATCATATTGTCTGCCATCCTTACCCCATTGTTTCAATACATCAAATGCATTCATGGCTTCAAACTTGCAAATGTTTTCAAGTCCGTTGAGTGCTGCATTTCTATTAGCTTGAGTCACTGCATTTTCAGAAATATCCAAACCTAAAACAGATTTTGCTCCGTAATGTGCGGCATGAATTTCAAAAGTGCCGGTATAGGTGAAAGCACCTAATACTTCTGCACCTTTTACAATATGCTGAATGGCTCTTCTGTTATCTTGTTGATCTAAGAAGTAACCTGTTTTTTGTCCGTTCTCAATATCTACATGAAACTTTAATCCATTTTCTTGGATGATGATATTGGTATCGAATGATGCAGATAAAAATCCTTTCTGCTGTGTTAATCCCTCCAGTTCACGAACGGGTACATCATTTCTTTCATAGATGCCTTTTGGGGAGAATATAGATTCCAGCGCTTTTACAATGGCAGGTTTCCATTGATCCATTCCATATGACAAGGTTTGTAAAACAAAAATAGTCATTGAATTTATCGATGATGAGTGCAGGCATTTGATCGGCTTCTCCAAAAATCAAACGGCAATTTTCTGTATACCCGATTTTTTGTCGGTACTGCCAAGCATTGGCAATACGGTCATGAAAAAACTGGTCATTGATCTCTTCCTGTTTGCGGGTGAGCAGCCTGACCATGATCTGCGATTTTGGGTTTGCATATCCTCTGCCGGCGTATTTCCCATCTGCATAATAGACATCCACAATCTCTCCGGCTTCAACAGGTCCGGTTACCCTCTCTACCTCATTTCCAAATATCCAAGGGTGCCCGTTGGCAATACGCTGGGCGATTTTTTTTCTAAGATATACTTTCGTCATGCCGCGAAGATAATCCACACCCTCCAAGCCCTGTTCTTTGGCAGCTAAAAACCTGAAAAACAGGGCATTTGACTGACAGGAAGCCTTGATTTATCAGGCAGACTGTCAATTTTTCCCGTTTCTTTGCATCGGCAAAATTTTTGACAGTCTTGCCCCGAAAAGTATTCAACAAAATAATTATGGAAGAGCAGGCAACAACACAGACACCCGTGAACGAAGAAACACAAGCCAATATTGATATCAATGCGGATGAGAATGCAGCTGGTACTTCTCATTTGAATGAGCCGGTAGCAGAGGAAAATCAGTTGGAAAAACTGCAGGCTGAGTTACAAGAGCAGAAGGATAAATACCTCCGTCTCATGGCTGAGTTCGATAATTTCAGACGTCGTACTGCCAAAGAGCGTATTGAATTGATTCAAACAGCTGGGAAAGATGTGATTGTTTCATTGCTGGATGTGTTGGATGATTGTGATCGTGCAGAGAAACAATTGCAAAGCAATGATGATATTGCCGTACAAAAAGAAGGCATTCAATTGGTCTTTAATAAACTTCGTTCTAACCTTCAATCAAAAGGAGTGAAAGCCATGGAAAGTATCCATGCAGAGTTTGATGTAGAGAAACACGAAGCCATCACAGAAATTCCGGCTCCCACTGAAGAGTTAAAAGGAAAAGTACTGGATGAAGTCATGAAAGGATACTACCTCAATGATAAGATCATTCGTTTTGCAAAAGTGGTGGTAGGGAAATAAAGTTTGAATTTTTGATTTCTTGATTTTTCGATTCAATTAGTTAGGTCAAGAAAAACAAATCAAAAAATCAAACATCAAAAAATCAAAGATCAAAATGGCTAAAAGAGATTTTTACGAAATATTGGGTGTGGGCAAATCAGCTTCTGCCGATGAGATTAAAAAAGCTTATCGTAAGGTAGCTATGCAATACCATCCTGATCGTAACCCGAATGATAAAGAGGCAGAAGAAAAATTTAAGGAAGCTGCCGAAGCCTATGAAGTGCTGAGTGATGCGGATAAGAAAGCCAAATATGACCGATATGGACATGCAGCTTTTGGTCCGGGTACCGGCGGTGGTGCAGGTGGTTATAGTAATATGGATGATATCTTCAGCCAGTTTGGAGATATTTTCGGTGATGATATGTTCGGAAGTTTCTTTGGTGGCGGCGGAAGAAGAAGTAGTGGTGGTGGTGGAAGAGCCCGTGGACAAAGAGGAAGCAACCTGCGCATCAAACTGAAATTGAATTTTGAAGAAATTGCGAAAGGAGTCACCAAGAATGTAAAAGTGAAAAAACATGTCTTGTGCAATACCTGTGGCGGTAATGGTGCAAAAGATAAAAATAGTGTTCAGAATTGTGGAACCTGTGGTGGTAGCGGACAAGTGAGAAGAGTGACCAATACTTTTCTTGGACAAATGCAAACCGTAACTACCTGTCCAACTTGTAATGGTGAAGGTTCCACTGTAACTGCTAAATGTGGTGCTTGTAAAGGAGAGGGTAGAATGTATGGAGAAGAAACTATTGGCATTGATATTCCGGCAGGTGTTTCTGAAGGAATGCAGTTAAGTATGAGTGGAAAAGGAAATGCAGGAGAGCGCGGTGGATTTGCAGGAGATTTAATCATTCAAATTGAAGAAGAAACACATCCTGAATTACAGCGCGACGGATTGAATGTTGCTTATGACCTTCATATCTCTTTTCCGGATGCTGTTTTCGGAACACAAGTAGAAGTGCCTACCATTGATGGGAGAGCAAAAATTAAAATTCCTGCTGGTACACAGAGTGGTAAAATATTTAGACTCAAAGGCAAAGGATTTCCGGAAGTACAAGGGTACAATAAAGGAGATCAATTGATTTATGTCAATGTTTGGACACCACAGCAAGTGAGCGATGAAGAGAAACAGATATTGGAGAAACTAAGTCATAGTCCTAATTTTAAACCTCAACCTACGAAGAGCGATAAGAGTTTTTTTGATCGTGTAAAAGAAGCATTCAGTTAGTCTGATTTTCTTTTTTTCTTTGATGGGTTGTAAAGTTGCATGGCTTTCTCCAGCAGATGTTGAAATTCCTGTTGGAGGATATTGTTGGGTGAGACAGTATGTTTACTGAATAAAGCCACATCTTCCAACTGGAATCCCTGCGTGAACTTTGATTTTCGTAAAATATTGCCAAACATTGCAACAGCGGCGGCAAAACGATAGATACTATCTGTTTGTTCAATTTTTCGTCCGCGATACGGTGCTGTAAAATATTGTTCTTTTTGATTACCACTGAAAGGATCTTTAAAACGTAGTATTACTTCCGCTAAAGGTGAATTCGCGGAAGTACTGCTGTCTTTTGCAGGAATGATTTCAGCAATCGCCATGATGGCGTGTCCGCTGCCTATTTCTCCCCCTTCTAATGTACTACTGCTATCTTCTAATGCAGTTTTTTTATTGTCAAATCCTACCAGCCGATATGCTGCAACAGTTTCCGGATTGAATTGAAGTGTAATGGATGCATCATTGGCAACAGTAAAAATATTTTTGGTAAACTCTGTTACCAATACTTTTTCTGCCTCTCTGATTTGATCGATATATGCAAAATTACCATTGCCTTTTTTAGATAATGTTTCCAATTTGCTGTCTTTGTAATTACCCATTCCTACACCTAAGCAGGTAAGATATATACCACTCATTTGATAACGCGTAATGAGTTCTTCCAGTTCCTTTTCTGATGATTGTCCCACATTGAAATCTCCATCAGTCGCCAGTATCACCCTATTGTTTCCCCCTTTGATAAAATTTTTCTTCGCAGTTTCATAAGCCAACTGAATGGCTCCAGCGCCTGGTGTATCACCTCCGGCAGATAAGGAATCAATGACTTTTTTGATCAGATCTTTATGTTGTCCACCCGTAGGTGCCAATACCATCGCTACGCCGCCACCATATGTAATAATAGAAACAGTGTCGATAGGTCTCAGATTATTAATGAGTAAACGAAATCCGGATTGTAATAAGGGCAATCGATTGGGCTTATCCATCGAGCCGGAAATATCAATTAGAAAAACCAGATTGGAAGGCGGGACTTCATGGAGTGGAATGGTAGGTGCTTGTAATTGTAAGAACAATAGTTGGTGTTGAGGGTTCCATGGACAACTACTATGTTCATACGCATATGAAAATCTTTTTTCTGTCTGTAGGCTATTGGGTGGAAGTGGTAAACTGAAATAGTTCAGCATTTCTTCAATACGTACTGCATCTTGTGGAATCATCATTCCATTATTGATGAATCTTCTGATATTGCTGTAAGAGGCATTGTCGATATTCAAAGAAAATCCTGTTTCAGGAAATGTTTTAGTTTTCATCAACTCATTCTCGATGATGCTGGTATAACTTTCTCCCAAACCCAGACTATTGATGACAGCGCCTGTAGAGAAATTTTTTACAATAGAAGTTTTATAGTTTTTATACACTTTCGAAGTGCCCGAACTTGATTTCATCTGTAGTAGTTGAAACTGTCGGCTGTCAACATATATACTTAATGGATCATAGCCTTCAAAGCTTAAGTGGATACTATCTTTCACAGAAGGTATCGGGATACCAAAGGATCCACTTCCTCCCGAAAAAAAAATGAGACTGGGTTTGGAACTGATTTTTATTTTGACACCACTCAATAAAACACCTTGCTCATTTCTGATCTCACCGCGTAAATAATATTGAGCGTGTGCAGCATGGGTCAGCGATAGCAATAGCAATATCCAAATGAATGAGCGCATTTGGCAGGGGTTTACATAACAAGTTAACGTAAAAATGCTGCTACTCTGTATGTATAAGGCGTTAAAGCCTTGTTATGCTTCGTCTTTGAGCTGATAGATTTCTCGAATATTCCTACCCAAACCATCATAATCCAGTCCGTAGCCAAGTACAAAACGGTTGGGGATGGTAAAACAGCAATAATCAATCTGTACCGGATACTTCATGGCATCGGGCTTATGTAGTAGTACCGCCACTTTTAAAGAGAGTGGTTGTTGATTGACAAGTTGCGGCAGAAATTCACTGAGTGTTTTACCGGTATCAATAATGTCTTCCAATATTACAACATGTCGGTTATTGATCTCTGTATCTAATCCAATGGCAGTAATAACATGTCCGGTAGATTTGGTACCCTTGTATGAAGCCAATTTAATAAAGCAAATTTCAGCTTCAATCGATAACTCTTTGAACAAATCAGCAGAAAACATGAACGATCCATTCAAGATAGAAATGAACAAAGGTTTTTTACCCTGATAATCTTTATCTAATTGAGCTGCCAGTTCTTTGATCTTTTTATGGATCAATGTTTCCGGTAAATAGGGAATGAATTCTTTGTCATGAACTTTGATTACCTGCATGGATCTATTATTTTGTAGATTTCTTTTTTGTTCCTTTATTGATCTCAGTAGGGGAGCGTAAAAATAATTTTTGTCCGGCAGAAAGCTGACTGTCTTTCTTTAACTTATTATACTCTAATAAACTCTCCATTCTAATACCTTCTTTCTGACAAACATCATGTAAGTTTTCACCCGCGGTTACTTCATGAAAATCAGAAGCACCTCTTTTTTGTTTTTTCTCAATGAAGAGTACCCGATCGATATCGAGTATGTCGATCTCAGATAATTCATTGAACTCAAAAAGTTTGCTTAAGCTAATATCATATTGATGTGCCAATGCTAACAAAGAAGTGCCCTCTTTAGCATGTACAGCTTTTGTATGATTGATGGTAAATACGCCTTCCGGATAAGCAACTATTTTCTTTTCTTCAGCAACAGTGCTTGTTTTTTTATCTGTCTCTTCTGTTGGTTTTATTTTTTTAACACTTGTATTAGCTGTTTGAAGCTCTGTTTGCGGGGCATCTGTTTCCTCTTTTACTACAGCTGTTTTTTGGGTATCATTTTTAATGGCAGCTTCATTTTTGATGGCAGGTACAGATACTTGCTCTGTAGTTACATGGGGGGCCGTTGTATTTTGTACTGATACTGTAATGGGAGCAGTTTTATTTTCCATCATAGCAATGCCCTGAATCGTATATTGATTCAAATGATAGTCTTCAATGACGCGTAATAATTTTTCAGGATAGGTTTTATTCGTGGCATAACCTGCTCTTTTTAATCCGTATGCCCAACCTGTAATATCGGTTAGTTCTAATTTAAAGAGGAAAGAATAGTGTGGACGTGTCTTTAAAAAATCAGAATGATCGCGGTAAGATTCTTCCGGTGATTTATATACACGGAAACATTCTCCTTTTGCATCATCATCCTGGAATATTTTATCTCCGGTCCATTCAGTTTTACATTTTATACCGAAATGATTATTGGCATTTTTTGCCAGTGTGCTTTCTCCAAACTGTGATTCCAGAATACCTTGCGCCAACTTGATGGAAGCAGGTACGCCTGTGCGTATCATTTCCTGAATGGCAAGGTCTTTATAGCTATTGATATAAGCTTCTGTTCTTTCTTTCACACTGTTACTCTGTGCAACTGAAGTTATCAGTGCAGCGTTGAGTAGTGTGATCAATAAGAAGATTTTTTTCATGTCGTTTTCTTTTTTACCATCAGTAATCCGTCTCTGATGGTGAGTAAAACCTGTTCAGTTCTAGGGTCTTGTTTCACATGTTCATTGAATGCATGTATGGCTTTGGCATTCTTTCCACTAATAGGGTCTTCCAATACCTGTCCGTGAAACAGCACATTGTCTGCAAGAATGATACCATTTTCGGCTATACGTGGAATCAATTGTTCATAGTAGCCTATATACCCCGTCTTATCCGCATCAATGAAAACCAGATCCCATGGATGATTCAGCGTAGGAATGATTTCCCCCGCATTTCCGATGTGCAAATGTATTTGATCCTTTCTGTAGCTTTTGCTAAAATAGTTCCGGGCTATTTGGGCATCTTCCTCCCTGCATTCGATGGTATGAAGTTCTCCATCGTTCTGTAGACCTTCTACCAGACAAAGCGCACTGTATCCGGTAAAAGTTCCTATTTCTAAAACGTATTTTGGACGTAGAATAGTACTTAGGAAAGCAAGGAATTTTCCCTGAACCTGTCCACTCAGCATATGGGCATGGGGGTGATGGGCTTTTGTATACTCCTCAATCTCGGTCAACAACGCATCATCAGCCGAGGTAAATAGCTGTGCATAGGCTTCTGCCTCAGGGGAAACGATCAGGGGGGTAGACATGGGGCAAAGATAGGGATAGGTGGTGGTTCATGGCTAATGGTTTATAGTCCATGGTTTTAGTGAGTAGGTAATAAAAAATTTTAAAATTATTTGTGAAACTGACTATGATTTACGATTTATCAATGTGTATGAAAAATTATTTTCTCTACATATTGATTACTTGAATTGCGGCAAATTATATCCAATGATAATAGTGTCTTTTGCGATTTTTTAAATCTCATATAATTACTTGTCTAATCATGAAGATAATTTATTGATTTGAAATGATTTATAAATATTTTATATATATTCCAATAGTTATCTATATTGCATATAGATAATAAAATATTCATAAATAAAATATGAAAGATGTTGCTTAAAATAGCTTTTGCTTTGATATCATGTAGTTTCTTATATACCTCCTTTTCTCAGGATGTGAAAAAGGATTCACAAAAGACTGAAACTAAAATGGATGTATTGGCATCTAAAACTGGTGTAATAGTTAAGTTTATTGATTATAAATTACCTGACTTAAAATTGTCTTATGGTTCGGTAGCTGAAACAAGAATAAGAAAGATTATAAGTGGTACTGAGATAAAATTTTTTTATCAAATCGAAAGTCAAGGAAAATATAGTAGCAGTACTGCATCTATCGACTATACCGATTTAATTGATATTATTAATGCTTTAAAAGCTTTAAAAAGTGAAGTTGATAAAGATGTTTTACTTAACCCAGACTATTTAGAAAATAAATTTTCTACGCTTGATGGATTTCAAGTTGGCTATTATGTAAGTAAAAATAAGGTTAGCTGGTATTTAAGACTTGAAAAGTATGGATCTGACGCAACGATTTTTATTAAAGACGGTGAAGTCATTGAAAATGCTTTTAATGACGCGAGAATAAAAATAGAAGAATTGAAGAAATGAGTTTTTATTTCAGATTACAACTCTAAAAAAAATCTATAATGAGTTTTCATTCACAATCATCAGCTTTAAAAAGGTATATTAAAGATACTTTTGAACAGTTTGTTTCACCAATAGAAACTGTGCAATGGTCAACATGGGAAACCAATGATGATATGCCTGACGGGAAACATATCATTTGGGTAGGTTTTTATACTCTTTCTATGGCATTATCAAATATTGACAATCATTTTTCTATAGATGAAGTTGACTTTTTTCGTGATATAAAAAATATATTCGATGTAGAAGATTCTAACGTCGCAGCTTTACCATCAGAAAAGCTTTTACATATTTACAAAGATAATTTTGAAGAAAATCGTCATTTGTTTGGAGAGATTAAGGTGCCAATTGCAGTAGAATATTTGGATATCTACGATAATGCTTACGGAACTGACTTTGGACAAAGTGCAAGAACTATGTATTTCCGATTTGCTAATGCCTTTGTAAAAGCTGACGGGACTGTGAATGAAGCTGAAGTTGAAGCGCTTGAAAAATTAAAAAGTTTATTATATCCATTAGAAAATGATACAGTTGAAGTTTCAAGTATTTCGTTTGGTTCCCCAAAAAATGAAGAAACAAGCCCTCGTTCTTTTGATGAATTAATGGCTGAGCTAGATAACTTAATCGGATTAAATAATGTGAAGAGAGATGTTCTTGAAATGATTAACTTTCTCAAAGTTCAACAATTAAGGGAAGCTAAAGGGTTGTCGGTTACGCCTACTACAAAACATCTAGTTTTTTATGGAAATCCCGGAACAGGGAAAACTATGATAGCAAGACTTTTAGCAGAAATTTACAAAGAGTTGAATGTCATAAATAAAGGACATTTAGTGGAAACAGATAGAGCTGGTTTAGTAGCAGGTTATGTAGGTCAAACTGCTTTAAAAGTTCATGAAGTTGTTAATAGGGCATTAGGAGGGGTTTTATTTATTGATGAAGCTTATACTTTGAAAAGTGATAGTGGTGATTTTGGAGCAGAAGCAATTGATACTTTATTGAAACTAATGGAAGATAATAGAAATAATCTTATTGTTATTGTAGCGGGTTATACTGAAAAAATGAAGGCGTTTCTTTCAGCAAATCCTGGATTAAAATCGAGATTTAATAAATATCTTTTTTTTGAAGATTATTCTCCTGAAGAGTTAAAAAATATTTTTCTTAAGCTGTGCCAAGATGCTAGTTTTCATGTAACAGACACTGCTAAAGAAAAAATATTTGGAATATTTAATATTCTCTCCAAACATAAAGATGAATCTTTTGGAAATGCACGATTGGCAAGAAATATCTTTGAAAAAGCAGTGAATAATCAGGCTAATCGAATTATTGTTATTAGTGAAATAACAGAAACGATCTTATCAACAATAGAAGTATCAGATATTCCTGACGAATTAGAGATTCAGTTGTCTATATCATCAATTTACAAGTAAAAAAATAGTATGTGAATTTGTCGTAGTTCAGAAAAGCTAATTGTGTAAATTTTTTTTCTTCGAAATCAGCATCAATCCTGAGAAAGTAATAGCTCCATTGATAATCAGGAGTTCCAATCCAATTTCGAAGGAGCCGAATATTTGTTTTTGGAATTTATCCAACATCAGACAGATCAATGGCGAGGCAATACAAACGATGGGAACCAGTGTATCATTTACTGAACGTTTCAATAAAATACCAAAAGTAAAAAGACCTAATAATGGTCCATAAGTATAAGCAGCCACTTTCAATATAACACCGATCATACTGCTGCTATCGATCCATTTATACACCATTACAAATAACAAGAATATTCCGGCAAATACGAGGTGTACTCTTTGTCTGATTTTTTTCTTTTGTGCGTCTGTCCAGTCATCTCTTCTTTGTAAACCAATGATATCAATACAAAATGATGAGGTCAATGCTGTAATGGCCCCATCGGCACTCGGGAATAATGCGGAGATCAGGGCGATGATGAATATCACAGATACCAAACTTGGCATATGGTTGAGTGCAATCGTAGGGAAGAGTTTATCGCCTGTTGCAGCTATTCCTTGTGCATCGGCATACAAGTGTAAGAGTCCACCTAGGAATAAGAACAAACCGATTACCGCCAACATGATAAATCCTAAAGTCACTACATTCTTTTGTGAGTCTTTCAAAGTCTTCACAGAAATGTTTTTTTGCATCATCTCCTGATCCATTCCTGTCATGGTGATGGTTACAAAAGCACCTGCAAGAATTTGTTTCAGGAAAAAGAAACGGCTTTCAGGTTCAGTAAAGAATATTTTGGAATATCCTTTATCACCCATGGCAGCAAAGCTTTCAGAGATACCCATATCCAGCTGACTCAAAATATACACCACGCAAATCACTAGTCCAATTAACATACAGGAAGTCTGTAATGTATCGGTCCATACGATTGTTTTTACACCTCCTTCATACGTATACAATAAGATCATCGCCAGAATGATGAGTGTGGTTGCCCAGAAAGGCACATGAAAACTTTCCAGGATTGCATCTTGTAAAATACGCACCACCAAATAAAGACGTGCAGTGGCACCCAGTGTTCGGGATAAGATAAAAAAGGATGCGCCCGTTTTATAGGAGTTCACTCCCAAGCGAGAGCTTAGATAGTTGTAGATGGAAGTGAGGTTCAATTTATAATACAGAGGTAATAATACAAATGCAATTACCATATAACCAATCAGGTATCCCAATGTAATTTGCATGTACGCAAATGATTCTTTGGCAACAGCTCCCGGCACACTTACAAAAGTGACACCACTCAATGAAGTGCCGATCATACCAAATGCCACCAGCATCCAGTTACTATTTCTGTTACCGATAAAGAAAGAATCGTTGTTACTGTTTCTTCCGGTATACCAGGCAACTACCAATAAGATTAAAAAGTAAATGATCACAAAGGAGAACAACAGGAGTGGAGACATATCCAAAGGGTTTATGGCGTTAATACGATCGTTCCCGATAAAGATAGGGGTTGTTTGCGTTTTATTGCAGGTTTTAGTTTTTAAAATTCATAAATAAAATACATCCTCTAATATTCTGCAAACATATTCATGCTTACATTGCGACGTAAATTCAAATCAATGCAGGTAAAGCATGTTGCAGTTTTTTGCGGTTCAAAAAATGGGAATAACCCTCTTTTCGTGGCAGATGCCTCGAGATTGGGCAGGTTAATGGCTGAAAAGAAAGTAACACTGATCTATGGCGGTGGTAATAAAGGATTGATGGGTGCTATTGCCAATGCAGTGATGGAACATGGCGGAAAGGCCATTGGTGTGATACCGGAAGTGTTATTGGAATGGGAACATCAACATGAGGGTATTACAGAATTACATGTGGTGAAGGATATGCATATTCGAAAAAAAATGATGTATGAATTATGCGATGCTGCGATTGTATTGCCCGGTGGTAACGGTACATTGGATGAATTGTTTGAAATGCTTACCTGGAATACATTGAATATCCACAATAAAAAAATTATCCTGCTGAATTCAGCAGGATATTATGAGTCATTGATTGATCATATTGAAAAAATGACCGCAGAAGGTTTTCTATATGAAGACTGGCGGAAACGTTTGATTGTGGCCGACAGTGTTGATGAAGCACTTACTTCTTTCGATTGAGATACATACCAAATCCTGCTCTGAAAACCGGTAATGGATCATTGAACTGATCACGATAAGGGGAATTGATATTTTGTAACACATCAATCATCAATGTTACATAAGAATATTGAGAGCCAACCATTCTGGAACCATAACCAATACCTACCAATAAACTTTCTGCGCTATAGTTGTATTTAAATGTTTGTCCCGATATCACATTCTTTTGTGAGGAGTTAATCCAGTTATATTCCGGTTGTACTTGGACATGTAAAAAATTCACCGGCCAGATACGCAGAAAAGTACCCGCCCCATAATTAAAATTCCGAAAACGTGTATTGCTGAAATCAGAAGCATTTTGTGAAAAATAATTCACGTTCAGTGCTACTCCAGCATCTAACCAGTTATTGAAACTGTATCCAATTTCCGGGTTGACACCTACATTAAAAAAGCGATTACCCAAAGAAAGATTGACGGCGGCACCCAAAAAAGTATTTTCTCTTTTAAACTTTCCTTTCTTTTCATCTGCCTCATTGTTTTGTGCCATAGAAGACAAGCAAAGCAACAAACAAAGAGAGGTTAACAGTATACTGTTTTTCATAGTTGCAGGTGTTTCATCAAAAATACGTTACTAGTTCAGGTCAAAAATCTTTCCGGCATTTAAAATATTGTTAGGATCAAATGCTTTTTTGATTTCTCTCATCAAATACATATTGGCATCACGGAAAACAGTAGATAGATACGGTTTCTGGATCAAACCAATACCATGTTCACCACTAATGGTTCCGCCTAATTTTTGTACCAATTCGAATAACGCCCTTAATGCTTGCGTCATTTCTTCGTTACCATGACTATTCTTAATGGTAGGGTGATTGATTCTGATATGCAGATTACCATCACCGGCATGTCCATAACAAACAGCATGGAAACCATATTGTTTACCCAATTCTTTGACTCCTTTGATTAGTGCGGGTAATTCAGCACGAGGTACTACCGTGTCTTCTTCAATGGTATAACCACTGGTTTTCACCGCTTCTGCCACACGGCGACGTAGTTTCCAGAGTTCTGCTTTTTGTTGTGCGTCATCTGCAAAGAATATTTCTCCTGCATCAAATTGCGTCAAGAGTTCTGCAATGGATTCCATCTCACTCATCAATACATCCATATTGTTGCCATCTACTTCAATGATGAGATGTGCTGCAATAGAATCATCAACAGGAACAGCGGTACTATCTACCATTTGACTTACAATCTTCAATGCATCTATCTCTACCAATTCCAATGCACTTGGTACAAAACCCGCACGGAATATAGCACTTACGGCTTCACTTGCTTTTTCCAAAGAAGCGAATGGTACCAACATCAGCAGATCATATTTTGGGAAAGGAATTAGTTTCAACACAATTTTGGTGACAATTCCCAACGTGCCTTCACTACCTACCATTAACTGGGTTAGATTATAACCTGTTGAATTTTTTAAAACATTCGCTCCTGTCCAAATGATTTCTCCGTTGGGTAAAACCACTTCAAGATTCAATACATAGTCTTTTACTACACCATATTTTACAGCTTTCGGTCCGCCACTGTTTTCTGCGATATTTCCACCGATAAAACAACTGCCTCTGCTACTCGGATCGGGAGGGTAGAATAACCCCTTTTCTTTTACAGCATTTTGTAATACTTCTGTAATCACACCCGGTTCAGTGATGACTTGTAGATTTCTTTCATCGATCGATAGAATACTGTTCATTCTTTCTGTCGATAATAGTACTCCACCCAAATGTGGCAAAGCACCACCACTTAAACCTGTACCTGCACCTCTAGGAGTTACAGGAATACGGTCTTGGTTACAGATCGACATGATGGCAGCAATTTCTTCGGCCGTTCTAGGTTTTAATACCACTTCCGGTAGGAACAAGAGTCTTTCTGTTTCATCGTGCCCATAATGATTCAAATTTTCTTCATCTACTAACACATAGGCGTCCCCAACAATAGATTTGAATTTTTCTACATGTGCAGTTGTAATCAATCCCTTTCCGGCTATAACCCCCATATCTGAATAATTTTGGTAAAAATAATTCCTGTCAGGCACAAGTGTGCAGGAATCTGCGCTTTTACGCTGAATTTTTTATAAAAACTTCAATTTTTTCATGATCAGAGCATAAAATTCACCTGAGTCTGTTGGATTTTTTGAATATCCTACAATGATTTCCGCAAACGATTGATAAACTATAACGTGTAGATATTACATAAAAGAATTGGTGAAATGATTAAACGGTTAATTTTGCCCAACTAACTAACGATTGTTCGTATATGACTGAATCTATGACCCAATTGAATCTGCAACAAATCACAGCATTAGGTTTAACCGGTACCCATCAGCTTCATTATCAATTAAGTCCGGAAGTATTGACTGAGCAAGCCGTATTGAGAAACCAAGGAACGCTGAATGACACAGGCGCTCTTTGTATCAATACCGGAGAGTTTACCGGTCGTTCTCCTCAGGACAAATTCATTGTGAAGGACAGTATCACTGAAAACACTGTTCATTGGAATAATTTCAACATTGCCATTGAAGAGCGATACTTTTTTCAGTTGAAAGAAAAAATGATGCAATACCTCAATGGTAAAGAAGAACTATGGGTTCGTGATGCTTATGCTTGTGCTGATCCGGCTTATCGCATGAATATCCGTGTGATCAATGAAAATCCATGGAGTAATTTATTTGCTTATAACATGTTCCTTCGTCCAACAGAACAGGAACTGGACAATTTCCAACCTGAATGGCACATCATTCAGGCACCTGGCTTCAAAGCTGATCCTGCGGTGGATGGAACACGTCAGCATAATTTTGCGGTTGTTTCATTTACACACAAAACCATCCTAATTGGTGGCACTGGTTATACCGGTGAAATGAAGAAAGGCATTTTTACCATCTTGAATTATGTATTACCCCAACAGAAAAATGTATTGAGCATGCATTGCAGTGCCAATATGGGTAAGGATGGTGATGTGGCTATTTTCTTTGGTTTGAGCGGAACCGGAAAAACAACCTTAAGTGCAGATCCTAATCGCAAACTGATTGGTGATGATGAACATGGTTGGACTGCCAACAGCGTTTTCAATTTTGAAGGCGGTTGTTATGCAAAGACCATTGACTTAAGTGAAGAAAAAGAACCGGAGATTTATCATGCTATTCGTCCGGGTGCATTGGTGGAGAATGTAGGTTTTGAAAATGGCAGCAATAAAATTGATTTTGCGAGTAAAAAGATTACTGAAAATACACGTGTAAGTTATCCGCTTCATTTTATCAGCAATGCTGCTGAACCCAGCATTGGAGGCTTACCAAAAAATATTTTCTTCCTGACTTGTGATGCCTATGGTGTTTTACCTCCAATCAGTAAACTAACGCCCGGACAGGCAATGTATCAATTTATCAGTGGATACACAGCCAAAGTTGCAGGAACGGAAGCAGGTGTTACCGAGCCTAAGTCTACTTTCAGTGCATGTTTTGGCGCACCTTTCTTGCCTTTACATCCCGGTAAATATGCTGAGATGTTGGGTAACAAAATGAGAGAACATGAAGTGAATGTATGGATGATCAATACCGGATGGAGTGGTGGATCTTATGGTGTTGGTAGCAGAATGAAACTCAGCTATACCAGGGCTATGATTACAGCAGCTCTGAATGGTGATTTAGATCATGTGCAATTTGAAGCACACCCGGTATTTGGTATGATGATGCCAGTTACTTGTCCGAACGTGCCTTCAGAAATGTTGAACCCACGTAATACCTGGGCTGATACGAATGCCTATGATGCAAAGGCTAAAGATCTGGCACAACAATTCATCAATAATTTCTCTAAATATGCAGCCGGCGTAAGCGATGAAATTTTACAAGCAGCCCCTAATGCTTAACTGCTGAAGGGTACTCTATAAAGATACTAAACTCGGTCTCTTCGATTGCTTTGTCTGTTTGAGTGAAATCCCGTCCTCGTGGCGGGATTTCTGTTTTGGTCGATGGTCCATGGTCAATGGTTGGGTTATTGCTTATGGTTCATAGCGTATGATTGATGGTCAATAGTATATAAAATAATAACTATAAACCATACGCCATGGACCATCAACTTATTTTTTAAACTCAATAATATACTCAGACATGTACTTCCCCAAATCCGAGTACTTGAAAAATAAGCGAGCTTTTTTTCCTAGTCGCATACTGGTTCGCTTGGCTGCAATATCTTCCGGCGTGTTCAATGGTTGTAAAGAGGGATACCACAATACATGTCCGGGTTTCTGTAATAATAATTGTGGGGTACTCCATTGTTGTGAATGATCATCTTTACCTAGGTCTTTGTGTGGATTGAATGAGATATAGAGTTTATCACCCACCCATGATTGTCCTTCTACACGTCCCATTAACATCACCCAACATTCCAAGTATTCATTCCAGCTAACAGAAGGTCCCCAGTGAAAGCCGCCTTTAGGCGATGAAGCGGCACCTCCTCCTTTTTCTATCGGTATCTGAAGTGATGCGATGGGTTTGCCTGTTCCATCCCAAGGAGCATGGAAGCCTTTACCATCCCAACGTTTCGCTTTTCCTTGTGGATGATCTAAATCCGTTAAAGCGATTTTCGCAATACTGATACATTGTCCACCCCATTCTTGTTTTGCATCATAGCTGAGCGAATCATAAGCATCCGGATAACCATATTCACCATAAAATAAATAAAGATGATCACCTACAGCTACTGCCGAAGGATCGCCCACGCCACCTGCAAAAGTTTTTGAAGTATTGTGTGGTTTCAGAATCATACGTGGTTGTTTATCTTCAAGAAACAATCCTTTATTCTCCCAACTCCATCCACCATTGGTAGATTTCATGATACCAATTCTACAAACAGCAGCGGGGGTGATTCTTTCTGTTAATCCTAATGGCCATTTATGATCTATATATCCTTCATTTGTTGCACTATCATAGGGTAATGTTTCCGGATAATTTTCATTGTGATAAACAGCATACAATGTTTTGCCGGTTTGGTCTTTTGTATCCTGATAGACGGTTTCAAACCAAACAGCACCATGTAATCCGGGTGTTCCTTTGGCTGCATTTAGGGGCATGCTTGGTGCGATATAAGCTGATGCAGGACTCGCAAATACTTCATCTGCATTTTTCCCGGAAGCGAATTTCAGATCATGTGCTTCACCCCAAACCGGGTCTTCACCATATTTACCTGGAAAGATGCGGAGTGTATCACCAATCCATGCCTCAGCCATATTGCAATCCACGAAATTATTGAAGTGAAAAGTGTCGGTGGCTTTTAATGTAAACTCAGGAAGTTTCGTGGAGGTTAATTGACAAGAGATGAGGAATAAAAAAGGAAGCAGACGTTTCATCTTTCGCATTTTGCTTCCCAAGTTATTTATTTATTGCCACTGTCTGTCGGACTCCTTTGGAGAAGGCACAGAAATACACAGAATCATTCAGTGGATTGCTGTGCCTTCAGTGGCATTTTTAATAACCAAAGTACAGTATCCCGCAAAAGAAAAAGCCCCAGATACTTTTGCCGGGCAAGTGTATCTGTGGCTTTATGAAAAAGAGTAGCTTTTAAAATAAGCCAAATAGCATACCATCTACTTTGCTAATGATCTCTCCAAAATGCTCCTCACTTTCTGCGAATTTATTTTTATCGCAATCGATCACCAGCAACTGACCTTCTTTATAACCATCAATCCATTTGTTATAGTACTCATTCAATCGTTTCAAATAATCCAAACGAATATTCTCTTCATATTCTCTCCCTCTTTTTTGGATTTGTGCTACCAGCGTAGGTACGGATGCTTTCAAATAGATCAAAAGATCCGGAGGTTGTACCATGGTTTTCAAAGTCTGAAAGAATTGATAGTAGTTATCAAAGTCTCGTTTACTCATCAGTCCCATTTCATGCAGATTGGGAGCAAAGATGTTGGCATCTTCATAAATGGTTCTGTCTTGTATGACAGTCTCAGTTCCATGATGAATATCCAATAGTTGATTCAGTCTGCTATTCAAAAAATAGATCTGCAGATTGAAGCTCCAGCGAGGCATATCCTCATAAAAATCCATCAGATAAGGGTTGTGATCAACATCTTCAAACTGAGGAATCCAGCGGTAGTGCTTACTCAACATCTCCGTAAGCGTCGTTTTACCCGCACCGATATTTCCGGCTACGGCTACATGTTTTGGTTTCTTAGGTTTCGCCATAAAAATGAAAATACGAAAGTTGAGAGAATTGAGGGGAGAATTTTGGGGAGTCAGTCCATAGTTTACAGTCCATAGACCATGGTCCATGGACTATGGTCTAATAATCCATCCCCACCGCCGTCCTCACCAAGCTGAGTGTCTTACTGGCACTATCTCGAGCTTTATCGGCACCTTGTTGGATGATTTTTTTCAGTAAGTCCTGGTTTTTTTGAATATCTGCAGCTTGGGTTCTGATTGGCTGGATAAAACGGATCATATCTTCTGCCAGTTGTTTTTTCATATCCCCATAACGAATGATACAGTTCCCGGCACTACTGTGATTAAAATCGTCTTCAAATTTTTGAACAGTATCAGACGTACTTACAAGCTTCATCAGGGTAAAAAGATTTTCGATATAATCGGGTTTTACTGCATTAGGTTCGGCCGGACCTTGATCGGTCTTTGCTTTCATGATTTTTTTACGAATATTTTCATCCTCATCAGCCAGGTATAGTGTGTTCATTTGGTTTTCACTCTTACTCATTTTGCCGACACCATCCAGACTTAAAATTTTCACCAATTCTCCGCCGTAGTTGAATGCATAAGGCAGTGGGAGTACATCACCATACCTATGATTAAAACGCTCAGCATAATTACGAGCCATTTCAAGGTGTTGTTCCTGGTCTTTTCCAACCGGTACTTTCACCGCACGATGAATCAGGATATCGGCAGCTTGTAATACCGGATACGTCAATAAACCTGCATTAACATTATCGGGTTGTAGTCTGACCTTCTCTTTGAAAGTGACGGTTTTTTCCAACTCGCCTTTATAAGCCATCATGTTCAAATAGAGATACAGTTCAGCTATTTCAGGAACATCACTTTGAATGTACAATGCAACTTTTTCAGGATCGAGTCCACAGGCAATGTTTTCTGCGATCACACGATGCACACTATTCTTCAATTCTTTTGTATCGGGATGCGTGGTCAGGCTATGCCAGTTTGCGACAAAAAAATAACAATTGTATTCGTCCTGCATGCGCACATAGTTGCGCATCGCCCCAAAATAGTTTCCCAAGTGCAGAAATCCGGTTGGACGGATACCGCTTAAAACAACCTCTTTATTCATGGGACGAAGATAAGGAAGAGAAGCTACAAGCTGCACGCTGCAAGCCGCAAGGCTTTTTTAGTTAGTTGTATTCAAATAATCTCACCTGAAGCTAGTAGCGTGAAGCTTGTGGCTGAAAACCTTCGGTTTTCCCAAGATTGAATTTTCTATATGCCTCCCAGAAAGGATATTTGTAATGGAAGGTAACAGCAAGTCCCGGAAGAAGTATCTTCCCTCGAATCAAGAAATCCCCGAAGGGGTCCTTCGGACAAAGATCAAAAAATCAAAGATCTCTCAACGATATTATCCTCACCCATCGAATACCTCAAAGGCGTCGGTCCGTTGAGGGGCGACTTGTTGAAAAAAGAGCTGCAGATTTTCACGTTCGATGATCTTTTGCATCATTTTCCGCATCGGCATATTGATAAAACAAAAGTGAGTAAAATCAATATGATCAACTATCAAACCGACTTCATCCAAGTAGCAGGTATACTGCAACAATTTGAGATTGTTGGGGAGAAAAGAGCAAAGAGATTGGTTGCTTATTTGAGGGATGATACAGGCGTATTGGAATTAGCCTGGTTTCAGGGAATTAGTTGGGTGCAAAAAAATTTAGTGCCCGGACAAAAATACCTGGTGTTTGGTCGAACAGGATTTTTTAATGGCAGACCCCAGATGGTACATCCCGAAATAGAGCCTTATGTATTAGCCAAAGCAGATGGAAAAGATTATCTGGAACCGGTATATCCTGCAACCGAGAAACTCAAGGCAAGGGGTTTGAATGGCAGGCAATTGGCTAAGTTAACTTTTCAGCTTTTCTCACAAATCAAACCCACAGATATTCCTGAAAATATTCCGGAAACTATTTTCAAAAAGCTGCAATTGATGAATCGGTATGAGGCTTTTTCGAATCTGCATTTCCCGGTATCACAAGAAGCTTATCAATTGGCTCTGCGGCGATTAAAATTTGAAGAGTTTTTTATCGCCCAAATTCGTTTGAATCTGGTTCGTTTACAAAGACATCATAGCAGCAGGGGCGTTGTTTTTGAAAAAGTAGGCGAGTTATTCAATGATTTTTATAATCATCACCTGCCGTTTGAATTAACAGGTGCACAAAAACGAGTGATTCGGGAAATTAGAACCGATACAGGTAGAGGTCATCAAATGAATCGATTATTACAGGGGGATGTAGGCAGCGGTAAAACCATCGTAGCGCTCCTTAGTATGTTATTGGCAGCCGATAACGGCTACCAAAGTTGTATGATGGCACCCACAGAGATATTGGCACAACAACACTACAATGGGTTAAAGGAATTACTTAAGAATATGCCTGTTGAAATTGCATTGTTAACGGGCAGTATAAAGGGAAAAGAGCGAAAGCGAATATTAAGTGGGTTATTGGATGATACCATTCATTTTGTGGTAGGTACCCATGCTGTGATTGAAGATGTAGTTCAGTTTAAAAATCTCGGATTGGTCATAGTGGATGAACAACACCGTTTTGGAGTTGCACAAAGAGCCAGATTGTGGGAGAAAGCTACCGTACCACCGCATGTATTGGTGATGACAGCTACGCCCATTCCCAGAACATTGGCCATGACGGCCTATGGTGACTTGGATTATAGTGTAATGGATGAATTACCACCCGGTAGACAACCCATTACCACCGTTCATCGTAATGAGATGGCAAGGGCCAGTGTGATGGAGTTTGTACGAACAGAAATCAATAAAGGCAGACAAGCCTACTTTATATATCCGTTGATTGAAGAGAGTGAAAAGTTGAGTTATGAAGACCTGAAGCAAGGATATGAACAGGTAAAAAGTTTTTTCCCGGAACCTTCCTATCGTATCAGTATGGTGCATGGAAGACAGTCTGCAGAAGAAAAAGAGACCAATATGCAGCGCTTTGTGCAACATGACACACATATCATGGTGAGTACAACTGTGATAGAAGTGGGGGTGAATGTGCCCAATGCCACTGTAATGGTGATTGAAAGTGCTGAAAAGTTTGGCTTATCTCAATTGCATCAGCTTAGGGGAAGGGTAGGAAGAGGTAGCGAAAAAAGTTTTTGCATTTTATTAACGGGGTCCAAAGTAAGCAAAGATGCCAAAGAACGCATCAATACCATGTGCGCTACCAACGATGGTTTCAAGATTGCTGAGAAAGACTTGGAGCTACGAGGTCCGGGTGATATTGAAGGTACCAGACAAAGTGGGGAACTGAACTTTAAAGTTGCCAGCATTGTTAATGACAAAGATCTATTGGAACTTGCCAAAACAACTGCTGAGCAATGCTGTGAAGAAGATCCAACGCTGGATATGGCAAAGAATTTGCTTTTAAAGAATTACCTAAGGTCACATAAAGGTAAAAATGCTTGGAGTCGCATATCCTGAGAACAACTTTAACACGGTACGGAACGTATATTATAGTAACTTATTAAAAATTTACAGCTTGGCAGCACTGAAGAAAATAGCAGGATTGGTTTTGATACTCATGATGGGTTTCCAAGTAGTGGCGCAGAATTATCTGGAATTTGTAGAGAATAAAGGGCAGTGGGACAAAAAGATTCTTTTTCTTGCCAACACGGGTGTTGGTTCTATCGCTTTACAATCGGATGGCTATCGTGTGTTGCTGCACAATGAAGACGATCTTAAAAAGCTCAATCCACATCCGGAAAATCATCAACATAAAACAGATGTTGTTAAACAAAGTACCGCATTAGATCCTTCTCGTGGTGGTGAGGGTGGAAACGGTACAGATGGTAATTTGGTTCTTCGATCACATACTTATCAAGTTCGTTTTTTGAATGCCAATCCCAATCCACAGATTGTTCCGGATAAAGCTTTACCGACTTACAATAATTATTTCTTAGGGAATGATTCAACGAAATGGGCAACCCATGTCAAGATATATCAAGGGGTTACATTCAAAAATGTATATCCCAATATTGATATCAGGTATTATACCACATCCGGCAAATTAAAGTATGATGTGATTGTTCATCCAGGTGGTGATATTAACAATGTAGCACTCTATTTCGATGGGGTGGATGGATTGAAAATCAAAGAAGGTAAGCTTAGTATCAAGACTTCTGTTATAGAAGTACAGGAGGAGTCACCATATACTTATCAATTATTGCGCAATACTAAAAATGAAATTCCTTGCAGTTTTGAAGTGCGTGGAAATATCGTAAGATTCAAATTGAATGGCATTTATAATAAAGATGCTATGTTGGTTGTAGATCCATCCATTGTTTTTTATGGATATACAGGTAGTACTGCTGACAACTGGGGTTTTACTGCTACTTATGATGGACAGGGAAATTTTTATGGGGGTGGAATAGTATTTAGTAGCGGACGGTTCCCAACGAATAATGGAGCTTTTCAAACTAGTTTTCAGGGTGGTATTACGGAGGGATTAATTTCAGGTACTGATATTGGTATTATTAAGTTTGACCCCTCAGGTGTAAACCGTATTTACGCAACCTATCTAGGCGGATCAGGTAATGAACAACCACATAGTTTAGTAGCGGATGGTGCAGGTAATTTGTTCATTGCAGGAAGAACATCATCAGGTTCAAATTATCCTGTACGCGGGGTAGGTTTGTATGGTACCGGTGGGGGGTTGTTTGATATCATTATATCAAAATTGAGCGCGAATGGTGCTACACTATTAAGCTCGGTAAGAATTGGTGGATCCGGTAATGATGGTGTCAATATACAAGCAAATTATGCTGGAGAATTAACACCTATTAGTATCAGGAGAAATTATGGTGATGATGCAAGAAGTGAAATTATTTTAGATCGAGGAGGTAATCCAATCCTTGCCTCGGCAACCCAATCTAGCAATTTCCCGGTTACTGCCGGCGTATTCCAATCACAACCTGCACAAGCCGTTAATAATCGTTATCAGGATGGAGTGGTCATGAAACTGACGCCTGATTTAAATACCATGTTGTTCAGCTCTTATTTAGGCGGTGATGGAGATGATGCTGCTTTTGTACTAGCAACCCATCCTCAGAATGGTAATATATATGTTGCCGGAGCTACTGCCAGCAATAATTTCCCGGGTAACAAAACAGGTGTTCGATTCCCTACCAATCAGGGTAATATAGATGGCTATGTTGCGATCATTAGTCCTGATGGCTCTCAATTAATACGAAGTAGTTATTTTGGAACTACAGGGCTTGATTTAATCTATGGTGTTCAGTTTGATCGTAATGGATTCCCTTACATTATGGGTACCACCACAGTTGCATGGCCTGTCATCAATGCACCTGTAAATGCGAATGGAAGTCAAACAACCGGAAAACAGTTCATTGCCAAACTTCAACCGGATTTATCAAATTTTATTTATTCAACAAATTTTGGAACAAATAGTGCCAACATCCCAAATATATCACCTACTGCCTTTTTAGTGGATAGATGCGAGAATGTATATGTATCAGGCTGGGGAGGGGATCTGGGATATCCAAGTGCCGGTACACGTGGATTAATCGTTACTCCTGATGCGATTAAAACGGATTCAGATGGGGCTGATCTTTATTTTTATGTGATTGAAAGAGATGCCCAACGTATCTTATTTGGCTCCTTTTTTGGTGCTACAACAGGAACAAGCGGTATCCCAACACCGGATCATGTTGATGGGGGAACGAGTCGATTTGATGCGAATGGCACCATCTATCAATCTATTTGTTCTTGTAAAGGAACAGGTGATGGATCAACTCCAACCGGTTATTTGAGGGGTACAGCAGGTGTTTGGTCACAGACCAATGCAACGAATACCTCATCCGCAGGAACTTGTAACCTCATGGCCATCAAAATTGCTTTCAATCTTGCAGGTGTGGGTGCTGGTCTGAGTGCATCTATCAATGGGGTAAGAGATACGGCTGGCTGTGTGCCAATGACCGTTCAGTTTACAGATACATTGGCTCAGGGACGTGCTTACTATTGGAATTTCAATGATGGCTCGCCTGAAGTAAGAACCACTACACCTACTTTTTCTCATACTTTCAATACAATTGGTGTGTATCGTGTTCGATTGGTTTCGGTAGATTCTACTACCTGTAACCAAACGGATACGGCCTATCTTACATTGCGAGTAAGAGGTGATGAAGCCACTGTAGGTTTTACATCCACCAAATTACCTCCATGCGAATCTTTGGCATTTCAATTCAATAATACCTCTATCGCACCTGCCGGTAAACCATTCACCAATCAAAGTTTCCGTTGGGATTTTGGAGATGGTAATACCAGAATAGCCGGGCCCGGACTGGTTACCCATACCTATGCGGCAGGTGGTACTTATGATGTGAAACTTGTGTTGATTGATACTAATTATTGTAATCATCCGGATAGTGTAGTACAGCAAATCAGAATTGCTCCGAATGTAGATGCACGTTTTGTTACACCGGCAGTGGGTTGTGCGCCTTATAATGCCGTGTTTAATAATACTTCTTTGGCCGGACAACAATTTCTGTGGGATTTTGGTGATGGCAGTACTTCTACTGCTACCAATCCAACTCATCTATATCCCAATCCAGGTACCTATACAGTTCGTTTGATTGCTATTGATAATGCCACCTGTAATATTCGAGATACGGCATTTCAAACCATAACGGTCAGTGGAAGTCCGACTGCAGCATTTACCTATTCTCCCAATCCAACAGAACCAAATACAGCGATTAGTTTTACCAATAATTCGATTGGAGCTACATCTTTCAAATGGTTATTTGGTGATGGAGATAGTACGGTCGGAAATAATATTGACGCACCGGTTCGACATTTGTACAACCAAACCGGAACCTTTAATGCCTGTTTGATTGCTTTCAATGCTGCCGGTTGTAGCGATACTACTTGCCAGTCTATTAGTGTAGTCATTAATGTTGCAGCCAATGTGCCCAATGCATTCTCACCCAATGGAGATGGGAATAATGATCGAATATTTGTACGCGGATTTGGTATTGCAAAAATGACCTGGCGTATTTATAATAGATGGGGTGTACAAGTATACGTGAGTAACAACCCTGCAGAAGGATGGGATGGAACGTATAAAGGAAAATTACAACCACAGGAAGTGTATCACTATACTTTACAGATAGAATTTACCAATGGTGATAAACTTTCCAAGAAAGGAGATATTACTTTACTTAGATAATAGTGTGTATGCGTATTCGTGTTCAGATGATATTGATGGGTTTTGTGTTTTGTTGGCTTGCTGTGCATGTGAGTGGACAAGGATTGAATTTTTCTCAATACTTCAATACACCCATGTTGGTGAATCCCGCGAATACCGGATTTAATCCTGACTTTGATTATCGATTTGGCGGTAATTATCGCAACCAATGGGCCAACGTAGGAACTCCTTTTCGAACCATGAGTTTGTGGGGGGATACCAAATTATTTGGTAACCGTTTTGAAAACGGATGGATGGGAGTAGGGGCTGCTTTATACAGTGATAGAGCGGGTAATGGTAATTTAATAGCTACCAATGGTTATGCCAGTGTGGCTTATCATCAGATGCTCGGATACAATAGTTTACTGAGTGGTGGATTTTCAGTTGGATTCATCAATAAACGAATTGATATCAGCAAACTCAATTTTGATAACCAATGGAATGGACAATTTTTTGATATTGCCATTCCTTCTAATGAGCCATTCTTGTTCAGTCAAACCACCTTTGTTGATCTGCAGGTAGGCATGAACTATGCTTATTTTGCCTCAGATAATTTTTATTTCAATTTAGGTGTAAGTGCACAACATGTGAATCGTCCGCGTGAAAGTTTCTTATCACCTACAGCTGTTGATGCCAGATTGAATCCACGCTATACCGGTTTTGTAAATGCCAGTATCAAGTTTGAAGATCTATGGATCGTGAATCCCAATATCTATGTCAGTAAAATGGGCAATGCCTGGGAAACCGTACTGGGTTTTAACGCCAATCGAAACCTGAGTGGCGATGGTGAACAACAAATGATTTTAGGCTTATACTATCGTCATAAAGATGCAGTGATCCCAATGGTGGGTTATCAGGTGAATGATACACGATTTACCTTCAATTATGATGCTACCATTTCTAATTTAGGCAACATCAATGGATACCGAGGCGCCTATGAAATCTCCATCATTAAAAGCGGCATCTTCTCCAACAGCAGTAATGCAGTGAAATGTCCGACAGTGAGGTTTTAGTGAGTAGTGAGTAGTGAGTAGAAAGGAAATGTTTTTCCACTCACTACTCACTGTTCACTAATAATTGACAATTCACCATTCACTATTCCTCATCTCTCTCAATCGAATAATCTTCCTTATCCAAGTACTTACTATACTTTTTATTCACTTCAGCTGATTGTTCTTTTCCGTTAATATAGAGCTTTTTGTTTGTGATCTGGATCTTGTAGGATTTGTCTTTATCAATCAATCCATCTTTATCTAGCTCGTCTACAAATGCCTTCAATTCGGCAATCTGTTTTTTGGCTTCGCGAATACCTTCTTTGGCTTCAGCCATTCCTTTCTCTACATCTTTTCTGATCCCTTCAAAGTCAATATGCTGTTTGAGCTTTTCACCTTTGAGTTCTTCTTTCACTTTACCCATTTCTTTTTCTACCTCTTTATGTACTTCTTTGAAATCGATCTCGCGTAAAGCAGATTGTACCTCTCTCATCGCATTTTCTACTTCTTTTCTGATACCTTCCACATCAATTTTTTTGATTTCTTCCATGACCTTTTTCATTTCCTTTTCCATTTTGGTGAAATCAATTTTAAGTTCACGATCTAGTTCAATGGTCGCTTTGTCGAGTTCTTTCAAAGCTTTGTCCAGATCTCCCACTTTGTATTCTCTGTCATGATCTCCATACACTTTGAATTTCTTTTTGCTTTTGGTGGTATCCTCATCTTTATATGTGAAGGAAAAGGGTTTGGGAGGGTTTACAGATCCATCCGCAACTTTCCAGGCACTAAAGCCAATCACTGAAAGTGCCAATATTGCTGCTCCGATCCATTTGCTGTTGATAAACGTTTTCATGTTGTTTGTTTTATTGAACGAATAATTTCGTAGTAAATATACGAGCGTGTTCGTAAATAAGAAATATTTCGTGGATATTGATGCTTTTTTAACAATTGCCTCCTGAGATATGGGCAAGTTTTGAGATCAACTGCACCATAAAGTTTTATATTGCAAACTTCAAATACGCACCGATGAAATACTTGCCGCTGGATCCCAATCTATTCATAATCAATCGTAAGCGTTTTATAAAAGCCATGTTACCCAACAGCATTGCCATCTTTGTGAGCAATGATGAATGGCCGATGAATGGCGACGCCTTACACAAGTTCAAACAGAACAGTAATTTGTATTGGCTAAGCGGCATTACCCAAGAAGACTCCATGGTGATTCTCTTTCCCGATTGTCCGGATCCGAAATACAGAGAAGTATTGGTACTGGTTCGGCCCAATGAACTGAAAGAAAAATGGGATGGCAAACGACTCCGTAAACAGGAAGCCACGGCTATTTCCGGCATCGCAACAATTGTTTGGCTTGACAGCATTGATGCTTTTTTACAAACATGGGTTCATTTAGCCGATAATGTGTATTTAGATACCAATGAAAACGATCGTAAAGCATCATTGATCAGAAGCAGGGATTATCGTTTTGTAGATGAGATGAAAGAACGTTATCCATTGCATGTATATCATCGTACTGCCAAGATCATGAAGTCTTTACGGGCTATTAAGACCAAAGAGGAAGTGGCAGTATTGCAACAAGCGATCAATATCACGGATAAGACTTTCCGTAGATTATTAGGGTTTATCAAACCCGGTGTTTTTGAATATGAAATCGAGGCAGAGATCTTTCACAGTTTTTATAGTCAACGCGCTACCGGTCCCGCCTACGGAAGTATTATTGCGAGTGGCGACAGGGCCAGAACCCTTCACTATGTTTCCAATAACCAAGAATGTAAGGATGGCGAAATGGTACTGATGGATTTTGGTGCAGAGTATGGCGGATATTGCGCGGATCTCACCAGAACAGTGCCGGTTAACGGTAAATTCACACGAAGGCAAAAAACAGTTTACAATGCTTGTTTACATTTACACAATTATGCAAAGAGCATTTTAAAGCCGGGTATTTCTATTGTAGACTATACCGAGAAAGTAGGAGAAGAAGCTACACAGCAATTCTTAAAAATCGGATTATTGCGAAAAACAGAAGTGAAGAATGAAGATCCGGAGAACAGAGCGTATCGCAAATATTTATACCATGGTATATCCCATCATCTCGGTATTGATGTGCACGATGTAGGAACAAGAACAGCACCTATTCAAGCAGGAATGGTCTTTACCATTGAACCCGGTATTTATATTGAAGAAGAACAAATGGGTGTAAGAATCGAGAATAATTTCTGGATTACTAAAAACGGCAATATCGACCTCATGAAAAATATTCCTATTACCGTGGAAGAGATTGAGGGGTTGATGAAGAAAAATAAGTGAGTAGTCCATAGTCAATAGTCCATAGACCATGGTCCATGGACTATTGACTATCAACCATAAATATCATGAAACAAATCCCCAACCTCTTTACCCTTTTGAACCTGTTATGTGGATGTTTTGCCATTGTGATGGTGATGCAGACCGGTTTAACGATGGCCTATTCATCTAACGGGGAAACCATTGTAGAAATACCGGAGCAAATGCAATGGGCAAGTGTACTGTTGGCTGTGGCTGCGATCATTGACTTTTGTGATGGTTTTTTTGCACGTTTACTGAAAGTTCCCTCAGATATGGGAAAGCAATTGGATTCTTTAGCAGATGTAGTAAGCTTTGGGGTAGTTCCCGGATTGATTGCCTGGCAATTTCTCAGATTATCTGTAGCACAAGAAGCAGACGGATTGGATACATCAATGGGTTGGTTATTACCCGCTTTTATCTTGCCATGTGCGGGTGCTTACAGACTAGCAAGATTCAATATCGATACCACCCAACAGCATGGATTTAAAGGGGTGCCCATACCGGCTGCAGGCTTGTTGCTGGCTTCTTTTCCATTGATCTATTGGAATACCCAAGAAACATGGGTGATTACGCTATTGCTCAATAAATGGATTTGGTATGCCATCATTGTGTTGGTGAGTTATTTGATGGTATCAACACTGCCCATGCTGGCACTCAAATTCACACAGTTGAGCTTCCGGAAATTATTTCCCTTTCTGCTAATGGCTGTTATTGCTGTAATTACAGCTTTCTTGTGGGGATGGTTATCAGTTCCTGTCACTTTTATTGCTTATGTAGTTCTATCTTTGCTCCTTAAACAAAAAGAATCATGACCTATAACGTGCAGATCAAAGTAATGCCATTAAAAGACCTTCTCGATCCACAAGGTAAAGCGGTGTTGGGTGGACTCCAAAACCTCGGTTTAGGAGCCGTGAGTGATGTGCGAGTTGGAAAACACATTACGCTGCAGATAGAAGCCGCTTCTGAAGCAGAAGCCCGTCAAATAGCCGAAGACGCCTCCAAAAAACTACTCGCCAATCCGGTGATGGAGTTTTATGAGATTGAAATGATAAACTAATGCTGATTTCTTGATTTTTTGATCTTTGATTTATGATTTAAAATCAAAGATCAAAAAATCAAAGATCAAAGATATATGCTGTATCTCGTCCCCACACCCATCGGTAACCTCAAGGATGTAACACTTCGCTCTTTGGAAGTATTACAGCAGGTGGATGTGATCTTATGTGAGGATACACGTACCTCCTCAAAGTTTTTGAATCACTATCAGATACAGAAACCGCTTTCTCCCTATCACCAACACAATGAACATAAAGTAGTGGCTCATTTGACAGATCAGATGAAAGCCGGAAAAAACTTTGCATTGATTACAGATGCAGGCACACCGGGAATTTCTGATCCGGCTTTTTTATTGGTAAGAGCCTGTGTACAGGAAGGTATCAAGGTAGAATGTTTGCCAGGAACCACTGCATTTGTTCCTGCATTGGTGAATAGTGGAATACCTTCTAATCGTTTTGTGTTTGAAGGATTTTTACCATTGAAAAAAGGTAGACAAACACTTTTTAAACAATTGGCTACCGAGGAGCGAACCATGGTGTTTTATGAAAGTCCGATGCGACTCGTGAAAACCTTGGAAGAAATGGCCGGTTATTTCGGTGCTGATCGATATTGTAGTGTTAGCAGAGAACTCACGAAAATGTTTGAAGAAAATTATCGGGGTACATTACAAGAAGTAGCAGAGCACTTTCGCCTAAAAACGGTCAAGGGAGAAATAGTAATTGTTGTAGCAGGAGACAAACACCAGTAGGTATATTCTTATAGGTATTTCATCTGTATTCCATTATTGATAGTCATCTCAAGATGTTTTTAATTCCATCATAAAATAGCATTATTGCTCGGTTTTTTTTCTGAAATTAGCCACTCATAAACGATTAGCACGACATGAAAAAATCACTACTGAAATTTCTCTTCCTGTCAACTGTTACCTGTCAACTGTCAACTATTACCTCCGCACAATCTGACCGTTGGCAACAAAAGATCAAATACCAGATCAATGTAAACATGGATGTAAATACCAACCGGTTTACAGGAACAGAGAAAATAGATTATTGGAATAATTCTCCGGATACGTTAACAAGGGTTTTCTTTCACTTGTATTGGAATGCATTCCAACCCAACAGCAGCATGGATGTTCGTAGTCGTGAACTTGGTAAAACGGTTTTGCGCGAACCTTCCAGAGGAAGTGATGGATTGGATTGGGATGCAAGAGTAAAAGACAGAATCAGTAAACTGACTCCGGATCAAATCGGATTTCAGCGCGTGGCATCTGTCAAAATCAATGGTGCTGCGCAGGAGTTAATAGAGCATGAAACCATACTGGAAGTGGTGTTGGCAAAACCCATCATGCCCAAATCCAAAATTCAAATGGATGTTCAATTTGAAGCACAAGTGCCTTTGCAAATACGCAGAAGCGGAAGAGATAATGCAGAAGGGGTTCGCTATAGTATGAGTCAGTGGTATCCTAAGTTGGTAGAATATGATTACCAAGGTTGGAATGCCAACCCCTATATCGCTCGTGAATTTTATGGTGTATGGGGAGATTTTGATGTCAATATCACGATTGATAAAAACTATTTCGTTACTGCAGGTGGAGATTTAATCAATGCGAATGAAATTGGACGGGGTTATGAAACTGCAGGCAGTAAACCTGTAACACCTTCAGGAAACACTGTTACATGGAAATGGCAAGCTTATAACGTACATGATTTTATGTGGGCAGCCGATCCGAAATATAAAATGATCACTAAAGCAGTTACAAACGGACCATTGATCCGTGTTGTGTATAAAGGAATGGATTCATCATCAGCTATTAATGATGCTCGTTGGCAGCGTGTTTTAGATACAGCTGTGTTAGCATATCCAATCATCGCCAAAACTTTTGGTCCTTATCCTTATAAAACCTACACTTTTGTACAAGGTGGAGATGGTGGTATGGAATACCCAATGGCTACCTTGATGAAAAACGCCAGTATTGGAACAGCGATACATGAGTGGATGCATAGTTGGTATCAAATGATGATGGGTTCCAATGAAGCTTTATATCCTTGGATGGACGAAGGGTTTACAGATTATGCAACATCCAGAGTCATGGCTGAAATGAGAGGTAGTAAAGCCTTTGCAGCCGAAGGATCTTATCGCAGTTATCTCAATTTGGCAAGAAGTGGATTTGAGGAACCGGCAAGTACACATGCTGATCATTACAATACCAATTTTGCTTATGGAGCAGCATCTTACAGTAAAGGCGCTGTATTCATGGAACAACTCGGATATATCGTAGGTGCAAAAGTGCGCGACCAAATATTATTGGATTATTATTACCAATGGCGTTTCAAACATCCCAATCCCAATGATTTCATTCGTGTTGCCGAAAAGAGAAGTGGGATGGAATTGGATTGGTACAAAGAATATTTTATCAACTCTACCAAAACCATTGATTATGCAGTTGGTGATATCAATGTAGTAGAAGGTAAGGCAACATTGACCATGAAACGTATAGGTAAAATGCCGATGCCTTTGGATGTATTGGTAACCTACAAAGATGGTAAACAAGAAATACACAATATTCCACTCAATCTCATGTATGGCGTAAAACCTGCAGAAGATGCAACCGAGAGAATAGTAGAAAAACCATGGCGCTGGACGCACCCCGAATACAAATTCACGATCAGCAGAGGTATACAGGATATTAAATCCATCGAGATTGATCCATCTATGCGATTAGCCGATATCAACCGAAACAACAATAAACTGATTATACCCGATTAATAATAAAAGGAGGCTGTATCAAAAATCTGATACAGCCTCTTTTTTTATACTATAGTCCATGGACTATTGGCCATAAGCTATCCCTCAATATTCCATCTTTCGCAGACTAGGCGCCTTGAACCAGGTAGTTGCTACCACAAGTAGCGTCATGCATCCACCGAAAACAACAGATGGAACAACGCCCAGCAACTTCGCTGCAACACCGCTTTCAAATTGTCCCAATTCATTACTGCTGTTGATGAACATAGAGTTCACACTCATCACTCTTCCCCGCATTTGGTCAGGTGTTTTCAATTGAACAATGGTTCCGCGAATGATCATACTGATACCGTCTAACATGCCGCTTAAAAGTAGTACGGCAAAAGACAACCAAAATAATCTTGAGAAAGCGAATATGATGATACAAATACCAAAACCCGCTACCGCCAATAACAATTTCTTGCCTTGTTGTTTTTTTAGCGGGAATAGCGTCAATAAAATTACAATGAGGATAGAGCCGATATCAGATGCCGCATTCAACCAACCAAATCCAATGGGACCGGTTTTGAGAATGTCTTTGGCAAAGACCGGAATCATAGCTACAGCACCGCCAAATAAAACAGCAAACAGATCAAGACTTAGCGCGCCCAGTAATTCTTTCGTTTTAAAAACAAAACTCAATCCCTCTTTTACACTGTCTAAAGTTTTTTTCTCACCAGGCTCGTTGAGAGAGGGTTTGGGCTTGATCTGAAACATGAAAAGAAAACCGATTGACACCAGCGAACAGATCACCGCAAGCGAACCCGTATTTCCCATGAAGGCAATTAAGAAACCTACCGTTGCATGACCGGTTACGGAAGCAGAAAGCCAGATCCCCTGATTCCAGGTAGTGGCATTTTGGAGTAGCTCCCTAGGTACAATGGATGCCACCATCGTTCCAAAAGTAGGACCGGTAAATGCACGAATGATACCGGTAAAAAATATGATGATATAAATGGAAAAAGCAATCCAGTGTTTACTGAACTGGGCTGTTGTGTAGGAGGTAGACAATAACAATAAAAACAAGGCACAAACAAAATACAACGTAACCCCTCTCAGCAATAATTTTCTTTTTTCACTGATATCAATCACATGTCCGGCATACAAGGAAAGTGATACAGCAGGAATGACTTCAGAAAGACCAATCAGTCCAATGGCAAAAGGGTCATTGGTGAGTTCGTAGATCCACCAGCCTACTAGGGTTCCCATCATACGCAATCCCATGATGAACAGGAACCTTCCCATCATCAGATTTCTGTATTCTGGAATTCGCATGGCTGCGAATGGATCATATACTGGTTTATCCATGTACTGATATTATACTTTCTCAGGGTAAACTGAAATAATGTTGTCCGCCATCATACTCTTTTTCCAGTGCATCTAAAACAATATCCAGGTGCTTTTCATTACCTAAAAAATCGGCATTGCTGGCATCAATAAAGATAGTTTTAATATTATGTTGTTTGATATAGCTGGTATAAGTCTCTTGTATATTGAATAAATATTCATCCGGAATAGACTGCTCATATTCGCGGTTTCGTTTTCTGATATTCTGTTGAAGTTTATTAACAGGTGCATGCAGATAGATCAAAATATCAGGAAATACCAATTGCTGATGAATGATGTCAAACAATTTCTGATACAACCTAAACTCTTCTTCGGGTAAATTAACCTTAGCGAATAACAAACATTTTGTAAAGAGATAATCAGAGACAGTTACATGTTGAAACATGTCCTTGGTATGTAACATGTCCTTCAATTGCTTATATCGCTCAGCCATAAAGAACAACTCTAAAGGAAAAGCATATTGTTGAGGGTTATCATAGAATTTTGGCAGGAATGGATTGTCGGCAAATTCTTCCAAGATCAACCTGGCATTTAACTTTTTGGATAATAAATGAGCCAATGTTGTTTTACCCGCGCCGATATTTCCTTCAACTGTAATATATTGATACTTCATGTCCGATAGCAATAGCGTCCAAAATTAACCGCGCAACAGTCGCGATCCTTTATTTTTTTTGCACATTTAAAGTATCCGGACAGATTTCAAGTAATTCCAGAATCGATTTCTTTTCGAGGGGATGCATGAGCAGTGGGGCAATTTCGGCCAATGGTAACAATGCAAATTTACGCAGGGTAAGTGCCGGATGGGGGATGGTGAGTAGTGCAGATGTTTGTATCAAGTCATCAATCAATAAAATATCCAGATCAATGATCCGAGGCCCCATTTTGATGGTTCTGGTACGTCCCATTACAGTTTCTATATCCAGCAATGCTTGCATCAGTGCATCCGGGGATAGGTCTGTTTCTACTTGTAAAGCCTGGTTCAAAAAAGCGGGCTGGTCTGTTTTACCCCAGGCTTCCGTTTCATATACAGACGATTGGGCAAGTATTTTTCCGCATTTTTGTTGAATCCATTCAGCCGCTTGCCGCAAATGGTTCAACCGGTTTCCCATATTACCGCCTGTCAGCAAATACGCTGTATTCATAAATTGAAGATATTTACAGCTCCAAATATCTTTAAATTCACAAAGTCATACAGGATTATTTCATTGAAACGATAAGTGTATCTGTGGACGGTCATTAAACAAAGGCATTATGCGTAATTTCTTCAAAATATTCTTTGCATCCTTACTCGCATTGATTGTATTTACAGTGATAGGATTGTTTTTATTGATTGGATTTATTTCAAGTGCAGCAACACCTGAAGTACCGGTAGTAGGTACTAAAGCGGTATTGGTACTTGACTTGTCTGTCAATTTCAGGGAACAAGCGCAGGAAAACCCCTTGGGAGCTTTTATCTCCGATGCAGAAGCAGAAATTCCATCACTTTTTGAAGTGGTGAGATTATTGAACGAAGCAAAATCTGATTCATCTGTAAAAGGCTTATACATTCTAGCGGCAGACAATGCCAATGGATTTTCGGCTAGTGAAGAGTTGCGTAAGGCTGTATTGGATTTCAAAAAATCAAGAAAGTTTGTATTGGCTTATGGAGAAACCATGACACAAAAAGCCTACTATGTAGCCAATGCTGCTGAGAGAGTATATGTGCATCCGCAGGGTGGATTGGAGTGGTCTGGTTTTTCTTCCAATCTTTTTTTTCTGAAAGGGATGCTGGATAAGCTGCAAATCGAACCGCAAATATTTTATGCAGGGAAGTTTAAGAGTGCTACCGAGCCACTGAGAGAAACTAAAATGACAGAAGCCAATCGTTTACAGACTGCAGTGTGGTTGGGTGATCTGTATGCTTCTTTTTTACGTTCTACCGCTGCATCCAGAAATATTGATTCTGCTATATTGCATCAATTGGCCATCAACGGTACCATTCAAACAGCAGTTGATGCGCAACAGTATAAACTGGTAGATGGATTGAAATATGATGATGAAGTAAAAGGAGAAATGCTCAAATGGTTAAAAAAAGATCCCAAATCATCCATCAATTTTGTAACCATCAATGAATATGCAAAAGCAACATCACTTGATAACTATGTCAGTGGCGGCAAAATAGCAGTGGTGTTTGCACAAGGCGATATTGTTAGCGGTGAAGGGGATGAAGAACAGGTAGGCAGCGATGTATTCAAAAATGTATTGCGCAAAGTAAGATTGGATAAAGATGTAAAAGCCATCGTACTTCGAGTGAACTCACCCGGAGGAAGTGCATTGGCAAGTGATGTGATTTGGCGAGAAATTTCTTTGGCTAAAAAAGTGAAACCTGTTGTGGTCAGTATGGGAGATGTGGCGGCTTCTGGGGGTTATTACATCGCATGTAATGCCAATGCTGTTTTCGCCAATGAAACAACCATTACGGGTTCTATTGGCGTATTCAGTATTGTTCCCAACTTTGAATCCTTCTTAAAAAATAAATTGGGTATTACCACAGATCGCGTACGAACAGCGCCTTTTGCGGATATGGGAGCAGGTGATCGTCCACTCACAGAACCTGAAAAAAATTTTTTCCAATCAGCCACCGATTCTATCTATCATACTTTTAAAAGCAGGGTATCTGAAGGTCGAGATAGAAGCATGGAATATGTAGATAGTATTGCACAGGGAAGGGTATGGACGGGTTCCAGAGCCATACAAATAGGGTTGGTAGATAAAATTGGAACATTGCAAGACGCAATTGAACATGCAGCTGATCTGGCTAAAGTAGATGACTATAGGATCAGGGAATATCCTGAGAAAAAAGATTTTTTTCAACAGATCATGGGTAACTATAAAAAATCCATCAAATCATCATTAGTTAGTGAAGAAATTGGTTTAGAACAATGGAATTTATTGAAGCAGTTGAAGCAAGTGAAACAAATGGTGGGAGAGCCGCAGACAAGAATGCCCTATTTTCTAACGGTTCACTAAGGGGAATAGTCGCTCATCAAAATAAAAATCAAGCACTTCCTTCATGCGTATTTTCGGATAATCTTTGTGTAAAGGATTCAATAAAAAATTGGATTCCTGCGGAATGATGGCAGATGGACATTCAATCACCAATGCTTTTTTCTCTTGCAGTATCTCAGTACCCATCCATTGGGTATAACCGATATCTTGGTGCCAGTTCTTTTTCAAATTTTTAATATTGATCTGATATTTGATGGCGGTCTCCGGAAGCGTTAATTGGATTAATTTGAATGGCTGAAGTGCTTCAAAACTTCCTGCATTCACCAGAATTTCTAATAAGGCTAAAGATATGCTACCGCTGGTGTACAATACATTTGTGCCAATATTGTTCCAACGCCCGCCGTGCAATTTGGCTCCGGTGCCGGTTAAATCATCCGCAAATAAATGATGGGCAAAACGATAGAGGATCATGCGTAAATACCTTGCTGAATACGTACGAGTTGATGAATGGTTTCCTGAATACCCCGGGCAGAAGCCAGCGATTGAAAATTGAGTACTTGCCCCATCACGAGTTTATCCTTTTTTAACCATTGATAAAAGTTATCAGGAGAGGTAAAGGTTGAAAGACCTATATCAATGAGTTCTTGTAGTTGTAAAATACGATCAGTATAAATACCCTCAAAAGAGCCATTGTTTTTAGCATAACGCTGCAGTGTACGTTCAGATAAGTGTAGAATAGCAGCCCATTCACTTTGTGTAAAAGGAACCTTATCAGCAATTTTTTTGAATTTGCGGTAGGTAAATTCCGCCACTAATGGAACTGGCAGTTTACTAGAAGGAATATACGGCATAGCAAACTCCTCCACTATACGGTTGGAGGTGTTGGGTGGAACTACTTTTTTTGCTTTTGCCATAGCGTAACATTTGTCATTCAAATATACGACATTTGTCTTAATATCTACTTGATTTCAACTTTTTTTGGATTGTTTCAGAAAAGGATAGATTTGTAGCCAATTGAAGGATATGTCAGCACACTACAATCAATTTAAGGCGATGTTAGCCATTACCCGGGCTAGTCTAAAAGCGGTGTTCAGAAGTCCGTCGGCAGTTATTTTCAGTATTGCATTTCCTTTGATATTCATCTTGGTATTCGGATTTGTGGGCAGTGGGGGGAAGGTTTCGCTGAGTATTGCTTTTGCACAGCAGACAGATACCCTTAATCCCATTTATCCTTCATTAAAAAAGATACCCAGTATACGCATCATTGAAAAATCGGCACAGGAATTAAAAGAAGACCTTGAAAAAGGAAGATTGACCGCTATCGTCAACATACAAAAGTCGGGGTTGGAGAATCCGCCTTATACTATTCAATTATCGAGTTCCGAAGCAGTAAACCCTCAAAACTTACAAGTACTTCGTTCTATATTAAATGCGGTGATAGCCGGTATCAATCAACAAACATTTGCGAATACACCCACCATCGCACTGGTGAATAGTGAAGTTGAAAAGATCCCGGGTCGTGTCTATCGTACGATTGATTTTATTTTACCCGGACAGTTAGGTTTTTCTTTATTGAGCGCCGGTGTATTTGGGGTAGCTTTTTTGTTTTTCAATTTGCGTCAACAATTGGTGTTGAAGCGGTTTTATGCCACGCCAATCAGAAGACCTTATATTGTATTAGGTGAGGCATTGAGCAGGGTTATCTTTCAAATGATGACCGCAGTGATCATTATTGGGGTGGGACATTTTGCTTTTAAATTCACACTCGTCAACGGTATGGAAACCTTTTTGACGATTATGTTGCTGAGTTTTATCGCGCTGATACTTTTTATGGGATTTGGATTTATTGTGAGTAGTCTGGCAAAAAATGAAAGCAGTATTCCCCCATTTGCTAATCTTATCACACTTCCTCAGTTTTTGTTAGCAGGAACTTTTTTTTCCATTGATGCATTTCCTTCTTGGTTACAGCCACTTTGTAAAATATTGCCATTGACTCATTTCAATAACGCCATGCGGAATATTGCATTTGAAGGAGCAGGGTTGGCGGCTTGTGGACAAGAGTTGTTGATATTGGGAGCGTGGACCATTGTGGTGTATGCCGTTGCTTTTAAGACCTTTAAATGGGAATAATATGAAACTGCTCAAATTAGGATTGATAAGCCTGGTGATTTTGTTTTTGTTAGCTACCATCATGGGAACGATGCTTCCTTCCAAAGTATTGGTATCAAGAGCAATTAATATCAAAGCCCCCATTGATTCCGTACGAAGTCAAATAGAAGATATCCGTCAATGGTCGAATTGGGTAGAGGGGATGAATGATCCATCCGTCCATATTCAATCTTCCGTTAATGCACAGATCGGTAAAAGTGAAGTAACCATCGCAGAAAAAAATGATAGCACCGTTATCAGTACCTGGATAACGGCAAAGGGTAAGCCTCAAATCAGTACCATGCGTGTCATTTACCAACCCCAGCAGGGAGTCACCATTGTACAGTGGCAATTTGAGCAATCCATCGGTTGGTTGCCATGGGAAAAGCTAGGATCTATTATGAATGATAAGATCCTAGGTCCGATGATGGAGAAGAATTTAGACCAGCTTAGACGACTGATAGAGGCAGAAACTAGCAGTTTGTAGAATTTTTTTGCTGATTTATCCCCATTTTATAAAATTTATTTGCGTTTATTTGCGTTTTTAGAAAAAAAGTTGCAGTTTTATACAAGGGTTACAACTAATGTTTGTTAGTTTTAGGCGAGTTCAAGATTCAGTTAAACAACTTCTTATTTAGGGTATATGGGAGTTGTTGGTTGTTAAATGAAAAAAGCCATCCGCCTCAGGCGGATGGCTTTCTCTTTGAAAGTATAGGATGTTAGATGATTAACAATGCATCACCATAACTAAAGAATCGATACTTATCTTTTATCGCTTTTTTATAAGCTTCCATCGCCAAATCATAACCCGCAAAAGCGCAAGTCATAATCAGCAGACTGGTTTTTGGTAAATGGAAATTGGTTACCAAACTATCTGCAACATTGAAATTGTAGGGAGGATGGATGAAGTGATTGGTCCAGCCTTCACTGGGTTTCAACAATTTCTGCGCAGTGAAGCTACTCTCCATTGCACGCATGGTTGTGGTGCCGATAGAGCAGATGCGATGTCCGCCTTCTTTTGCTTTGTTAACAATCTTACATGCTTCCTCTGAAATAGCATAATATTCAGCATCCATTTTGTGTTTGCTGAGATCTTCCACTTCAATCGGACGGAAAGTTCCCAATCCGGTATGTAAGGTTACTTCTGCAAAACGAATTCCAAGAATTTCGCAACGCTTGATCAGTTCTTTACTGAAATGCAAACCTGCAGTAGGGGCTGCAACAGCGCCTTCATGCTTGGCATATACAGTCTGGTAGCGTTCCTTATCTTCTTCATCAGGTTTGCGCTTGATGTATTTCGGAAGTGGGGTTTCGCCTAAAAACTCCAACATTTTCTTGAAGCTTTCATCATCATCATCCCACAGAAAACGAATGGTACGTCCACGGCTGGTGGTATTGTCAATCACTTCAGCAACCAGTTCTTCATTGTCGCCGAAATACAATTTATTACCCACACGAATCTTTCTTGCGGGATCAACGATTACATCCCAAAGACGGTTGGGTTTGTTAAGTTCACGCAGTAAGAATACTTCGATCTTGGCGCCGGTTTTTTCCTTGCGGCCATACATACGTGCAGGGAACACTTTGGTATTGTTCACTACAAAAACGTCTTTGTCGTCGTAGTACTCCAGAATATCACGGAAATGTCTGTTTTCCATGTGACCACTTTTACGATCAACAACCATCAATCGGCTGTCTTCTCTTTTCTTGGTCGGGTGCTGCGCAATAAGATTAAGGGGTAAATCGAACTTAAATTGAGATAATTTCATGTTACGGCATGATTTTTTTATGAAGTCGGCAAAGGTATGGAATTTTCCTTGCTTTAAAAACTGTTGTTAGAGATTTAGGGGGATAATATTTTCAAATTCCGTAGACATATTGAAGGGCTTTCACCTAATTTTGCGCCAACAGTTGTTAGTTTGACTGGTGTTAAGGGAAAACTGTAAAAACCCGATCATGATTCGAAAAGTCTGGTGGAAGATATTAGCTATTGTCTTATTGCTCTACACCTGTTCCTATGGGTTTCTGGTGAAAATACCCAAGTTGGATGACCGATTACAGGAGTCTATCCGCAATTTCTTTTTCCATGTACCCATGTGGTTTGCCATGATGATTCTGTTGGGTGTTTCTGTTGTATACGCTATCAAGTATCTACGCAGCAGGAATCAGGTCCATGATTTTTATTCTTCTGCTTTTGCGGTTACAGGTACCATTTTTGGTTTCTTAGGGCTTACCACGGGAGCCATCTGGGCCAATTACCAGTGGGGAAGTCCATGGAGTGGTGATCCCAAACAAAATGGAGCTGCTATTGCCATGCTCATCTACCTGGCCTATTTCGTTTTGCGTGGAAGTATGAATGAGGAAGAAAAGAAAGCAAGAATTGGAGCGGTCTATAATATTTTCGCATTTTTTATGTTGTTTCCTACACTTTGGATTTTACCCAGACTTACCGAATCATTGCATCCGGGGGGAGAAGGTAGTGAAGGCAATCCGGGTTTGAATGGAAAAGATATGGATGCGAATATGCGTTCTGTTTTTTATCCGGCAGTGATTGGCTGGACATTACTCGGTGTTTGGATCAGTACTTTACGTATTCGATATGAAATTTTAAAAGAACAACAACTCATTCATGAATAAACTACTGAAAACCATTTATACATTCGCAGCCATATTGCTGTTCAATGTTGTTGCAACAGCACAAGAAGTTGCAGCTGAAAATGATGTGATGAGAAGTAATGGAAAGATATACGTAGTGATGGCTGTAGTGCTGACGATCATCATTGGATTATTCATCTACGTAGCATCGTTAGATAAAAAGATCAGTAAACTAGAGAAGAAAAGCTAATAGACCATAGACCATGGTCCATGGTCTATTAGCTAAACCATAAAAGTCAAAAACAAAAACGATTAGCTCATGTCAGATCACAAACCGTATAGCTTCTTTCAAAGTGTTGAGAGAAGTTTTGATAAAGCGGCCAAGTTTACCAAATGGGAGAAGGGTTTGCTCGAACAGATCAAAGCCTGTAACAGCATTTACAGTATGCGTTTCCCGGTAAAAATGGATGATGGCCGTATTGAAGTTATTGAAGCATACCGTGTGCAACATTCGCAGCATAAATCGCCTTGTAAAGGTGGTATCCGTTTCAGTGAAGAAGTGAATCAGGATGAAGTGATGGCACTGGCATCTTTGATGACCTACAAATGTGCGATTGTAAACGTACCATTCGGTGGTGGTAAAGGAGGTATTAAAATCAACCCTCGTAACCACAGTGCGTATGAATTAGAAAAAATCACGCGTCGTTACACTGCTGAACTGGTGAAGAAAAATTTCATTGGTCCCGGTATTGACGTACCTGCTCCGGATTACGGAACTGGCGAACGTGAAATGGCATGGATTGTAGATACCTATGCTTCTTTGAAACCGGGTGAAATTGATGCAGCAGGCTGTGTTACCGGTAAACCTGTTACACAAGGTGGTGTACGCGGAAGAAAAGAAGCTACCGGTTTAGGTGTTTTTTATGGTATCCGTGAAGTATGTAACATGCCTGATGTGATGAAAAAACTCGGGTTGGCTATTGGTGTGGAAGGAAAAACTGTGGTAGTACAAGGTTTGGGTAATGTGGGGTATCATTCAGCCAAATTCTTCCGTGAAGCAGGTTCTAAAGTGGTATCTATTGCGGAATATGAAGGTGCAATTTTCAATGCAGATGGATTGAATGAAGAAGAAGTATTCCAGCACAGAAAGAAAACAGGCTCTATCTTAAATTTCCCCGGTGCAACCAATTTGGCAAAGAGTACAGATGCATTAGAATTGGAATGCGATATTTTAATTCCTGCTGCTTTAGAGAATGTCATCAACGGCGATAATGCTCCTCGTGTAAAAGCAAAGATCATTGGAGAAGCCGCAAACGGACCATTAACTCCGGAAGCTGATGAAATATTTGCTGCCAAAGGAACATTGGTAGTTCCTGATATGTACTTGAATGCAGGTGGTGTAACTGTATCTTATTTTGAGTGGTTAAAGAACCTGAGTCACGTTCGTTATGGTCGTATGGAAAAACGTTTTACTGAAAACATGAATAACCATATCCTCGGACAAATTGAGGAGCTTACCGGTAAGCAGGTTTCAGGGAAAGAGCGTTCTTTCATTTTACATGGACCTGAAGAAGTAGACCTGGTACATAGTGGATTGGAAGAAACCATGATTACAGCTACACGTGAGATCATGGAAATTTGGAAGAATAATCCTGAAATTCCTGATATGCGTACTGCAGCATATGTATGTGCCATCAATAAAGTAGGCACTTCATACGCTGAGTTGGGTATCTTCCCATAATAGTATTCACATATTTTAGATGTCGGATATCGGATGTCTGATTTGAATTTTACTTTCAATCAGACATTAGATATCCGACATTTTTTATTCGTAAGAGGGAATGGTATTCAAAGTAGTAAACTTATTATTTTCTTTTCCGATACCTCGGGTTTCATTTCCGTTGGTAACAATCAAGTAATCTGCTTGAACAGTGATTTGATAACGAAGTAATTGTTGCATAACAGATTCATTGATAGGGACATTCATTTCCTTGCATTCAATCAATAGCCAAGGGTGATCATTTTTATATACAAGAATATCAAAGCGCTTTTTTAAATCTCCGATTTGTATTTCTTTCTCGATGGCGATCAATGATGCAGGATAATGCATCACTTGCAGCAGGTACTGAAGAAAATTTTGTCGCACCCATTCTTCCGGTGTTAACCGCACCCATTTCTTCCTCAAAGGATCAAAAATATACTCCTTGTATTCTCTGGTTTCTATTTTGAAAGGATAGGAGGGATAGCTTATTTTAATCATACTACTTGCAAATAGAATTGATTTTTTGTATTTTAGCCAATTAACCTGATCAAAGATAATCGGCAGGTCATCAAAATAGTCATGTTATGAAAACGAAAGCGGAAATCGTCAACAATTGGCTCCCACGATATACCGGAGAGAAATTAGAGAACTTTGGTAAATACATTTTGCTGACCAATTTCAGCAATTATGTTACCATGTTTGCGAAATGGAATAAAGTAAAAGTGATTGGGGCTGATAGACCTATGCAATGTGCAACTGCCAACGGTATCACCATTATTAATTTTGGTATGGGTAGTCCGGGTGCAGCTACCATCATGGATCTCTTAACAGCTATTGCTCCTGAAGCTGTACTCTTCTTGGGTAAATGCGGCGGGTTAAAAAGAAGAAATAAACTCGGCGATCTGATTTTACCCATTGCAGCTATTCGAGGAGAAGGTACTTCCAATGATTATTTTCCTCCTGAAGTTCCGGCAATGCCTGCTTTTGCACTTCAAAAAGCCATTTCAACAACCATCAGAGATTACAAGGTAGATTATTGGACAGGTACCGTATACACCACCAACAGAAGGGTATGGGAACATGATGATGCATTCAAAGCCTATCTTACCAAAGTGCGTGCTTATGCGATTGATATGGAAACAGCGACCATTTTTACGGTAGGATTCTTTAATAAAATTCCAACAGGTGCATTGTTATTGGTCAGTGATCAACCCATGATACCTGACGGAGTGAAAACAGAAGCCAGCGATAAAAAAGTAACAGCCGACTACGTAGAAAAACACCTCAAAATCGGTATCGATTCCCTCAAACAACTCATCAATAAAGGACAAACAGTGAGACACCTGAGGTTTTGATCTTTGATCTTTGATTTCTTGATTTTTTGAATTTAAATCAAGAAATCAAAGATCAAAAAATCAAAAATGTCTAGTCTTTCCACAAAAAAGGAAACAGAATCACCGCCAGTGCAACTACCAGGATATCTAGTCCTACCAGCATCAGTACCATCTGCCACCAGCCGGCTTGAATTACATCTGAAAATCCGGTGCCCGCAATTTTCATGAGTAATAATAATTGTGGAATAATCAAGGGAAATCCCATGATGGCCATCAATGCAGCTTGCTGTTGCGCTTTGGCAGCGATTGCGGCTAAGAAAGTAAATACAAGACTCAGGCTCATACCACCCAGACAGGCAATGGCAGTAAAAGTGATAAAGTTTTCAAGTGGATTGCCCAATAAAACAGCAAAGATTCCCAAACTGAGTAAACTCATCAATACCATGAGTAGCAGATTGAAGATCAGTTTGGAGAGTACAAAGTCTATAGGTCCGGCAATCGAATAGAAGTACAACATACGACCTCTACTTTCTTGTAGAAAACTTTTAGCAACTGCGTTTACACAAACGAATAATTGAATAACCCAGAAAAGTCCATTCCATACGGTATCATCGGGCTGTCCCATCGAGAGGTACACAACAAAAATGGTGGACGCTACGTACAAGAGGATGCCATACAATGTGTACTGCTGTCGCATTTCCAACAACAAGTCTTTTTTGACCAATGATAATATTGTGTGGCTACTTTTCATGGAAACATTTTCGACAACGGGGTTCATAGGTTTCTTTTTCGCCTAATAATACCTGTCCATCACCCTCTATTTTTCTGTAAGACACATTGGCAATATTGCCACATTTCATACAGATGGCATGTAATTTCGTGATATAATCTGCCACCGCCAGCAAATTAGGCATTTGACCAAAGGGACGTCCTAAATAATCCATATCCAGTCCGGCAACAATCACCCTGGTACCTCTTAATGCAAGTGTTTCGCATACATGCATGATCTCGGCATCAAAAAATTGAGCTTCATCAATGCCTACCACATCAACATCCTGTGCCATCAATAAGATGGTCTGTGAATTTTCAATGGGCGTACTTTGTATACTATTGGCATCATGACTCACCACTTGTGTTTCATCGTAACGAATATCAATAGCGGGTTTGTATATTTCTACTTTCAGGTTAGCGATTTTTGCTCTTTTCAAGCGACGGATCAATTCTTCAGTCTTACCGCTAAACATACTTCCGCAGATCACTTCGATCCAACCCCTGCGTTCACCTGTTAAATTTGGTTCAATAAACATATAAATAACGAATCAAGGCGGGCAAATTAGTCTAAACGACACTTATTTTCATATTTTTGCCTCGCATTTTACAAACAAACTAAGCCCGGAAAAAGCAAGTAGGTATTTAAGCATGAAAACTATCTTACAAAAGTTTCTTGTATTGCTGCTGTTGATCTCCTTCGCTAATATAGTGACAGCGAGACCCGGGTGCCATTTGAGAACGGTAGAGACTTCTGCCGATGCCGAAGACCTTAAATTTAATAAGACAGAATCATTTACACTCATCGAGTTTCTACTGGAACGGGTTCATGGTCTTTCAGACAATATACCCAATAATGAGGAAACCGGTGTTCATTACAGTGTTTTTAGGAGCCACGGTAAAATTACCTCTACTCCGCGTATTAAATCTACACAACAGCCAAAGAATGTGATTTCATTGGTATCTGTTCCTGCTGTCGATTTGGAGCACCATACTATTCGATATAGTTCACCTATTACCGGTATCTTTCATAACTTTCTTTTTAGGCTAACACCATTTTGATCTCTACTCGTTTTCGGCTTTTTTCTTTGCTTCCAATTTGGTGAAGCATGCACATGATTCGTACTATTCATCAATTTAAACGAGTGAAATGAGATCAATTTTACCTGTAATGGGCGTATGCATATTAGTATTCTTTTCTTGTACATCTGAAAATAAGGAAGGACAAAAAGAACAGGAAATGATTTTGCCTGTTCTTGAAATCACAAAGACCGATACACAACTGCTGGTTGATTATGTATCAGATATTCAAGCGGTAAAAAATGTAGAGATACGTGCACGTGTCAATGGTTTCTTAGAGAAAATTTTTGTCGATGAAGGTCAAAGCGTAAAAAAGGGACAACTCCTTTTTCAAATCAATGATTTAGAATATACCACTGATTTGGCAAGAGCAAAAGCCAATGTATCCAATGCACAAGCGGAAGCAAAAGCTGCTGAATTGGAAGTGTCAAGGACAAAGCTCTTGGTGGAAAAGAAAGTGATATCCTCTACAGAATATGAGTTAGCGTCAGCCAGACTCAGGGCAGCTAATGCAAAGGTAGAAGAAGCATTGTCGTTACAGGCGAGTGCTCAAAACAAGTTATCATTAACAAATATCAAGTCTCCCTTTGATGGTATCATTGATCGTATCCCATTGAAGATCGGAAGTATGATTGATCCGGGCGCTTTGTTGACAACCATTTCAGATATTCATGATGTATTTGCTTACTTCCACATTTCTGAGAGTGAGTACTTGCGAATCAAAAAAGGGATGAGTGATACACGTCAAAATGTTCCTGTTCAATTGATTTTGGCTGATGGAACAAAATACCGTCAGGAAGGAAGAATTGAAACGGTTGATGGAGAAATCAATGAAAATACCGGAGCGATTGCTTTCAGAGCAAGATTCCCCAATCCTGAAAAATTATTGCGACATGGTGCTTCCGGGAAAGTGCGTTTGGTTAGCGAAGTGAAAGATGCCATGTTAATACCACAGAAATCAGTATTTGAAATACAGGATAAGAACTATGTTTTTGTGGTTGGTTCAGACAATATCGTAAAAATGCGTGGCTTTACTTATAGCAAACGCGTTGCAGATTTTTATATAGCAGAACAGGGTTTAATGGCCGGAGAGAAAATTGTATATGAAGGTGTACAAAATATTCGCGACGGCATTAAAATCAAACCCAAAATGATCACTGCTGCTAATATGATTGCTTACAAAAAATAATCCATCCCATGTTTGATATATTCATCAAGCGACCCATCTTGTCGCTTGTCATTTCGTTATTAATTACGTTGTTGGGATTACTGGCTTTGTTTACTCTTCCGGTAACTCAGTTTCCTGATATTGTTCCTCCATCTGTTACAGTAACTGCTAAATATACTGGTGCTAACGCTGAAGTATGTGCAAAGGCAGTAGCTACTCCATTGGAAAGAGCCATTAATGGTGTTCCCGGTATGACCTATATGTCGTCTGTATCTAGTAATAATGGTATTACATTAATTACGGTTTCATTTAAAGTAGGTACTGATCCTGATCAAGCAGCAGTGAATGTACAAAACCGTGTTACCACAGTATTGGATGAACTGCCCGAGGAAGTAATCAAAGCGGGTGTTACTACTGAGAAGGAAGTGAATAGTATGTTGTTGTACCTGAATATCATGAGTGATGACAGTACGGCAGATGAAAAATTCATTTACAATTTCGCAGATATCAATATCCTGCAAGAGCTCAAGAGAATTGATGGAGTTGGTTTTGCTGAGATCATGGGTTCGAAAGAGTATGCAATGCGTGTTTGGCTGAAACCAGATAAAATGCTTACCTATAATATTTCAGCTAATGAAGTGGTTGATATTCTTCGTAATCAAAATGTGGAAGCCGCACCAGGCAAAACCGGGGAGAGTTCCGGAATGGATGCCGGCTCTATGCAATATGTACTTCGTTATACCGGTAAAAAAGCCAGTGCTCCTGAATATGAAAATATTGTCATCAGATCTGAACAGAATGGTTCTGTTCTTCGACTAAAAGATATTGCCGATGTTGAATTTGGGTCGATGACTTATAGTATGGTCTCTGAAACAGATGGTAAGCCATCTGCATCTATCATGTTAAAACAAAGACCGGGATCGAATGCTAGAGATGTGATTAAGAATGTAAAGCAACGGATGGCAGAGCTTCAGGAAAGTTCTTTTCCTCCGGGTATGAAATACAATTTCGCTTATGATGTCTCCCGCTTTTTGGATGCATCTATTAAAGAAGTACTTAAAACCTTAGTCGAAGCATTCATCTTAGTGTTTATTGTGGTATTTATTTTCCTGCAGGATTTTCGCTCTACTTTGATTCCTGCATTAGCAGTACCCGTGGCACTGATCGGTACGCTGGCTTTTATGCAGATGCTTGGATTCTCGATTAACCTCCTTACATTATTTGCATTGGTACTGGCTATTGGTATTGTGGTAGATAATGCCATTGTTGTGGTTGAAGCCGTGCATGTCAAAATGAATGAGCATCATATGACTCCTATGAGTGCTACAATTGCTGCCATGAAAGAGATCAGTGGCGCATTGGTTGCTATCACATTGGTAATGTCTGCGGTGTTTGTGCCGGTAGCGTTTCTTTCGGGTCCCGTAGGTGTATTTTATCGTCAATTTTCTCTAACACTGGCTATCTCTATAGTGATATCTGGTATCAATGCTGTTACGCTTACACCTGCCTTATGTGCTTTGATGTTAAAACATGAACCAGCTCGAGTAAAAAAGAATCTGTTAGCCAAATTCTTTGATGGGTTCAATAAAAGGTATGATCAGACATCCTCAAAATATCAGCGGCTGATTGGAGCGATTGTTACTAAACGAATGGTTACCATGGCACTTCTGGTTACTTTTTTTGTAGCAACATGGGGGGTATCAACGATTCTACCAAGTGGCTTTATACCAACAGAAGATCAGGGAATGGTATATGTGAATGTAACAACGCCACCTGGATCTACTGTTGAAAGAACGGAAACAGTGATGCAGCAAATGCAGGAAGCTATAAAGGATATTGAATCAATTGAGAATATTTCAATATTGGCAGGGTATAGTCTAGTGACAGAAGTTGCCGGGGCGTCATATGGAATGGCAATGATCAATCTGAAGCCGTGGAACGAGAGATCTGTATCCGTTAATCAACTGATTAAAGAACTCAGGGAAAAAACTGCTTTTATCAAAGATGCAGATATTGAATTCTTTCCACCACCTACAGTACCCGGTTTTGGTAATGCGAGTGGATTTGAAATGCGAATATTAGATAAAACAGGAACCGGTAATCTTCAACAAACTGCTGCAGTTGCTAATGATCTGATTGACTCACTAGAAAAAACAAAAGAGATCGGATCGGCTTTTACCAGTTTTAACCCCGACTTTCCACAATACCTCATACATGTGGATCAGGACATGGCAGCAAAAAAAGGGGTCACTGTGGAGAATGCAATGAGTACACTGCAAACTTTAATTGGAAGTTACTATGCTACCAACTTTATTCGATTTGGACAGATGTATAAAGTAATGGTACAAGCATATCCGGAATATCGCAATAAGCCGGAAGACCTGCTAAATCTGTATGTAAAGAATGATAAGGGCAATATGATTCCTTATTCCACTTTCATCAGATTAGAAAGAGTATTTGGTCCTGAACAGCTCACCCGTTATAATATGTATACCTCCGCATTGATTACAGGAGATGCAGCTGCCGGTTACAGTAGTGGAGAAGCCATTGAAACATTAAAAGTAAAAGCAGGTGAATTATTGCCTAAAGGGTTTAGTTATGAATGGTCGGGCATGACAAGAGAACAGATTCTTTCAGGTAATCAGGCTGTTTTCATATTTGGGATCTGTTTATTATTCGTATACCTGTTACTAGCGGCACAATATGAAAGTTTCTTACTGCCATTGTCTGTGATCTTATCATTACCTGCAGGTATTTTCGGTGCTTTCTTGAGTTTGAAATTATTTGGATTAGAAAACAATATCTATGCTCAAGTAGCCTTGGTGATGTTGATCGGATTATTAGGGAAGAATGCGATCTTAATTGTTGAGTTTGCAATTCTCAGACGCAAACAGGGGCATCGTATCGCAGATGCCGCCATTGAAGGAGCGGTATCCAGACTGCGTCCGATTCTGATGACTTCTTTCGCCTTTATTGCCGGATTGATACCATTGTGTATTGCTTCCGGTGCAGGAGCGATGGGAAACAGATCTATTGGTACAGCCGCCGCCGGAGGTATGTTGATAGGAACCATTTTCGGGGTACTCGTAATTCCGGGTTTGTACTACTTATTTGCAGTTTTATCTGAACGTACCAAACCAAAGTCAGTAACGGAATCAGTCGCAATAGCAGACGAGAATACAGAACAATTCAGTGATCAATAAAAGTTTGTCAACTATGAATCTACATACTTTGAATAATAAGGTCATTATGATGATCATCATCATTTTGCTGGGAAGCTGTGCAGTACCTAAAGATGCCAATCAGTTTAAAGAAATAGAACTACCTGCTTCATTCACGGATAAAAAAGACACAGTAAGTCTTGCGCAATTAGATCTAAAAACATTTTTCAGTGATACTACTTTGTACGGATTAATTGAAATAGCTATTGAAAACAATCCCGACATACAGAAAGCTTTAAGAAGAATCATGATGGCACAGGCTCAGTTGCAAATGGCACATAATGCAAGGCTTCCTGTATTAGATGCCGTTGCATCCGCAGGCTTCAATAAGTTTGGAAAATATACCATTGATGGTGTGGGTAATTTTGATACCAATCTATCACCCAATATTAAAAAGGATCAACGTATACCTGTATTGACGCCTGATCTATTTCTTGGCTTTAGAAGCAACTGGGAAGTAGATATATGGGGCAAATTAAATGATAAAAAGAAAGCGGCTTTATCAAGGTCCTTTGCTTCAGAAAAAGAACGTCAATGGCTTACTACTCAATTAGCAGCACAAGTAGCATCAATGTATTATGAGTTGTTGGCATTAGACAGTGAGTTGGATATTTTGTATAAGAATTTACGTCTGCAAGAAGATGCATTGGAAGTAGTTAAAATTCAAAAGATCGGTGGAAGGGCAACGGAACTTGCAGTACAGCAATTTGAATCACAATTATTTACTACCCGAAGTTATATAGTGAGTTTGAAGCAGGGTGTTATTAAAACTGAAAATGAACTGAATCTTTTATTAGGTAGGTTACCACAGCCGATTAAAAGGTCTAAAAATATTTTTTCCGAATCGGTATTACCGGAGATTCACACAGGAATACCTGCACATTTGCTGGCAAGAAGACCGGATATCCAAGCTTCGCAGATGAAGCTGATGGCGGCAGGATTTGATGTGCGTGCCGCAAGAAAATCTTTTCTGCCTTCATTGAATATCACACCCTACACCGCATTCAATTCTTTCAATGCATCTATGATGTTAACGCCTGCATCTATTGCTTATGGATTGATAGGGAGTATCAGTGGTCCGGTGTGGAATCGAGGCAGATTAAAAGGAATGTTAAAAGAAGCGGTGGCTTCAGAGGGGGAAGCCTGGTATGATTACCAACAATCTGTATTCAGGGCATACCAAGAAGTTGTAACCTGTATGAATGCCATCACTAATAATACTGATTTGTTTGAGCTAAAAAAGAAACAGGTGTCTGTGTTGGAATCAGCTGTAAAAACAGCGCGGGAGCTGTATGTTACGGGGTATGCCTCCTATTTAGAAGTGATTACTGCCCAAAAAGGAGCACTGGAAACGCAGTTGGAATCAGTAGCTACTTATAGGAATCTGCTGTTATCACAGGTAGATCTTTACAGGGCTTTAGGCGGCGGCTGGCAATAAAATGGTTGCTGACATAATAATGGCGTTTGGAATACGTTTTGTAACTTGAGCAGGCCTTAATGCCATCAACCCCCCATGTCTGTTATGGAAAGAGTAGGCACATTAATCAATAAGCTCAAAGAGCAATTGGAGCAGGGAGCGGATGCTGCCTCTTTATTAATGAATACACGCTTATTACTGGCTGAGTTACAAACTCAGTTGCAGCAGAACCCTGTGCCATTAAAGGGTAAAGTATCTGTAGTCATGCCCGGATCTTTCGAAACAAAGCTATGTGCGGAGGAGCCAGAAAAGGTGGTTGCAACTGAAGTATCATCGCCTGCACAAGAAAAAGTAATTACAAAACATCAGGAACCCTTAGTTGTGGATACCAACTGGGCTATGAATATACCTGTTGAAATTCCCACTTTAGCTCATCAGGCTTCCATAAATGGAACCAAGGAAGTATATGAATTGAATCAAATGCTGGTTGCAAAATTTGAACAACCTGAGATCAATGAAAGATTAAGAGAAGATAAAACAGAAGTAGCCGCCGTATTACAAGCAGCACCGGTTCGCGATCTGAAAAAAGCAGTAGGTATTAATGACCGCTATTTATTCGTGAATGAACTATTCCGCGGTGATGAAAGTATGTATGAGCGAAGCATGAAAACCATCAACGGGTTTTCAATTTATCCCGAAGCACAATATTGGATCGAACGCGAATTAAAAGTAAAAATGGGCTGGGATGAAGGATGTGAGACGGTTAAACTGTTTGATCAATTGGTAAGAAGACGATTCGCTTGAATATAATCCATGATCTTATCACAAGCTCCCGACTTTTCTTTTACATAGGCTCCGGCTGCTTTTCCTGCCTGTTCAAATAAAGCTGAATCATTCAATAAAGATGTGAATAGTTCTTCCAACTCCAATGCATCTTCAATACTATAAGCAGCTTCTCTTTCAATTAATTCAATCGCTTCGGTATACTTATCATATACAGGTCCAAATACCAACGGCTTATCAAATACAGCAGCTTCTAAGGCATTGTGAATGCCATCATCTCCAAATCCTCCTCCAATATAAGCGATGCTGGCATAACGGTACAAGCTGCTAAGCATCCCCATATTATCCATAATCAAAACATGTACACCATCGGGTACTTGTTTCTTTTCTTTAAGTAATGAATACCGAATGGTATGGGTATACAGTTGCTCACATTCTTTCAATCGATCTTCATCAATATCATGTGGTGCAATGATGAAACGGATATTCGGATGATGATTCACAAAATGATCTAACGCTTCATCATCTTCTGTCCAGGTACTACCCGCAATGATCACCGGATAATTACTACAGAACTGTTCAATGAGTTCAAAGGAAGCTGATGCATCCGCAATCTGAATCACGCGATCAAAACGGGTATCTCCACTGATCGAAGCTTTATGGGCGTATCCAATTTGTGCTAACCTTGACAGTGAAGCTTCGTTTTGAACAAACAAATGTGAAAAGCATTGCAGCATTTTTCTATAAAAAGCGCCATACCATTTAAAAAAAGGCTGATCTTCTCTGAATACTCCAGAGATCAATAGAAGTGGAATATCTCTTTCTTTGATTTCATTCAGGTAATAAAACCAATATTCATACTTTACGAAAAGCACCAATGATGGCTGTACGATATTTAAAAATTTCTGAGCTGTATAGGGACGATCCATCGGTAAATAACAAATATGGTCTGCAATCGGATCATTCTTTCTGACCTCATATCCCGATGGAGAAAAAAAAGTCAGCAAAATAAAATAATGAGGATAACGATGTCGAATGGATTCCAGCACAGGTTTGCCCTGTTCAAATTCACCCAATGAAGAACAGTGCATCCATACGACGGGTCGATCATTCTTATGGAATACCACATGCAGTTTCCTGAATTGATCCTTTCTTCCACTGACCCATAGACCTGCTTTTGGGTTGTAAAAAGAGAGCAACCAGGCTGCTTTTGGATAAAGCCATACAAACAAACGATAGAGTAGACGCAAATCAATGATTTATGGGCACAAATTAAGAACTTAAACCGATTTGGATGATGTAGAATGCGAAACCTATTTCAGGCATTTTTGCAGTAGTTTTGCAGCGAAAGGAATGAATATATGAGACCTATACAAATGGTGGATACCCGTACGCAGTACGAACATATCAAAACAGAAGTAGATGCTGCCATACAAGAGGTATTGAATAGCGCAGCTTATATCAATGGTAAAGCCGTACAGGATTTTGCCTCATCACTCAGTCAATATTTAGGTGTAAAACATGTAATTCCCTGCGCGAATGGTACAGATGCCTTACAAATAGCCATGATGGCTTTAGGACTACAACCGGGCGATGAAGTCATTACACCCTCTTTTACTTATATCGCCACTACAGAAGTAGTAGCTTTATTAAAGCTCACACCTGTTTTTGTAGAAGTAAATCCAAAAACATTTTGTATCGATCCGGAAGCCGTACGCAAAGCCATTACTCCTAAGACCAAAGCAATTGTTCCGGTTCATTTGTACGGACATGCAGCTCCTATGGAAGAAATATTGGCGATAGCCAAAGAATTCAATCTCTATGTAATTGAAGACAATGCACAGGCCATTGGGTGCGATTATACTTTTTCTGATGGAACAGTCAAAAAAACGGGTACCATGGGCACCATTGGGGCCACTTCATTTTATCCCAGTAAGAATTTGGGTGCATACGGTGATGGTGGGGCCATTTTTACCAATGATGATGCCTTGGCGAAACAACTGAAAATGGTGGCGAACCATGGACAGCAAAAAAGGTATTATCATGAAGTGGTAGGATGTAATTCTCGATTAGATACCATTCAGGCAGCTATTCTGAATATTAAATTGGGGAAACTGGATGCTTACAATGCAGCGAGACAATCTGTTGCTGATTTTTATAACAAAGCTTTTGCCGGAAATGCAAAGATCATTACACCATTTGTAGCAGCATACAGTAATCATGTCTATCATCAGTACACTTTGGTACTTAATGACGTGAATAGAGATGAATTAGTGGCTTACCTGACTGCGCAAAATATACCTTCTATGATTTATTATCCGGTACCCGGACATAAGCAGGATATGTTCAAATCATTTGCTTTGCCAAGTTATCAGTTAGATACTACGGATTGGTTAACAGCACGTGTAATATCATTGCCAATTCATACTGAAATGGAAACAGAACAATTGGAATACATTACCAAACACGTTTTAAATTTTGTAAACAGATAAGGAATGAAAATAGCTGTTGTAGGAACCGGATATGTTGGATTGGTTACAGGCACCTGCTTTGCTGAAACAGGCAATAAAGTTACTTGTGTGGATATTGATCAATCAAAAGTTGAGAAATTATCAAATGGAGAGATTACGATTTACGAACCCGGATTGGAGAAAATATTTCTTCGTAACCTGAAAGAAGGGCGCTTGAAATTCACGACTAGTCTGGAAGAAGGCATTCGAGAAACTGATATTATTTTTTTAGCATTGCCTACACCGCCCGGTGCTGATGGCGCTGCTGATCTTAAATATATTTTATCGGTTGCAGATCATTTAGGTAAGATACTTACCGGATATAAAGTAATTGTTGATAAGAGCACCGTTCCTGTTGGCACAGCTGATAAAGTGAAACAAGCCATTGCTGCTCATTACAAAGGAGAGTTTGATGTGGTGAGTAATCCTGAATTTTTACGTGAAGGAGTTGCAGTGGATGACTTTATGAAACCTGATAGAGTGGTGGTAGGTACAGAATCAGAAAGAGCCAGAAAAATCATGGGGGATCTGTTTGCTCCATTTGTGAGACAGGGCAATCCGATCATTTATATGGATGAGCGCTCAGCTGAGCTTACAAAATATGCAGCCAATTCTTTCTTAGCCATGAAGATTTCCTTTATGAATGAAATTGCACAGCTATGTGAAAGAATGGGAGCAGATGTTGATATGGTGCGTAAAGGAATTGGAAGTGATGAACGAATTGGTAAACGCTTTTTATTTCCGGGTATTGGGTACGGAGGAAGTTGCTTTCCTAAAGATGTACAAGCTTTGATCAAATCTTCGGCTGAAGCCGGGTATCAATTTAATATCTTGGAGGCTGTTGAAAAGGTCAATGCCAATCAAAAGCTTTACTTGGTTCATAAAATTATGAAATATTATGGTGATCAGTTGGCCGGAAAACATTTTGCAGTGTGGGGTTTATCCTTCAAACCGAATACCGACGATATCAGAGAAGCACCATCATTGGAAATGATTCAAGCTTTATTGGAAAGAGGCGCTACTATTACTGCTTTTGATCCGGAAGCCATGCCCAATGTGCGTAAGCAATTGGGAGATCGCATTCAATTGGCTTCGAATCAGTATGATACACTGCATCAAGCAGATGCATTAATTATAGCTACAGAGTGGAGCGAGTTTCGTACCCCTGATTTTGAAATGATTGAAAATAAACTCAAGCAAAAAGTTATTTTCGACGGACGAAACTTATTTGATGTGAAGCAGATGGATGAATTGGGGTATCATTATGAAAGTATTGGAAGATCGTGAATATAGTTGACGGTTGATAGTTGACAGTAGACAGAAAAGCGTACTTTATTTCCTCCTGTCAACTATCAACTGTCAACTGTCAACCCAAAATAAAGGGATGGAAAAAAAACGCATACTCATCACCGGTGCAGCCGGGTTTCTTGGATCGCATCTTTGTGATCGATTCATTCGTGAAGGTTATCATGTTATTGGTATGGATAACCTGATTACAGGCGATATGATGAATATCGAACACTTACTTAAGTTGCCGGATTTTGATTTTCATCATCATGATGTTACCAAATTCATACATGTATCCGGACATCTGGATTATATCCTTCATTTTGCATCTCCTGCCAGTCCGATTGATTATTTGAAAATTCCGATTCAGACTTTGAAAGTAGGCGCACTGGGTACCCATAATTGTTTGGGTTTAGCCAAAGCTAAAAAAGCCAGAATCCTGGTAGCATCTACCAGTGAAGTCTATGGTGATCCATTGGTGCATCCACAAACAGAAGAGTATTGGGGGAATGTAAATCCTGTTGGTCCAAGAGGTGTATATGATGAAGCCAAACGTTTTATGGAGTCCATCACCATGGCCTATCATACCTATCATGGTGTTGAAACCAGAATTGTTCGCATTTTCAATACCTATGGCCCACGTATGCGATTGAATGATGGGCGGGCATTGCCTGCTTTTATCGGACAAGCATTACGTGGAGAAGATATTACAGTGTTTGGTGATGGTAGTCAAACCCGCTCTTTCTGTTATGTAGATGATCTGGTAGAAGGTATTTACCGGTTACTCATGAGTGATTATAGTATGCCGGTTAACATCGGTAATCCGAATGAAATCAGTTTATTGGATTTTGCAAAAGAAGTGCTCAAATTAACAGGGGCAGGAGTAAAGATTATTCATAAACCACTACCTGTTGATGATCCAAAACAACGCAGACCAGATATCACAAAAGCGAAAGAGATATTAGGATGGGAGCCTACTGTTGATAGGGCAGAGGGATTGAAAATGACATACGCATATTTTAAAAATCTTCCCAAAGAAGAATGGACCAAGCAGCCCAAAGAATTCACGAATTAGTAAATATGCAAAAGCCACTCATTGTTGTTACAGGAAAGAATGGTCAGTTGGGATGGGAGCTGATGCAATTAGCGCAACATTATGCCAATGATTTTGAGTTTCTTTTTACGGATAGAGATCAATTGAATCTTGCGGATGAAGCATCCATTTCTCAATTCTTTCAAACGCATCAACCAGCTTATTTTATTAATTGCGCGGCTTATACAGCAGTAGATAAAGCTGAATCTGAACAAGATATTGCGTATCGTATCAACGCACAGGCAGTTGCCGAGATCGCTCATCACTGCAGTTTTTCTAATACCATCTTGATACATTTTTCAACGGATTATGTTTTTGATGGAAAAGGAACTACTCCTTATGCAATCAATACGCCTACCAGTCCTGTAAATTATTATGGATATACCAAAAGAGTAGGCGAGCAATTGGCTTTGGAAAATCACTCGTCTACCATCATCATCCGAACATCATGGGTATACAGTTCTCACGGACATAATTTTGTAAAGACCATGTTGCGTTTGATGAAAGAACGTGATTCGATAAAAGTAGTGGCTGATCAAAAAGGTTGTCCTACTTATGCGGCTGATTTGGCAGCAGCAACGATGAACATCATAACAGCTTCTCAAAACGGGAATTTTCATCCCGGAATTTTTCATTACAGCAATGCCGGAGAAACCAACTGGTATGAATTTGCAAAAGCCATTCGTGATGCTGCCGGATTGACTTGTACAGTTGAACCGATTACGACATCTGAATATCCTACACCGGCCAAGCGTCCGGGGTACTCAGTAATGGACCTGTCTGCCATTACTGAACAATATCATATTCAAACAAAAGTATGGCAGGAAAGCCTGAGCAATTGTTTGGCCGTGTTGAAAGAAGAGGGGGTAAAATAATGTGAAATAAGAAATCAGGAATAAGAAATAAGAAAGTGATTCTTGAGTCTTGTTTCTTATTTCTTATTCCTTATTTCTCTGTTCTCCTTTCTTTCGCCATTCATCATTTCGGGTATTTCCATCACAGATTGGCAACTTATTTTTGAAATATGGAGATCAAGAATAGTACGATTGTGGATATTGAAACCATTTTCGGCTTGTATCGAATGGCTGCGCAATATATGAAAGAGCGCTTCCCTGTGCACTTTCCTGAATTTGATCGGGAATTGGTGGTGAAGGAAATTGAAGAGGGAAGACAATGGAAAATGCTGATCAATGGAGAGCTGGCATGTATATGGGCTATTACCTGGAATGATCCGCAAATATGGGAAGAGAAAGACAGTGATCCTTCTATTTATATTCATCGAATCACAACCGTACCCGCTTTTCGTGGCAGACATTTGGTGAAAGAGATCGTACGATGGGCCATACAATATGCAAAAGAGAATAATCGAAGCTATGTTCGCCTAGATACGGTTGGAGAGAATCAAAAACTGATTCAACACTATCAAGAAAGTGGATTTACATTTTTAGGAATGGTACAGTTGAAAGATACCAGTGGATTACCGGATCATTATAAACTAGATAAAGTGAGCTTATTTGAGTTAAAAGTAGATTGATATTTATTTTCTCTCAGAACAAACTGATGGCTCCACAGAATAGTCTAAAGAAACAATCTTCCAGCCCTCTTGGGTTTTAAAGAAAGTGAATACATCAATTCCGCAATGATTGAAATTTTGATTGATACTTAGGGTATAGGGCACCCAAGCCATTGCAATTCTTCCATGAATCTTCACTTCTGCGGAAAGCATTTTTTCATAGATCACAGCCTGAGGATTTACAAAGCTCTTCATCCTGTCTTTGAATAAAGCTGTTCTGATCCGCAAACTGTCATTTTGGGTACGGATGGAAGTCGTTTGTCCATCCAATACTACAATACTTTTTAATAGAAGAGTATCCTGCCTCGCCAATGCTTCAAAGAATTGATTCACTTTTTGGAGGATTAGTTTTTCTTCAGAAGGTATGGATTGTCCGTACAGTTGTAGGGAACACAACAAGGCAAATATGAACAGAATTTGTTTCATGTGATGATCATTTGAATACATCTTTGCAGGAACCCAGATTTGTAAGTTAGTAAAAGGATTTAACTTACTTATACTTTTAACGCAGCTCTAAATCCTCTGGCGGCATAATAGGATTGGGCACCATTGTGGTAAATGAATACTTGTCCGTACCGATGATCGCCAAAAATGGCACCTCCTTCTTTTCTAATGGCAAGAGGCGTTAATAACCAGCTGGATGTTTTACGGTCAACCGGTTCAAGTGATTGGAGTAATCGGTACTGTTCTTCATTCAACAAATCAATACCCATTTCTTTGGCCATATCCATTGCTGAATTTTTGGGAGCATGTTCTTTTCTGGATTCAAGTCCTTCGCGATCATAACAAACACTTCTTCTTCCGGTTGGACTCTCTGCAGAACAGTCAACAAATAAATAGCTGTCTGTTTTTTTATCATATGCAATTACATCAGGTTCGCCACCGGATTGTTCCATTGCATGTAATGACCATAATTTTTGCGGTTGTGCTTCTAATTTGGGTTGTACTTTTTTCCAATCAATTCCTTTGTGACGATATTCATTTGCTTGGAAACGTGTATTAAGTTGTGTTAACAGTTCTTTTATTTGCGAAGAGGATAATTTATTTTTTGACATGCTATATGTTTTAAAGATGTTAGTTAATGCAGAGTAGGAAACAAGTTATTGATAAAACTGCTTATAATCGTGCTTGATGGATACGTTATCAGTTTTGTTGACTCCTTGATCTTTTGGCAGCTTTTTAAGCTCATGTTTCCATATGGGGAAATTACTAACTTAAAATAGTTTATAGAAATAAGGCAAAGGGTGTGTTACATTTTTTGGGATGCTTCAAAAATTTACTTTTCTACTCCTTAATATGTTCAAAAAGAGCAATTCTCTGATTCCTTCCTGAGGTATTAACGTGTATAGAACTTTGGAGAAGGAATGATTGCTGGTTTTAAGTATCGGGTTGTACTTATATTTAAGCTTCAAAACAACCTTATGAAGAGATCCTTTCTTTGCTTTTTCATAGTCTTTGGTATTTCCTTGTTAGTAACGGCTAACGATCAGCCTGCTCAACCTATTCTTACCGGTGCAGAACAAACACAATTGTATTTGCCACTATTAAAAGGAAAGAGGGTTGCTATATTGGCAAATCCTACCACGGTAATCGGTAAAACACATCTGGTAGATAGCCTGCAAAAACTCGGAGTGAATATTGTAAAAGTATTTGGTCCGGAACATGGGTTTAGAGGTAATGCCAGTGCGGGTGTAGTAGTATCTGATGAAACAGATATATTAACAGGTATCCCTATTATTTCATTGTTTGGTCGAAAAAATAAACCGAGCAAAGAAGATCTCGCAGATGTGGATCTTATGATCTATGATGTACAGGATGTAGGGGTACGTTTTTATACCAATATCAATGCACTCGCTCGTTTAATGGAAGCCTGTGCAGAGAATGGAAAAGAACTATTGATACTGGATCGTCCCAATCCGAATGGATATCTGGTGGACGGTCCTGTATTGGATATGAAATATAGATCAGGTATAGGGATGTTTCCAATACCGATGTCACATGGATTAACCGTTGGTGAATTTGCATTGATGGCGAATGGAGAAGGGTGGCTCACGAATAAAGTGAAGTGCAATGTCCGTATTATACCTATTGCCAATTATAATCATGACATGCCTTACACATTACCTGTAAAACCTTCACCTAATTTGAATACACAACAGGCTATTATGTTGTACCCTTCCACTTGTATGTTTGAAGGGGTATACCTGAATCATGGTAGAGGCACCTATTATCCGTTTACGGTTTTGGGTAGTCCTGAGTTAAAAGGGATCTATTCATTTTCTTATACACCCACCAGTATCAAAGGCATGGCAGAAACGCCGCTCTTCATGGATCAGGTATGTTATGGGTTGGATCTTCGGAATTATGATGTAGAGCAATTGAGGAAAAGTAAAAAGATCAATATCAGTTGGATCATTGAATTGTACAAAGCACATCCCTACAAAGAAAAATTCTTTGAAAGACTCAGTGATCAGATGAATTCTATAGAAGTACAAATAGGTGTAGGTGAATTCAGGCAACAAATCATCAATGGCGTTTCTGAAGAAGAGATTCGTAAAACTTGGGAACCGGGGTTGAGTGCGTATAAGGAGATGCGGAAGAAGTATTTATTGTATCCGTAGTGTGGATATTGATTACTTATCTGATCACCCATATTACAACTTTTAGAAAATTTCGAAACTTTCCAAAAGTTAGCATCAACCTTTGGTCTTTCGTCTAAGACTGGGAAGGCAAATACACGCTCAATATCTTTCCTGCTCCCACATATTTATTGGTTTTAACAAGTTGATCTGTGATAGGAGTGCCAAAAGTGATGCCTACAGCTATGGCTAGCGTATCTGAAGTATTTGTAAGTTCTTTTGTTGTTGTTTTATTGATGAGACTATCTGTTACAACAGGTAGCGCAATAGTACATTGTTGGGCCTCTA
>Ga0208492_1000134_pt1 | contig 76881 bp, 77 predicted proteins | sample Subbioar_CSW14AB_FD_184820 | JGI IMG/M metagenome (GOLD analysis project Ga0208492, IMG submission 184820) | Serpentinite rock and fluid subsurface biosphere microbial communities from McLaughlin Reserve, California, USA - CR12Mar_CSW14AB (SPAdes) | ecosystem: Environmental > Terrestrial > Deep... | reverse complement strand
CGCCGACCGACTCTCGGCGGGGCTCAAGACAGAGGTCTGGCCACGGGCCGGAACAAGCGAAGAGGTCAACGCCATCGTCAACCGACTTCAAGTCGAAGCCGGCGACGATCTCGACAAGAAGCTGGTGATTGGGGGTTTTACCGACCACACGATCGAAGCTGACGGCATGCCGCAACCTTGCGAGACCTGCATGTACTACAAGGTCCACGCAAGGTTCTGTGATCTTCCCGAGCTGATGCTTCCGGTCGAGCCCGAGTGGTCCTGCAGGTTGTGGAGGATTTGATCGAACCGCAAATCATCGTTCTTGGCTGCGGAAATCACAACCGTAGCGACGACGGGGCCGGACCTGCGGTGATTGACCTGCTTCGCAACCGTCAATTCCCACCGGGGGTTCGTCTTTTTGACGTTGGCACCGACGGTATGGCCGTGATCTACAAAGCGCGGGGCGCCACCCATTTGGTAATTGTGGACGCTCGAGTTCCCATGGGAACACCTGGTTCGGTCTATGAAGTACCGGGCGAGGTTCTTGCCGCACAACCGGCGCACGGAGCAGGCCTTCACGAGTTTCGCTGGGACAACGCGATCTATGCCGGGCAGCGCATATATGGCGATGCGTTTCCCGCCTTTGTGACGGTCTTCCTGATCGAGGCCGAGACACTCGCACTTGGCTTGTCTCTCAGCCCTAAGGTTGCCACTGCAGTCGAGCTTGTTGCAAACAAGGTGACAAACCTGCTGCAACACTGGACTTCCACATGAGCAGTGGCATCGCCGTCCGTGACGGGTCTGTCTATCTGCCGGCGTCGGTTGTCGAGACCTATCTTCAGGGTGTTGCGGCGGTTGTGGTGCTGATCCGGGACCAGACGCTGATGGTTCTGCCGGTGCATCATGCGACCGCGGGCGGCTGCTTACTAAAACTTCGCAACGCCGCTGGCGACCGCGTCGCGCAGGCGCGCGATGTGTTTCAGGACCAGGGGCTGCTTGGCATGACGGTGTTCGACTTACCAATACACTGGAATACAGAGATGTGCGCTCTCTGCGCTCCGATCCCCGACGATTTAGCAAAGTTAGTTTCCAGATAAGCAAGAAGGTAGACAGCCGCGCGGTGGATGCTCTAGTGTGACAGGGAGATGAAGCGACCGTTCGAGTCGCGCAGGGAGGACTCAGTGGTCGCAACAAGTCGGACAAAGCAACAGGTCGATGCGGCTCTTGCGGCGGTTGAGGATGCAGACGCATCCAATTCTGACAAGGCGCAGATGCTGATGGAAATCGCCATGGGCCTGCAACAGGCTCCGCGCGACCCCGAAGACCTGCACGCGGCCGTCGATCTTTATCGGCGGGCGATCGCTTTGGTGCCGCCAGACGAAACCTTGGGTGCCGCCCGCATCCGCGCACGGCTATCGACCGCGCTGATGGCCGTGCCTGCCAGCGACGCAAAGGCAATCAAGGCGGCGCGGTCGGAGATGACGACCGCCATTGCAACACTGACTGCAGAGGGATCGGGTGCAGAGATCGCCGAGGCTGAAATGAACCTCGGGCTGATCTGCCAGACCATGGCGGGGATGGGGCTCGCCCCGATTCAGCCCGCGATCAGCGCCTATCAGCGCGCCCTGCGCACCTTTGACCGGACCGCCTTCCCCAAGGAATTCGCGATCCTGCAGAACAACCTGGCGACGGCCTTCCTGTCGATGCCCTTTACCGACGACTCCGGCAAGATGCGGGAGGCGCTGGCGGTTCAGGCGTTCGAGGAAGCGTTGCGCGTCGTCACCCTGATCGACCAGCCGGTCGAATATGCTATGCTCCAGAACAACCTCGGCAATGCGCTGCAATATGTGTCATCCGCGCACCGGGTCGAGAACGGCTTTCGCGCGCTTGAGGCCTATGACGAAGCCTTGAAGGTGCGCACCCTGCGCGACATGCCGGAGGGCTATGCCAACACCATCGCCAACAAGGCGAACTGCATGGCAAATCTGCCCGACGATCCGGCGAACCCCGAGGCGGGCAATCCACGCAACGTGGCCGAGGCGGTTGCGCTGTTGCGCGAAGCGAAGGGCATTTTCGCCGCCCGCGGTGCCGAAGACAAGGCGCAAGCTGTCGCCGATGCGATTATCGAACTGTCGTCGCACCTTGCGCCGCATGGCGCATTCGCGTCCGACGCCAGGCACTGACTACACCAATCAAACCCGAAGAAGGAGGCTATCGCTTGATCACATTTGCTGCATTGGCCGCAGGATGCCTTGCCGCGCTGCTCGCTGGAGCCGTGGGCGGCGTCGCAGTCGGGAAATCCGCTCTCGGGACGGAACTCGCCGCCTATATGGGCGGCCTTTACGGCGCGATCGCTGGTGGGGCGGCTGTCGTCGCGACCGTCGTTGTTTTGTCGCTGATCTGAGGGAGGAGCGCACATGTTTGGCATGGCCATGAGTTCCGCAAAGCAGTTCTTTGCTGGAAAATTGTTCAAGAACAATGGGCAAGTGACTCTCCAGTTCGCGCTCGGTTCCCTTGTGGGGATCGTGGTCGGCGTCGGTGTCGGTCAGATCGCCCCGGTCTGGGCGGCAGCACTTGCCGCAGGTGGCGTGTCCGGATTGATCCAGCCCTTCCTCCTCAGAAACGTGAAGTACGCGTAATCCGATGCCAGACAGCGGCGCCCCAGAGCAGAGTGATCGACCCGGCCTCGACCGGTTGTTGGGCGATCTTCGGGCGCTCGAGGCACTGGCCGACGGGTGGGACGATTCGGCGCGGATGGGGGCCAAGGCTCAGGCTGCGGCGATTGACGCGTTGAATGCCGAAGCGTTCCGACGAATGATCCGCACGCTGAAGTCCCACGACGGCTTTGGCAAAGCGCTGGCCGAGGCGGCGAACGATGAGGTCGTCTACGCCGTCCTGCGCCGGCACGGAATCCTGAAACCATCGCTGCATGAACGGGTGGAGGCCGCGCTCGAGACGGTGCGACCGATGCTGGCAAGCCACGGTGGCAATGCCGAGGTTGCCTCGGTCGAGGGCAACCGCGCCGAGATCCGGTTTCTGGGCGCCTGTGACGGCTGCCCGGCCTCGCAGCTTACCTTCTATGCCGGTGTCAAGAAGGCCATCGAGGACCATGTCCCCGAAATCACCGAGGTACGCCAAGTCAAGGGGCTGGGCGGTGGTGGCGCCGACACGGTGCATTTCACCTCGCCCTTTGCAGAGACTTTGGGGGGCAGCTGGATCAACGCGCTCGATCTGGCGAAGCTTCCCGATGGCACGACGCTGTTCGAAACCGTCGGCGGCGAGTCAGTCATCTTTGCGCGCCAAGGTGATTTGGTGACGTGCTTTCGCAACGCTTGTGCGCACATGGGTCTAGAGATGACCGAGGGTGCCGTCGAGGCGGGCATCCTAACCTGCCCGTGGCATGGTTTCCGCTATGCGCTGGAAAGCGGTGAGTGCCTGACCGCGCCAGAGGTGCAGTTGCATGCTCACGCAGTCCGGGTCATCGGCTCGCGCATCCAGGTCAGGATCGTGCCATGAAAGTATCGCTGTCGCCCTCCTTCTCACCGATCAAGGCCGAGGGCACGGTGACACTCGGAGCGCCACTGCTGGACCCTGAGGGCGCGCGGGTGATCCTGGGATCGGATGGCGGAATGCTGGCCGACCCAATCACGCCCGCCGCGCATCGAATGTTTGGACCGCGTGGGGTTTGCTTGCACCCCGACGGCTCGTTCTGGGTCGCCGATACCGGGCACCACCGCCTTCTGGGCTGGCGCAAGCTGCCGGACCGTGACGATCAGTCGGCCGATATCCTGTTCGGCCAGCCCGCTTTCGGCCGCGAAGGACGCAATGCCAAGGGGCCGGTGACGGCCGCCACGCTGAACGTCCCCACCGGCATCTCCGCCTTTCGCGGCGGCCTGGCGGTGGCGGATGCCTGGAATCACCGGGTGCTGATCTGGCACCGCCTGCCCGAAGGCCCGGACAGTCCGGCCGACTTCGTGCTCGGTCAGGCCGATGCGGGGTCGGCGCTGGCCAATCGCGGCGCAGATGCGCCGACTGCCGCGACGCTGCACTGGCCCTATGGCCTGTCCGAGATCGACGGCAGGCTGGTTGTCTGCGACACCGGCAACCGCCGCCTGCTTGTCTGGAACGACCCGGTCGAAACCGGGCAACCTGCCGATCTGGTGCTGGGGCAGGACAGTTTCACCTGCCGCGACGAGAATGGCGGTGGGCCAGTCGCGGCGGGCTCAATGCGCTGGCCACATATGGCCAGCGGCTGGCGCCGCGGGCTGGCGGTGGCGGATGCGGGCAACAACCGGGTCATGGTCTGGTCCGGTTTTCCCCAGGCCAATGGTCAGCCTGCCGATGCGCTTGTTGGCCAGGCGGGGATGACCGATTGCGACCTGAACCGCGGTGCCTATTACCCGTCGTCGCTGGCGGTCAACATGCCCTATGCGCTCGGGGTGCTGTGCGACCGGCTGATTGTCGGGGATACCGCCAATTCGCGGATACTGGGCTTCAGCGAGACCGGCTTTGCGGCCGAGGCCGACCGGCTGACTGGCCAGCCTGATTTCGCCTCCAAGGGCGACAACCGCTGGGGACTGGCTTCGCGCGACAGCCTGTGCTGGCCCTACGGCTTGTCCGTTCGCGGAAGCACGGTGGCAGTGGCCGACAGCGGTAACAATCGCGTTTTGATTTGGGAGGCCGCGACATGACCGGGGCGCGCCTGACCGTGCGGGGGCAAGTTCAGGGTGTCGGCTTCCGGCCGACGGTCTGGCGGCTGGCGCGCGAGATGGGGCTGGCAGGCGACGTCAAGAATACGTCTGAAGGGGTGGTAATCCGGCTCTGGGGCGAGGGGCTGGACAGCTTTCCCGGCAGGCTGCGCGCCGCCCTGCCGGCGCTGGCTCGGATCGAGGAGCTGCGCGTCGAGCCGCTGGAGGATGCACCGCCTGCGGGCTTTGCCATCGTCGCCTCGGAGGCGGCCGGCACGATGCGCGGCTCAGTGACGCCGGACGCAGCGACTTGCCCTGATTGCCTGGCCGAGATCCGCGATCCGTTCCAGCACCGCTACCGCTATCCTTTCACCAACTGCACCAATTGCGGCCCACGCTTTTCCATCGTGCATGGCGCACCCTATGACCGGGCGCGGACGACGATGGCCCCGTTTGATCTGTGCGAGATCTGCGCGGGTGAGTATGCCGACCCCGCAGACCGGCGTTTTCACGCCCAGCCGGTCGCCTGCGGTCGCTGCGGCCCGCAGATCTGGATCGAGAAGCTGGGCCCCGGCGCGGTGAACCACGAGGCCTTCTCGATGCTCGATGACATCGACGCCACCGGCGGCATGATCCTGAACGGCCATATCGTCGCGATCCGGGGCCTGGGCGGCGTGCATCTGGCTTGCGACGCGACCAATGCCGCCACCATCACCGAACTGCGCCGCCGCAAGGGGCGCAAGGGCAAGGCCTTTGCGCTGATGGCCCGCGATCTGGGCGTGGTGCGCGAATTCTGCGAAGTCTCCGAGGCCGAAGCCGAGGCCCTTTCCGGCCCCGAAGCGCCGATCGTGTTGTTGAAGTCGCTGCCGAACGCCTTGCCCGACGCCATCGCGCCGGGGCTGGACCGGCTGGGCGTGATGCTACCCTACACGCCGTTTTACCACCTGATCCTGCGCAGGATCGGCCGTCCCGTCGTGATGACCAGTGGCAATCCTTCGGGTCAGCCGCAATGCACCGGCAATCAGGAAACCCGCGACCGGCTGCCCGCCATCGCCGACTTTGCCTGCCTGCACGACCGCGAGATTGCCAACCGCATCGACGATTCGGTGGTGCGGGTGGACCTTGGCCGGATGCGCGTCCTGCGCCGGGCGCGCGGCTTTGCCCCGGCGGGGTTGCCGCTGCCGCCGGGCTTTTCGCGCGCGGCGCAGGTGCTGGCGATGGGGGGTGAGTTGAAGAACACCTTCTGCCTCGTCAAGAACGGCCAGGCGATCCTGTCGCAGCACATGGGCGACCTGGAAGATGCCGCCACCCATGCCGATGCGGCGCGGAACCTGTCGCTTTACACCCGACTGTTCGACCATGCGCCGGGCGTGATCGCGGTCGACCGGCATCCACAATACCTGTCCACCCAGGCCGGGCGGGCGCTGGCCGGGGACCGGCCGGTGATCGCGGTGCAGCACCACCATGCCCATATCGCCGCCTGTCTGGCCGAGAACGGCCGCCCGCTGGAGGCGCCCCCGGTCCTTGGCATCGCGCTGGACGGCAGCGGGTTTGGCGATGACGGCACGCTTTGGGGCGGCGAGTTTCTGGTCTGCGACTATCGCGGCTATGCGCGGGTCGGATCGTGCAAGCCGGTGGCGCTGCCAGGCGGGGCGGCGGCGATCCGCGAGCCCTGGCGCAACGCCTATGCGCATCTGATGGCGGAAATGGGCTGGGCCGAATTCGCGATGAATTTCGACGGGCTCGAGATATTCCGCAAGCTTTCGGCGGTGCCGCGGGCGACGCTGGATGCGATGATCGCGGGCGGCACGCATGCGCCGGTCTCGACCTCCTGCGGTCGGCTCTTCGATGCCGCCGCCGCCATCGCGGGCCTGGCATGGGACAGGCAGGACTACGAGGGCGAGGCGGCGATGCGGTTTGAGGCGGTGATCGACGCAGATGCGATGAACGAGCCGGAGGATCTGGCCTATCCGTTCAGCATTCCCCTGACCGGGGGCAAGGGCATGCCCTATATCGAGCCGCTGGCCGTCTGGCGGGCAATGCTCGGCGATCTGATCCTTGCCACCCCGATCGGTGTCATCGCGGCCCGCTTTCATCGTGGGCTGGCGCAGGCCGTTGTCCGGATGGCCGAGCGCATCACCGAAGATACGGCGATTGACACCGTCGCCCTTTCGGGCGGCGTTTTCCAGAATGCGACCTTGTTTGCTCTGGTCCACCGTGGGCTCGAAGCCCGCGGGCTGACCGTACTCAGCCACGCCCGAACCCCCGCGAATGACGGGGGACTAGCCCTGGGCCAGGCCGTTGTGGCCCTGGCCGTCAGCCAAACGGAGGAAGCCCCATGTGCCTTGGAATCCCGGGCAGGATTGTCGCAATCGCCGATGCCCGCCGAAAGCTCGCTACCGTCGAGGTGATGGGCGTCCGCCGTCAGGTCAATGTCGCCTGCATCCTGAAGGACGAGCCGATCGAAGCGCTGATCGGCACCTGGTCCTTGATCCACGTCGGCTTTGCAATGAGCCGGATCAACGAGCAAGAGGCCGCGCTGACCCTGGACGTGCTGCGCCAGCTTGGCGAGGCGCAGGCCGAGATCGAGGCGATGAAAGCTTCGGAAAGGATGTTGGCATCATGAACTACGCAGATGAATTCCGCGATCCTGTCGCCGCACGCGGCGTCCTAGCCGCCATCGCCCGTGTCACCGACGAAATTGGCGCGACCAAGGAAAAGCCCGTCCATATCATGGAGATCTGCGGCGGCCACACCCATGCGATCTTTCGCTATGGCCTCGACAAACTGACGCCGCCAGGGCTTGAGTTCATCCACGGACCGGGCTGCCCGGTCTGCGTGCTGCCGATGAGCCGGATCGACGAATGCGTCGAGATCGCAGAACGGCCGGGCGTCATCATGACCACCTTCGGCGACGCGATGCGGGTGCCGGGGCATCGCAAGTCGCTGATCCAGGCCAAGGCCGACGGCGCCGACATCCGTATGGTATATTCGCCGCTCGACGCACTGGAACTAGCTCGGCGCCACCCCGACCGCGAGGTAGTCTTCTTCGGCCTCGGGTTCGAGACAACTACGCCCTCGACTGCGCTGACGATCTTGCAGGCAGCAGCGGACAACCAGACCAATTTTTCGGTCTTCTGCAACCACATCACCGTGCCGCCGCCGATCAAGGCGCTGCTCGACGATCCGCACATGATTCTCGACGGCTTTGTCGGGCCGGGTCATGTCTCGATGGTGATCGGGGTGCGGCCGTATGACTTCATCGCCCGTGACTATGGCAAGCCTATCGTAGTGGCGGGGTTCGAGCCCCTGGATTTGCTTCAATCGGTGCTGATGGTGCTGGAGCAGATCCGTGACGGCCGCGCCGAGGTGGAAAATCAGTACTCCCGCGTCGTCCCGGATGACGGCAACCCAGTCTCGCTTGCGGCCTGCGCCGAGGTCTATGAGCCGCGGCCCAGTTTCGAATGGCGCGGCTTGGGCGAGATCGATGCAAGCGGCGTGCGCATCCGCCCCGCCTATGCTGCTTGGGATGCCGAGGTCAAGTTCGGGGTCGGCTACGGCAAGGGTCCGCGCATGGTCGCCGAACCTGATGGCTGCCGCTGCGGTGACGTGATGACGGGCCGGATCAAGCCGCATGCCTGCCCGCAGTTCGGCAAGGGCTGCACGCCCGAGATGCCGCTCGGCGCGCTGATGGTCAGCTCCGAAGGCGCCTGTGCGGCTTACTACCAGTATGGCGGGCTGCGGTTGGAGGAGGCGCTGTGAACCAGCAGTTGCGCCCCCCCCGTCGCGTCGTTGCCGACCGGGTGACGCTGGCCCACGGCGGCGGCGGCAAGGCAATGCGCGATCTGATTGAGGATGTGTTCACCTCGGTCTTCGCGCCGCCGGGGATGGAGGATCAGGCTCGACTGATGCATCCTTCCCTGCTGGAGCCGGGCGCCCAGCTTGCCTTCACCACCGACAGTTTCGTCGTCTCGCCGATGGAGTTTCCCGGCGGCGACATCGGCACCATCGCGGTCTGCGGCACGGTCAACGACCTGGTCGTCGGCGGCGCGCGGCCGTTGTGGCTTTCGGCCGCCTTTATCATCGAGGAAGGCGTCGAAATCACCACACTGCGCCGCATCGCGGCCTCGATGCAGGCGGCGGCGGACGAAGCGGGTGTGCGGATCGTCACGGGCGATACCAAGGTAGTGGGCAAGGGATCGGGTGACGGGGTGTTTATCACCACTTCGGGCGTCGGGGTGATCCCGCCGGGGCGCAACCTCGTCGCGGGCTCGGTGCAACCCGGCGATGTGGCCATCGTGAACGGCGTGCTGGGCGATCACGGAGCCGCCATCCTGGCCGCCCGCGGCGACATGGCGCTGACAACCGACATCACCTCGGACTGCCAGCCGCTCAACCACCTGATGGAAGCGGTGCTGGCGGCCGCCCCTGGTGTGCGGGCTGCCCGTGACGCGACGCGCGGCGGCCTTGCCTCGGCTCTGAACGAAATCGCGGATGCGGCGGGCGTAGGGGTCGAGATCATGGAGACCGACTTGCCGCTCCGCCCCGAGGTCAAGGGGGTCTGCGAGATCCTCGGCCTCGATCCCCTGTATCTGGCCAACGAAGGCACACTGGTGCTCTTCGTGTCCCCGGATCAGGCCGAGACCGCCCTGGCCGCGATGCGCGCCACCCCCGAAGGACAGGGCGCCTGCATCATTGGCCGCGCAACTGCCTCACATCCGGGCACCGTCGTGATGAAAACCGTTTTCGGTGGCGGGCGTATCGTCGACATGCTGGTGGGCGAGCAACTGCCCCGCATCTGCTGAAAGGCAAAAGTAATGGACGTCGTCGCAAGTTTCATCGGGCCATCAACTGCGGGTTTCCTTTTTCTGGGGCTGCTCATGGGCATGACCCATGCACTAGAGGCCGATCATCTGGCGGCGATGAGTACGCTGGCCGCCGATGGCAAAGGACGTCTGGCGCTGCGCGGCATGGCCTGGGGGATAGGCCACACCATCATGCTTTTTGCCCTGTCCATGGCGGTTCTGGTCTTCAGTTTTGCCCTAACCGAAGCCCGCGCAGCCGCTCTGGAGTTCGGGGTGGGGGTGATGCTAGTGGGGCTGGGGCTGGATGTTCTGCGCCGGATGTATCAGAAACGCGTTCATTTTCATATGCATGACCACATGGACGGCAAGCCACATGTCCATGTCCACAGCCATGCCGGAGCCTCGCCCAAGAGCCGAGCGCATGACCACGCACATCCAGACGGGTTCCCGTGGCGCGCGCTGATGGTCGGCCTGGTCCATGGTGCGGCAGGATCAGCCGGACTGATCGCGCTGGCCGCAGCGGCGACGGGCTCGGCTACCCTGGCGCTGTCCTACGTCGTCTGCTTCGGCCTGGGATCGATGCTCGGCATGGCCGCACTGTCTGCCGTTGTCAGCCTGCCGATTTCGCATATCGAAAACCGCGCGACGCAATTGAACCGATGGCTGCAGATCGGCGTTGCAGGCGTGGCTGTCTTGATCGGCTTCCACATCATCCGAGAAACCCTCCCCCTCGCATTGGATATGGTCTGATGCACGAGCTTGGCATGGCCCGCAGCATCGCCGCCATTGTTGGCGAACACGCGCGCGGCCGCCCGATCAAGGGCGTGCGGGTCGCCATCGGGCCGCACGCCTGCATCGAACGGGGGGCGCTGGCGTTCTGCTGGGATATCGTGACGGAAAAGACCGCACTGGCAGGGACGACCCTCGGCTTCATCGATGCCGAGGGCGACACCTTTACCGTGCGGGATTTCGAAATCAGGGAGGAAGCGTGATGTGTGGTGTCTGCGGCTGTGCCGATCCGAACAGCGAGGTCTCGATGATCGACGTCAAGACCGGCGTGACGCGAAAATTGCGCGACAGCGCCTCATCTCTCGCCGAGGCGCATGCCTTCGCCCATGCCCACGGTCTGCCACATGACCATCTGCATGACCACACGCACCACCACGATCATCTGCGTGACCACGGCCATTCCAAGGCCGACGCGCACGGCCATGTGCAAAGCCACAGCCATGACCACCCGCACGATCACGACCACATCCATGATCACGATCACGGGCACGGGCACGGCACCGACAACCGCGTCGTGGCGCTTGAGGCCGCAATCCTGGGAAAGAATGACGCCATCGCCGCCCGCAACCGCGGCTGGTTCGAGGGGCGCGGCGTGCTTGCCCTGAACTTCGTCTCCTCTCCCGGGTCGGGCAAGACGGCCCTGCTGGAGGCGACAATCAGGGCGCTAAAGGATCAGGTGGCAATCTCGGTCATCGAGGGCGACCAGATGACCACCCACGATGCCGACCGCATACGCGCCGCCGGGGTCCCGGCGATCCAGGTCAACACCGGTGCGGGGTGCCATCTTGAAGCCGACATGGTCGCCGAAGCCGCCCGCGCGCTGAACCCGGCACCGGGCTCGCTTCTCCTGATTGAGAACGTCGGCAACCTGGTGTGCCCGGCGATGTTCGACCTTGGCGAAGCCATGAAGATCGCCGTGATCTCGACCACCGAGGGCGAGGACAAGCCGCTGAAATATCCGCATATGTTCCGGGCGGTGAAGATCGTCATCGTGAACAAGATGGACCTTGCCCCGCATGTCGGGTTCGACGAGGCCGCCTGTTGCGACAACATCCGTGCCGTGAATCCGGCGGCCGAGATCATCTGCGTTTCGGCAAAGACGGGGCAGAACTTGAAAGCCTGGCTCGACAGATTGCTGTTGCTTCGCGGCGACCTGCAGCTCGCAGTTTAGACCTGCCAGCCCTGCGGGACCGTTCAACTACCTGGGGTCATGCGGCACGCTGAAAGAGCGGCGCCGGCACGAACGGCGAAATGATGGTCTGCCCTGGTTGAATGGGCGGCCGGTAGGCGAGACGTTCTGCAAGATTGCCATTGGCAAGGGCGACGCGAACCTGAAGAAGCAGGTTTGCTCCTCTTTCCGACCAACGCATCTGCTGCTTCTTGACCATTCGCCTTGCGACAAGATTGTTGACGTTCGCTTCAGCGGCCGTGGAGGCGATCGGCCTCCCTTCGCGGTATCTTGCGCCGTAGTTGGCGATCGAACCCCGGTTCTGCTCAATGTAGGTGCGCAAGTTCAACAGACCGCCTCGTAGCATGACGATCGCGGAGCTGCCCTGTTCATCTGCCTTCAGGTCGTGAAACAGGCGAGCGATCAGGTCAATTGCCCTGTCTCTTTGACCATTCCAGAGACGCCATCTCACCGCTGCTATGTCTTCCAGAAGCTCCTCCCGCTCGTTCGGCGGCAGTCGTCGCGCCAACCACGCGGCAGTCTGCTCGATGGGGCGCAGCTTCATCGCAATGTGAAACCAGTCAAGGATGTGCGTCGCCGGCTGCGGGAGAGCGGATTTCAAGCGCTTCAAACAGTCCTCACCGTCAGAAATCACGGTGATATCGCCCTTGCCTTCGTATCCGAGACGTTTGAGGGCAAGCAGCCCTTCTGCACGCATGCGTTTTCGCGAAGTGCCCGAAAACGCGAACAAGATTCCTCGGTCGGATCCGACCCCGCCCCGGCTTGCATGGCAGATGACCGCTTCGAAACTTCGCGTTTCACGGCCGCGGATCTGCGGGATGTGAGCAGTATCGATGCTGAGAACAAATTCCCGTTCTGGATCTCCAGGCAGCGGCAGCTCGCGTTGACGGCGTTCCTGGGTATCAACTTGCTCAAAGAACATGCGCTGTTCTTCCTTTTCTTCCAGTCTCTTACCAACTGTCAAAGTGCGATGTCGCAGGGTCGTGTGCCGAGTTGCCATCTGCCCAGGGAGAAAATCGGCCAGAACTTCCGCCGCTGCGCGGTAAGGCATAAGTGCGCCAAGCTTAGCCGTAAGCGTCATCAGTTCTACAGTTGCACGGTCAGGGCAGAGCTCTGACACCGGAGTGATTGTGAAATCAACACCGGGCATACAGCGGCGGCAGGGATATAGCCGAGGGCTCTCCACGGTGACAGTGCCGTAAACTGTCTGGATCGCTCTGGTCGAATAGTCCTTGATCGGCCGCGTTCCGCCACACCCCTGGCAATGACGTCGGAACAGAACATAGAGGTAGCACTGCTGCTCGATGAGGTGCCGTTGAAGTGATGCCAAGATGGTCTTGCCGTCGTCAACCGACAGGCCCAGGCTACCGGCGGCCAGATCGTCAAGGCTCTTCTCGATCTCAAACTCTAACCGGTGGCCTCGCGTGATTTCGTCCGAACCCTCAATACTGATTTTCCAGCGCATCCTGCCTCTCCTTTGCCAAGACTGGCAGAGAGTAGAGCCCGCTTCGGCAAAAAATGCACCCCAGGGAATCGAGCGGTCTCAAACCGCCCCATTGATTTTGTTGACTTTCGTATACCGCATTTAAGGGCTACGCGACACGAGGTAATCCCAGTAAATGCAGTGTTTACTGACGGTTGATGCAGACGACCTTTGCTTGCGTCATCTCCTCGTAAGCAAAGCGCACGCCTTCGCGGCCAAGGCTGCCATACTTGAACCCGCCGAACGGCATGGCGTCAAAGCGGTAGTCCGAGGAGTCGTTCACCATCACCCCGCCCGCCTCGATCCGGCTGGAGGCGTCCAGCGCAATGTCGAGGCGCGAGGTGAAGATCCCGGCGTGCAGGCTGAAATCGACCGCATTGGCCAGATCAATGGCCTGGTCGAAACTGTCGAACGGTTCCAGCGTCACCACCGGGGCAAAGGCCTCGTCGCACCAAAGCGCGGCGTCATGCGGGACGGCCTCCAGGATCGTGGGGTGGTACAGCGCACCTGCGCGCCGATGGCCGGTCAACACCCGCGCCCCGGCGTTCAGCGCCCGACTGACAAGCTGTTCGGCACCCATCGCCGCCGCTTCGGTGATCATCGGGCCGACATCGGTCGCCTCGTCCTGCGGGTCGCCAGTGCGCAAGGTTTCGGTCTGGGCGACAAAGGCCGCCCGGAAGGCGTCGTAGACCGGGCGCTGGATCAGCATGCGCTGGGTGCCGATGCAGTTCTGCCCCGCCGCCCAGAACGCCCCCGAAACGCAGGCCTCGACCGCGAGGTCCAAAGCCGCATCGGCCATGACGATGACGGGCGCATTGCCTCCAAGGTCCATCGCAAGCTTCTTCAGCCCCGCCAGGCGAGAGATCGCTTCGCCGGTCCCGAAGCCGCCGGTGAACGAGATCATGCGGATCGGTCGCGCCGCAACCAGCGCCTTGCCAAGGTCGGGACCACCGACGACCGGCGTCACGACCTCGGTTGGCAGCCCGGCTTCGATCAGCACCTCCACAAGGGCCAGGGCGGACAGCGGTGCAAGTTCCGAAGGTTTCAGAATCACGGCATTCCCCCCGGCGATGGCCGGGCCAAGCTTGTGCGCCACCAGATTGAGCGGATCGTTGAACGGGGTGATGGCCAGGATGATCCCCAAGGGTTCGCGCGTGAACCAGCCGATCCGGTTTTCCGAACCGGCATAGGCGTCGAAGGGAATGACTTCGCCTGCACCACGCTTTGCCTCTTCGGCTGACAGCTTCAGCGTGTTGATGCAGCGCGTGACCTCTTTTCGGGCCTGACGAATGGTCTTGCCAGCCTCCGCGGTGATCTGCTGCGCAAAGCGTTCCGCCCGCGCCCCGACAAGCGCCGCCGCCGTTTCAAGGATCTGCGCGCGACAATGGCGCGGCATCGCACGGGCAACAGTCTGCCCCTGGGCAGCCCGGGCCAAGATCTGCGGCAGGTCTTGCGGAGGCGTCACGGGCACCTGTCCCGTGACCGACCCGTCGAAGGGGTTCATCACCGGAAAGGTGGCGGCTTCGGCCTGCTGTGTGCTTTTCAATGCGATCATCGGTTCTGTCCTTGGCAAGTCAAAGCGGTCCAGCGGCGGCGGGACCGGCGATCTGGCGAAACTGCGCCCTTTGGTGATGCAGCGCGTCGGGGGTGCGCGGTCAGGCCACGGCCTTTTCGCGAGTCAACTGGTCCATAACCTCGCGCACGGCGGCTTCGGCGATGTCCACAATGGCGTCCACCTCCTCGCGGGTCGTGACCAAGGGCGGGGCGAAACCCAGAATGTCGCCATGCGGCATGGCGCGGGCAATCAGGCCGCGCGCCCGGGCCGCTGCCGAGATCTTGGCGCCGACTTTCAGGGCCGGATCGAAGCGCTGCTTCTTGTCCCGGTCGGCCACGAATTCAAGCGCCGCCATCAACCCGACGCCGCGCACTTCGCCGACGATGGGAAGCTGCGCAAAGACCTGCCGCAGCCGGTCCTGGAAATAAGCGCCGGTGGTGCGGGCATTGCCGGGCAGGTCCTCACGCTCGACAATATCCAGCACGGCATTGGCGCAGGCCACGCCAATCGGGTGGCCCGAATAGGTGTAGCCGTGGCTGAAGGCACCGACCTTGTCGGCCCCGTCTTCGATCACCTTGTAGACCTTTTCGCCGATGATGGCCGCCGACAGCGGGACATAGGCCGAGGTCAGGCCCTTGGCGACAGTGATCAGGTCGGGCTCGATGTCGTATTTGGTGCAGCCGAACAGCGCGCCGGTGCGGCCAAAGCCCGTGACCACCTCGTCCGCGATCAGAAGCACGTCATATTTGCGCAGCACCGCCTGAATGGCCGCCCAATAGCCCGCCGGGGGCGGGGTTATGCCCCCCGTTCCCAGAACCGGCTCGCCGATGAAGGCACCTACAGTGTCGGGGCCTTCGTGCAGGATCATCGCCTCAAGCTCGGCCGCGCGGCGGGCGGAAAACTGTTCTTCGCTTTCGCCGGGTTCCGCGCCCCAATAGTGATGCGGCGCGCCGGTGTGGCGGATCAGGCCCATCGGCAGGTCCATGTGGTCATGGTAAAAGCTCATCCCGGTCATCGACCCGGAAACGACCGAGCAGCCATGATAGCCCCGATCGCGCGAAATGATCTTCTTCTTGCCCGGTTTGCCACGCAGGTTGTTGTAATACCACACAAGTTTCGCCTGCGTCTCATTGGCATCCGACCCCGACATGCCATAGAACACCTTGCTCATCTTGCCCGGGGCCATCCGCACCAGACGGTCGGACAGGATCGCCAGCTGGTCGGTCGTATGCGCGGCGTAAGAGTGGTAATAGGCCAGCTGATGCGCCTGCCTGGAAATGGCATCGGCCACCTCGTCGCGGCCATAGCCGATGTTGACGCAGTAAAGCCCGGCGAAAGCGTCGATATAGCTGTTGCCCCTGGCGTCCTGGATGCGGATGCCCTTGCCCCCGGTGACGATGGTCGGATCGCCCGCCTTGCCGCTGGCATAGTCTTTCGCCTGGGTGAAGGGATGCAGCACGCTGGCGCGGTCCATCTCGGCGATCTGGGAAAGGCTGTGATCCATCTGCGGCTCCTGAGGCAAGGGGGTTCGGCACAGGATATCGGGTTGCTCTTGCGGTTTGCGGCGTAGTTCTGGCGTTTCGCGCAGGAATCCTGCTATTTATCTGAAAACGACACAGGAAAGCTGCGCATGACCCTGGATGCGATTGATCTGAAGATTCTCCGCGCCCTGCAAGAGAACAACCGCCATTCCAGCGAGGTTCTGGGCGGGATGGTCGGCCTGTCGCCAACCGCCTGTCAGCGCCGGATGAAGCGGCTGCGTGAAGACAAGGTGATCGAGGCGGATCTCTCGGTCATTTCGCCCAAGGCCATCGGGCGCGAGCTGACGACGCTGGTGCATGTCACGCTGGAACGCGAGCGCGCCGATATCATCGACCGCTTCAAGGCGGCGATCCGCACCACGCCGGAAATCATGACGGGCTACTACGTCACCGGCGATGCCGATTTCGTGCTGGTGGTGACGGCGCGCGACATGGAGGATTTCGAACAGTTCACCAGGCGCTTCTTCTATGGCAACCCCGATATCCGGGGGTTCAAGACCATGGTGGTGATCGACCGGGTGAAGGCGGGGTTCGCGCTGCCGATAGGCTAGGCCTGCAGGATCGTGCCGGCCTGCGGGTGGCGGGCGCGGACATGAGTGGCGATGGCGGTATCCTGCACGCCGGTGCCGGTCAGATCGCAGATCGTGACATCCTGCGGGCTGTGGCGGCCAGGCCTTGCGCCGGTGATGACCTCGCCCAGTTCGGCCGGGCGGCCCTTGGTCCACAGACCGGCGGCCAGCGCCGCCTCCATCTCGCCCGAGACTTCGCACTGGCTTACCCGGTCGCAGACATAGGCATCGGCGGCGGCAAGGGCACGCGGGTCGATTTCATTCTTGCCCGACTGGTCCGAGCCCATGGCGGTGATATGCAGCCCCGGATGCAGCCATTCGGCGCGGATCAGCGGCGCGCGGGCGGGCGTCGTTGTGACCACAAGTTGCGAAGCCCGGACAAGGGTTTCCGCGCTGTCGACCGCCTGCGCCTGAACGCCAAGACGGGCGGCCAGATCATCGGCGCAGGCGCGGGCCTTTACCGGATCGCGGCCATGAACCAACAGGCGCTGGAAGGGCCGTACCAGATGGGCCGCCTGCATCTGCAGCCGCGCCTGGACCCCGGTGCCGATGACACCAGCCGTTTCGACCATTTCGGGTGCCAGATGGCGGGCGGCCACCGCGCCGGCTGCGGCGGTGCGGATGTCGGTCAGATAGCCATTGTCCAGAAACAGCGATTGCACCAGCCCGGTCTTGGCCGAGAACAGGATCATCAGCCCGTTCAGGCTGGGCAGGCCCAAGGCTGGGTTGTTGAAAAAGCCGGGGCTGACCTTGATCGCAAAGCCGTCAAAGCCGGGGATATAGGCGGTTTTCACATCCACCTCGCCATGCGCTGCGGGCAGGTCCATCGACAGGATCGGCGGCATCACCACCCCGCCCGATGCCAGCGCGGCAAAGGCGGCCTCGATCACGTCTACCGTGGTCAGGTCAAGCGCGACGATCCGGCGCAGTTCGGCCTCGGTGACGATCTGGATGTCATGCGCCATAGGGTCTGCCCTTCAGGAAAATGTCGCCGATCTGCAGGTCGCGCCCCGCGACGATATCGGCAAAGCTGGTCATGTCGGTGTTGCGCCCGGTCAGGATGGTTGCCGCAGGCCCACCAAGCCGCACGGCCCCCGTCATCACCGCCGCCAGTCCCACGACCGCGCTGCCCTCGGCCACCATGCGGTCATGGAAGAACAGCGCCTGCATGGCGTCGCGGATTGCCACCTCGTCCACAAGCACAACCTCGTCCAGAAGATCGCGGCAGAGCGCCAAGGTCAGCCGGTTCTGCAACCCGATCCCACCGCCCAGACTGTCGGCCAGCGACGGGTATTCCGTCACCGCCACCGGATGACCCGCTGCAATGGACGCCTGCATCGCCGCGCCGCGTTCCATCGAGATGCCGATGACGCGCAGGCCGGGCTTGATCGCCTTGGCGGCCAGCGCCACCCCGGCGGCAAGGCCCCCGCCTGACAGCGGTAGAAGCAGCGTGGACAGGTCAGGCCGGGCGGCCAGAAGTTCCAGCCCGATGGTCCCCTGCCCGGCGATGACACGGGCATCGTCAAAGGGCGGGATTTCCACCAGCCCCTCGGTCGCCACAAGCGCCCGGCTTTCTTTGGCGGCATCGTCCTGTGACCGGCCGATGATCCGCACCTCGGCCCCAAGGGCGCGGATGCCCGCGACCTTGGCGGCAGGCACAAGCGCCGACATGCAGACCACGGCACGCAGGCCCATCTCGCGGGCGGCATAGGCGATGGCGCGACCGTGGTTGCCGGTGGAACAGCACACCACCCCCGGCGCGTCGGGCGGCAGGGCGGCCAGCGCAGTCAGCGCCCCTCGCAGCTTGAACGCGCCCATCGGTTGCGTGGTTTCAAGCTTGAGCAGCATCTCTTGCCCCAGGCCGGGGATTTGCGACGGCACCAGCGGTGTGCCGTCGGCCCGGCCCCGGATCACCTTGGCCGCAGCCAGCACATCGGCCAGCGTCAGCGGCTTAATCGGCATCCTTGACCGCCCGCAGGAATTGCTGCGTCCGTTCCCGCTGCGGGTTGGTGAAGAACTGCTCGGGTGCGGCCTGTTCCTCGATCCGACCCTTGTAGAAGAAACAGATCCGGTCCGAGATGTCGCGGGCAAAGCCCATCTGGTGCGTGACCATCAGCATGGTCAGATCATGTTCGGCGACCAGCTTGCGAATGACCTGCGTCACCTCGCCGATCACCTCGGGGTCAAGCGCCGAGGTCACCTCGTCAAAGAGCATGATCCGCGGCCGCATCGCCAGTGCGCGGGCAATCGCCACGCGCTGCTGCTGGCCCCCGGACAGGCGCGAGGGGTGCTGGTCCTTCTTGTCGATCATGCCGACCATCGCCAGAAGCTCCTCGGCCCGTGCCCGCGCCTCGGCCTTGGGCAGGCCCAGCACCTGCACCGGACCCTCCATGCAGTTCTGCAGCGCGGTCATGTGCGGAAACAGGTTGAAATGCTGGAAACACATGCCGATCGAGGCCCGCATCCGCCGCAGATGCGCCTCGTCTGCGGGGACCAGACGCCCGTTTCGGACCATGTGGGTCAGGGGCTTGCCATCGACATAGATCACGCCGTCATTGATCGTCTCCAGCGTCATCAGCATGCGCAGGACCGTGGTCTTGCCCGAACCCGACGGACCGATCACCGACACCATCTCGCCTTGCTGGATGTCCAGGTTCAGGCTGTCCAGCACGACCAGCGAGCCATAGCTTTTGGTCACGTTCATGAAGCGCACCATCGGGCGGTCGCTTTCGGGCAGTTCCAAGGGATAGGCGGACAGATCCATGACTCAAAGCCCCAGTTTGCGGCGCAGCCGACGTTCGCCCAGGCGGACAAGACCTGCCGTGGGCAGCGACAGCGCAAGAAAGATCAGACCGACCAACGTGTAAGGCTCAAGAAAGCGGTACGTTTCCGAGCCGATGGAATTGGCCGCCTGCATCAGTTCGGTCACCCCGATCACCGACAGCATCGGCGTGTCCTTGAAGATGCCGACCAGATAATTGCCCATGCCCGGCACGGCATGCGGCAAGGCTTGCGGCAGAATGATGCGCACATAGCTGTCGCGGGTGGTCAGGTTCAGGGCGCGGCAGGATTCCCACTGGCCGCGCGGCACGGCTTCGATCCCGGCGCGGTAAACCTCGGCCAGATAGGCCGAATAGTGCAGGCCGATGGCGATCATCCCGGCAACCCAGGGCGACAGCGTGATGCCGACCTGCGGCCCGACGTAGAAGATGAAGAAGATCTGCACGACCAGAGGGGTCGAACGGATGAACTCCAGCACCTCGCGCAACAGGGTGCGCGGCAGGCGACCGGAGCTGCGCAGCGCCAGCGCGAAGACCAGCCCCAGGATCATGGCGATCCCATAGCCGACCCCAGCCGCGATCAGGGTGTTGATCGTGGCCCGCAGCAGGCGCGGCAGGATTTCGAAGGCGAATTCCCAGTTCCAGTCAAAAGTCATGCCCGGCCAAGCCTCCGCGCCATGGCCCGTTCCAGCCCGCGCATCGCGGGGGTGATCAGCACCCGGGCCAGAAGGTAGTAGACAAGCAGCGCCGCCCCGAACGCCTCGGCCGACCGGAAGGTGGCACCGTTGATCTGCTTGGCCACGAACATCAGGTCGGGCACGGCGATCAGCGCGACAAGGGCGCTGCCCTTCAAAAGCTCGATCATCAGGTTGCCCCAGGGCGGCAGCATCAGCACCAGCGCCTGCGGCAGGATGATTCGCCGCATCCGCTTGGCGGGCGACATCGACAGGGCATATCCCGCCTCCCACTGTCCGCGTGGAACGGCCTGGATCGCGCCGCGCACGATCTCGGCGCCATAGGCCCCGACGTTCAGGCCGACCGACAGGAACCCGGCCTCGAATTTGGGCAGGCTGATCCCGAACAGGGGCAGTACGAAGAAAATCCAGTACAGCTGGACCAGAAGCGACGTGCCCCGGAAAAGTTCGATGTAGACGACCGAAAGGCTGCGGACCGGCCACAGGGACGACAGGCGGCCAAGTCCTGCCGCAAGTGCCGCTACGCAGGCGACAAGGGCGGCAAGAATGAACTGGGCACAGGTGACCAGCGCGCCGTCAAGCAGCCTTGGGCCATAGGTTTGCAGGAACTCCCACATCGCCGGTCTACCCCTTGGTTATGCGAAAGGGCGGGGCCGGAACGTCCGACCCCGCATGTTGGGTGCCTAGCGGTTCGCGCAGACCCATTCCGTCGTCTTGTCGCCGGGCAGCATGGCTTCCGAGTAGCCGTACTCAGCCACCGCAGCCAGCATTTCGGGCGAGCCGAGATAGTCTTTCTGCGCCGCGTTGAACCGGTCAAGGAAGTCCTGGTCTTCCTTGCGGAAGCCCACGCCGGCCCAGTTGAACGACTCTTCCGGCATGGCGGACGGATCGACGATTTCGACTGCGCCGCCGGAGCTGTCGGCCAGCTGTTTCATCGTCGGATAGGTGCCGGTCCCGGCATCGGCCCGGCCAGCGGTGACGGCCGCAAGAATCTCGGTCGGGCCGGGGACGATCATGATCTGATCTTCGGTCACGCCCGCAGCCTTTGCGGCGTCGATGTTGGAATAGCCCGCCCCCGTCACCAGCATCACGGCCTTGTCCTTGACGTCGGTGTAGGTCTGGATGCCCTTGGGGTTGCCCGGAGCCACGATGAACCCGTCGCCGATCTTGGCCATCGGCTCGGAAAAGGCGATGTTCTCGCAGCGCGCAGCCAGGATGTTCATGCCCCCGGTGATGATGTCGAACTGGCCTGCGTTCAGGCCGGGGATCAGCCCGCCCCACTCGGTCTCGACGGTCTCGATGTTGGTATAGCCCATCTTGGCCAGCACGCCGATCACCGCGGCATTCACAAAGCCCTTGGGGGTGCCATCCTCGCCCGGATAGGCAAACGGGATTTCATTGGCAAAGCCGATGCGGATGGTGTCGCCCGCTGCGATGCGGTCTTCCAGCGGGCCTGCCAGGGCGGCAATGGCCGAAACGCCAAGCCAAAGACCGGCCAGCGCCGTCGTCGTCAGGGTAGACATCTTCATATCGGATCCTCCTGTTTGGCGGTGGGTTGTTCATGGATTTCTCCGCCTGTTGTATACAACACAAGAAATCTTCAAACTGTGTCAAGCGATTTTGCCGCAAAATGACGGGTAAGTGGATTATTGCTTGCAAAATTCCGAACTCTGTCCTTAGTCTTGTATACAACATGCCACCCCAGTGAGAAATCATGACCCCGCAGAATGCCCCTTTCAGCCAAGCTGAATATGACCGCCGAATCGCCCTGACCCGTGCCGCGATGGCCAAGGCGGGCCTGGACGCGATCTTTGTCACCGACCCGTCAAACCAGGCCTGGCTGACGGGCTATGATGGCTGGTCGTTCTACGTCCACCAGGGCGTTATCCTGACGATGGAAGGCGAGCCGCATTGGTGGGGTCGCCACATGGACAGCCTTGGTGCCTTGCGCACCTGCTGGATCGCCCCGCCTTCGATCCACGGCTATGCCGACAGCTATGTGCAGTCGACCGTGCGCCACCCGATGCAGGACCTTGCCCGCATCCTGCGCGACATGGGGCTGGAACAGGCCCGCGTCGGGGTGGAGATGGAGAATTACTACTACTCGGCCAAGGCGCATGCGGTGCTGGGTTCGGAGCTTTCAAAGGCAACGCTTGTCGATGCCACCGCTTTGGTGAACTGGCAGCGCCTGGTGAAATCGGCCGAAGAGATCGTCTTCATCCGCAAGGCCGCCGCGATTTCCGAAAAGATCGTGCGGACGGCCATCGACCTGTCGCGCCCGGGCCTGCGCAAGAACGAACTGGTGGCCGAGATCTCCCGCGCCGGGCTGATCGGCGTGGGCGAGGATTGGGGCGACTATCCCGCCATCGTGCCGCTGACGCCATCGGGCATGGACGCCACCGCCGCGCATCTGACCTGGAACGGCGCGCCGATGAAGGCGGGCGAGGCGACGTTCTTCGAACTGTCGGGCTGCTATCGTCGCTACCATGCTCCGCTCTGCCGGACCGTCTATCTGGGCCAGCCCCCCGCCGAGATGCGCCGCGCCGAAGAGGCGCAGATCGAAGGGATCGAGGCCGGCCTTGCCGCCGCCCGCGCGGGCAACCAGACCCGCGACATCGCCCAGGCCTTCATGGATGTGCTGAAGAAATACGGCATCCACCGCGAGGGCCGGATGGGCTATCCGATCGGCCTGTCCTATCCGCCCGATTGGGGCGAACGCACCGCCTCGATCCGCACCGAGGACGAGACGGTTCTGCAACCCGGCATGGTCTTTCACTTCATGCCCGCGCTCTGGATGGACAGCTGGGGGTTGGAGACCACCGAAACCATCCTGATCGGCGACACCGGCCCGGCCCAGGCGCTGTGCCAGGTCGAACGCAAACTGTTCGTCAAGGAGTAAGCCTTGGACCACATGACCCGCACCCGCGAGATTCTGGGCCAGCTGATTGCCTATCCCACGGTTTCGGCCGACAGCAATCTGGCGCTGATCGAGCATCTGGCAGGCCTGCTGGCCGACGCCGGGGCGCGGGTCGAGGTGTTCCGCGATCCCAGTGGCGGCAAGGCCAATCTCTTTGCCACCATTGGCCCCGACATCGACGGCGGCATCCTTCTGTCCGGCCATTCCGACGTGGTGCCGGTGGCCGATCAGGCCTGGACCTCTGACCCCTGGGCGATGGTGGAACGCGACGGGCGGCTTTACGGGCGCGGCACCTGTGACATGAAGGGCTTTATCGCTGCCGCCGTGGCGTTGGCGCCCGTCTATGCGCAAAAGGCCATCGCCCGGCCGATCCATTTCGCCGTTACCCATGACGAAGAGATCGGCTGTCTGGGTGCGCAAGCGCTGGCCCCGCTTCTGCAGGCGCGCGGGGTGAAGCCGCGCGTCGCCATCATTGGCGAGCCGACGCTGATGCGGGTGATCGAGGGGCACAAGGGCTGCTACGAATATTCGGTGCATTTCACCGGGCTTGAGGGTCACGGTTCGGCCCCCGAACGCGGGGTGAATGCGGTGGAATATGCGGTGCGCTATGTCGCCCGGCTGCTGGAGCTGCGCGAGGTTCTGAAGGCCCTCGCCCCCCCCGACAGCCGGTTCGAGCCGCCCTGGACCACGATCAACACCGGCGCGCTGGTCGGCGGTGTGGCCCATAACGTCATCGCCGGAAAGGCGCGGGTGGACTGGGAAATGCGCCCGGCCCAGCCCGGCGACGCCGATCTGGTCAAGGCCGACCTGCATGAATTCTGCACCCACCACCTGCTGCCGGGGATGCGCGCGGTGGCCCCCATGGCCGATATCATCACCGAAGTGATCGGCGAGGTGGATGGGCTGATTCCGACCAGCGAGAACGAGGCGCGCGAGATCGCGCTGGCGCTGACCGGGGCCAACGGCGCGGGCCTGGTGCCCTTTGGCACCGAGGCGGGGATCTTTCAGGCCATGGGCATGCAGGCGGTGATCTGCGGCCCCGGCTCGATCGAACAGGCCCACAAACCCGACGAATTCATCGCACTGGAGCAACTGGCCGAGGGCATCCGCTTTCTGGAACGCCTGGGAGACCGGCTTCAGGTCGCCCCATGACTGCCTTCTGGCGGGCCGCCCCCTTTGTCTTTCTGATCCTGTGGTCGGGGGGTTATGGCTTTGCCAAGCTGGGCCTGCAACATGCCGAACCGATGACCCTTCTGGCCCTGCGCTATGGGTTGGCGGTGGTGGTGCTGGTCCCCCTTGCCCTGCTGCTGCGACCGCAATGGCCGGTGGGCGCACGGCATTGGGCAGCGGTGGCGGTGACGGGGTTTCTTATTCAGGGCGTCTATTTCGGCCTGGCCTATCTGGCGATGAAGCAGGGGATGAACGCCGGGACCACCGCCATCATCATGGCGCTGCAGCCCGCCCTTGTCGCCGCCGCATCGCCACTGATCGGCGGCAAGCGCGGGGGACTTCTTCTGTGGTCGGGGCTGGGGATCGGCTTTTGTGGCGTCCTGCTGGCGGTCTGGTCCGAGGGGTCGCTGGGTCCAAGCCCGATTGGCGCGGCGCTTCTGGCACTTGGGGCTCTGGCCGGGATCAGCGGGGCCACGCTGTTCGAAAAGGCCCTGGGCCGCAAGACCGACCCGGTGGCCGGAGGGCTGGTTCAATATGCCGTGGGCTTCACGCTGGTTGCCCCGGTGGCCGTGGCCACTGAAAGCCTGTCGATCGACTGGCAGCCGGGCCTGATCGTCGCGCTGGTCTGGCTGGTCCTGGGCAATTCGCTGATCTCGATTTCGCTTTACATCGCCATGATCGCGCGCGGCGATGCCACGCGGATTTCGGCGCTGATGTATCTCGTGCCGCCGCTTGCGATGGCCCTTGCATGGGCGCTGCTGGACGAACCCCTGCGTCCCCTGGCGCTTGCCGGATTGGCCTTGTCAGCCGTTGGGGTCTATATCGTGACACGCCAGACGAGATGAGGGTGCCGTGAACTTTCCAGCCGAAAGCCTGCCCACCGCCCGCGACCGCTTTGACAGGATGCACGAGGTCCTGCGCAATCGCATCTGTGTTCTGGACTATACCCCCGGCACCCGGTTGTCAGAGGAGGATCTGGCAGCAGAGTTCGGGACCAGCCGCACACCCTTGCGTCGGGTTCTGGTCCGGCTGGAAGGCGAAGGCCTGTTGCAGTCGGTGCATGGTGTCGGGACCTTTGTCACCGATGTCGACATCGAGGCGCTGGAACAGACCTATCAGCTGCGAATGGAACTGGCCGAGCTTCTGGGGGTCCTTGGCCCGAACCCGCCCGACCCCGCCCTGTGGGACCGTTTGCAGCTGCTGTCGGCCGAGGTTCGCGCGTTGGCCAATGCGCCCGACGCCCGGCGCTTTGGGGAACTGAACATGGAGTTCTTCCACGAATTCCACGGCATCACCTCGAACCTTCCGCTGCGCGAGATCTGCGAGCGTCTGTTCCTGCAGACCGCCCGGATCTGGCTGAAATCCATGGCAGCCGCGCGCATTGACGTGGCTGCAGAAGTGCGGATCTTTGCAGACGAGATCGACGAAGTCCTGCGCGCCCTGGCGATTGGCGACGTCCGATCCGCCGCGCTGATCCATCGCACGCATATTTCAATGAGTTATACGAGGATGCGCATCGCGTCACGAAACCTCTAGTAGGTTGTATTCTGTAGAGTGCCATCCAATTTATTAAGTCAATCGATGCAATTATTTTTTGTGCTCGCAGAAGGATAACGCGTCTACTCTGGTTTTGTCGATTGGACGAAAAGTGACGCTAATGGCACGCAAGTGATTCTGCCTGTGAGGACGGCCCAATGATCCATAGGGGTGCGTTGGATCAGTACGAGCGGTAGTGAATGGGACCACGGCAATCGGCAACAGCGCGTCGATGCTGTCGCCATTTCATATGGTTTAGCCAGAGACGTCGCAGGGTCTGAGTTATGAGCGTTTGGCGCGTCTTGCTCATTTGGGACTTATCCCCCGCTGTCGCGTTGCCATTAATGACGAGACAGAACGCTTTCGTGGCCCTTTTGTCCCAAAATCTTGCCCATAATTATGAGACGACTGAGCTAACAAAATGACTTCAATGGGCTTCTCTGACCAGTCTTCTGGAGCGATGTCTCAGAATTACGGGCAACGGCATCGCAATTAAGAGCAATAAATTACATTTAATGGCAAAGGTCTGGCATTGATTTCATTGGATTCTTTGTCCCGGATTTGACGACAACGTGACAGTCGGGGATCGTCACGCTTGCTTTCGCGGAACCGGCCTTTCGTGACAAGATTCTTGCCCGGCGGTTCGAAAGGCTAACCAGCGAGACCGAAACCGACCCGGCGGTTCTGGCCCTGCACCTGGAAGACGCCCGCCGCAGCGGGTTCGGCCGCTCGGAAGGAGCCTATGAACCCGATGTGTTCAGCGTCGCGGCGCCCCTGTTCGGTCGCGATGGCACCTGCAAGGGTGCTATCGCGACAGCCATGCCGAAAGCCCGCTTCACTGAAACGTCCGAGGAGCGGATCCTCGCTGCCGTCGCAAAGGCTGCCTCAGACCTCACATCGTATTGGGGCGGTGAGCTACCTAGGACGCTGAAAGCGACGTGGAACTACCTTATCGAATAACGCCGCCGGACCCCAACACGGCCAAGTGCTCGGCTTGCGCGCCAGTCATTTCGAGCGCCTGACTAGGCTTGGCTGCAACTGGGCAGAGCCAGACCCTTAGCTCGCCGACCGCCAGACACGAAATCGGCCCTGACCAGTCACTTCGTGAACCAGGGATCTGCCCTCCATCCAAGCAAGGTTGCGCTGGATTGCGGCGCGGCTGGCACCGGTCAGAGCTTCGGCCATCGCGGCGGAGACGAGTGGCCATTCGGTCAGGACAGCGCGTAGGGCACGCGGAGTCTTGCCCGAGAGCTTGGTCATCGCGGCATCTGTCCGCACCGACCACGCCTCGATATCGTCAAGGTGGCGCATCGCGGTCTGACTTGCCGTCTCCACTCCGTCAAGCCAACGCGCCAGACGGTCAGCGGGCGGGCCACCGGCGCGCAAGCCCACTGCCCCGCCCATCGCCAAAGGGGCAAAGACGGCCCCCCTGCCCTCGCTGGCTACGATCCGCGCGGCTGTTACCGCCGCTTCCATTCGCTCGCCTTGCTGCCCAAGCCCCGCGAGGCTCCATAGATGAAAGCCCATACAAGCACGGGTGATCGGGTGCAGATCGGTGGCTTGTGCCATCAGGCCCAACCAACCGCCCGCGCGATCCGCGAACGTTTCAGCTCCCTCACCTGGGCTCTCAGGGTCCCGGCGGTCGAGAAAGGCGGACAAGTCCACCTCGGGGCCCGGCCCACCCGTTAGCCGCCGCACCGCCCATCCAACACGCGCCAGCGCCGTTGTGTCGTCCTGCACGCCGGACAGTCGCATGGATATCCAGAGCGCCAACCGGTCCGGCCCGATGCGATCACCCGCAAACCAACTCAGATCGGCAGCCTCAATCAGAGCGAGCCTGTGCCGCCAGCCCTCAGGCCCGCGGCGCAGTCGATCATCGAGGGCACCGAGCCGACCCGCGACGCGGGCGAGCCGTGCGGCATGGCTCGCTTCTGCCCTCCGCCAGTCATCGAGAACTGCGGTCTCTTGGGGTTCCGCCCGTGGCCCGGGCGGCAGATCGTCGGGCTCCTCTTCCACCGGGCCGGGCATAAACCACAGATCGTCTTCGGATGTCTCCTCGACCCCTTCGACACCAGCAAGGGGATCGCGATAATCATCAGGCAAAGCAAATGTTTGAGGCATCATATGTGCAAAATACGACCATTTTGCACTTTACCCAAGGGTTTTGTTGAGGTGCGTCTGCAAACCTTATCTAGCACGCGCGCGAATACCTGCGAGACCTCTCCGATCGTGCCCTTCCTCAAGAAACTAAGGGTGTTCCACTGAAAAGAGATACAGAGAGTGCGCTTGCTTTCGTTTACAAACGGTCGTTTACTCCTGACATACGCAATTGCAAAAAGAGGCCCCCTGCCCCGTGCCACGCATCGGATACGCGCGTATTTCCACTGAAGATCAAACCGCCCTGCCCCAAGTTCAGGAGTTGCGCTCCGCAGGCTGCGTGGAAATTGTCGAAGAGCAAGCTTCGGGCGGCAGTCGCACCCGGCCTGTTCTGGCGCGTGTGCTGGATCAGCTGCGCGTTGGCGATACACTCGTCGTGGTTCGCATCGACCGCCTTGCCCGCTCACTTTCGCACCTCTTGGAAATCATTGAAAGGCTGGAGGCCAAAGGGGCGCATTTCCGGTCGCTGCAAGATCCAATCGACACTGCGTCGCCTCAGGGCAAGTTTACCCTGCAGGTCCTGGGCGCAGCCGCCGAGTTTGAACGGGCACTGATACGCGAGCGCACCAAGGCCGGGCTGCGATCTGCGAAGGCGGCAGGGCGGGTTGGTGGCAACCCAGGCCTAAAGGCGGGCGACCCCGTGGCAATCCGCAAGGCAAGGGCCGCGCGAGTGGAAAGCCATTTCCATAAACTGAACGCCAATGCCGACCAATGGGTGCCGGAGGTGCGCCGTCTGAGGCCGGGCCTGCCTTGGGAAGACGTGCTGCGCATCGTCAATTCAGGTCTGCCGAGCGAGGCGGAGCCTTGGTCCCTGCCCCGCCTGATCCGTGCAGCCAAAACCTTCGTCCGCGAAGGCCTGCTGCCGGACACTATCCTTTCCCGTGCAACCGCATCCGACAAGGATGATCGCCTGCCCGCTATCGTCGCGGGCATCAAAGGCGCAGATCCCAAGATGACTCTTCAAGCTATCGGCGACCGGCTGGAGACCATGCGCGAACGGACGCCTAGGGGCCGCAGCAAGTGGGAGCCGTCATCGGTCAAGATGATCTTGGAGCGGGCGAAGAAGTTGGGACTGTTGTAGTAGGTAACGCTTTTCGGTGCCCATGAGGCCAAAAGGCATTCTACCGACAGGCTCAGACGAAGAATCGCTTGCGATGCTCACGCGAACACGATTGCCGTGGTCAGGTCTGCTACAGCGTTACTGAGCCTGGTCAGAGATTTTCCAAGTATCACGCGTGGGTTCAAGGGCGTCGGGTCCTGTGGATAAGTCTCGCGACATTTTGTGTAATCTTTACAATATCCTACACCCAACCTTTAACAGGTCACTTTAGCCTTTTCGCATCATATGGTGCCATGGTCGGCAGAAAGTACAAGATAGCTGCACAAGATTTGCCTTGAGTTTCTTCCCGTCGGGCGTCATATCTGTAACGCGAAAACTAAGAAAACGACGTCCACTGCGTTCCTGCTGGCACCGATCGACTGCAGATCACGGGTAACGCTTAAGAGATGTCTCGAGACAGGCGAATGATGATGCACCAAGTGTTGCATGACAAGCTCAAGGCAGACGCAGAGCGGCTTTCTGAAGCCCTTGAACATATGTCGAAGCTTTTTCTGGCACCGAAGGAAGAAAAGACACTCCGCGCCTTCACAAGCGCAGAGGTCGGAGAGTTGTTGCGGGTGAGCGACGGCTATCTGCGCAAGGCGCATTTCGACGGCAGAATTCCAGAAGTCGAACAGGGACCGGGTAACAAGCGCCTTTATTCTGCCGAGAACATCCTCCAGATCCGCAACATTCTGGCTCAGAATGCAAAGGATCCGTTTCAGTTCCTTCCCGGTCGGCGACAAGGTGATAAGCTTCAGATCTGGTCAACGGTCAACTTCAAGGGCGGATCCAGCAAAACTACGACCACCGTGACTCTCGGGATGCGGCTCGCCCTGCGTGGTTACCGTGTGTGTTTGGTCGATGCAGACCCTCAGGCCTCACTGACGACCTTCTTTGGATACCAGCCAGAGATCGACTTCCGCCACGGCGGCACGCTGTATGATGCAATTCGCTACAACGATGGCGAAACGTCCCGGGTGCCTATCGTGGACGTTTTGCGCAAGACCTACTTCCCGAACCTGGATCTAGTGCCCGGCGGGATCATGCTCTCGGAATTCGAAACCGAAACTCCAACCGCGCTGAGCCGTGGCGAACAACCCGTCTTCTTCAATCGGATCCGCGACTCGCTACGACAGGTTGAAGACGATTATGACATCGTTTTAATCGACTGCCCGCCTCAGCTTGGCTATCTGACGATGGCAGCGGTCTGTGCATCGACGTCGCTTCTCATGACCATCATCCCTGAGCGTGTCGACCTGGCCTCGGCCAGCCAGTTCCTGACGATGGCGTCGGGCGTGTTGGAAGTCCTGTACTCGAACGGTGGCATCGGCGCGTATGACAATTTTGCCTACCTCCTGACGCGCTTCGACACCGCTATCAGCACGCAGCAGGACTTGTCTGAATGGCTCAGGCAATTGCTAGGCGACAGTGTGATCAAGACCCCCTTCGTGAAGTCTTCGGCGGTTAGCGAGGCCGGCCTTTCGCAGAAGACAATCTTCGAAGTGGACCTCGCTACGACCAAGAACCGAAAGACTTATGAGCGAGCCCTAGAGTCGGTGATGAGCTTTTCAAATGACATTGAAAAGATGATCCAGTCAGCATGGGGTCGAGGGGGCACAAATGAAGCGTGATCTTCTTGCCAAGAGCCTAGCACAAATGGGCTCAAAGCCTTTGATTGCTGCCGACGCCGGGCCGAAGGTGGACGAAAGCTCGCCTCGTTCCCTGAAGAGCATGTCAGACGTCCTTTCTCAGGTCTCGGCACAGGCGGCCCAGGACGTGGATGTCAATGAGATCGGCGATTCTGAAATCGCGGATCGTTTTGACGTATCAGAAGGGCTCGATGATCTGATCGAGTCCATCAGGACATCAGGACAACAGCTCCCTGCCCTGCTCCGCTATCGCCGCGGCCCTGGCCCTCGCTATGAGGTGGTTTACGGACGCCGCAGAATTGCCGCGTGCCGAGTGCTTGGGATCAAGGTCAAGGCTTATGTCAAGGAAATGGACCACCGCGAGGCGCTTGTCTCGCAGGCCCTGGAAAACTCTGCGCGCCTAGAGCGCAGCTTCATCGAACAAGCCATTTTCGCCACCAAGCTGGAGGACCAGGGCTTCACCCGGGCCGAGATCGGCGATGTGCTAGCTGTCGACAAGGGAACGCTAAGCAAGCTGATAGGCGTTGCCCGAGACGTGCCCGACGCAGTGATCTACAAAATTGGCGCCGCGCATGAAGCAGGCCGTCGCCCATGGCTGGAACTGCGTCGTCTGGTCAAAACGGAAAACGCCCCTTCAGACAGTTCTGTCCTCTTGCTTGTTCCTGAAGAAGGCACTGCGGCCGAGAAGCTCAGCGCTGTCATCGATGCGCTGCAGAAGGTTGCGGTTGCACAGCAGAACGCATCGGATACTGCCGCCAAGGGCCCCTCCCCTGCCCCGCTCAACAATATGCCCGCAACTTCGGTGGCGTTCAGGTCCAAAGGCCAGCGTCTTTTGATCGAGGTTTCCGACAAAAAGGAGCGCGGGTTCATCAACTTCGTGGAGACGCAGCTTGAGCGCCTCTACAAGGAGTGGAAACAAAAATCATGACGCCGAAACGGTTAAGTGATTGATCTTTATAGGGTTGGCCATGGTCAACCCTTATCAAACAGGCAAGAAACAATCAAAAAGGAGGCAGACGTAGCGCAAAAAGAAACCCCCCGAAGGCGGTGAAGCACTCCAGAGGGTCCCGATTTACTCGCAATCTATTGGTACCCAAAAAATCGAATCACTGCAACACCGATTTCGGTGACCGGTATCCTTTTGCTGTCTGAAAACAGATGGAACAAGAAGCAGTCACGACCATCGAGGTCGAGGCACAGTTGAGTTGTGCGCCTTCAATCTTCGATTCTTTCGCCGGTATTGGCACGATCGAACAGCAGCCAAACTTCGCACCTGTAACGCGGCGCGCACTCATGGCGGCCGTCAACACCACAAGTCGCGCACTCGGCCTGCGACCGTCTTCAGTCGTTGTGCTTGACGCACTCTTGAGCTGCCTTCCCTGCAACGATCTGAAAACCGGGAATGACAGCCCAATCACGCCACTCACCCTGCTGACCGTGTTCGCTTGCAACGACACTTTATGTTTTCGTGCGAAAGGCATAACGGACAGGCAACTTCGGCGGCACCTTGAGAAACTTGAAGCTGCGAATCTGATCCAACGGCGTGACAGCTCCAACGGCAAACGATTCCCAATTATGCGCAACGGTAAAGTCATCGGCGCGTTTGGCATCGACCTGTCGCCCCTGCTCGTACGGTCTGGCGAAATCCTTGCACTGTCTCAGAAACATCGTCAGGAAGCCGACGAACTTCGAGGCATGAAAGCCTACATCCAAAAACTGCGCGGTGAATGCCTCTCCCTCTGCCTGCAAGGCGAGGCCCGTGAGTTCGTCGAAGCCGCCCGCAACTTTATGCGTCGAACCGGAGTAACTGTACTTCAGGCAAGCAGCCTCATCAGCAGACTTAAATGCATCCTGCAAAGTAAGGAAGTCACTCCAAGCGTACCGCATCTCGAAGAGTTGGCCGCGGCCAACAATCCAGAACACAAACAACGCCAAGAACAAGCACCGTCTTCTAACTCGAACAAACCGACCGCCTCAGACGGACAAAATGTCCGGCACAAAGAGACTCAAAAATCATATACAAAAAAAACCTTCCCACGCACGATGACAGAGCTGTGGGCTTGCTTGACCGAAATCCCCGCCTTTTATCCAGACTACCCCACCACAGAACACGGCCTCCTACAGCTGCTATTTGAGTTTGGTAAGATGCTGAGAATAGACAGCGCTCTGTTGGGTAGGGCGGTGTCTGTGCTTGGCCTAGCAGAAGCGATTCAGGTGGCAGATCAAATGGCCTGCAGGATCGACCAGGTCAAAAGCCCTGACAACTACCTATCGAGGATCATAGCCGGTTGCGCCAAGACAAGAGTTGGCCATGGCCAACTTTGCGTTGGTACGTAGATTGTCCAACTGAAACGTGCCGGTCTGGCAAGCTGTCGTTGGCACCTATGTCCAGTACGAAAGTGAGAGAATGGTTGGTTTGAGGGTGGCGGGAAGTGAGATCGGGAGAGTGGCTCCCGGCGCCCGTCGTGGAGAAAGCCTGATGGCCCAAGCTGCCCAGAAGATCACCCTGTCGTCCTCACGGGATATCCCCTTTGATAAGCTGGTGCTGAGCCAGTCCAACGTCCGACGCATCAAGGCCGGTGTGTCAGTTGAAGAGTTGGCCGAGGACATCGCCCGTCGCGGCTTGTTGCAAGGCCTCAGCGTGCGGCCTGTGTTGGGTGCCGATGGGGTCGAGACCGGCAAGTTCGAGATCCCGGCTGGCGGTCGACGCTTTCAGGCGCTGGCACTGCTGGTGAAGCAGAAGCGTTTGGCAAAGACAGCGCCTGTGCCTTGCGTGTTGCGTGATGTGACATCAGATGTTCTGGCCGAGGACGACTCCTTGGCTGAGAACATGCAGCGCGTTGCCTTGCACCCGCTCGATCAGTTCCGCGCCTTCGTTGCTTTGAAGGAGAAGGGTCAGGGCGAGGAGGCGATCGCTGCGGCCTTCTTTGTCACGCCACAGATCGTGAAACAGCGGCTGAAACTCGCCTCTGTGGCCCCTGCCCTACTCGATGTCTATGCCGAGGATGGCATGACGCTGGAACAGCTCATGGCCTTCACGGTGAACCCCGATCACGTGCGTCAGGTGCAGGTTTGGGAAGCGGTGAAGAATTCTTGGAACAAGGAGCCCTACTCGATCCGGCGCATGTTGACTGAGACCTCTGTGCGGGCCTCGGATCGGCGCGCGGTGTTCGTTGGTGTTGATGTATATGAGGCGGCAGGCGGCGTTATCCTGCGCGATCTCTTCCAGGGCGATGAAGGCGGTTGGTTGGAGGACCCTGCCCTGCTTGACCGTTTGGTCGCGGACAAGCTGCAAGCCGAGGCGCAGGCAATCGCCAATGAGGGTTGGAAGTGGATCGAGGTGTCAACCGATCTGCCCTATGGCTACAGCCACGGTCTGCGGCGTCTGATTGGCGATCCCTCACCGCTGAGTGCTGATGAAATCGCGGAGCACGCCAAGCTGCTCACGGAGTATCGCGCACTGGAAGAGGAATATTCTGGTCAGGACGAATACCCCGAAGAGATCGACACTCGGCTCGGCGAGCTGGAAACTGCGATGGAAGCCTTTGAGCAGCGTCCGCTGATCTTTGATGCAGCCGAGATTGGTCGCGCCGGCGTGTTCGTGACGTTGGACCGGGACGGCGGGCTCGCTGTCTATCGCGGCTATGTGCGGCCGGAAGATGAGCCTCGGGAAGAGACCGTGGCCAACTTCGGCGACGAGCTGGGTGCGGAAGGGCAGGGGGCTGATGCTGACGTCTCGGCCCATCAGCTGTCCGCTGGTCCGTCTGCTGCCACCGTCATCACTACTGGGGGTCAGCCGTTCAGTGCCGGTCTTCCAGACGATGAGGACGATGGTGTACTTAAGCCGTTGCCTGAGCGCCTGGTGATGGAGTTGACCGCACATCGCACCCTCGCGTTGCGTGAGGCGATTGGGCGTTCGCCCGACGTCGCCCTGACGCTGCTGCTGATGAAGCTGGTCAATGACACCTTCCGCAGTTCCGGGGCTTCGGGCAGTTGCTTGGAGGCTTCTGTGCGCACCATCTACATGTCGGCTCAGGCGCCTGATCTGAAGGACAGTCCGGTGGCCAAGGCCGTGGACGATCGACATGCTGCCTGGGAGGCCGAGCTGCCGCTTGGCGACGATGCCGTGCTTTGGGATTATCTCTCGGCCCTCGATCAGGCCAGCCGATTGGCTCTGCTGGCGCATTGCCTGAGCTTCGGGATGAACGCGCTCCACGAGAAGGTCAACCCTTATGGCGCGGGCATCTCGGCAAGCGGGCTGACCCGCCGTATGGCGCAGTCCGAGATCGTGGCCCAAGCCGTCGATCTCGACATGGTCGCTGCTGGCTGGGAGCCGACTGCGGACAACTTCCTGAACCGGGTGCCCAAGGCGCGTATCCTTGAAGCCGTGCGTGAGGCGAAGGGAGAAGGCACCGCCCAGCTGCTCGATCATCTGAAGAAGGGTGAGATGGCGACGGAAGCCGAGCGCTTGCTCAAGGGCAGCGGTTGGTTGCCGGAGGTTTTGCGGCGCAGTGATCTTGCCGCTCTGGACGGCGATGCCGCTGCAGAAGGGCAGGGGGCTTTGAGCGAAGAAGTCTTGGGCGCAGCTGGCATCGTCGAGGAAACCGACTTGCCCGCGTTCCTGATGGCCGATTTGCCCGTGGAAAGCACAGCAATGATGGCTGCGGAGTGATCTGAGCCCCCGAGGGCGGGGAAACCCGCCCTTAATCACAGCAAAATACAACAATATCAATATGATGAGTGCGAATGCTCGCATTCAGGATGAGGAATCATGTCCGCAACCAAGATAATCGACACAGCGCCCTTGGGCGCGCTCATTCGCTACACTGATGGCAGTCCCAAACCCCCCGCGCGCTTCACCAAAAAGTTGGCGGCATGGGAAAGGTCCAACGGTGTTGGCCGTCTGGTGAAGAAGGAACCGCCGCGGCCTTATCCAACCTGGACGGCACCGGCGTCCTTCACGCTGCATGAAGGCAATTTCTCCTCGGACGGGGTGATCCTCGTCACCATCATGCGCAGCCATTCGGCTGACAGTCGGCTGGTCTTCGAGGTGGCTGAGGAACCCAAAGCTGGACAAGTGCGTGTTCTTCTGGACTTCGGTGGCAACACCGAGCTGCTGCATCTGGCGGAATCCATTACCGCGGCCGAGCTCTGGATCGCGAGGGAGGGCTATCGCAATGCGAGGATCGAGACCGTCGGTTCCGAGGATGGCGATAGGGCAGGGGAGGCGGATATTGCCGCCTGAGCCTTCTCATAGACCAAGGGGGCCCGCCGCACGCGGGCCTCTCATCCAGCACCAACCTGTCCCGCGCATCTGCGCGGGGCACCAAAGGCTCCATCCCCAGTAAGGCCTCGGTCAACCAAAAGCATGTCTGCAAGGCAGGCGGGGTGAGCATCAGCGGGACAATTCGGCTCCTTGTGTCAAAGTACCATCCCCCGCTTGCCAGTCCCTTCCTTGCCCCAAATCCAGTCTTCGAGATCAAGCCACAAGGGCTCGGACTACGGGGCGAGCCCGTGCCGCCGGCCGGATTCGGGGCAAGCCCGAACGCACCCGGTGATGTCAGCCCGTCTTTGGGCCTGCGGGTTCCTGTCAGCGCGGGGGATGGTCCCTCGCCTCCCAGCAGGAGCCAAAACAGATGTCCCGCAAAGATGCACACGCCTTCGCCGCCTCTCTCGCCGCCACGCTAATGGTTTCGATCGTCGTCTTCCAGGCAGGGGATGGAACCTTTGGTGCCGTCCCCGCCGATGAAATCGACGGTGACGAGGTTTTGGTCGTGGCTGAGCACGACCCGTGGGCGTAATGCCCACTGTCGTTAAGAAGGCCCGGGCACGGCGCGAACGCGCCTCCGGGCCTTGTGCCTGTCTGCCCTCAAGAGTCTGACAGGCACAAGGCGCCGACGGCGTGTCGGCATCCCGAAATCCAAGAAATGAAAACGCGCATGCCTGCGCCTTAACTCCTTAGCGCGGTGCTATGCTGGGTGCCACGTATCGGCGGTCAGTTGACTGCCAGGTCCTCATGCGATTTACCTGCGTCAAGGGCTGCGACAAACCACAGCGGCTTGCGCCCCCGGCCTGACCAGGTGAGGGCCGCGTTTTCTGGATGGCGGTATTTCGCGGCGGCGGGCGCACGGCTGGGTTTCGCCTCGGTGCCAATCAGGTCTGCAAGGGAATAGCCCATCTCTTTGGCAATGATCTCGAGCTTGCTGCGGGCATCGCTTTTCTGCCGGTCCTCAAACGTGGAAATAGCCTTGCCCAGATCCTTCTGCAGGCTCTTGAGCTCTTTGAGCGACAGTGTCTCAACGTTGAAATCAGCCATGGGTGCCTCGTTTTCAAAATGATGCCCTTGGGATAGCCGTCACGGCGCGGGCTCGCAACTCCGATCGGGCTGGGACGCGAATGGCAAGCAAAGGGGCTCTGAGGTGATCCGCCGCTATGGGGGTAAGGACTTCGGGCTTACCGTCTTATCAGGGCGAGGAAAGACATGTTCTGCAAGCGCCTCCAATCACTCCTGTCCCCGGCGCCATCCCTTCGACTGACAATCCCCTAAGCCTGTTCGGGTTCAATCGTGCAACCCCGCGTCAGTCCGGGCCGTGTTGGCCGCCGTTTGCGTCCTGCCCGCTCCACCCCGGACCTTTGGGGGTTTCCGTCTGGCCTGATGGCCCAGCCGTGCACGTCTCACCCGACAGGCTTCTTTCGGGTCTTGTCGAAGGGACGGTCCCAGGGACAGGAAAAACAGGAGCTACAAAATGCAGAACATCGTCATCCTCGCCGGCAACATCGGTCAAAACCCCGAAGTGCGCAACACCCAGGGCGGCACGAAGATCACCAACTTCACCCTCGCCACCTCGCGTCCCCGCCTTTCGGAAGGTCGCGCGATCCGCGACGAGAACGGCTACCGGGTCATGGACACTGAATGGCACCGCATCACCTGCTTCAATGGTCTCGGCAAGACCGTCGCAGAGCACTGCGAGAAGGGCATGAAGGTCATGGTCCACGGCCGTATCCACTACACCAAGTGGACCGACGCAACCGGCACCGACCGCTACGGCTGCGAGATCATCGCCGAGAAGGTCGACTTCCTCAGCCGCCCGAAGGCGACCGAGAATGAAAACCCCGAGTTGGTCGACCGTGACGACGAAATCCCGTTCTGAAAAGAACGGGGTTTCCCTTCGGGCTCGGCGGGGAAACCCGCCGGGCTTCAGGCCCCGGTCGCACGCGGGTTGCCAAGGCAAAGGACAAGATCGACAGCCTCGGCCCATATCGGACGCTCGAGTTTCACAGATGCTGCGAGGCTGCGCTCCCCGTAGCGGTCGTTTGATGTGCTTCGCAGAAAAGTAACCGCTGTTCTCAGGCCACGGCCTTGAGTGGCGTTGGGGCATAGGCCCAGGGCAGGAGTTCGTCGATCTGGTTTTGTGGGTGGCCGGCGACGATGCGGGTGATGACGTCGGCGAGGTAGGCATACGGGTCGACGCCGTTGAGCTTCGCGGTTTCTATGAGCGAGGCGATTGTCGCCCAGTGCTCTCCACCGCCGTCGGAGCCGGCGAAGAGCGCGTTTTTCCGATTGAGGGCGATTGGCCTGATCGAGCGTTCCACCACGTTGGAGTCGATCTCGACGCGGCCGTCATCGAGGAAGCGACCAAGTCCAGCCCAGCGCGCGAGCGCGTAGCGGATTGCTTCGGCGAGCTTGCTCTTCTGGCTGACCAGGGTGAGCTTTTCGCGCAGCCACGACTCGAGGGCATCGATGATGGGTCGGCTCCTTTCCTGGCGAGCGGCGCGGCGCTCATCCGCCGGGCGGCCTCGGATCTCGTTCTCGATCTTGTAAAGCTCGGCGATGCGCTGGAGCGCCTCCGTTGCGATCGGCGCCGGGCCGGACTGCGCCAGTTCGTAGAAGCGGCAACGGCCATTGGAAGCCTGAAACCGAAGGAAGCAGCGCAAGACCGTCGCTGCCTTGCGCACCGCCGCGCGGGAAAAACCCGCTGGCTGGTCGAGCACGATCTGCCGAAGGATGGCAACATCATAGGCGGACGGATCGGGCCCAAGCGCTGGCAGAAACCGGGCGGCAATGAAGACGTAGCTCTCGACTGTCCTTTCCGTTGCGCCCCGATGGTGACGAAGCCAGTCACCGAAGGCCTCAGCAGCAGGGTCTTGGCGCGGCTTCAGGGGGGAAAGCGAAACAGTGTCGCTTTCTTGCAGGAATGCGAGAAAGCGGACGGCGCCAAGCCGTCGCTTCTGCAGGCCCGTCTTTGTGATCTCCCCGCTTTTGCGACCTTCCGCGCAGCCGCAGTCGTGGTGGACAAATCGCTCGACAACGGATGCGTTGACGTCGTGCCAGCCAATCCGCGAAGCTTGCAGCCACAGCCCGAGATGTTCTGCGACCGAGTTCAGCCGACGCTGTGACCATCGGTTGTATCCCAACGATGCGAGTTGTTCGGCGTAGCGGCGCAGATGTTGGCCCAGATCCGCAATGTCGTTGATGACGGGGATGTCGCCACGATCCTCCAGAAACCGCACAAAGCGCCGGACCCGGTTGACGTAGTAGGGATCGCGAGCCTGGGCAGCACTGTACCGCGGGCAAGAGCAGTCATGATCGGCAAAACGGCGAACGACGGCGCTATCCACTGCGGTGATCTGTATGCCCTGCAGGTTCAGCCAACACAGAAAATGGCGAGCAGCACAGGCATAGGGCACGCGGGTCGTCTCTGAACGGATCGAACTGCGAAAGGCTTTGATCGCCTCTTCTGGTGAAAAGCTCGACGCCTTGGCAAGGTGACGAACAGGCGAGAGATTGGATTCTTTGGTCATGGTTGTCCTCGGGTTGCTGTGACCCGGGGGACTGTAATTATGCCGAGCAAACCCGCGTCAAAAACGTTGCAGCACAGGGGCTTCCGCCGTGGACCTCCGCATAATCCTATGCGCGGCATAAAGCATCTTCGACTTCGTGCAGGGCATCACGCGACTTGCGCGCGACAAGACCCAGCAGGATGCTCGCCTCGACATGGAAGGGCGCGCCAAGAAGCTCCTCGACCGGGTCGGCTGAGGCCGCGCGTCGTTCGCTTGACCGCCCAAGCCCGTTGGGCGGTCAGCTTTTCATAATTGCGCCGATGGCCCGCCCTTCGACAGGGCAGGGGCGTCGGCATTTTCATTTTTCGGAGACCCCCCCGTGACCCCGCATGAAGAAACCGTCATCCTCAAGGCCCGCGAAATCCTCGGGCGCTATCTGAACCAGAACCCAGTCCTCGGCAATTGGCAGGCTGTTCGCGATTACTGTGCGGTGGCCGTACGCGGCGAGGTGGAGCGCTTCCATGTTCTCTACCTCGACCGACGCAATCGCGTCATCTCGGACGAGCAGCTTTCGATCGGAACCGTGGACCATGTCCCGGTCTATCCGCGCGAGATCATTAAGCGGGCGCTTATGTTGAACGCAAGTGCCCTCATTGTGGTCCACAACCACCCCTCCGGTGATCCGACGCCTTCCGAGGCGGATATCACCATGACGAAGGAAATCCAGAAGGGCTGCAAATACCTCGGGCTGACCTTGCATGACCACATCATCGTGGGTGGGGGCCAAGAGCTTTCGCTGCGGGGTTTGGGCAAGATGTGACCCGTCCTTCGGATCAACACCTTCCGTCGCCCCTTCGAGGAAGAGGGCGGCGGTTTGGTCTTTGACGCTTGAGGCGGGGAGAGAGGCTTCCCGCACCGTCGGAGATATTTCCCATGTTCGACCTTTCCTTTCCGGCCCTATCGACCCCGTTTCCGGCTGACGTCATGCCGGTCGTCGCGCACAGCACTTTTGACCCCGCGCTGCCCTTTTCTCTGACGCTGCCGGATTGCAACCCTGCGGCTGCGATGTCGGGAGAGGCGCGTCCTCGGATCATCGGCCATTTCACGGCGCTGGCCGAAGCCATGCGGGGCGCGATCAAAATGGCGGAAGAACTGGCGCCTGATGCTGCACCGCGCATGCTGGCGATCTTTGACCGCGATGAGCGTCTTGTCCTTGCCGGTGCTGCAGCGAATGGCGCAGTCGCTTGGTGTGCCCCTGTCATGACCGCGACTGAGGCCCGGGTCGTGGTCATGGAAGCAAGCCAGCTTCGGGCGCAGGCAAGCCGCGCGGCGGACTGGCTGGAGAGCGATCTCGCAACCCGCCTGCGGCAGCGTGCCGATCTCTTGGAGGCTCGCCTCGTGGATCCACTCTGGCGCGCCTTTGCCACGCGCGCCCTGCAGATCGCGGCATGACTCCAGAGAGGCAGAGGAGGGCAGGGGGCTTTTGTGAGCTTCGCCGGGGCAAGAGAGTGCCCGGCGGCTCCGACCCTTTCACCTTCTTCGGAGACCCCCATGACCCACGTTGAACCCACCCTCCCCGCGCCGATGCCGCCGTCCACGATCGACTTCGCCGCAGTGTTCGCGGCGCAGGCCAAACAAGCCGCCCGCGAGGCCGAACTGCGTCCGGCCAACAAGGATCGCCTGTTCGATGCCCTGATCGCCGCCGGCATTTCTCATGTCACGGTCACCTTCGATGGCGAGGGCGACAGCGGCCAGATTGAAAGCATCGCGGCATGGGCGGGGGAGACAGCTGTCGCTTTCCCTGCCGTGGAAATTCCCTATGCCGCGATCACCTGGGACAGCCCCGAGGTCGAGATGCGGCAGCTTTCGCTCGAAGATGTTGTCGAGCAGCTCGCCTATGATTTCCTCAGCGACACCCATGGCGGTTGGGAAAACAACGACGGCGCTTATGGCGAGTTCTGCTTCGACGCCGGTGCCCGCTGCATCCATCTCGAGTTCAACGAACGGTTCACGTCGTCCGAACTCTTCACCCACGAATTCTGAGGGGGCGACGATGGCACATCCATATCATCACGCCCTCTCTTCGGTAAAAAAATGGGGCGGCACGGTCGACGATTACCAGCCCATCCATGCCTGGTACGATAGCTCGAAAGCCCACTCTGCGGATTTCCGCCATCGCGCGATGTTTCATCATGCGGCTGGAATCTGGCTTTCCGAGACTGTCTTCGGGCCGACGATCACGCTGTCGACCGGCAGGATCATTCCGACCCGCTGGGTGGGCGAGCAGCACGTCCGCGAGGATCTGGGGTTCATTCCGAGCTTCACCGACTGGGTCAAGGCGATCCGGCCAGAACCTTGGATGGGCCGCACGGAGAAGATTGAGGCGCTCGTCGATCCGCAACGGACGCCACCCGTCGTGGAGGTCCGCTGAAATGAGCCGGGCATACCTCAATCTCGGCGTCTCGCCCGGGATCACGCCACTCGCGATGCTGCGTATCGCCATTGGTCGCCTGCATCCCGACACGCTGGCCGTCCGCAGCTGGCGTCCGGCGCGCAAACGCTACTACCGCGAGCTCTTGCAGGCCCATGCAGAGGCTCAGGTTCGGGCGCAAGTCGCCTGTAAGTGATTGGTGTTCCTCGACCCGCATTTTCCAATCCGCCCGGCCCTCTGGCCGGGCCTTCTCATTTCTGGAGGTACTATGGCTGACTACTTCACCCACTTTTCCTGCGTCCTCGACGTAGGCTCGCCCGAAAAAGCTATCGCGGCGCTCGATCTTTTGACCCGCCTGCATCTCGACGATGAAGGTGCCGACGATCCGGAATACTCTGGCTTTGCCATGACGCAACAGGACGGTCCCGAAAGCTCAATCCTCTGGTTCCATGACGATGAGGGGGAAGGCGATATCGAAGGCGTCATACGCTTCGTGCTGTGCCTAGCGGAAGAGATCGAGCTCACCGGTCTCTGGGGTTTCGAAGTCGCGTACACCTGTTCCCGGCCCCGATTGGACGCCTTCGGCGGTGGCGCGCATGTCATTGATCTCGGAAAGCGGAAATCCATCGGCTGGACCAGCACGCATGAATGGCTTGAGGCCGCGCTCCGCGGGGAGGACTGCGATGCCTGATATCATCTGCACCACGGTTTATCAGTTCCCCGAACTTTCCGACACTGCCAAGGAGAAAGCCCGCAGTTGGTATCGCGAACTCGGGCCCTATGACGATTGGTGGGATGCGGTCTACGAGGATTTCGAGCGGGTCTGCGACATCCTCGGCGTCAGCCTCAAGACCCGCCCGGTTCGGCTGATGGGTGGTGGCACCCGCGAAAAGCCCTGCATCTGGTTCTCGGGTTTCTGGAGCCAAGGGGACGGCGCGGCCTTCGAGGGATATCTCAGCCACGCTAAGGGCGCGACAACGAGCATCAGGGATTATGCCCCTCAGGACACGACCTTGCATGGCATCGCAGACAGGCTTCAGGCGATCCAGCGGCGAAACTTCTACCAGCTCACCGCGGATGTCAGTCACCGGGGCCGCTATTGCCACGAATATACCATGTCCGTTGACGTCACGCGCGACAGCTCGATCTGGCAGCCGCCGACTGAGGATGCGGACGAAATTGTGACCGAAGCGCTGCGTGATCTCGCACGTTGGGTCTATCGCCAGCTTCAGGCCGAATACGACCATCTGACTTCAGACGAGGCCATCGAGGAGGGGATTATCGTCAACGAGTACACCTTCACCGAAGGAGGGCGGCGGTTTGGGTGAGAGAGCGATCGGTTCATTTGATCTTTACAATGAGACCATATGAACTATGTTAGTGGCAATGGAGGACAACATGCAAGTCGCAGAGAAGATCCGAGAACCTGCACAGATCAACGCCGTTGCGCTGAAGGCTTATGCCCGCGTGGCCGACGCTTGGGGTCTCAGCCTGAAGGAAGCGGCGGGCCTCGCCGACATGTCGGAGAGTACGTGGAAGCGCGCGAAGAAGCCAGATTTTGCGGGGGAACTCACCAAGGACCAACTATTGCGGCTCAGCGCTGTGATCGGCATCTACAAGTCGCTCGAGCTTTATTTCTCCGAGCCACTGGCTCGAAGCTGGTTCGCCCGGCCGAACACCGGTCCGCTGTTTGGTGGTAACCGTCCGGTCGACACTGCTATCGACGGCGGTTTGCCGCAGATCCTTGCGGTGCGGACCTATCTTGACGCGTTGCGTGGTGGGGCATGAAGCAGACCGAGATTTCCGATCGCGGTCTCGTTCGCCTCCTGCCCGCCACCTACCACAAGCCGCCATCTCTGCGCGGTCTTGTCGATACCGATGACGAGATGGAGATCTTGGCAGAGATTGAGGGCCTGACCAGCGGTCGTCTTCTTGCGGAACGTGGCCGCAACCCGCATCTGGACCCGCGCGAGCTTGCTTGGCAGCGCCGCAGCCGAGACCTGCGCATTTATGGTGACAGTCATGTCAACGCAGCCTTCACCTACACCCGTGCAGGCGGAAACCGCTTCAACACTGAGGAGCGCGGTGCTTGGTACTGCGCATGGGATGTGATGGTTTCCGTCAGCGAGGTGGCCTGGCATCGGACGCGGGAGCTTGGCTTTACGGGCAGCTTTAATGACAGCGCGCGCTATGTGGAAATGTTGGCCGATTTTATCGGGGTGTTCGACGACATGACCGATGAGCCGGATCATCCTGCCCTGCATCCGGATCCGGTGGTCGGATATCCCGAAGGTCAAAGCTTGGCCCAGCATCTGCGCCGGGCCGGATCCCGGGGCTTGATCTATCCTTCAGTTCGGGCTCCGGCGCCCGGTGGGAATTGCCTGGTCTGCTTTGAGCCACACGCCATCCAGAGCGTCCGTCCGGGCGCGTCTTGGGATCTTGTTTGGGATGGGACGCCGCACTACTCGATTACGGCGGTCGGCTAACAAGTTACAGCGCATGCTCCCTCGGAGGTCCGAAAAATGAAATCAGCAAATGGCAACAGCCCTGACATCACAAACTTGAAGCCATGTGACTATCAGGCGTTCTTCGAGGCTTTGGACGCCCGGTCGTCACCGACGGAAGCGCTACGGATCGCATTTCTCAGGCAGAAGAAATCCTTCGGTGATCCGGACGCCAACACGCCATCCGCTGACTGATACTCGTCACCGGTTCCCGTCGATCCACTTCGACATCAGGCCCTTGTCTCGGAAGCACTCGTCCGGAACGGCGCGCCGCTTGATCCGGGCGAGCCGCTCGGCAAAGGCGACCTGCTTGGAGGACGGCAGCTGGTCGAGCGCGGAGACCGGTTTCAGCTTGGCCTGCGCATCGATCCAAGAACTCAAAGCCCGCCGGTCCTGCTGCACCTCCCAAGGTAACAGCGTCTGGTTCTTGAGCGCCAGTGACCGCGCGTAGGCGATCTGCTTGGGCGTGACGGGTACTGCAAAACTGGTGTCTTCCATCGGAGAAACTCCTTTGCGGCTTGGTCTTTATATATAGAACATAACAGGAACAAAATCAACCACCGCTCTGCCAAGGATCGAGATCCGAGAGGCAGAGGCAGGTTGGGGCAGGAGGAGCTGGAAGGTTGCGCGAGAGCGCCTTCGGCTCTGCCAATTTCCCCAACCTGAGGTGTTCTGATGACGTTCCAACCGTTGATCCCGACCGTGCTGACGCCGGTCGTTGTTCCTGTCCTGCCTGATCCTGCCTCCGCGATCCTCGCAGTTGCCGAGGCGCTGCAGCCCGATCTGGCGCAGGGGTTTCAGATCGATGCGCTGCGCCTGCGGCTTGAGATGGAGCGCGCCTTCGGTGGCTCCGATGCGACAGGCGCCTGGGATTGGAAGCTGGCTTATGAGGCGGGCGAGGTGGCACTTGTCCTCTTCCTGCGGAAATTCGGCCGCGCCCTGCTGGCGCGGGCTGGATCACTTGACGCACTGATGCCGATCCTCGCCAAAGTTTCGGGGCTTCTGCCAACCCATACGCGGCGGTCTGAAGAAATGGAGCGATTCCAGCAATTCTCGACGCCGCTGCCCATGGGGCTTACGGCCTTGGCCGCCGCAAAGATCACCCACGCGGGGGACCGTTCAACTTCCTGGGGTCATGCGGCACGCTGAAAAAGCGGTAAAGGCACGAATGGGGAGATGGTGGTCTGCCTCGATTGAATAGGCGGCCGGTAGGCGAGACGTTCCGCAAGATCGCCATTGGCAAGGGCAACACGAACCTGCAGGAGCAGGTTTGCCCCGCGTTCTGACCAACGCATCTGCTGTTTCTTGACCATCCGCCTTGCCACGAGATTGTTGACACTCGCTTCAGCGGCCGTAGAGGCGATGCGCTTCCCTTCGCGATATCTTGCGCCGTAGTTGGCGATCGAACCTCGGTTCTGCGCAATGTAGGTACGCAAGCTCAACAGGCCGCCGCGTAGCGAGACGATCGCGGCACTGCCCTGTTCATCTCCCTTCAGGTCGTGAAACAGTCGACCGATCAGGTCAATTGCCCTGTCTGTTTGACCGTTCCAAAGACGCCATCTGACCGCTGCTATGTCCTCCTGAAACTCCTCCTGCTCATCCGGTGGCAGTCGTCGCGCCCACCAAGCGGCAGTCTGCTCGACGGGGCGCAGTTTCATGGCAATGTGAAACCAGTCGAGGATGTGCTTGGCCGGCTGCGGAAGTGCGAATTTCAAGCGCTTCAAACAGTCCTCACCGTCAGAAATCACGGTGATATCGCCCTTGCCCTCGTAGCCGAGGCGCTTGAGAGCAAGCAGCCCTTCCGCCCTTATTCTCCGTCGCGATGTGCCAGAAAAGGCGAACAGAACTCCTCGGTCGGATCCGACCCCGCCACGGCTTGCGTGGCAGATGACTGCTTCGAAACTTCGCGTTTCACGGCCGCGTATCTGAGGGATGTGAGCAGTATCGATGCTAAGGACAAATTCCCGTTCTGGGTCTCCAGGCAGCGGCAGCTCGCGTTGACGACGCTCCTGCGTATCAACTTGTTCAAAGAACATGCGCTGTTCTTCTTTTTCTTCCAGTCGCTTGCCGACTGCGAGCGTGCGATGTCGCAGGGTCGTGTGCCGAGTTGGTGTCTGCCCAGGCAGGAAATCGGCCAGAATTTCCGCCGCTGACCGGTAGGGCATAACTGCACCGAGCTTGGCTGTCAGCGTCATTAGTTCAGCGGTCGCACGGTCGGGACAGAGCTCGGAGACCGGGGTGATTGTGAAATCAAGGCCGGGCATGCAGCGGCGACAGGGGTATAGCCTCGGGCTTTCCATGGTGACAGCTCCGTAAACTGTCTGGACCGTTCTGGTCGAATAGTCCTTGATTGGCCGCGTTCCGCCACATCCCTGGCAATGACGTCGGAACAGAACATAGAGGGCGCACTGCTGCTCGACGAGGAATCGTTGAAGTGATGCCAAGATGGTCTTGCCGTCGTCAATCGACAGACCGACGCTACCGGCGCTCAGATCATCAAGGCTCCTCTCGATCTCAAACTCGAACCGGTGGCCGCACGTGATTTCGTCCGAACCCTCAATACTGATCTTCCAGCGCATCCCGCCTCTCCTCTGCCAAAACTGGCAGAGAGCAGAGCCTGCCTCGGCAATCAATGCACCCCAGGTAATTGAATGGTCTCAAACCGCCCCATTGATTTTGTTGACTTTCGTATACCGCATTTAAGGGCTCTGCCTCAATCTGTGTGGCGCACTATCCTGAGAACGGGAAGATTCAGGAGGGATAGTGGTGATTTCAAGGAAGCACTGGTCGCCCGGGAGCGATGTTTCCGTTCAAAGCGTTGAGCGGCGCGATTCCGGCGGGTGGACTGTATCCGGCAGTCTGACACCAAACGGCATCTGCCCAGACTGTGGATTGCAATCGCGACGTCGTCACGGCTGGCGGCGTAGGCGGCTGCAGGACTATCCCGCCCATGGTGACGGGGTTACGGTAACCCTCTGGGTTTGCCGTTGGCGATGTTTGGCACCCGCCTGCCCGCGCCGGACTTTCTCGGACCAGATCGGCTCGATTGCGCGTCCTTTTGCGCGGCGCACTTCGCGTGTCGGGGAAATTGTCAGCCATCTTGGGCACTCGACCGGCGGGCGGCCTGCCGAGCGGCTCTTGCACCGCTTGGGCCTTGGGGTCAGTGATGACACGGTGCTTAGGCAGCTGAAGAACCGTGCTCAAGACACTGCCGAGCCGCCGACCGTCATCGGGATCGACGACTGGAGCTGGCGGAAGTCGCAGACCTACGGCACGATCATTGTCGATCTGGAGCGTCGCGCGGTCATCGATGTTCTCGAAGATCGTGATGTGGTCACCTGCACCGACTGGCTGAAACGACATCCCGAGGTGGAAGTGATCAGCAGAGATCGCTGCGGTCTCTACGCCCAGGCTGCCCGGCAAGGCGCGCCGCAAGCGGAACAGGTCGCCGACCGGTTTCATATCGTGCAGAACCTGCGGCAGGCTATCGAGGAGCAGATGAACCTTCACGGCCGTGCGACCGGCAGGGCGCTGCTGTCCGACGCCGACAATATCACCGCAGAGGGAAGCCTTCTGAAGTCCCGCCTTGCGCACAGGACGTCTCGGGAAGAGATTTTCACCACCATCCATGCGCTTCGAAATCAGGGGCTTACCTGCAGCGAGATTGGGCGGCGAACAGGGTTCCCTCGTCGCAGCATCGCGAAATGGCTGCAGTTCGAGACGCCGCCGGACCGCAGGCGGGCAGCTTTGAAGCCGACTTCGCCGTGGTACTTTGAAGAGTTCCTGAGCCAAAGCTGGAAGGGCGGAATTCGAACTGGAAGCGCCCTGTTCCGTCTGATCCGAGAGCGTGGCTACGAGGGGAGCCCGACGCATTTGCAGCGGCTGCTGGCGGGGTGGCGCAGAGCCGAAAAGCAAGCGAAGGGCCCTGCCTTGGAGCACCAGATCCTGGAACCGGTCCGGGACCCGGAAACGGGGCACGCGATCTCCCCGGTCATCGCGGCAGCGCTGTGTATCAAACCCCGCGGAAAACTCACCCCGGATCAGGCGCGGAAGGTCGACGCGCTCAAGGCTGGCTCTCCCGCCTTCGCAACGATGCGCTGCCTCGTCATGCGGTTCAACGGTATCCTGCGTGGCCGCGAGGCAGACCCGCTCCCTGCATGGATCGACGACGCGATCGAAACCGACCTGGCGCCCATCGTGCGCTTCGCACGCACATTGAACCGGGATTTCGATGCGGTAAAAAACGCTATCGAGATGCCCTGGAGCAACGGCCAAGCAGAAGGTCAGATTAATCGTCTGAAGACCCTCAAACGCGCCATGTACGGCCGAGCCGGGCCAGAACTGTTGAGGGCAAGAATGCTGCCCCTCCGCCACACAGATTGAGGCAGAGCCGGCGGCTGAACAGGCAGCCGCGACCGGCGACATCCTGTGCGGCACGGTGCTTGGGGCCGGGGACATCGACCGGCTGCTGGCCGAGGACGATGACGAAGCGGCGCAGTATCACAAGATCAACCGGTCCCTGTTCCGGCGGCCGGACACCCCCCAGACCGAGCGGCATGCCGCGCACGGGACCCATGTTCTTGATCTTGCGGCCGGGGCGGCACCCTGGTCGGGCGACCCGGCCCTGGACATGCCGATCCTGGCGGTGCAGCTGCCCCCGGCCAGCATCCGCGAAACCTCTGGCCGGCGGATGGAGACCTATCTGGTGCAGGGATTGCGCTGGATCCTGTCCGAAGTGCTGCGTCAGGCGCATTACAGCGATGCTCCGCCGGTTGTGGTCAACATCAGCCTTGGTTCGCTGTCCGGGCCGGGGGACCGGCATGCCTTTGTCGCCGACTGGCTGGCCTTTGAAGTCAACCGGCACGCGCGCATCACCGGAAACGCCCGGATCCGGGTCGTGGTCGCCTATGGCAACGCGCGGCGTGGCCGGCTTGTCGCCCGCAACGAAGTGCGCCGCACCGCACCGATGCAGCTGATCTGGCGGGTGCAGCCGGACGACCGCACGTCCAGCTTTCTGGAGCTTCGGGCGCCGCAGACCCAGGTCGCCGGGCTGAAGCTGCAGGTGGTACCTCCGAAGGGCTCGGGCCTGCCCAGCCTTGAGATCGACTGGCCCGCGCCGGAAACCGGGGCGCGCTTGCCCGGACCGATCGCTGCGGTCAGCGGCAGTCAGGAGGAGGGCGGGCAGTCGCATGTCCTGATCGCCCTTGGACCGACCGCCTGGTCTGGGGCGATGCCGGCCGCTCCGTCCGGGGCCTGGCAGGTGAGGGTGCAGACATCGTTGATCGAGCCTGTTCTTGTCACGGCACGGGTCCAGCGGGACGACACTCCGCCGGGCTATTGGATACTTGGACGCCAAAGCTGGCTCGACCATCCGCTGGCCTGGGATTGGGACGAGGAACTGCGCGGCTATATTGCGCCGCGTCGGGCCGAGGATGCGCCCGGTTGTCCGGTCACCCGGGAAGGGAGCTGCGTGGCCTATGCCGGGGCGGCCGACCCGCGCATCCTGTTCGTGGGGTCCGGGCGTCCGGTGGTGGGCAAGCCGGGCAGCCTGCGGCCGACCCCCTATTCCGCGGAGGGCATGCAGTATTTCGCCCGTCCGGGAGAATCGGAAGGGCCGACGCTTCTGGCCAAGGGCGACGACGGGATCCTGCTGCCCGGGCGACGGGCTTCGGGCGTTCCAAGCGGGTCGGTCGTGCGGATGTCCGGCACCAGCGTGGCGGCTCCGCAGCTGACCCGCGCCCTCGTCAGCTATTTCCGGACGGTCCCCGGGCCAAAGTCAGCGTCGCCCGGCGTCAAGGCGCTGGAAGAACCAGAGCGGTTGTTTCTGAGCGGTGCGACCGACTGGACCGACATCGATCCACGGACCGGTCACGGCACCCTGATCGATCGGTCAGGCCGGGCGGCGGATGAACCGACCGAGACCGGCGCCTTGGCGCGGGACATCGCGTGATGGGTGCGACAGAGGGCGCCCCCTAACGCCATTCCGCCAGGGTCGCGGTCCAGAGTGCGGGAAGGACTTGCCAGGCCTCGGCCTTCGCCACCGTGGTCGTGCCGGAGCGCCAGTCCGTCCCGCCCTTGCCGCTGAGTGCAGCGCACCACTTGCGCAGGGTAAAGTCTCCCGACCAGTCGTTTGCATCCGCTTTCCAGGCGGGCACGGAATTGGCCGATCCACCGCCCAGGCAATGGCTGATGAAGGCCAGCGCCACCGCATGGCCAAGCAGCCCGCCATGGGCCGAATCCAGCGGATAATGCACCCCGGCCACGGTCCGGTTGTCGGCGATGCGGGCGGCAAGCCGGAACAGAAGGATCACCGGATCGGTCTCGGCGGCGGTCTCACCGGCCTCAAGCAGCCGTTCCTGCAGCGAGGACACAAGTCTGTTCGCGGCCACGCCATCCGCGTGAAGCCGGATCGCGGCCATCAGCGTGGCGACGGCAAAGGCTTCGGTCGCGTGACCCGACGGATAGGCGGAATGTCCGGGTGTCGCGATGACCGGCTGGATCTGCGGCGACAGATCGACCGGACGGCGGATCGAGCAGAGATGCTTCACCCGCTGTTCCTGCGCGACGACGGTGTCGAAAAGCGCCGCCAGGAGATAGGTTGTATAGGGCCGGCGGAATATTCCGAAAGGCATCTGCGCGGCAAAGAAGGCGGTAAAGCCGTCGGTCTGGGCCAGGATTTCGCCCAGGCGGTCGGCGCGAAGGTCCATCGCGGCGCGCAGCTCCGGCATCTGCCTCCTGATGGTTTCAGGCGTCGGCGGGGTGAGGCTGATCAGATCCTTGTCCGTGCGGACCAGCTTGGCTGTTCCGTCCCCGGGTCTTACGGAGAACAGCGACACGCCCTCGTAAGCCAGCACCGAAGCGCGGGGATAGGCGTCAAGCCGCATCAGGCGATAGAGGGCATCTCCGGGTGTCTCGGCCGGGGTGGGGACGTCACCATCCCAGAAGCCCATGATCGCCTCGGCCGTCTGGCCAAGCGCAGCGGCGATTGTGGGCGATGCCGCGCCGCCGGGGGCCCCGAGACTGCCGTGGATGCCGTGAATCCCGTGGATGCCGTGGATTCCATGGATGCCATGAATCCCGTGGATCCCGTGAATGCCGCTGGTCGCGAGAATCGACATCGATCCCTCCCTTGCCCTTTGGTGCAACGGTGCATCGGTTTCGCTTCGCGGCAAAGTCCGCACGCTGCCGGCGGATGCCATTTGACGCAGAATTCACGGTCTTTGCCAAAACGGACGAGTGTTGCGCCTGTCATGTCCACCGCTTAGCGTGATGCCCGGGGACAGGGGAGCGCGATGTTTATCCGCCTGGTGGGGGTTTTCGAGATCAGGGACGACGCCGGGCGCGACCGCACGCCGCGCGGGGCCAAGGCGCGCGCGATCCTGGCGATGCTGTGCCAGACGCCGGACCGCCGCCGGGCGCGACGCTGGCTGGAGGCGCGGCTCTGGTCGGATCGGGGGGCCGAGCAGGCCTCGGGAAGCCTGCGCCAGGCGCTGATGGAAATCCGCAAGGCGCTGGGCCCGGATGCCGATTGCCTGGAAACCGATCGCGACACGGTCCGGCTGTCCAAGGCGACCACGGATCTGGAGCGTGACCCGCCCGCAGCGGCAACGGCGCTGCAATCAGGGCGCGAGTTCCTGGAAGGCATCGACATCATCGACCAGGCCTTCGAGGAATGGCTGCGGGACGAACGCGCGCGGGTCGAGGCGCTGATGGGCACCCGGCGTCCGGATCAGGCCCGGCTTCCGGTGTCCCGGACCGCGCGGCTGCCGTTTCTGATTCGGCTCGGCGGGCTGCCGGAAGGCGTGGGCGTCTTTGCCGGACGGGCGCTGGCGGATGCCATCGGGCGGCTCTTGGCCGAGTTTGCGCATATCGATGTCTACGGATCAGGCGGTGCGCCGATCCCGCCGGACCTGCCGAAAGAGGGGATGGTCCTGCAGGTCGAAGGGGCCGAGATCCAGAACCGGGTGCATGTGCTGGTCAGCCTGTCGTCGATCGCCAGCGGCCAGACGATCTGGAACCAGCGGGCGGTGATCCCGGTGAACGAGGCCGACTTCATCGGCACCGGCGACCTGCCTCCGCTGGTGTTCCAGGCGGCGGATGCGGCGCTCAGCTATTTCCCGCGGTTGCCGGAGTGCCAGGACGGCCCGCGCCGGGCGAATGCGCTGATCGCCGACGCGCTGAACGCGATGTTCACCTATGACGGCGAAAGCCTGCGCAAGGCGGACCGGATGCTGGCCGAAGCCGGAGAGATTGCGATCTCGGCGCGCATCTACGCCTGGCGCTGCCTGGTACGGCAGATCATGCGGGTCGAGCGGACCGAGCGCGACTACGTGCGGATCGAGGCGGAGTACGACGAGTATTCCCGCAAGGCGCTGGAACTGTCCAAGGCCAATCCGCTGGTGCTGTCGCTGGTGGGGCTGGCCCGGGTGATGATGGACGAGAACCCCGAGGCGGGCACGGTCCTGGCCCGTGACGCGGTGGCGCTAAGCCCTTACAACGCCTATGCCCATTTCGCCAAGGCAGCAGCCCTTATCCGGCTTGAGGACCACAAGAGCGCCCTGGAAACCGCCCGGCGCGGGGCCGAGATCGCCGCGCGAACCGCGCATGTCCATTGGTGGGAAGCGATGTCCGGTCTGGCTGCGGTGCGTGGCGGCAACCATGCGGCGGCCATCGCCCATATCGAGGCGGCGCATTACCGCGCGCCGAACTTCCGCGTGGCGATGCGGCATCTTCTGTTCCTGTACCTCTGGGCGGACGAACCGGAGAAGGCCGCGCGCGTCCACCGCGGCCTTCTGCGCGCCGAGCCGGACTTTACCCTTGACCGGATCATGAACGAGCCGGGCTATCCGGCAGTCACCCTGCGCAAGAGCGGGCTTCTGGAAACCTACGGCCCGCGTCTGGCCGAGCTTTAATCGTCGGAGGATTTGGCCCAGAGGTTGATGTCCTTTTCCTCGGAAATGGCATCGATGTGGGCAAGTTCCTCGGCCGTGAAGGACAGGTTCTGCAGCGCGCCGACGCAATCCACCACCTGCTCGGGCTTCGATGCGCCGATCAGTGCGCTGGTGATCCCCCCTTTCCGCAGGACCCAGGCCAGCGCCATCTGTGCCAGCGTCTGTTCCCGGGCGGCGGCCATCTCGTTCAGCTTCCTGACCGAGCCAAGCGCCTTTTCCACCACCGAAGGATGCAGGGATTTGTCCTGCGCCGCCCGGCTGCCTGCCGGAATGCCGTTCAGGTACTTGCTGGTGAGGATGCCCTGCGCCAGGGGTACGAAGGCGATGGACCCGACGCCCAGTTCGGCCAGCGCATCCTTCAGCCCGTCGGTTTCGACCCAGCGGTTCAGGATGTTGTAGCTGGGCTGGTGGATGAGAAGCGGCGTGCCGAGGTCCTTCAGGATCGCCACCGCCTCGCGCGTGCGCTGGCTGGTCCAGTGCAGCGTGCATGCGTGGCCGTCCAGCAACCCGGCACGAGCCAGAAAGAACGCGCCATCCGCCACCGCGCCCAGACTTGCCCCGCCGCGCAACTGGCGCCGGATCCACGACAGCGCGCGGTCGGCCATCAGAACCTCGGCATCGCCCCCCGAACACACGACGATGCGGTCGGCATCGGGGGCGGCGGCGGCCCCATGGTCGGGATCGACCTTCAACCCGTTCGACGCGCGCAAGGGCGCGGGATCATTCGCCACGACGGTCCAGTCATATATCCGCCGACCGGCCAGCAGGTTGGCGGCCCGCAACGGCTCCATCACCGCGCTGAACGCCATCAGGGGAAAGCCGGCAAACACCAACACTGCATAGCGGATCGGCACCGCCTCGCGGGTGGTCGGGCCAGAGGGCGGGATATGCGGGCCTGGCGGCGGCGGCAGGATCATGGCCCGCCTCCGATGGAACGGTGCAGGTCGACCATGGCGGGTTCGGCGGGCAGCGCCGACAGGAACCCGTGCCCATGCCCCCGCGCCACGATCAGCCGCGCGCCTGGCAACCCGCCTATGGCCTGCGCGTAATCGAAAACCGGATCGGCATCGGCCCCGACAACGACTGTGAGATCGGGCAGGGGAAAGCCGGGTGCCAGCGGATCATAGGCCGGATTGCCGAGGGCTATGCCAGCCGGATCCAGCCTGCGTTGATAGGAGGCCAGCGATTTCGGCCCCAGCCCGTCGGTTTCATCCATGCTGGCCGAAGTGCGGTGCGGCATCGCCAGCCCGCCGGGATAGAACAGCACGGCATCCACGATCCGCGCCCGTTCCTGCGCCGCCAATCCGGCAAAAGCCCACAGCGCCACCAACGCCCCCGCGCTGTCGCCCATCAACCGCAGGCGCGGATGGTCGCGCAACTGGCGTCGGACGGCGGCGGTGCCATCCTGTGCCTGCGCGGGCAAGGGATGCTCTGGCGCCAAGCGATAGCGGATCGACACGACAGGGGCGAGCGCAACATGCGCAATCCATGCTGCGACGACACGATGCGTCTCGGGCGAGCCGACGATGAAACCGCCGCCGTGGAAATAGACCACCGGCACACCAACGGGGTTGGCCGGGGTGAACAGCATCCCGCCGGGGCAATCCCCGTCCGGCGCCATGGCCGAAACCCCCACATCTCCCGGCAGGGTCGGATTGACCACCTCCGGGCAGCCATCACGCCAGCGGCGCAGATCCTGCGGATCGCCGTTGATCCAATCGGGGGGCATGTCGCCGATCGTTTCCGGGCCGGGCCGCGCGGTCATGCCTGTGCTTCGTGCCGCACGAACAGTTCCGCTGCCCGCGCCACGGCATCGATATTCAGGATGAAACCCAGACCCGGCCGCCCGTCCAGCGCCAGCCGCCCGCGCACCGGGGTCAAGCCGGGGCTTTCCACGATATCCTCGCGCAGCAGTTGCCACATGATCTGGTTGCCGTCGTCCAGATTGGGGATGGCACGGCCCACGTGATGCTCGGCGCAGGTGGTGATGCCGGTGGTCATCGACGAATGGATGCAGATGTTCAGCCCTGCCGCCTCTGCCACGGCTGCGGCCTTGATCGTGCCGCGCAGACCGCCGATCTCGCGCGGGCCGACCGCGATCATATCGGCAGCCCCGGTGGCGCAGGTCCGGTAGACCTCGTCCAGCGTGAACACCGCCTGATCGGCACCGACGGCGATGGGCGCGCGTTCCGTCACCCGGCGCAGAGCTTCGATGGAACAGCTGGTGGTCGGCTGCTCGATGTATTCGATGCCATAGGGGGCAAATTCCGTCATCCGGCGGATTGCGGTCGACACATCCCAGGCCTCGTTTGCGTCAAGCCGCAGGCGGGTATCGCCAATCGCTTCGCGGACTAGCCGGACAACCTGACGGTCATGATCGGCCCCGACGCCGACTTTCAGATAGATCACCGGCTCGCCGATGGTCGCCGCGCGGGCCGCATCGGCGGCAATATCTGCCGGGCTTTCGCCTTGCAGGAAGTAGAAATAGCCGACATCACGCCGCCGCTGCCCGCCCAGCAGATCCCAGACCGGGCGGGCCAGCAACTTGCCTTGCAAGTCGAGCGCGGCCATTTCCACCCCGCTTTGCAACTGGTTGGCATAGCGCGGCATGTTGCCACCAAAGGTCAGAAACAGGGCGCGGTAAGCATCAGCCCAGCTTTGCGCAATGTCGAATACGGATGTCCCGATCAGCCGCCGCCCGATCTTTTCCAGCACCCGGCGCTGCGCGGTTGCATCTGGCGCCGTGGTCGTCTCGCCGTAGCCGAGGGTTCCGTCCTCGGCCTCCATCTCGATCAGGTTGACGTGAAACGCATTCTCGATACCTTGCGACCAGATATAGGGCGTCCGAAGCAACAGGCGGAGCGAGGTGACGCGGAAAGATTTGATCTGCATAGCATTCCCTGAAGGCAAGGTCGCGCCCCGCTAAGGGGCGCGGCCGATCTCAAGCTGAAAGCCAGACATTGTCCAGATGCGCCTCGAACGCCTGATGCATTGCCAGGCCATTCACCCCATCACGGTACGAGCGATAGACGGAGCGCCAGTAGGGCTGAATTATCACCCCGGCGTCCCGCAAAATCGTGCTGATGTCCTTCATCAGCACCCGGCGCGCTTCGACATCGGGCGTAGCGAGGGCCTGGTTCAACAGCTCGTCAAACTTCGGGTCAGAAAAGCCGCTTTCGTTCCACGCCTCTCCGCTGCGGTAGGCCAGTGCAAGCACCTGCACACCAAGGGGCCGCCCATTCCATTCGGTCGCCGAGAACGGATACTTCGTCCAGTTGTTCCAGAAGAGTGAACCCGGAATGATCTGGCGTTTCACCTTCAATCCAGCGTCCCGCATCTGGCCAGCAACCGCATCGCAGGTATTGGCCTGCCACTCATCGTCCAACGAGATCAGTTCGTATTCGTGGTCGCTGGCCCCCGCCTCGTCCAGCAGTTTCAGGGCCGCTGCGGGATCGTGGGTTGCGGGACCTATATCGAAGAATTCCTCATGCATCGGACCAACGTGATAGTTGGCCGCGACCGATCCCGCGTTGTTCACGCCCAAAGCCAGCACGACACTGTTGTCCACTGCCAGTTGAGCAGCGCGCCGGACGCGCACGTCGCTGTAAATCTTGTCTTGCATCGAAAATCGGCAGACGATGGTCGAACCGGTGGCAATGTCGCTGGTCTTTGCGCCGCTTCCCTCGAACAGAGCCAAACTGTCGGCGGAGGTTTCGTCGGTCGCGTCGACCTCGTCAGAGTTTAGTGCCGCAAGGGCGGTCGTCGGATCAAGGCCGGTGTCGACCCATTTCACCCCGTCAAGCCAGAATTCGCCCTTCCACCAAGGCGCGGCCTTGCGCTTGACCTCTGCGCCGATCGACACGTCCCAGCTGACCAATTCGCAAGGTCCGGTCGAGATGGCAAGCGCTTGCATCGGATCCGCCGCGCCATCATAGCTGCGATGCATGATTAGTGCCGGGTAATCGGTAAGCCCCGCAACAAGCGTGATGTCGGCGCGCGGCATATGGATGCGGACGGTGGCATCGTCGACCTTCTCCAGCGCATCCGACAGGATTGTTTTGGTCGAAGGATCGACTAGCACGCCAAAGCGCGAGGCCATGGAGTTGCCTTCGATGTTCTGGTCGCACCAACGGGTGATATTGTGCATCACGTCATCGGAGTTGAAAGTGTCGCCGTTTGACCATTTGACACCCTGCCGCAACTTCAAGGTCAGGGTCTGGGCATCATCGGTGGCTTCCCAGTCTTCTAGCAGATAAGGCTCGAAGGTGAAATCGCTGGTCCAGCGCACTAGGTATTCGTTCACCGTCCGGGCCACCTGGGCGATCTGGTGGCCGTCGAAGATGCGCGGATCGCGAAACGGTTTGACGTTCATCGCGATGCGCAGCATGCCGCCCTTTTGCGGGGTTTCTGCGCGTGCGGGCTGCCCAAGGGCGATGCCACCCAGTGCGGCGGCCCCCGCAGACGAAACGCCAAAGGCGGCCATGGTCGCAAAGAATTCCCGCCGGTTCAGTCGGCCCGCACGGAAATCGGCGGCAACGGGTTCGGCCAGCGGGTGTAGCGGACGGTCGGTCAACATCAGACGAGTCATCGACAACTCCTGCATCAAGGGGGACTGGTGCCAGTATCGGGCCGGAAATTCCCGCCCGCTTTGCGCCAATCCGCATGGAATATGCCGGATGCCGCATAGCGTGCCGCCGCATGGGCCTGCATCCTGTTGGAAACAGCCCAAGGGCAGGTCAACATGGAAACGGTTTCCGTCCCCATCGACGTGATAAGGGAAATGGTGTTTGCCGCGTTGGCTGCGCATGGCGCGTCGCCCGAAAATGCCCGCCCCGTGGCCCACGCGCTGGCCCTGGCCGAGGCCGAGGGGAACGCCGTCTGCGGGTTGTTCTACCTGCCGCATTTCTGTGCCCAACTGGCGGCGGGCAAGATCGACGGCAAGGCCGTGCCGCAGGTTGATGCCAATGGTGGCGTGGTCAGGGTCGATGCGGGCACGGGCTTTGCCCATGCCGCCTTTGAAGCGGGCCTGCCCGCACTGCTGGATGCAGTGGCGGCACAGGGTGTGGCGACAATGAGCATCGGCAATTCGTATAGCGCACTCGCGCTTGGGCATTTCGTGCGGCCGCTGGCCGAGCGGGGGTTGATCGCGGTGGCGATGTCGAACGCCCCCGCCTCGGTCGCGCCACCGGGCGCCACCATGCGGCTGTTCGGCACCAATCCGATCGCCTGGGCCGCCCCCTGCCCCGACGCCCCGCCTATCGTGGTGGATCAGAGCATGAGCGCGGTCACGAAAACCGCCGTCCTGATGCGTCAGGCCACAGGTCAGCCGCTGGAACCGGGTTGGGCACAGGACGCAGACGGGCATCCCACCACCGATACCGGCGCCGCACTGGCCGGATCGCTACTGCCCGCAGGGGGGCAAAAGGGCGCGAACATCGCCCTGCTGGTCGAGGTGCTGTGCGTGGCCCTGTCCGGCGCAAATGCCAGCACGGACGCCAGCCCGCTGGGCACCACGGACGGCGGACCGCCGCGCCTTGGGCAGTTCGTGCTGGCGCTTGATCCGGCGCGGTTCGCTCCGAGGTTCGGCGCGGCGCTTGCCGGATTGCAGGCCGGGTTCGCGGCGGCCAGCCTGCGCCTGCCCGGTGACGGGCACGCACCCGCAGATCTGGCCGACATACCGACCGACCTGTGGCAGACCGCGCTGGACCTGGGCCGGGCGGCATCCGGGTGACGGCCTCCAACTACTTGCCCGCGACCTAGGCCCAAACTTCGGGATAAGTATTTCTAGGTGTCGCGTTGTCCTTAGATCCGAAACGCGGCGCGTTGGGTGGCATTTTAACGGTGAAGTAGTTGCATTCCTGCGGGCGGAGCTACTGGGAGGTTGCCGATGACATGGACGAGCGTTGTGACGAGTGTAGCGAAGCTGTTGAAATGCGCGTTGTGCGGAATGACGGAGATCGGTGATTTCCGGTACCCTGACGTGAACAGTACAAAGGGCAGGTTGGCATTCACGGCGGTTTCGGCGTCCACCTCGCTGTCGCCGACATAGATGACCTGTTCCCGGCCCAGCGCTTCGGCGGTGGCCAGCAACGGTCTTGGGTCTGGCTTGCGCACCGGCATGCTGTCGCCGCCGAGAACCGCCCCGAACCGCCGGATCAGACCCAGATGCCGCAGCACCGCCTGCGTCGGCCGCAAGGGCTTGTTGGTGCAGACGCCAAGCACGAAACCCTGTGCCAGCAGGTCGTCCAGCGCGGCCTCGACGCCGGGATAGCAGGTGGTCAGCCCGACGGCATCCTCATAGCCGGCGGTGAACCTTGCCACCATGCCGGCGTGGCGCGGACCCGTCGGCTCCTCGCCGCTGGCCTGCAACAGCCTTTCCACCAGATGCGGCACGCCCTTGCCGATGAAGCTGCGCACCTGCGGCAGGGTCAGGGGGGCGAAGCCCTCGTCGGCCAACACGCGGTTGGAGGCGGCGTGGATGTCGGGCGCCGAATCGATCAGTGTTCCGTCGAGATCGAAGATGATCGCCGTCATGCCGTTTGCCCCATGATCAGGGCGTTCAGCCCGGAAATGCCGTCAAATTCGGTGAAACCCGCGCGCACCCCAAGCGCCCCGGTAAAATCTTCGCCCACGGTATAGGTCGAGGGCGAGACGACGCAGGCCAGACCTGCGGCGCGGGCGGCGGCAAGGCCATTGCGGGAATCTTCCAGCGCCAGGCAGTGAGCGGCAGGCAGGCCCAGACGCGCCAGCGCCAGCAGGTAGACATCGGGCGCGGGCTTTTTGCGATCCACCTCGTCGCCGGCGGCGATCACCTCGAACATCTCGCCCGCCGGTCGGTCCCAGACCGCCAGCGCCAGCGCCTCGACGTTCGGGCGGCTGGTGGTGGTGGCGACGGCCAGCCGCAGGCCCGCCGCTCGCGCTTGATCTATCAGGGCGCCGATGCCGGGACGTAGCGCGATGCCCCCTTCGGCCATCAGCGCGGTGTAGCGGTCGGTCTTTGCCCGGTGCATGGCGGCGATGTCGATCTGAGCTGCGCCGATCTCGGCGATGAAGCGCGCGATCCGCTCCTTGCCGCCGGTTGTGGTCAGAAGTCGCCGGTAATCCTCGACCGACCAGTGCCGGTCGAGGTTTGCGGTCGAAAAGGTGTCGTTGAAGGCGCGGCGGTGCAACTCCTCGGTCTCGGCCAGGGTGCCGTCCACGTCGAAGATCAGCGCCTCAAGCACGAGCGGCCTCGGCTGCGTCCCGGATTGCGCGGATGTTCGCCCCGTAGGCCGCCGGGCTATCGGCATTGCCCCCCTTGAACACCGCCGAGCCGGCCACCAGCACATCCGCCCCGGCAGCGGCGACCAGCGGCGCGGTCTGAGCCGTGACGCCGCCGTCGATCTCGATATGGATCGGCCGGTCGCCGATCAGGGCGCGCAGACGACGGACCTGATCGACCTGGGTCGCGATGAAGGACTGCCCGCCAAACCCCGGGTTCACCGTCATCACGCAGACCAGATCGACCATGTCGAGAAGCGGTGCCGCCACTTCGACGGGCGTTCCTGGGTTCAGCGCCAGACCCGCCTTGCAGCCAGCGGCGCGGATCGCCTGCAGCGTGCGGTGGATATGCGGCCCGGCTTCGACATGAGCGGTGATGAAGTCGGCCCCGGCCTTGGCGAAGGCGTCGATAAATGGATCGACGGGGGCGATCATCAGATGCACGTCCATCACCGTCTTCACATGCGGGCGGAGCGCAGCCACCATCGGCGGGCCGAAGGTGATGTTGGGCACGAAATGCCCGTCCATCACGTCGATATGCACCCAGTCCGCCCCCTCGGCTTCGATGGCACGACATTCGGCACCGAAACTGGCGAAATCCGCCGCCAGGATCGAGGGCGCGATCTTCAGCTTGCGCGAGAAGTTCATTTCTTTCCCTCCATTTCTGCGGTTCTGCTGTCCAGCCCGCCGCTGAAGACGCGGCTTGCCCGCACGTCGGCCTCGACCAGGGTCGAGAGCGCCTCGGCGTCAAGCGGACCCTCGGCAGCGGCAAAGAGCCGGTTGGCCTGCCGCAGGCGGGCGCGGTCGAAGGCATTGCGGATCGAGCGGGCATTGGCGAAATGCGGCTGCGCCCGGCGCAGGCCGATGTATTCGCCAAAGGCGGTGCGGGCGTCGTCGGTCGCGCGGTAGTTCTGTTCCGCCATCATGTGTTCGGTGATCGCCAGCAGCTCGGCGTCGGTATAGTCGGGAAAATCGATGTGGTGTGCGATGCGCGAGCGGAACCCCGGATTGGCGTTGAAGAACGTGTCCATCCGGTCGGCATAGCCGGCCAGGATCACCACAAGATCGTCGCGGTTGTTCTCCATGATCTGCAACAGTATTTCGATGGCTTCCTGACCGTAGTCGCGTTCGTTGTCGGGGCGGTACAGGTAATAGGCCTCGTCGATGAACAGCACGCCGCCCATGGCGCGTTTCAGCACTTCCTTGGTCTTGGGCGCGGTGTGGCCGATATACTGGCCGACCAGATCGTCACGGGTCACGCTGACGAGGTGGCCCTTGCGCACATAGCCGAGCCGCTTCAGCAGTCCCGCCATCTTCAAGGCGACGGTGGTCTTGCCGGTGCCGGGATTGCCGGTGAAACTCATGTGCAGCGTTGGGGTCAGATGGGTCAGCCCCAGGGTCTTGCGCGCTTTCTCGACCAGAAGCTGTGCTGCTGCCTCGCGGATGCGGGACTTGACCGGGGCAAGCCCTATCATGTCGTGATCGAGTTCCTCCAGAACCTCGCGCACGCCTGAGGACTCAAACTCGCCGCGCAGGTCGACGGTTTTGGGCAGGGCATCCATGGGACGGATCCTTTTCGGGACAGAATTCCGCCCCCGAAGCTGGCCGAGGGCGGCAACTTTTCGTCAGCGAGCGATCTCGTGGGTATAGCGGATGGAACGTCCGTCCACTTCCTGCCGAGTCATCCTGATCCTCGGCTCGACCTTCGGCCGGTTGACGATGAAGCTGAGCGTCACCGACTCCACCGCACGAGTGTTGTCGAAGGCATTCAGCCGGATGTAGGCATCGCCGTGGACCTTGCGGCAATCCGCCAGTTCCATCATCACGCCTTTGGGATCCTTGAGGTCGAACATCGGGTTGCCCCACATGTCCCAGTAGATGTTCCGCGGATGCGGATCATAGCAGTACTCGACCCCGACCGCCCAATCCTTGTCGAGACAGTATTGGATCTGGGCTGAGATCTGGTCGTCGGTCAGATCAGGAAGAAACGAGAACGTGCCTTGGGTGTTGCGCATGGTTGTTCTCCCTACAGGCTGACGGACGGCATCGGAGTAAAGTCCGATGTGTCGGTTGAGGCGTAGTTGAAGGTGATGCTGCCCCAGACATCCAGCGCGGCCTCGAGCGGTTTGCACCACTTGGCGGCGGCGCGCAGGATCTCCGGCCCTTCGGCCAGGATGTTGCGACCTTCGTTGCGGGCCAGGACCATTGCCTCCAGGGCAACACGGTTGGCCGTGGCGCCGGCCTGAATGCCCATCGGATGGCCAATGGTGCCGCCGCCGAACTGCAGCACCACGTCATCGCCAAAGAGGTCGATCAGCTGGTGCATTTGCCCGGCATGGATGCCGCCCGATGCCACAGGCATCACCTTCAGCATGTCGCCCCAATCTTGCTCAAAGAAGATGCCGCGCGGCAGGTCTACCGGGTTATGTTGTTCGCGGAGCACATTGTAGAAGCCCTGCGTCACCAAGGGGTCACCCTCCAGCTTGCCCACCGAGGTACCGGCATGGATGTGATCCACGCCAGCAAGCCGCATCCACTTGGCGATGACACGGAACGAGATCCCGTGGTTCTTCTGGCGCGTATAGGTGCCATGCCCGGCACGGTGCAGGTGCAGGATCATGTCGTTGTTCCGGCACCATTCCGACATCGACTGGATGGCGGTATAGCCGATCACGAGGTCGATCATGATGATGACCGAGCCAAGCTCCTTGGCCAGTTCCGCACGCCGGTACATCTCTTCCATCGTGCCGGCAGTGACGTTGAGATAGCTGCCCTTGACCTCGCCGGTTTCGGCGCTGGCGCGGTTCACCGCTTCCATCACATAGAGAAAGCGGTCGCGGAAGTGCATGAAGGGCTGCGAGTTGATGTTCTCGTCGTCCTTCATGAAGTCGAGGCCGCCCTTCAGCCCTTCATAGACCACCCGGCCGTAATTCTTGCCCGAGAGGCCGAGCTTGGGCTTGGTGGTTGCACCCAGCAGCGGCCGACCGAACTTGTCGAGCCGCTCGCGTTCAACGATGATGCCGCTCGACGGGCCCTTGTAGGTCTTGATGTAGGCAACCGGGAACCGCATGTCCTCCAAACGCAGCGCCTTCAGTGGTTTGAAGCCGAACACATTGCCGATGATCGAGGCGGTCAGGTTCGCGAGCGAACCCGGCTCGAACAGGATCAGGTCATAGGCGATGTAGACGAAGTACTGGCCTGGCGTGTTCGGTACCGGATCGATCCGGTACGCCTTGGCGCGGTACTGGTCGGCGGCCGTCAGGCGATCGGTCCAAACCACCGTCCAGGTCGCGGTCGAGGATTCGCCTGCCACCGCCGCCGCGCATTCGATCGGATCAACACCTTCCTGCGGCGTCATCCGGAACAGCGCAAGGATGTCGGTGTCCTTGGGCACATAGTCGCCGTCCCAATAGCCCATCTGGGCGTATTTCAGAACGCCAGACTTGTAGCGTTCCTTCTTGTCCTTGATCTCGGTGCTGTCAGCGTTTTTGGCAGTGTCTGCCATGTCATGGTCCTCCGTGCGCTGGATGTTGTGTCAGGCGGCGTTGGTCATCGAGGCTTTCGGATCGAGCTGCCCCGCGGCGTAGCGGCGTGCCATCTCGCTCATCGGCATGGGTTTGATCTTCGAGGCATGGCCCGCTGTACCAAAGGCTTCGAACCGGGCGCGGCAGACGGTAGCCATTGCGTCCATCGCGGGTTTCAGGAATTTGCGCGGGTCGAACTCGTCGCGCTTGCGGTTGGCCACCCGGCGGAACTCGGCCGTGGCGGCAAGCCTGAGGTCGGTGTCGATGTTGACCTTGCGCACGCCATGGCGGATGCCGCGGACGATCTCGTCAACCGGCACGCCATAGGTTTCGCGCATTTCGCCGCCGTTGTCGTTGAACACCGCCTGCCATTCCTCAGGCACGCTGGACGATCCGTGCATCACCAGATGCGTGTTGGGCAGTCGCGCGTGCAGCCGCTCGATCACGTCCATCGCGAGGACATCGCCTGTGGGCTTGCGGGTGAACTTGTACGCGCCGTGGCTGGTGCCAATGGCAACCGCCAGCGCATCGACGCCAGTTTCCGCCACAAAGCGCGCCGCCTCTTCTGGATCGGTCAAGAGCATGGAGCGGTCGAGCGCGCCTTCGAACCCGTGCCCGTCCTCGGCCTCGCCATGGCCGGTCTCGAGACTGCCAAGGCAGCCAAGTTCGCCCTCGACCGAGGCTCCGACCATATGGGCAAGTCGGGAGACCTCGGCGGTGATCCGCACGTTGTAGTCGAAATCGGCGGGCGACTTGGCGTCTTCCTTCAGCGATCCGTCCATCATCACCGAGGTGAAGCCGTTCTGGATCGCCGACAGGCATGTGGCGACGTTGTTGCCGTGATCCTGGTGGATGCAGATCGGGATGTCGGGATACATCAGCTCCAGCGCTTCCATCATCTTGGAGAGCATGATGTCGTTGGCGTAGCTGCGCGCCCCGCGCGAGGCCTGGATGATCACTGGCGCATCGACCGCGCGCGCCGCCTCCAGGATCGCAAGGCCCTGTTCCATGTTGTTGATGTTGAATGCAGGCACGCCGTAGCTATGCTCCGCTGCATGGTCGAGCAATTGTCTGAGGGTGATGCGGGCCATCTGGCGATCTCCTATGCTGCGTGATTGGCGCGCGTCAGCGCCGAAATTCCAGGAAGTGTTCTTCCCTCAAGCCATTCAAGGAATGCCCCACCTGCAGTGGAGACATAAGTGAACTGATCGGCTACCCCTGCGGCATTCAACGCCGCGACGGTATCGCCTCCACCCGCAACCGAGGTGCAGAGCCTGGCGCGCGTCAGATCAGCAGCGGCTTGCGCCAAGGCCACGGTGGCGCGATCAAAAGGGGCCAACTCGAAGGCGCCCAATGGACCGTTCCACAGTATGGTGCGCGCGCCCGACAGAACCGCTTTAAAGCTTTCAATCGCAGCAGGGCCGGCGTCCAAAATCATGGCATCCTCGGGGCAAGCATTTGCCGGGATCACAGCGTTCGGGGCGTGGGCCGCAAGGGTTTGGGCGACCACGGCATCTTGAGGAATGTGAATGATGCAATCGTGTTGTTTTGCCATGGCGCGAATCTCGGCAACGGTTGCCAACTGGTCCGCCTCGTGCAGCGACTTTCCCATCGGCGCTCCGTCCGCGAACAGGAAGGTGTTAGCCATCCCGCCTCCGACGATCACATGATCGACCTTTGCCACGAGATTCTTCAACACCGCGATCTTGGACGATACTTTCGCGCCGCCAACTATGGCGACCGAAGGTGATTTCGGCGCCTCCAAAGCCGCCTCCAACGCGCCGAGTTCTTCCATCATCAACGGCCCCGCCGCAGCAGGCATCAGGCGAGCAATTGCCTCGGTAGAGGCATGCGATCGATGAGCGCACGAGAACACGTCGTTGACATAAATATCGCCCAGTTGGGCCAGACGGGTGGCCAAGGCTGGGTCGTTCTTTTCCTCACCCGCCTCAAAGCGGATGTTTTCGACCAGCAACACCTGACCGGGGGCCAACGCCCGCGCTGCGTCTAGGGCACCATCCAGTTTGGCAAAGGCCACTGGACACCCTAATGCTCGCGACAAGTCATTGCGCAGATGGCGCAAGGAGAACGCCGCATCGAACCCATCCTTGGGCCGCCCAAAATGCGACAAGACCACCAGCGCGGCACCTTTCGCCAACAGAATCTTCATGCCGTCTGCAAAACGAGTGATGCGCGTCGCGTCGGTCACACGACCGGCGGCCATCGGCACGTTCAGATCAGCACGCACCACAAGGCGCTTGCCCGATATGTCGATGTCTTGAATGGCGGCAATTCTCATAGCAGCGCTCCCATCGCAACGGCGGTATCGGCCATGCGGTTGGAGAAACCCCATTCATTGTCGTACCACGACAGGACCGAACAGAAGGTCCCGTCCATCACCTTGGTCTGATCCATGTGGAAGACCGAGGAATGCGGATCATGGTTGAAATCGGCGGAAACGTTCGTCCACTCGGTATAGCCCAGCACGCCCTGCAGCGGGCCGATGGCAGCTGACTTGATGGCAGCATTTATTTCGTCCACCGAGGTGGCGCGTTTGGCGATGAACTTCAGATCGACGACTGACACGTTGGGGGTCGGAACCCGGATCGAAAACCCATCGAGCTTGCCCGCAAGGTCTGGCAGCACCAGGCCTACGGCCTTGGCCGCCCCCGTGCTGGTCGGGATCATCGATAGTGCGGCGGCGCGACCTCGGTAAAGGTCCTTGTGCATCGTGTCCAATGTAGGTTGATCGCCTGTGTAGGAGTGGATGGTGGTCATCATCCCCTTCTGGATCCCGATGGCGTCGTGCAGAATCTTTGCCACGGGCGACAGGCAGTTCGTGGTGCAAGAGGCATTCGACACCACAAGATCAGCGGCTGTCAGCGTACCGTGGTTGACCCCGAAAACGATGGTTTTGTCGGCACCATCACAAGGGGCGGAAACCAGGACGCGCTTGGAACCGTTCGCAAGATGGGAGCGCGCCTTGTCCTTGGTCACGAAGATACCGGTGCATTCCAAGGCGACATCGACGCCCAGCCAAGGCAGCTCTTCAGGGTTCCGGACGGCCGTGACCTTGATCGGCCCTCGCCCGATGTCGATCCAGTCAGCGCCGGTCTTGATCTGGCCAGGAAACCGGCCATGGACAGAATCGAACCGCAGCAAATGCGCATTGGTCTCAACCGGGCCGAGGTCGTTGATGGCGACAACGTCAAGATCGGTCCGGCCCGATTCAGCGATGGCGCGCAGGACGTTGCGGCCAATGCGGCCAAATCCGTTGATGGCTACCTTGATCGTCATGCTTTCCTCATTTCCCTGGCGGCCAGCACAATGGCGTCCGCAGTGATCCCAAAACGGCGATAAAGCTCCGGTGCTGGAGCCGAGGCCCCGAAACCGGACATCCCAATGAAGCGGTCAGAAGGGCGAAGCACGGCGTCCCAGCCCATGCGGATGGCTGCTTCCACCCCAATCCGGGGTGCATCTCCCAACACGGCGCGGCGGTACTCACCGCTTCGTGTCGCAAAGAGTTCCATTGATGGCAACGACACCACCGCAGCATCGATTCCCTCTGCTGCAAGTTGATCGGCTGCGGTCATGGCTGTTTCGACCTCCGACCCGGTCGCAATGAGCGTTACGTGTCGTTTCTCGACCCAGCGAAGGAGGTAGCCTCCGGTTGCCGTCATGTTCTGCGAGCAGTCCTTTCGAAACGTCGGCAGGTTTTGCCGCGAAAGTGCCATCAGGACCGGCCGGTCGCGCGTTGCCATCGCCACCTCCCAGGCCTCTGCCGTCTCCACCGCATCGCAGGGGCGCAGGACGGTCAGGTTGGGGATCGCCCGCAGGCTAGCCAGATGCTCGACCGGCTGGTGCGTCGGCCCGTCCTCGCCCAGACCGATCGAATCATGTGTCATCACGAAGATTGTCGGCACCCCCATCAGCGCCGCCAGCCGGATCGAAGGCCGGCAGTAGTCTGCAAAGGCGAGGAACGTGCCACCGTAGGGACGGAACCCGCCATGCAGGGCGATGCCGTTCATAGCTGCGGCCATGCCATGCTCGCGGATGCCGAAATGGATGTAGCGGCCCGCAAAGTCGCCGGGCGTGACGGCGGTCATGCCCTTCGTCCGTGTCAGGTTCGACCCGGTCAGGTCGGCCGAGCCACCGATCGCGAAGGGCAAGGCGGCATTGACCACGGCCAGTGCCATCTCGCTGGCCTTGCGCGTCGCCACTTTCGGACGGTCGGCCAGAAGCTGCGCCTTGTAGGCGTCCATCGGCGCGGTCAGGGCCCCGACATCGGCGCGCTGCGCCTCGGCAAAGACGGCGCGGTCGGGGGAGGTGTCCAACCGCGCCGTCCAGGCACGCCGTGCTGTCGCACCGCGCTCTGCCACCCGGGCAAAGGCCGCATAGGCCTCGACCGGCATCTCAAAGGGAGCTTCCGTCCAACCGAGATGCGCCCGTGCGGCGGCGATCTCGGCGTCGCCCAGGGGCGCGCCATGCACATCATGCCCGCCTTGCTTGTTGGGCGCTCCATAGCCGATGACGGTTCGGCAGGCGATCAGCACCGGGCGGTCCGAGGCGCGCGCCTCGGCAATCGCATCAGCGATCTCGGTCGGCGTGTGGCCATCGCAGTCCAGGGTCTTCCAGCCGCTGGCGCGAAAGCGGGCCTGCTGGTCGATGCTGGTTGAAAGTTCGGTGCCACCGTCGATGGTGATGCGGTTGTCGTCCCAAAGTACGATCAGCCGGTTCAGCTTCAGGTGCCCGGCGAGGTCAATTGCTTCCTGGCTGATGCCTTCCATCAGGCAGCCGTCGCCCGCCATGACATAGGTGTAGTGGTTGACCAGGTCCGGAAACCGAGCTGCCGCCATCCGCTCGGCCAGTGCCATGCCGACAGCGGTGGCGATACCCTGACCCAGGGGGCCGGTGGTCACTTCGATGCCCTGCGCATGACCATATTCGGGATGCCCGGCCGTGCGGCTGCCCAACTGGCGGAAGGCGCGGATCTGGTCCATGCCCATGTCGGAATAGGCCAGCAAATGATTCAACGCATAGATCAGCATCGAGCCGTGCCCCGCCGACAGCACGAACCGATCCCGGTCAGGCCAGTCATGCGCCTGCGGATCCAGCGTGATGAAACGGTTGAACAGAACGGCGGCAACATCCGCCATGCCCATCGGCATTCCGGGATGGCCGGAATTGGCCTTTTGAACTGCATCCATCGTCAGGGCACGGATCGCGTTCGCCATCAGGCGCTCGGTCGTGGAGTTCGGCTGCACGTTCATGGTGATTTCCTTTCAGGCGCGCTTTTTCTGGTCGAGAAGCCGCAGGATCAACGGCGTGAGGATCAACTGCATCGCCAGGTCAAGCCTGTTGCCCGGGATCACGATGGAGTTTGCCCGGCTCATCCAAGAGCCATTGATCATCGAAGTGAGATACGGAAAATCGATCCCGCGCGGCGACTTGAAGCGGATTACCACCAGGCTTTCATCGGCCGTGGGGATCCAGCGCGCGATGAACGGATTGGAGGTATCAACCACCGGGACCCGCTGAAAGTTGATGTCGGTTTCAGTGAATTGCGGGCAGATACAGTGGACGTAGGCGTGCATCCGCCGCAGGATCACATCGGTCACTGCCTCGGTCGTGTAACCGCGGCTCGCGCGGTCGCGATGGATCTTCTGAATCCATTCGAGATTTGTCACCGGAACGACGCCGATCTTCAGGTCGGCCCAGCGGGCAAGATTGACCTCTTCGTTGACGACGGCACCGTGCAGGCCTTCGTAGAACAGAAGGTCGCTCTGGTCTTCGAACGGTGCCCAATCGGTGAAGGCACCGGGGGGCGTGTTGTAGAGGGCGGCTTCCTTGTCATCGTGGACGTAGTGGCGCGTGCGCCCGCGACCAGTCTCACCGTATTCGCGAAACACCCGCTCCAGCTCGCCCAGCTCGTTGGCCTCGAAGGAAAAATGCGAAAAGGTCTGGTCGCCTGCGGCAGTGCGGCGTGTCAGCTCTGCTGCCATGTCCTTTCGGTTGAAACGGTGGAACGCGTCGCCTTCAATCGATACCGCCGATATTCCCTCGCGCCGGAATATCTGGTCGAAGGTGTGCTTTACCGTGGTGGTGCCAGCACCAGAGGAACCGGTAACGGAAATGATGGGGTGGCGGATGCTCATGATCAGCTCCTGAAAAGGCCGCGGCTGCCGAACAGGGCGGCCGTCTCGGATTCGGGCAGGTCGTGATAGGCAGACAGCTGTGCGACATTGTCGCTCGAGCCGAACACCAGAGGCGTGCGCGCATGCAGCGACTTCGGCGCTGCGCCCAGGATCGGGTCGATCCCGTCGGTGGCCGCACCGCCTGCCTGCTCGATCAGATAGGCGATCGGCGCGCATTCATAGAGATAGCGCAGCCGACCACGCTCATAGCCTTTGCGGGCGTCGCCCGGATAGAGAAACACGCCGCCTCGCGTCAGAATGCGATGTGCTTCCGCGACGAGTGAAGCGATCCAGCGCATGTTGAAGTTGCTGTCTCTCGGGCCGTCGATGCCCGCCACACAATCGTCGACCCAAGCCCGAACGGGGCGCGACCAGTGGCGATAGTTCGAGGCGTTGATCGCGAACTCGTTGGACTTGCTTGTGATCTTTTCACCCGATGCAAGCAGACAGAAACGGTTCGTATCGGGGTTGAGCAGGTAGCGCTGGACGCCGTTGCCAAAGCTGAGCATCAGGCAGCATTGCGGGCCATAGATGGCGTAACCGGCGCCGACGAGTTCTTTTCCCGGACGAAGAAATGTGGTGTCCGAAGATGCCTCAGCGGGGAAGATCCCGAAAATGGACCCAATGGACACGTTCACGGCGATGTTGGAAGAGCCGTCCAGGGGGTCGATGGCAAGGCTCAGCGTCCCGGCCGCGTTGATCTCGACAACGTCGTCCTGCTCTTCGGACGCATAATAACGGATCGCCGAGCCGACCAGCGCCTGCCGGAATGCCTCATCTGCGATGACGTCGAGCGCCTTCTGGGCATCGCCACCTGCGTTTGCACTTTCGGTGTCCGCTTGCAGGCTCTCATCCAGCCCGCCCCGCGCAATCTTGCGCGACAAGGCCGCGACAACCGTGGCGATACGCTCCGTAACATCTTGAAACTGCTCTGGGATCAATGATCCCGGCAGCATTGTTGCCTCGTCCCGCACAGCGCTCCTCCCCGGATGCCGATGTCGCCTTGCAATCTTTCTTGCAGGATTCGACGTTGTGTGAAACTTTAGAATTCTGACTATAGCTTCAGATAAATTGAATGCCTCGCCTTGATGCCGTCACCCTCCGACAGTTGCGCGCCGTATCAGCGGTCGCCGAGACCGGCTCAATCGCCGCAGCGGCAGAGCGCCTTGGCCTGACGCCGCCCGCCGTTCATGCGCAGATCAAGAACCTTGAGGCCGCACTCAAGGTAACGCTGCTGCAGCGCAACCAGACGACCAGCGGATCACAGCCGACATGGCAGGCAAAACCCGTTCTTGAAGCGGCCCGCCGCGTGGAGATCGCGTTGCAACTCTGCGTCAGTCAGATCGCGTCGTTGAACTCGGGTCAGTCCGGGCGCGTTGCCTTGGGTGTGGTCTCGACGGCAAAGTACTTCGCTCCGCGGCTCATATCCTTGCTGAAACGGGTCGCTCCGTCGCTTGATGTGGTGTTGTATGAGGCAAATCGCGAAGGGATCATCACCGGCCTCGAACGCCTTGGGCTTGACTTGGCCATCATGGGTCGGCCGCCACGTCAGCCCGAAGTGGCGGCTACGTTGATCGGCCCGCATCCCCATGGACTGATTGCGCCACCCGATCACCCGCTCGTCGGTCAGCGCGTCCGCGTCGAAGACCTGATCTCGGAGCCGATGATCAGCCGCGAGGAAGGTTCCGGGACGCGGATTCTCATGACCCGCTACTTTGACACGCATGCCGAAGGGATGTCTGTAAACCTGACCGTGATGGGTTCAAACGAAACCATCAAGCAGGCTGTGATGGCCGGGCTGGGACTGGCATTTCTGTCCTTGCACACGGTGACCGAGGAACTGCGGCATGGGCGATTGGTGACGCTCGATGCGCCTGGACTGCCCCTTGTTCGGCAATGGTTCCTTGTCTACCCGCAGGGCGTTCCCCTTTCCCCGGCAGCAGCCGCGATCCATGACCGGATTATCGCGATGGCGGGCAGTTTCCTGCCAGAGCTGCCTGCGACTTCTCCGGACTCTGTCTAGTCGTGGCGCCTGGTTTGCAGCCGGGCTTGAGAAGTCTGCAGACAGAACGTAAAGTTTCTTAGCAGTCTTGCAACGGAGAACGTGGTTTGGCCACTTTTCAGACGGTTCTTGTGAAGTCGACCGACCCGGCCGTGCTCGAGGGGGTATCGCGCGCGCTAAGTGAAGCCGACGGATATCGTCTCATCTTCAGCGAGGACGACAGGTCAGCGATCCGCCGGCTTGAAGAAGTGAATGTGAACCTCTTTCTTTACGACTGCAGCGACGAAGATTCCCAGGACGAAAGCGCGCTGTTGCGGTCACGCCTGGCACATACCTCGTGTACGCGCATCCTCCTTCTTGACCGCGAGAAGGTCAGGTCCGGCCACGAACTAGCAAACCGGACGGCTTCGTACCTGTTTCTGTTCAAACCGGTAGAGGCGATGCAGCTTGGCCTTGTTGCGAAGCGGGCGCTTGAACAGGCCGAACTGTCGCGGCGTCACCGTATCCTGAGCCGCGAGCTGAAGCTTTCGCTCGACGACGACATCTTCCATGGCGTGCAGGAAAACTTTGTCCAGGGAGGCTATTCGCAGTTCGAGCGGCTGGTCTTCGTCAGTCCGAAGATGACAGAACTGGTCTCCGAGGCGCAAATGGCTGCGAAGACCAGTATGCCGGTGCTGATCCAGGGCGACACCGGCACCGGCAAGGAGCTGCTTGCCCGCGCGATCCATTTCAACTCGCCGCGGCGCAAGGCGGCAATGCTGGTGCAGAACTGCGGCGGCATTGCCGAGAACGTGCTACATTCCGAGCTTTTCGGCCATGTCCGCGGCGCCTTTCCCGGTGCGATCTCGGACCGACTGGGGTTGTTCCGCGCGGCGGATGGCGGCACCATCCTGCTCGACGAGGTGTCCGACATTTCGCCTCAGTTCCAGATCGCGCTACTGCGCTTCCTGCAGGAGGGCGAGGTGAAGCCCCTGGGCTCGGATATCATGCTGCATAGCGATGTCCGCATCATCGCGGCGTCGAACAAGCCGTTGGAACGGTTGGTCGAGAAGGGTAGCTTCCGGCGTGACCTTTACTACCGTCTGCGAGGCTTTCAGTTGAGTGTTCCATCGCTTGCCGAACGCCCCGAAGACATCCCCGTACTGACGCGCTTCTTCGTCGAGAAATATGCGGGTGTGGTCGGCCGCCGTGTTCTTGGGATCACCGCAGACGCCTTGCAGCGGCTGGAGGCCTATCCCTTTCCCGGCAACGTGCGGGAACTGGAGACCGAAGTTCAGCGCATGGTCGCGGTGGCCGAGCAGGGTGGCTATATCGCCTTCCGCCACCTGTCCGACAAAATCTCCAAGACCCCAGTGAATGACCGCAGCCAGTTGCCTTTACTGACGTCAGGAGGTAGCCTCAAGGACATTGTCGAACGAGTCGAGCGGTCAGTGGTCGAGCGCGCGCTGGACCGCCACCAATGGAACCAGAGCAAGGTTGCCGCCGACCTCGGCTTGTCGCGGGTGGGGCTCGCCAACAAGATCAAGCGCTACGATATCCAGCGGGAGCGACGGGCATGACACCGGAACGCGATTCTGATGACCCCTCTCGGCTCCGTGTCGTCGCCTTTCCGTGTCCGAGCAAGAGTTGGCCAAAATCGCAGGCTCCAGTCAGAAACCTGGGCCTAACCCCACTCTCCAAGGCACTTGGACCCGTCGCGATGAAACCGAAGGGACACTGGTGCGACCGATGCGTCGGGGTCTGGTACAGTCACTTCGGAGAGGCGCGCTGCCCATCTTGCGGCGGCCGCTCCTGAAACCGATTGTCACAACAGCAAATCAAGTTTGCAGTTTGCAGTTTGTTTCGTCGATTCCAGCCTCTCAGGGCTCAAGTTGATTTCGTGTTGCGCGCTTTGGCCGATAGCCTTCCCAGTTAAGGATCGACCTGCTCCAAAGGGACGACCGGATCTCTGCCCGTCGCTGGGAGGCTACGGGCAGCTCAACGAGAGGGAGGAATGAATGGCCAATCTACTTTGGCTGCAAGGTGGTGCGTGCTCGGGGAACACGATGTCGTTTCTCAATGCCGAGGAACCGAGCGCGTGTGACCTGGTGACCGATTTCGGCATCAACATCCTGTGGCAGCCCTCGCTTGGTCTGGAACTTGGCGAAGACGTCAAGACCATCCTGAAGAAGTGCATCTCGGGCGAGATTCCTCTGGATATCTTCGTCTTCGAGGGCACAGTGGTGAATGCCCCGAACGGCACCGGAGAGTGGAACCGTTTCTGCGGCCGTCCGATGAAGGATTGGGTCAAGGAGCTTTCAGCGGCCGCGCAGTTCGTCGTCGCCATCGGCGACTGCGCGACCTATGGCGGCATCCCCGCAATGGCACCGAACCCGTCAGAAAGCGTTGGCCTCCAGTTCCTCAAACGTGCCAAAGGCGGATCGCTGGGTGCGGGGTTCACCGCAAAGTCTGGTCTTCCTGTCATCAATATTCCGGGCTGCCCCGCCCACCCTGACTGGGTGACGCAGATTCTGGTCGCGGTCGCAACCGGGCGCGCGGGCGATCTGACCTTGGACGAGTTCCACCGGCCGAAGACATTCTTTTCGTCTTTCACGCAAACCGGTTGCACACGCAACATGCACTTCGCCTACAAGGTCTCGACCACCGCCTTCGGGCAGCGCAAGGGCTGCCTGTTCTACGATCTTGGCTGCCGCGGACCGATGACGCACAGCCCCTGCAACCGCATCCTCTGGAACCGCCACTCGTCGAAGACTCGGGCCGGTATGCCTTGCCTTGGCTGCACAGAACCCGAGTTCCCCTTCTTCGATCTGAGCCCTGGCACCGTCTTCAAGACTCAGACGGTCATGGGTGTGCCCAAGGACATGCCCACGGGCGTCGACAAGGTCGGCTACGTCAAGCTGACCGCTGCCGCCAAGGGCATGGCCCCTGCCTGGGCCGAAGAAGACATCTTCGTCGTTTAAACCCGTTCAGGGAGGAACTGAAAATGACAGCACTATCCAGCGTCGAGACTCTCGACATCTCCCCGGTCGGTCGCGTCGAAGGCGATCTCGACGTGCGCGTTGATATCCAGGACGGGATTGTGACCAATGCCTGGACGCACGCGGAACTGTTCCGCGGCTTCGAAGTGATCCTGAAAGACAAGGACCCGCAGGCTGGCCTCGTGGTGACACCGCGCGCCTGCGGCATCTGTGGAGCTTCGCACCTGACATGCGCCGCATGGGCGCTTGATACCGCCTGGGGCACGACCGTTCCGCGCAACGCGATCCTTGCTCGCAACCTCGGCCAGATCGTGGAGTCGCTGCAATCATTGCCGCGCCACCACTACGGCCTCTTCATGATCGACTATACCAACGCCAACTATGCGGCGAGCCCGTTCTACGAAGAGGCAGTCAAGCGCTATTCGCCCTTCACCGGCACCTCGTATGAAGCGGGCGTTACGATATCGGGCCGTCCGGTCGAGATCTACGCGCTCTTGGGCGGTCAGTGGCCGCATTCGTCCTTCATGGTGCCGGGCGGTGTCATGTGCGCGCCCACTCTGACCGACGTGACGCGTGCCTGGGCGATCCTGGAGCATTTCCGCCAGAACTGGATCGAACCGCTTTGGCTCGGCTGTTCTATGGAACGCTATGAAGAGATCCAAACCCTCGAGCAGTTCGAGGCCTGGCTGGACGAAAGCCCGAAACACGCGAATTCGGACTTGGGCTTGTTCTGGCGCATGTCGAAAGAGATCGGGCTGCAGCACTATGGCAAGGGCCACGGCAAGTTCGTGACCTGGGGCTACCTGCCACACGAAGACAAGTACAACAAGCCGACGATTGACAGCCGTTCGGGTGCCGTAATCATGAAGGCAGGCACCTATGACGGTGCCACCGACACGTTCGGCCCGATGGAGCATATCTTCACCCGTGAGGATACGACCCACGCCTGGTATGACGAGGGTGGGTCGGCCAAGCACCCGTTCGATCGTACGACGAAGCCGATCGCGAAGAACACTGTCGATCCGACGGGCAAGTACTCCTGGAGCACCGCCGTGCGGCATGCCGAAAGCGGGGCGCTGGAGGCAGGTCCGCTGGCACGGCGCCTGATCGCCGGCAACACGACCGGGCAGGCGTTCCAGCATTCCGATGGTCTTGTGCTGGATATGTACCGCAAGATGGGCGGCGCCTCGATCATGCTGCGGCACTTCGCGCGGATGCACGAACTCTGCATCCTCTATCGCGAGGCCGAGCGCATCCTGCGCGAATTCCGCCTGAACGACGAGTGGTACATCAAGCCGACTGAACGGGACGGCAAGGGCTGGGGTGCAACCGAAGCGATCCGTGGCGCGCTGTGCCACTGGATCGAAGTGAAGAACGGCAAGATCGCGAACTACCAGATCATCGCGCCGACGACGTGGAACGTCGGTCCGCGGTCTGCAGACGGACAACGCGGCCCGATTGAAGAAGCCTTGCTCGGTACCCCGATCAAGAACAAGCACGACCCCGTCGAGGTTGGCCATGTCTGCCGGTCCTATGACAGCTGCCTCGTTTGCACCGTGCACGCCCATGATGGCGAAACCGGCCACGAGCTGGCCCGTTTCCGCACCGCCTGACCCAGCCCCCCCCGAAACGGTCCCGCACTGTGGCGG